>Ga0302322_100003429_pt1 | contig 13626 bp, 18 predicted proteins | sample Fen_T0_2_FD_203757 | JGI IMG/M metagenome (GOLD analysis project Ga0302322, IMG submission 203757) | Peat permafrost microbial communities from Stordalen Mire near Abisko, Sweden - Fen_T0_2 | ecosystem: Environmental > Terrestrial > Soil > Wetlands > Permafrost | place: Sweden: Abisko...
ACATCGTACTTTGGATCCCATTCGATCCGTTCTTCGAAGAACTCGGTCACGGGATCGACTGCCAAGTAGTATTCAGAGGTCGCACGACTGACGGCGGCGCACGTTCCAAGGCCATGCTGTCGGAAGTGTACTAGCCCGAAAAATGACCATGCAAGAACGGCCTGCAACGCACCGGGACTCTGCAGCCGTTGACGAAGTCCCTTGTCTTGGTTTTCTGGTGCAATGCTGGCACCCGTTGGAATGATCTTCGCCCTTTCCCACATGGCGGAATCTTCGGGGGCTATCAGCGGCCGATCATTAGCGCCCAGCCAAAGTGTCGCTTGCGGTTGAAACGTACGTTCATGTGAATACTTCGCCGCGCCAGTGATAGGATCACCGCCTGCAAACGCCTTCACGGTAGCTACATCGAATCGCAGTCCGGGTTTCACTTCACTCGAATACACGAACCTCGCGCCTTCTGTACGCATGAGGTCCCCACGGTTACCTCCGACGACGTTGTGATTCAGCCACGTTTCGAATGAAGTATTGATGGCATAGTCACCAAGTGCTTTGGCAATCGTTCCCAAGAACACCGACTTGCCTGTGGCAGGCGCACCGTAGATGAAGAAGAAGGCACGCTCGGTCACGTCACCTTGGATCGTGTAGCCAATCGCTCTCTGCATAAATTGGAAGAGTTCGTTATCCGCACCGGTCACGCCGCACAGCAACCGATCCCAATCCTCGTTCATCGCATTTGGGTCAAATTCCACGCCAGTGCTTTTGGTTATCCAATCCTTGGGGTCATGCGGGCGAAGCACGCCGGTCATGAGATCCAAGGTGCCGTTCGTGCAGTTTAGCAATTTCGTATTGGCATCAAGGACATCAGCACGAATGGTTACCTTTGGATCGGATGTTGACAGACTGATGGCACTATCGATCTTGCTGTCCGATTCTGACATCAGTCCCCATTGGACCGCTCTTTTCTTTCGATCCAGATCTTCGATCTTGGTTGCCTCTTGCGTGAATGCCTGCGCAGCCTTCTTCGCTTCTTCTTGGATCCCCTTCATGTTGTCGGGTGCCCATCGAGTCCCATCCCATGCAAACCAAATCCGCCGTTCGGGACTATAGATGTATCTACCTTCGATCCGCGCGACTAGTCGTTCGCTATTGCCGATGTCAGTAAACATCGACTGACGAGGCTTTGCCTTCCCGGCTTCGATACCGGAACGGATCGTCGCATGGGCCTCGTAGTCCAGGAGCCCTGCCTTTAGAGCAACCGTGCCTAGGCGCTGGACGGCCTCGGCCTCGTTCAACCCCTCGGCTACGAGTACTTGCCCGACGGCAAACGCAGCGGCGTTCAGGGTGGCGTTCCGCTCGCCCTCGGCGGCTTGCATGACCCGCCGGCATTGGTCAGCTACGACGTCGACTGCCGGTCCCTGCGAGGGCTGGGCCTTGGTGCGCCCGAGCAAGCCCCTGGCGACGGCTTCCGGGAGCTCGTACGGGGCAACCGTCTCGAACCCGACGACCCATTCGTAGCAGCCACCAGACCAGTGGCGACTTGGCGCCACCGCGATTTGACCGCCTTTGCCCCTGATGTCGACATCACAAGTCCCCTTGGCAATAGCTGCCGCTTCGGCCTCCGATTTGCCTTCCGCAAGTGTCCGCGTCTTGGCCCCAGCCTTGGCACCTAAGACACCAACCGCGACCGACGGCAACGGCACGGCCGCTGGCCACCAAACTACGATATGCCAGCCGTTGCCCGGCGTTCTTTGGACGGCGGCGCCTCTTGCCGTGAGAAGTCCGCACCAGTCGAAGTCAGGGCAAAGTTGAAAAAGCGCTGGAAACGGATCGTTCGCGTGATCGATATCGATCGCAACCAGTCGCTTGCCGTCGGGTTGCTCTCCCATGCGCAATCCGACATTTGCACTCAACGCCCATGAATTCGGATCGTAGACTTGTTTGACGTTCGTCCAACCATCGAGCTTTGGTTTCTTGCCAGTGTTGCTGTCCCCCAAGACGACAGCGTGTAGCTCGATTGGATGCAACCCTTGCTGTGCATAGTAATCGACCCATTGCTTGACGGGCGTTGGGAACGGAATGACGTTCGAGGCTGTTGCGATTTCTGGTTGCGCGCTTTGATGCGATGGGGTATTCACTGTTCACCTAGTTGAGTTTCTGTTCGTTCGAAGGGCCCGGCATTGCACCCGGGCTTTTCTTATTTTCTGGCCAAACTTGGCCGGTTTTCGCCTGAATTGGCCGACTTTGAATAGTGGCTCGTGCAGCGCGATTGGTCAATGTTGCGTGGCTACCGACGACCGCCGCAATATCCGTTGACCTGAACGTTCCCGCTCGATGCAACAGGTGCAACAGGGGCAACAGGGGAACCAGTGGTAGGATCTAGGATCGCAAGCGATGGATCTATCGGGCTGCCGCGCGCGACGATCCGGCCTTGCTGCATTTCGCACTGCGCACGCGTTGTCGCGCGTGGTAGGCGAGTGCCATCTTTGATGACAGTGACATCGCTTTCCGGCACATCGATCATTTCGAGCAAGCCGTCATTTACGAACCTCACCAGGGCAGCGAGGTGTGGCGATGGTTGTTCCGTGTCACCCACCACCACGCTAGCGAGCACGAACGGGCCTGTGGATTTCGTGATTCGACCTTCTACACCAGGTAGAACAATCGGACTTTGAATGACCTGAAATGCTAAAATACTAGACATTGTTGCCCCCAATGTTTTCCACTCCGAGGCGCTTGCGTTCCCCTGCCCGGCGCAATGACGCCACTTGTTCATGATCGCATGCGAGTTGCAACGCACGGTGACCAATCTGGGCGAGCTTATGCCAAAGCCTCCAGTCGTCTTCGCATGCACGAGGGGCGGCATCTATCAACATTGCCAGGATTTCATTGGCGGGATCTATGTCACGCACCTGCAATGCTCGGCGCGCTTCGTGAGCAGACCGACCGGTTTCTTTGGCCAGTGCATTGAGGATTTCGTTGGTTGCCGTTTCGCATTGTGCCTTAGGCGCCTTGAGCGATTCGACCAACTGAAAAAACTGACTAAGCATGCCGGTTACGATCGGCAAAGCTTTATCTCGACTGTCGACTATCGGTTGCTGTGCGTTCGCCACGAGCTGACCGGCGAATGCAATGGCGCTTTGCAGCTCTGTGATCCGGTCTGCTTCGACAGCTTTTGCCAATTCCTGTGCACGCGCTTGCTGGCGTGGTTCGATCGCATCTAGAATTGCTTGGTAGGTTGCCTGACTTTCGATGGATCCGTCCTGCGCGTTACGTTCTGCGATAGCCAGCGCGTTTACGTCACGACCTTCTTCCAAGACGTTTCGCTTGGCCTGGGCTATGGCGGTTGGTTCCGGGCGTGGTCTGTTGGCGAATTGTTCTGCGATCGTTGGCGATGGTGCGGTTGTGCTGGTTTTAGGCATGATTTCCTCTTGATTTGTAAAGCGTGGGCGTGGGTGAGGGCTTCAGGTTCCTCGTGCGAATCCAAGCGAATACTTCGTCAACGCTGAACCGCTGACTCGCTCCGACCATGTAGATCGGCAGGCCGTCTGCCACGAGACCGTAGATAGTGCGCTCAGTCACCTGCAGGATCTCAGCGAGCTGCGATCGTTTCACCAGCTTAGGAAGCCGGAGGCCCTCGCATTCTTCGAGGTTCTCCGAGACGATCGATTTGATGGCACCCAGCAACTGGCCAGCGCGAAGCATCGCGATCGGTGTGTTGTCATCGAGAGGCGTTTCGGCGGTCTGGTTGGGCATGGGAACTCCAAAAATAGGTGACGCCAGCACTCCCTGAAAGGATGTAATGGGAGTGCCGGAGCCGCATATTTGGTTTAGCTAGAATGCCTGACCCTGGAACCCGCATTTAGCGTGGCCAACGGCCCGATATGGTCGATTTTCCGTATAGTTCTAGACGATCGCATTAGTTAGTGTGTTCAACATTTGCCAACACTATTGCGATCGGGGGATGATCACTCCGCGGTGTTTTCGATCTGCGCGTGTTATCAATCTGCACGTGTTTTCGATCTGCGCATGTTGTCGATCTGCACGTGTTATCGATCCGCACCTGTGATCGATCCGCGCATGTTGTCGATCTGCGTGCGAATGAGCAGTGGCTTTGAATATCCAAAGGTCACCAAAGCGAAGCGCCGCAAATCACGGGGAATTGCGGCGCGCTTGAACGAGTATTGGCAGGTGATTTCTGGCAGGGCAGAACAGGCCGCTATGATTACAGGCACTTAGCCTTTCGTTCGCGCCAAGCCATGACGGCTCGGAGGTTGTCTAGCTGGCATCGGATCCCTTTCAGTTCCTCGGCATGCTCGGCAATCCGCTCGACCGATGCCACGCCTAGGTCGGCGCCGAACTCCAAAAGGGCCAGGGTGACCCGTTGCCGCAACAGGCTGGCTTGACGTGCTTGGGCCGGAGTCACGCCCCGCTTTGCCGCGCTCATGGCCGCACCGACTTTCGTTGGTCTGCCCAAACCCGCGGCAGGAACCCGCCGGTAGACTCGCCGCTGGCAGCTGTAAAAGCTGCCGTTGTCAGCGAGTACCGGACAAGGAAGGTATGATGTATACTTTTGCGGAGACCGTGGGAGTTGAACCCCACCGAGGCGCCAACCTCGGGCCGTCAGGATGTAAAGCCCCTAAGCGTTCCGTACGCAGGACGGTCTCCAGTGAGTGCCCAGGGTCGATTTGCGTCGACCCTGGGCATGCGACTATCTATTTTGCCTTGGTGCAGGCTTCGGTCTACAGATTGCCCTTGGCGGAATGGATTTCTGTTGCCAGGATGACCGGTGTTTCTTGTTTTGTTTTCGCTTACTTAGTGGACCCATTGGACGCACCTTTCCCTAATACGCGGCATTCCGCGGTGATAGAGGCCTTGCGCCCAAAGAATCGATCCGCTAATCTTCTGAGGTCCTCGCCCGCGAAAGTTTGGACATCAGCTCTTCTCGGATTGATTCCTTGAGAGCGCGGCCACGGCAGTCACCACCATGATGGCTGCCGTAAGTCGTTTGTGGCGCCTATTTGTCGGCACCTCCATGCGCTCGCCGGCGAGGGGCGGCGCTGACCGCTTCCCAGTACCCGCTTCCGTCGGTCTTCGCCCAACCCTTCTTGCGAAGATTGTTCAACTGCGTTCGCACCGACTGCTTTGTGTTCTTGTCGACCTCACCGTACATGTGAGTTGCCATGTCGTCGAAGGACATGCCTGGGTTTGCGAGCAGCAGCCTATGGAGTTTCTCGTAAACCATAAGCTCTTCGTCACCATCGCCTTTTTGAGCTGATTCCTGAGGAAGTTTTGGCGCGGAAGCTACAGCACCAGACGCGATTGGCGTGTCACCCGTAGCGTCACCTCGTGGACGCGCAACATCGATCTCCGATTGTATCGTCTTCAAATAGCGCGCAGCTGCGCGCGTGCGCGTTTCGATGCTGTACGGAGCAAGCGCTCCAGTGATCGCTAAAACCGCGTCATCGAGCGCTCCCTCAAGCTCAATCATCTGCTGCAGAGTGAGTGACATGCTGTGAGTGTGACCGAAGCTGTCAACTCAGCAAGCTTGTGTTGACTAGTTCGTAAAGTCTACTGTCCCGAAGCTCAGTATTGGTCGGCGAACCGGCTTCCGTGGCACGACGCTGCCGCTGCCTCCGAGTGCATGATTCACGGGGATTTATCGATAGTTTATCATCGATTTGAGAGATGATTCTATCCAGGATTCGGTCAAATCGGCAACTCACGGAACCATGAGTCGGCCAGATGATTGTTTATGCGGCCCGATGTCCTATAACGTTCTGCCGCAAAACGGGCAGCATCCCGGCGCCGGAAACGCCCCGCTCAGCACATCATCAACGGTAGCCCCGACCCCCTCAGCCACCCTGAGTGCCAGTCCCGGCGTCGGCGCGCCTCGCTTGGTGGCGCTACGCGTCAACGTCTTCTGGTGCACACATAGAGCTGCCGCCGCCTTGGCAAGCGACCCGTAGCGGATCTTGAGGATACCGATCGCCAGTCGAACATTCTCCTGCTGCTCCGGGCTGAGGCGGTTCAGCGGCTCGAAGGCTCCCGGGGTAGGTGTCCGCTTCCAGGTCTTCCACTCTCGTAGTATCGTCATCGCGTGCTACGGTACGAGCGGAACCTGCACAGGACCGGGCGGATTTCAATTTAGGACACCACCGTCGTCGGTCAATTAATGCGGCACGGCCAATGCTTGATCGGCGCATTCGATGACTCGCTGAGGTAGCGACAACTCACCCACCGGGACAAGCCTACATTCCACAATCGGAATTGTGATCATGGGTTCGCCTCGCCCTCGCATGCCTCGCCCGGGGCGTCGACAGGGCGTCCCGCCGAACGCCACGACTTCCAACCCGCATGCACGTTGCAGATCTCGAAGTGCTGCCGTCACGGGTAGGACGTCTTGGTCGGTAATGATCGAGCTGCCAGTCAACCCGTCAAGTTGACCAGTTCCGAGCGTCAGCCAATGCACCCGCCGAGTCATGCTGCTCCCCGTTGCTGCACCGTCCAGTGCAAGCCTTCGGCAAGGATGTCGACGTACGCTCCAACGTCAAAATCGACAGGAATCCTAGGCTTTCTACGGCCTAGATCGTCGCCTAAACTTTCTGGCAGAGCATTGTGGCAGAAGGTTCCGGAACACGTCGGATCGACCGTCTTTGAAGTCGACACAACGACGCGGTTTTCCCGTGAATTCCCGTCAAAATCACTACGGGAAGGGATCTTCGAATCCAGTGGTCGCAGGTTCGAATCCTGCGGGGCGCGCTATTGGGCTTGAGCCCTGCGAAAGCCCGATAGCGCGCTCAGCAGCGAACACCCTCTTCGACCCGGAGTGGCAATCTTGCACGAAGTGCAAGATTCCGCGGAGGGCGACGGTCCTGAGCGTAGCGAAGGAGCACCGAAGGTGCAGTCAATCCTGCGGGGCGCGCCCTAAAAACACTAGATCCGCTGGATCATTTAGGCAGGCGATTTGGCTGGTCACTTTGAACGCTGGCAACGCAGCGGCGGGAATGACCAGAGTCTTGGAAGTCGTCCGCAAGTAGCGCTCATGGGCAGACAGGTCGGCATGGCCCGCTAGCTTCTGTGCCTGCTGGGCGTTCATGCCCATGTCGGCCAATGCTTGGACGAACCGTCGACGCCATGAATGAAAGTCGACCGGGCGGGTTTCGGCCGTTTCTTCGAACAATTCCTTCCAGCGTGGCGAGTCCTTGGCAGGGACGAAACTATCGAGCGCGTCTGACCCCAATTTGGCAAGTGCCGCTCTTGAACTCGAGGGTGCCTTTGCGAGGTCGTTGAATTTCACGCTATTTCTAGCTCGTTGGCGGCGGCTTCCAGCTTCGAGACGTCGAAGCCGTGTTCGCGGGCTAGGGCTCGGAGCCCCATGCGCATGACTTCATTAGCCGAGCGCAGGCCGAACTTCTCACGGACTGCATTGATGATGGCAAGATCCGTCTGATTGATTCGACCGCCGTAAACGATGCCCGTGGGCTTCGCTTGTCGCATGCATCGTATATGCGCCGACCGTTTCAGATTGTCTACTAACAATCGCAAACGCTAGACGAGGTCGGCTGACCGAGTCACGCGTGTTACGTTACTGACCATTACTAGACGTTGGCAGACAATCGCCCCGGTCGAGTGTGTGAAACGACCCTCATGCGGTACGTTCGATCGAAGTCGGAGCTAGCAAAGGGTCCCGTCAAGTGTCGAGCGTGTCAGAAGCCAACGCTGCGACCACGCTTCGGCGCGTGCTACGCGTGCTATCTGAAGTCGTGGCGAACGGGTGAGCCATTGCCCGAGCGGCGCTGCAGCGGGCAGCTGGAGCTAGGACTTGAGTGGTATGGGTTGGGGGCGTGTCGGCGGGCGGGATAGCTACGGGAAGCAAGCAAGGCCGCGCGCTTATTGCCGTCAACGAACGGGTGGTTCTTTGCAATGCCATAGGCCAGGGTGGCTGCCATCGTCGCCAACGTCGCGTGCAGAGGCGCACCACCAAATGACGCCTGTGGGGCCGTGACAGCTGACTCGAGCAACCCGCGATCGCGAATGCCGGCGCTACCACCGAACTTCACATGTCCCGCCACTTGTAGGCGCTCGACCTCGGCAACCGTGAGAAACGCGACGTCTGAAAACTTCACCGCGCCAGTGCTTCCAACGTCTCGCGATTGTCGACCATGATCCGCTCGGCGATTTCGTCGACACGTTGCCGACGCTCGTCCGCCGTCAAAGCCTTCGCTGGCTTCGCTTCGCCAGTTGCGGGCAGCGGTCGGATGCTGTCAATGTCGACGGCGTTAGCCATGGCCTCAGTCTGCGGTCTGCAGACCGCCGAGGCAAGTGTGTGCACGAAAGAGCTGGAAATCACGCCGCCCGTTCCTGCGACTTCGACCAGATGCGGAAGAAAAGCCGCTCGGCAAGGTTCGCCGCCGTGCGGGCATCTACGCCCCAAAGGGTCGGAACGCCGTAGTCCGCCATGAGCGCGATCGTTGTGCCGACCACGCTCTGCGGGGCCGAAGCGCAGAGGCGGATGGCAATTTCAGTCGAGATAGCACGCGAGGTCGCGCACACGCTTCACCGCTTTCTCGATATCTTCGACCGACGCCCCGGCGTCAATCGCATCTCGAAGCATATCACTAGCGTTTCTGCGCTCCACCGGTTGCCCACCGAACCTCTTGTCAACAACACCGAAAAAGGTAGGTAGTTTCTCTTCCCACATTTGTCCCGCATAGGCTGGAAATCGCACACTGGCAACGAGCACTGGCAAACCAGCGTGGCGTGGCTTCGCGGCGGCCAGCAGTCGAGGAATGAAGTCCCGATGTCGAGTTCGCGCGAGGTTGAGTCGGTAGCTCATCGTCCAACCTTCCGAACGGCTGCGAATTCGGCAACAAAGTGCCGAACGGCATCGAGCCTCAGGGGATTGTAAACCGCTCGCCATCTCGTAGGCGTCGCACGTTTGAGAACCGGTCGACGTGTTCATCCCAGGTGAAGCTATGAATCGGCACAAGGTGTCGCGGCGCGATCCGCCGCGCAAACGCCTCAAGATCGTCGCGCGAGGCGTGGCCGCTGGTGTGGATCTTGGCAAAGGCGGCCCCCGCGGATTCGAACAAGCGCCTCACGTCTTCGTACTCCGGCGTCTCGAGATAGCCGGACCACATCGAGAAGACCCAGGTGTCGGCAGGCTCAATACTCACGCCCTTCTGGAAGTAGTCTCGAAGGAGGGACGGTCTGAGCATCACCACGCTATCACTGGCTCCCGAGAGCCCTGCGGCGCCCATGGCATTGCCAGACCGCGCGCATCGCTCGACGAAGGCTGGAGCATTCATGCGCTCAGGGTTCTCGTACAAGCGCTTCATGCTCGACGTCACAACCGCACGCACGTTGGGCCACCCCAGGCGGGGCAGACTGTCGTAGAGGGCTGACAACCGTTCGAGAACGTCAAGGGTGTACAGGTCGAGCACCAACGTCCGATTGGTGCGTTTGCACGCCCGATAGATGGTGACCGTGCGGTCGATATTCTGGGCCGACCAGGACACGAAAACCCGCCCGCTCGTGCGGTGCAAGAGGGACACGAACTCTTCCTCGAGCTCGGCTTCGGTGGGGAACGCCTCGGTCCGGCCAAGTGTCGTTCCTTCGAGCAGAAGCACATCCACATTGGCCGGCGGCGACTTCATCAGCCGGTCTACAAGAACTGCCTTGCGCCCCACCCGCCGGAAGTCTCCCGAATACAGGACTCTCTTGCCCGCGCACTCGACAAGCAACATGTAGGCGTCGAAGGCCGAGTGATCCGTGAGGTACGGCGTGATCGAGAACGGCCCCACATTGAACGCTGCGTGGGCGTTGTAGTTGTGAAAGTCCTGCTGCAGGACCGCGCCCGAAAGCGAAGCTGTCATCCGGATGAGCACCTCCGCGGCTGCGCCGCACCAGACCGGCCAGGTCCTGGGCAGGTCACGGAGCAGCCCGCAGTGATCCTGGTGCGGGTGGGAGATGACCAGGGCGTCGACGGGCGCCGAGGTGTCCAACGTTCGCGGGATGGCGGCTTGCCCGCTTGCAAGGGGGCTTCCCGCGTCGAGAAGCAGGCGGTGACCGTCGAACTCAAGCTCGATGCAGTTTCCGCCGATCTCGTCGGCGGCGCGATGGATGGTCAGAATTGGCATCGCTGCCATCAGATGCAGTACCCAAGACGGTCCAATGCTTGCTCGACCGTGAGGACCGCCGGATCGTAGAGGCCGTACCCTAGGAGACTTCCAGCGGCGATACGCAACTCGGCATACGGGCTGCGCGGAAGTGACCTGAGCAGGTCACGCAAGCGGGACTTGCCGGGATCGTGCCCTCTTCTGGTTGAACACGCGCACCATTTCGAGCTTCAGCCCGGCCACGTTGGAGGGGTCCGCCAAATGGTCATTCACGTCTTCGATGTGCGCATGGAGCCCAGCCGTGCCCTCGAGCGCGCCGTCCCCGACCTTCACCTCCGCGAGCACGAGGCGGTGCCCTTCCTGTTTCTTCCGTTCCGCAGGCGTTGAAAGCCATCGCACAGCCACCAGATCGAAGCGCCCGTGATCGCTCGCATACTCGATGTCGCAAACATAGTAGTCGGTGTCATGAGCCACGCCGCCCAGGTTGTTGTCGCGCAGGAGCAACTGCTGGATCTCTCGCTCGCCCTTGGCGTGGCTCCCGAAGAAAATGTCCATTGCCTGCTTGAGCCTGGGAAGCGCCCCGAGCCATGCCGTGACGTCATCGGGTTCTCGGACACGGGCCGGCGGCATCGGGAACGGCTGATCCGTACCTTGAAAGTACTTGTTGTCGAAGGACACGGCGTAGCCCCCGTCAGCGCGGGACACCTTCATGACGTTGCCACCGCGGTAGTAAACGTTGATGTAGTCCGCCCGCAGCTCGAGACACAACGTATGATCGGCCTTCACTCGCCCTAGCAGTGGGGACAGAAGGCCACCTTGAAGGTCATCTAGAAACTTGGGACTGAGCCCTCTCGGTACGGGTGTCACCGAACCACAATACGCCAGTCGCCAATTGACCGCGAGGCCTGGGCGCAAACGCGGATAGTTCGCTGTTGGGTGAGTACAGCGCAGCCCCCTCGACCTACGGCCTTTGCAGGTTTCTACGGCATTTGTTGGATACTGGGACGCTCGTGAACTCGCGACCGCAATTCCGTTCCATTCCAGCTGGACGCCGGAGGCCCGACCCCTTCCCGCGTATTAGGAGAGATGAAAAACACACCTCCCGGATCTCTCAACGCGGCAACTGCGAAGCTCCTCAACACGGTCACGGTCGGCCTGGTTCCGGGCGGTCGACGCGTACTGACTGAGCCTACCGGAATGCACATGGCGCTACATGTGGAGCGGCACAACGACGTTATACCTGGTTCGATATTCTCGGTGGCTCACGACTTTGCGAGCAAGATTGGCGCTGGATACTGCGACGTCTTGTTCGATCCCCAGCTCAAGCTGCTCCGTACCAGAGCCGGAGACTGGATCCCACTGTCCATCGTCACTCCCTTCATTCACCTCGCCACAGCCGACGCTGACGGCGTTCTACGACTTCTGAAGCCCCTTGAACACGACACGCTCGTGCAGCGGGTGGAAGTTTGGATGCGCAACGCAGACGAGGCAGGACTCATTTCACGCCAGCCTGTCAGCGAGGGTCAGAGATTGTACACAATGGTGCATTCCCCGGCGGACCAACTGACGTAGCCTGAGCAGGACCTCACCGATGACCTATCGCACTCCAACACTCTCGAAGTCCAAGTTCGTCAACGGGCTCCAGTGCCTGAAGATGCTTTGGTGGCGTGTCAAGGAGCCCAAGGCACCTGAGCTAGCGGTCGATCCGGTCACGCAGCAGGTGTTCGACAACGGCACGCTCGTTGGTCAGGTGGCAAGAGAACGCTTCGCGGGGGGAGTCCTGTTGGACTATGCCCCATGGCAATATCGGGAACGGTGCGACGCAACTCGGGCGGCGATGGCTGCCGATAGAAGCGCGCTCTTCGAAGCAAGCTTCAGCGCGAACGGCGTGTTCGTAGCGGTGGATATACTCGAACGCGATGGTGATTCCCATCGCTTGATCGAAGTAAAATCGACCACCAAGCAGAAGTCCGAGCACATTCCGGACGTGGCGATCCAGCTGCACGTCCTTCGTGCAGCTGGTGTTGGCGTGTCCAAGGTCGAGGTCATGCATCTCAATCGGGATTGCCATTTCCCGGACTTGTCTAACCTGTTCACGCGCGTGGACGTCACCGATCAGGCAACGGCGCTTCAGGACGGGATCCCCGACCAAGTCGAGCAAATGCAACAGGCGCTCGCTGGGGCCCTTCCAACCGTTGACATTGGCGACCACTGCCACAGCCCCTACGAATGCCCGTTCAAGTCACGCTGCTGGCCAGAACAGCCGAAGGACCACGTCTCAACCTTGTACCGGATTGGTGCACGAGCGCAGGAGCTCCTCGCTGAAGGATTTGAGACAATTCACACGATCCCCGACGACTACCCGCTCGGCACCGTCGCGGCACGCCAGCTTCGCAGCGTGAAGACGGGGAAGCTCATCGTAGAGCCGGGATTGCGTGAGGCTCTCGTGGCAATCGAGCAGCCGACCGCATTTCTTGATTTCGAGACCATCGGACCGCCGATCCCTGTCTGGGACGGTTGCGCACCCTATGATGCCATCGCAGTTCAAATGAGCTGTCATGTGCTGGACGCCGCCGGCAACCTTCAGCACCACGAGTACTTGGCCGAAGACGCCGAGGATCCGCGCGCGCAGGTGGCTGAGGCGGTAGTTCGAGCCTGCGAAGGCTCACGAACGATCCTGGCCTACAACGCGTCCTTCGAACGAGGCTGCATTGAGCGCATGGCAGAGGCGGTGCCCACCCATCGAGCTGCCCTCACGGCAATCAGCGAGCGCATCGTCGACTTGCTTCCGATTATTCGCAACCACGTCTATCACCCAGATTTCGGCGGGAGTTTCAGTATCAAGAAGGTCCTCCCCGCATTGGTCCCCTCGATGACCTACAGCGAGCTCGAGATTGGCGAGGGTGCCACCGCCCAGGCGATGCTGGAACGGCTGCTGCTCCGCGAAGCGAGCTTGACGCCTGCAGAACGCGAGACTTTGAGGCGACAACTGCTCGTGTACTGCAAGCAGGATACGCTGGCGATGGTGCGGCTTTTGGAGGTACTGAGGGGGATGTGTTGAGGGGCGATTGACGCGGTCAGCCCGTTGCACGAAAGCGGCTGCCGTTCACCCGACCTACCGCCTTTCAGCAGCCAATAGGCTCTTGCAATCCCTAGCCTTGCGGCAGAAACTCGAAATCCCACCATGACAGTCCTTTCGTTTGGTCTCGACATTGCCGGTCTGTCAGGAAAGAACAACAGCGGGCTTGCCGCACTTGCTGCCAAGCACGCGGAAGCGAAGATCATCAATGCGTGGATCGTAATTCCGAACGCATTCTCCGCGGACCACGAAGGACGTGAGCATCTTGACAGCTTCCTCCCAAAGCAAGTCAGTCTCCTTGAGAGGATGGCTTCACTGGGACAAGTGCACATAGACACCGTTTTGGAGTCCCAGAACTTGGACAGACCAAGCAACGCCAGATACGTCTGGGAGCTCAACCATCGTGCTGTTGACTATGCGTTCAAAGGG
>Ga0302322_100003430_pt1 | contig 13625 bp, 11 predicted proteins | sample Fen_T0_2_FD_203757 | JGI IMG/M metagenome (GOLD analysis project Ga0302322, IMG submission 203757) | Peat permafrost microbial communities from Stordalen Mire near Abisko, Sweden - Fen_T0_2 | ecosystem: Environmental > Terrestrial > Soil > Wetlands > Permafrost | place: Sweden: Abisko...
ACTAATAAGCTTTATAAAAAAGGAATTAATAAAGTTGCCCAGAAAGTAGGGGAAGAAGCAGTTGAATTAGTTATTGAAGCTAAAGATAATAATATAGACCTGTTCAAAAACGAAGCTGCCGATCTGCTGTATCATCTGCTGATACTTTTGAAAGCAAAGGGAGTTACTCTTCAGAGTATTGAAGGAGTCTTGAAGGAAAGACATAAAAAATAGGCTGCCCCTCGCCTGGTCTGTTGTATAAGTCTTATTTAACCACAAAGTACACAAAGAAGGCACAAAGGGCACAAAGTCAAAACACTATAGATAAGTCCTTTGTGATCTTTGCGTAATATCTTTGCGACCTTTGTGGTTAATGGATTTCAACTTTTTCAAAACCATTTGAAGAGTAAAATTTTTAAAATTTAACCAAATCCCCACTTTTTTTGACTTTTTAGTTGTTTTTTTAAAAATTCAATTACTTTTGTAAGCTAATAACGCAACCAAATGAATATTGTATACAAATATTTTATCTCTTTTTTTTACTTCTATTTTTATTTTAAAAACAGATAAGGGATTTTTGTATACAGATAATTTAATTATATGAAAGCAAGGGTCCCTCGGAGGGGCCCTTGTTTTTTTAATATCATTTATTAACATGAAGATAGCGATACAGGGAGAATCAGGATGCTTTCATGAAGTTGCTGCAAGACAGTATTTCAATTATGATGAAATTGATATTGTACCATGTTCAACGTTTGATCTGGAACTCAATACTTTAAGGGGCGGGGAAGCTGACTTTGCTGTAATGGCAATAGAAAATGCAAGGACTGGCAGTATTCTCTATAATTATACATTACTTAGGGAATCAGGAATGAAGATCCTTGGAGAACATAATCTCAGAATAAAACAGAACTTAATGGCTTTGCCTCATCAGAAAATAACCGACATAAGGGAAATACGATCTCATCCTATTGCACTTGCCCAATGCATGACGTTTCTTAATCAGTTTCCTGGCATTACCCTTATTGAGAGTGACGATACTGCAGGAAGTGCAAAACAGATAAGCGAAACCAGTGCAAAAGGTGTTGCAGCCATCGCACCATCACATGCAGCAAAAATATACGGTCTGGAAATTCTGGCTCCGGGAATTGAAACGTATAAACAAAACTATACCAGGTTTCTGGTTGTTGGCAATGAAGAAAAGGGTAATACAAGAGGCAATAAAGTTTCAATCTGTTTCTCCACCGGACATAAACCCGGGTCGCTTGCAAAAGTTCTTGTTAAACTCGCAGAACTTGATATTAACCTTTCAAAAATCCAGTCAGTGCCTAGATTGAACGGAGAATGGGAATACTTGTTCTACCTCGATCTGGAGTTGAATAAAAATACAAAATCAGATATAATCAAAAGAGTCCTGGATAAGTATACCAGCAACCTCGAGATACTTGGTGTTTATTTTAAAGGAGATATGCTATATGATAGTTAAACCGGCCGACCGCACAGGAAATGTGCAGGAATATTATTTCTCGCAAAAGCTTGCCCAGATTGACAGGATGCGAAAAGATGGTTCAGATGTGATAAATCTCGGAATAGGGAGCCCTGATCAACCGCCGTCAGGAAATACCATTTCCGCTCTGATCGATGAAGCTAATAAGCCTACTTCGCATGGTTATCAGAGCTATTCAGGAATACCAGCACTGAGAAAAGCATTCTCAGACTGGTATGGCAAATATTTTCATGTCGAATTAAACCCTGACAACGAGATCCTTCTCCTGATGGGAAGCAAAGAGGGTATAATGCATATTAGTATGGCATTTGTAAATCCGGGAGATGAAGTTTTGATCCCTGATCCCGGATACCCAACATATTCATCAGTTACAAAACTTGTAGGAGGTATTGTCAGAAAATATAATCTCACTGAAGAGAATGGCTGGCTCCCTGATCTGGGATTGCTTGAAAAGACCAACCTGAGCAAAGTAAAACTTATGTGGGTCAATTACCCCCATATGCCAACCGGGGTCAAAGGATCTACAGATCTGTTTGAAAAACTTGTTGCATTTTGCAGGAAACACTCTATACTTCTATGCAACGATAATCCATACAGTTTCATCCTCAACAATAAATATAACAGCCTTCTCGCAGTTGAAGGTGCAAAAGATGTTGCTCTCGAACTCAATTCTTTGAGCAAATCACATAATATGGCAGGCTGGAGAATTGGTATGGTAGCGGGTCAGAGTGATTATATTAAAACAATCCTGAAAGTAAAAAGCAATATGGATTCGGGAATGTTTTTAGCTATGCAGAAGGCAGCAGTTGAGGCTCTTAATAATCAGGAATCATGGTATGGACTTATCAATAGCGTGTATTCCAAACGCAGGAGAATTGTTGAGGAAATCATGGTACTTCTGAAATGCAGGTACGACAAATCGCAGGTTGGTCTGTTTGTATGGGGGCATATTCCCGATGATATTAAGGATTGTGAATCGTGGGTTGAGGATCTATTAATGAAAACACTGGTATTCATTACTCCCGGATTTATTTTTGGAAAGAATGGTGAACGATATATCCGTATTTCACTTTGTGCTACGGAAGAAAGACTGAATGAAGCCAGAAAAAGGCTTGAGGGCTATCATCTTCCCAAATAACTTAATAACCGAATAACTTAATAACAATTAAAAGAAAATGATAGTAGCAGTTGTTGGAATAGGACTAATAGGCGGATCACTTATGGTAGATTTGCGTAAACGTGGTTTTGCTGACAGAATTATAGGAGTAGACACAAATATGCATCACCAGAACATTGCTCTGCTTTGCGGTTTGGTTGATGAAAATGATACTCTGGAAAATGCCGTGGATAAAAGCGATTTAATAATACTGTCCACTCCAGTTAATACCAACTGCATTATGCTACCGGGTATCCTCGACAGAATTGCCGGCACCTCAAAAGTTGTTACAGACATGGGCTCTACAAAAGCAAGTATTGCAAAGGCATCAAAAAATCATCCTGCCAGGGGCAGATACGTCGCTGTACATCCTATGGCAGGTACTGAATATTCGGGTCCTTTGGCCGCAATAGGAAAACTTTTTGATTACAAGACAGCAATTATCTGTGACAGTGAACTCAGTGATCAGGATGCTCTTTCGAGGGTCGAAAAAATGCTCGACCTTCTCAATATGCATAAAGTGTACATGAATTCAAGCGATCATGATGTGCATGTCGCTTATATATCTCATATTTCGCATATCACTTCTTTTTCACTTGCTCTAAGTGTTCTCGAAAAAGAGCACGAGGAACAGAATATCCTCACACTGGCCGGTGGAGGATTCGAGAGTACAGTCCGCCTGGCAAAGAGTAACGGAGAGACATGGGCACCGATCTTCCTGGAAAACTCACAGTATATACTTGAAGTAATGGATACCTATATTGAAAAAATGAATTCATTCAGGAAAATGATTTCTGAAAATGACATTAATGGACTTAAAGCCCTAATGGAGGAGGCGAATAAAATCAGAAAAATACTGAACTAGAATATGGGATATTTCGGATGGCGGATTTGGGATTGCTGATTTAAAATCCGAAACCGACAATCCGAAATCCGAATTCATAACATAAAAGAATGTATTAATAATAAAGAACAATGGAAATAAAACTTAATAATACCCTGATTCAAGACTGGAGAGGTTATAAAGGCAGACCCTTTCTTATCTCGGGCCCCTGCAGTGCTGAAACTGAGGAACAGGTTATGGCAACTGCTACTCAATTAGCTCAGATAAAAGAGGTTAGTTTATTTCGCGCAGGTATCTGGAAACCAAGGACCCGTCCTAATTCTTTTGAAGGGGTGGGCAGCGAAGGACTAAAATGGCTCAGAAGAGTTAAACAGGAAACCGGTTTACTTGTCGGTACCGAAGTAGCAAATGAAAAACATGTTTACGAGGCTCTGAAATACGGTATTGATATGCTCTGGATCGGCGCCAGAACATCTGTTAATCCATTCACTGTCCAGGAGATCTCTGATGCTCTCAGCGGAGTTGATGTCATGGTTCTTGTTAAAAACCCGATAAATCCGGATATTGAGCTGTGGATGGGTGCAATTGAACGCATTGCCAGAGCAGGCATTACCCGGTTAGGCGCAATTCACAGAGGTTTCTCCTCATATGAAAAGACACTATACCGTAATCAGCCTAACTGGCAGTTACCAATTGAACTTCGGAGAAGAATCCCCGACTTGCCGATTATCTGCGACCCGAGCCATATTGGTGGAGCGAGACAATATCTTCATGAGATTTCCCAGAAGGCGATGGACCTCAATTTCGACGGATTAATGATTGAATCTCATATCGACCCGTCAAAAGCGCTAAGTGATGCAGCCCAACAACTTACTCCGAATGATCTCAAAGAACTTTTAAGCAGACTGATTCTTCGAAATACAAGCACATCTGATCCGAAATTACTCGATGTACTAGGGGAATTAAGACAGCAAATTGATGTTTATGATGATCATCTTCTAGATCTTATGGAAAAAAGAATGAAAGTTGCAGAAACTATTGGCCGTTATAAAAAGGAAAATAATATCACTATCTTGCAGACCACCCGATGGGATGAAATTATTAATAAGGTACTCATAAAGGGTCATGCAAAAGGCCTGAGCACTGACCTTATTGATACAATTTTCAAAGCGATTCACCAGGAATCCATTAACCATCAGATGAAAGTTATGAATAACGGAGTGAAAAACGAATCTGACGAAAAATAAAAATTAACAGGAACTTATGCAAAGATATGTAGAACCGTCCGCAATCAAAGGTACAATCAATGCTCCGAGTTCAAAGAGCATGACACAAAGGGCAATTGCTGCCGCATTACTGGCTGACGGTCAAAGTATAATCCATAATCCGTCATATTGCGACGACTCACTTGCCGCAATGAGTATAGCTGTTGGTCTTGGTGCCAGGGTCGAACCTCAGGTTAACGAACTGAAAATAATTGGTTCTGCAACTTTAAAAGAATCAAAACTCAATTGCGGCGAATCAGGTTTGGCAATACGAATGTTCTCTCCTATCGCAGCCCTTTATAAGACTGAAATTACATTGGTTGGTGCAAATTCCCTTAAAAAAAGGCCAATGTTCATGATCGAAGAGGCTTTAAATCAACTTGGAGTAAAGTGCATCAGTTCCGGTGGATTTCTTCCTCTTACTATTAAGGGACCATTGACCGGTGGAAAATGTGATATTGACGGGTCAGTAAGCAGTCAGTTATTAACAGGATTGCTGATGGCTTTACCTCTGGCTACGAAAGATTCTGTAATTAAGGTAAATAACCTGAAGAGCAAACCATATATTGACATGACGATTCAGATCCTGAAGTCATTCGGTATAACTATAGAGAACAATGATTATAAATTATTCCATATACAAGGTAATCAAAAGTATACTCCGGTTAATTATACGGTGGAAGGTGACTGGAGCGGAGGAGCATTTCTTATGGTTGCAGGAGCTATTAACGGTCAGCTGAAGATAAAGGGTCTTCGAAAAGACAGCCTCCAAAGTGATATGGCAGTTATTAAAGCACTTGAGCAAGCTAGAGCAAATATGAAAATAGGTGAAGACTTAATTGAGATTTCCAATTCAGTCTTAAAAGCATTTGAGTTTGATGCTACCGAGTCGCCTGATCTTTTTCCTCCTCTTGTCGCACTCGCCTCTTATTGTAAAGGAATATCAGCAATTAAAGGAGTATCGAGACTGATATTTAAGGAGAGTGACAGGGCCAAAACGCTCCAGGAAGAATTTGGCAAATTAAATGTTAAGATAGATATTAACAATGATATAATGTATGTTACAGGAAGCCGGCCACAATCTGCCAGGGTTGAATCGCATGATGATCATAGGATTGCAATGGCCCTAGCTGTTACTGCGCTTGGAGCAGATGGACGGATATATATCAGGGATTCACAGTGTGTAGCGAAATCGTATCCTGGCTTTTTTGATGATCTCAGGCAACTTGGAGCTCTGGTTCATGAATGAAAGCATTGAGCCCAATTATTTGTTGTTTCTATCATAAAATAACCTCTTTAAAAGAAATATTAAAATAATATTGATTTTTTGTTGATATTTTAAATTTTTAATTATTTTTGTCGTGAGGAATCGAGTCCCGAAGAGTCGTGACGAGTTCTATCATACCTTTGAAATAAATTATTTGGTGATGAAAGCAAAGATGTTTTATATTTGGTCGTGGCGCAGCTCATTTAATTCAGCTGTGAAACAAGCCATTATATAAGACTTATAAGATATTTATTTATAGAGGCACGCTGTTCACAGCGTGCCTTTTTTGTTATAAAAATTCAAACAAACACAAATAATTACAATTATGGAAAAGATCAGAAAAATTATTTTAAGCGAAAGTGAAATGCCCAGGCAATGGTATAATATTGTGGCTGACATGCCTAATAAACCTATGCCTCCACTCAATCCGGCCACTATGAAACCAATTGGCCCCGAGAGTCTCGCGGCTGTTTTTCCTATGGAACTGATAAAACAGGAGGTATCGGCAGAAAGGTATATTGATATACCTGACGAAGTCCTTGACCTCTATGCATTATTTCGTCCTTCACCCCTCTTCAGGGCTTTCAGCCTTGAAAAAGCTCTGGGTACAAAAAGCAAGATTTACTACAAGTATGAAGGTGGCAACTATTCCGGTTCCCATAAAGCAAACACTGCAATTCCACAGGCATATTATAACAAAATGGAAGGAATAAAAAGAATTACTACCGAGACCGGCGCCGGACAGTGGGGAAGTGCAATGAGTTTCGCATGCCATCATTTCGGACTTGAACTTCTGGTATTTATGGTAAAAGTCAGCTATAACCAGAAACCGGGCCGCAAGCTTTTAATGAATACTTATAATGCCAAGGTAGTGGCCTCTCCAAGCACTATGACGGTAGCCGGAAGGAAAGTTCTAGAACTTGACCCGGACTCACCGGGAAGTCTTGGTATTGCAATTTCCGAAGCCATGGAGATCGCAGTTCAGGACCCATATACCAAATACTCTCTTGGAAGTGTTTTGAACCACGTTCTGCTTCATCAGACAATTATCGGACAAGAGGCTTTACTTCAGATGGAAAAAGCAGGTGATTATCCTGATGTTGTTATCGGTTGTTTTGGAGGTGGATCAAATTTTTCCGGAATTGCGTTCCCATTTCTTCGCGAAAATCTGGTTAACGGAAAGAAAACCCGGCTACTCACAGTTGAACCATCTTCATGTCCGAAACTCACTAAAGGGAAATTTATGTACGATTTTGGAGATAGTGCAGGGATGACTCCACTCCTTCCAATGTATACACTCGGACATAATTTCATGCCAGAGAAAATTCATGCCGGGGGTTTGAGATATCATGGCGCAGGTGTACTGCCAAGTCAGCTTCTTAAAGACGGTCTGATTGAAGTTAAAGCAAAAATGCAGAGGGAATGTTTTGAAGCTGGTGTCTCTTTCGCAAGAGCTGAAGGTATTCTTCCTGCTCCGGAATCAACATACGCCATTGCCGGAGCTCTTGATGAAGCAAGAAAGGCTGACCTGGAAGGAATCTCAAGGACTATACTCTTTAACCTGAGCGGCCATGGTCATTTCGACATTTCAGCTTATGAGAAGTATTTTGAAAACAATCTTCCTGACCATGAAATGACAACACTTGAGGTGGATGAAGCGATAGCTAAAATTAAAATCCCAGTTTGACCTCTCCCTAAATCCCTCCCCCAGGGGGGAGGAACTTAACCAGAATATTATCTTTTACCTTTTTTCTTCAATAAGAGCAGGTGGTGATTAAATTAACATAATTGCATTTGCCCCTCCCCCCTTGGGGAGGGGTTAGGGAGAGGTAAAGATTAAAAATCCGAATACGCTGTAGGATGAAGAAGATAAGGATTGGCTTTTGAAACGGTGTTTTTGTACTCATCCATTCCCGACAATTTTTTCCATCCTTCCGAATCCCTGAAAGCTTTCCAGTGATCATCATGCGATTTCATATCCGCATAGGTGGTCATATACATGAGTCTTGGTTTCAGGCTTCCCAATAGTACCTGCCCATAAAAAACGGCATTTGCACCAATACTCTCAAAAAGAGCAATCTCACCGCCTTCATTAAACATCTGGATTTTCTTTGCTGCTTTAGCCTCCGTTGCACTCTCGTAACTTCTGAGCTCATAGATTCTATCTGCTGGAGGTGTGGTATACATCGGTACCCTGAACTCCGGCATATCTGGAAATGCCCTCAGTAATATACTCTCGTATCTTTTAAATGGAGGATCATTAAAGGGTGCATCGAGAAAATCCTTTCCAGCCTTCTGATAAACAAGGTCGTTGTTCAGTTTTTGTTCAAGTTCAAGGTATTGATCAATTGTTTTCATTGGAATAAAAACATATACTAACCTGCCCGATGCAGTATCAGTTTCAATAGGTTTAAAAACTCCTATCTTGCTTATACCCAGGCGATGCATTGCAGGTATATAAGCATCCTTCAGGTAAGCATCAATCCTGGCCTCCTGGGTCGGAGCACCAATCCTGTAAACTTTTATTTCATAATACATCTGCTTAGCTTTTGACGCTCCAAAACTGTTTAAAGCAATGCAGATGAATAACAACATAGCCGGAAATATCCGGTAAAGAACTCTCAATTTTTTCATGATTTAAGTATTTATTGCCAATTTATTAAAATGTAAGATCTATTCATTTTTTAAATCCTTTTTAACCGCTAAGCATACGCAAAATACGAAAAGTTAATATTATGTGAATTGACTCTTTGCGAATTATCTTTGCGACCTTTGCGGTTAATTGATTTCCTCTTTTAATATTCTTTTGAAAAATCTTTGAAGATCTTATTCGCATTTTCCACTGTAAGTTCTGAACCTGATTGAACATAGAATCTGTGATACAATGTTACCGATTTCCCCTTTTCAATTGTGTAACTCCTTTTCTCCTGTTTCGGATCATAAGAGTTCTGTCCAAAGTTATTCAAAGAAAAAAGACCATATCCACGTGCATGGGCGTAAGCCGGATAACCAGGATTTTTGGGATTATCAAATATTGCCATTGATATGGAAACATTATTCTTCGTACCGCTCAGAATTACCCAGTCATTTCTTGTTCCCCACACAGCATCTCCTTTAAGACCTTCACTGGAAGTGTACATACCAGTGACGCCTGTATTGTCTGTAGCTTTTACAGTCGTTGGATTTCCCTTGTCATCGGTGAAGATAAGTGATTCATTTGAAGGCATTTCAAATGCCCTGTCGACCCTTATCGCGAACATGCCTTCCTTGCTTTCGCCAATTGTAACCGGGCCATTTACGGCAGTTAATGTTGAGATATGATCAATTGTACGGGAACTCCTGTCGCCCGAAAAGACATACTTCGTATTCTCTGTTAATATTGTATTCCCCTTATTATCCTCCCAGTTCAGGACAACCTCAAGTACTCCTTTCTTTCCGCTTTCTACCCTGACTATTTTCTGATTGACAATATGTCCGTATCCATCTTTCTTCTCAGCCGGTATCGCTGAAGAGTTATTCCAGAAATCAAGCCCATTGACATTACCATGGTTAAACCAGATGCCAATATGATGCGGATGATCCACGCGTTCACCTTTTCTGGGTTCTATGGGATAACCTCTGGTGATAGTTGAACCGTCAGGAGCATTAACAGGAAAAAGAAAAGTCTTTTCGATATTTGCGGGATACTGATAAGATGTAAATAAGCTGCCGTTAATAAAAACGTCAACTTTATGCTTATCATCGGCTCTTACAAGTTTTACCCCATTATCTTTGGAGGATTGAGCGCTTAAAATCATTCCTGAAGCAAAAAATGCAATAATGCATAATCCTGCCTTTGCCCGGTTGATGATTTCTGATAAATTTTTGATTGTTTCCATTTCTGATAATTAATATTAGTATCTGAACACTTTTCCTCCGGCAAGAACTTCCTGTTTTGCCTCATCAAATGATGCCTTTTCTCCGGTCCGGAGTGCAGCAGTGCACATTATTGTTGCAATTGAATGGTTGTAACCTGCCATGATATCTGCGTTTGGCTTCTTACGGTCACGAACACATTCCATCCAGTTTCTCATGTGAGCATTGGTCATAGGATCCGATCCGGTATTCGCAGAGGTTTCCACTTTAAATCCTGGTAAATCCATCGATTCAAGAAGATTAGGCTGCATATTCATATCTTTGGCATCACGAGCGTTAAGACCACCTTCCGAGTTGATCTTGTTTGTATCAAGGTTAAGTGACCCTCCGTTTGAAAAATAAATCTCTTTAGTTCCTCCGGCTGAGTTTGTAAAACGTGAAGTATATACAACCTGGAATCCGGTATTGGCATCACCATAATCCATCACCGCGGTCATTGTGTCAAAATTTGTGCGTCCGTCTTTCCATAAGTAGATACCTCCATTTGCAGCAACACTCCTGGGATGGTTCAATCCGGTGAACCAATGGACAGTGTCAATCTGATGAGCCATCCACTGGCCAGGTATTCCGGATGAGTATGGCCAGAAAAGCCTGAATTCAAGATATTTCCTGGGATCCCATGCAGCAGGCTCACGGTTCATCTGGAAACGTTTCCAGTCAGTATCAGCCTCCTTAATGACCGGAGTAAGCTGAGGTCTTCTCCATCGGCCCGGCTGGTTTACATTCCATGACATTTCTACCATTACAATTTTCCCGAATTTACCCGATCTGATATAATCATTCGCTGCAATATAATTCGGAGTACTTCTTCGCTGCGATCCGATCTGTACTATTTTTTTTGTTTCCTGAACAGCTTTCAAAGCTTCTCTTGCATCTGACATTGTCTCTGCAAACGGTTTTTCACAATAGGCATCCTGACCTGCCCTTACAGCCTCTGCAAGCACAAGGGCATGCTGAAAATCCGCTGTACTGATAATAACTGCATCAGTATCTTTTCCGCTGTACAGCTCATCATTATTACGGGCTTTTCGAATGGTGACTCCTTTCCCTTTGAAAAATTCTTCAGCTTCATCCCTCCGTCTGTTCCAAAGATCAGAAACAGCCACAATCTCAAAATTAAATTCTTTACACTGACTGAGGAATGCAGGCGCCAGTGATGCCCTGAACCGATCTGAAAAACCAACAATACCGACACGAACCCTGTCGTTTGCACCAGGGATACGCGAATAACTCTTTGCACCTAGCGTCAGACCTGCTGCTCCCAGTGCTGATTTTTGAATAAATTCTCTGCGGGTTGCCATAATGAATTATTTAAGGTTGTCAATAAGTTTTTTTATATTTTTTTTGCTATCAATTAGATCCATAAACCCCATAAAAGCATTACATCTCAGTTAATCCAATAAATAATTTTAATTGTCAATTGCAAGAAGTTAAAATTAAGTGATAAACATGATGTAAAATCAATAGAATAAGGTAAATTTACTTTAATTCCGTTAACGTACACATATATTTCAGGTACTTTTTTTCATTTTTTGTTTCTTTAACTTATTTTAACATAGCATTTAAATACAGTATACTCTAATTTTGGAGACAATTAATTGATGAACCGGAATCCTGGTCCGAAACATCAGGAACTGGCATGTTTGCGTTTGCAATGATTACAGGTGATCTGCATGGTCAGGCTCCGTTGCTCTGATGTGCATCGGCACTATTGAGATAGAATTTTCAGTTAGCTTTACGAACTCTTATTGTAAAAGCTTCGGCCGGATTTAAAACCAGAAGCTGATGTATCTCTTTTTCTGAGAAATTTTCCTTCTGCAGCTGTGGTATAAGTTTTTCGAAAAGAGTTGCATACCCTCTGTACTGACCTCCGTTTTCTTCCCCCGGATGATACCATCCGGCATCATGCGATAAAAGAACCTTGTCAAGCAAACAGCTTTCTTTCATATTTTTTAACATCCTGATATAATCTTCAAGATTATTATCATTTATTCCATCCAGGCTGATCCATGCTCCCATTTTAGCAGCTTTTATGTGCATGCTGATATCTTTTTCAACCTGGGCATGAACCCAGATGAATGCTTCGGGTGACACTCCTTCATTCTTTAGGATTTCAATTTCTTCAAAAGCCGGAATCGATGGTCCTGTGTGTGATGCTATCGTTAATCCTGTTTTCATGTGAGTACGGGCAGCAGCTATTACTAACTTTTTATGCAGATCAGACAAACTTCCGCTTCCTACACCAATTTTAATAAACCCGGGCTTTATGCCTGAGCCGTCAATCCCTTTTTCCCATTCATTAGTCCAGCGGGAAGCTAATTGATCAGCGGTCTCCTTAAATGCAAAGCCCGGCAGATATTTATCATTTCCGGCGCCATAATATCCTGTGTTCGTCAGAATATTTAAACCTGAGGAGTCTGAAACTGACTTAAGCAGAAGCGGGTCTCTGCCAAGATATGCCGGTGTACAATCTACAAACGTCTTGCAGCCAAGCTTTTTAATCTGCTTTAAATACGGCAAAACAATCTTTGAAACTCTGGATTTATCCCATCTTTGGTCAGAGATAGAATCTGCCCCTATAAAATCTACTAGGATATGTTCATGAGAAAGGGTAATACCCATATCACTGGCTGAAACCGGTCCGTTGATTGTCATTATTATCCCTTCCTTTTTTGAGGTACAGCTGGCAATAATGATCAATAAGCAGAATGCTGTAAGCGTTGTTCTTTTATTCATTTGAGTCATGTTTAAAAACCAAATATCACCATTCTATTTCAATTTATTTCAACTATATTTCATCTCAATTTTCTGAATCTGTAAACTATATGAAATCTGATTTAACGAATATAAAATGGACACTCCGGGCACTTTAAACTTATTAAAATGAAGAGGATTCTTGTAGATATGGATGGCGTTCTGGCGGATGTATATTCACGGTTTTTTGAACTTTATGAAGAAGAAACCGGGTTAAAGAAAACTATAGATGAGATAATCGGACTCAAAGAGGGCGAGGCATTTCCAGAAGCATTACGATGGGTGAAAACACCCGGGTTTTTCAGAACAATCCCGGTGATACAGGATAGCCAGAGGGTACTGAAATTACTCAATGAAAACTATGAAATAATAGTTGTTTCAATGGCGACAGAATTCCCTGCAAGCCTTACTGACAAACAGTTATGGCTGATTGAGCATTTCCCTTACATAAGCTGGAAACAGGTCATCTTCTGCGGTAATAAAAGTTTAATACCGGCTGATATAATGATTGATGACCATTTTAAGAATCTTGATAATTTTAAAGGTGAAACAATTATGTTTCTGCAGCCCCATAATATGAACAGTTTTGATCACAAACATAAAACTGCCTCTTCATGGGCAGAGATTGAAAAGCTCCTTCTGAGTCAACGATAACAAAAAGAGCCTGATTTCAGGGGTTCAATAATAATATATGTTTTTTTAACAATTCATAGTCAGAATATTATTGCTGTTATTTTATTACAGGTTCACAATTATTATACCTTTGAAACAGAAGTTATGAACGCTTCAGTAAGGATTTAATAACGATCAGGACCAATCAAACTATCAATTTTTTAAAACAGAAATAAATACTTTAAACATCTAAAAAAGTCAATATGGAGAACGATAACATACCAGCAGTCAAACGATTATATTCTCTTGATGCATTACGTGGATTC
>Ga0302322_100003431_pt1 | contig 13623 bp, 11 predicted proteins | sample Fen_T0_2_FD_203757 | JGI IMG/M metagenome (GOLD analysis project Ga0302322, IMG submission 203757) | Peat permafrost microbial communities from Stordalen Mire near Abisko, Sweden - Fen_T0_2 | ecosystem: Environmental > Terrestrial > Soil > Wetlands > Permafrost | place: Sweden: Abisko...
CGCTGGGTGGGAGCTGTACAGTGGCTGCCGCGGCGAGCACATTGACGGGAGCGGCGCTTGCGGCGGGAGTGACGGGATCTTCGTTGACGAGTTTGGGGACGGTGGCGTCGGGAACATGGCAGGCGACGCCGATCGCCAACAGCTACCTGGCGAACAGCGGGACGACGGTGAACGGGCAGAGTTGCACGCTGGGTGGGAGCTGCACGGTGGCTGCCGCAGCAAGCACATTGACGGGAGCGGCGCTTGCGGCGGGAGTGACGGGTTCTTCGTTGACCAGCGTGGGGACGGTGACAACCGGAGTGTGGCACGGAACGAGCGTGGCAGCGGGGTATGGGGGCACGGGAAGCTCCGCGGTTCCGGGTTCGGGGCAAGTTCCGGTGGGCAACAGCGGGGGGACGGCCTATTCTCCGCAGACGGTGAGCGGGGACGGGACGCTGAGCAGCGCGGGCGCGCTGACGGTGACCAAGACCAACGGCAGCGCCTTCGGCACCGCGGCGACGGTAAATACCGGGACGAGCGGGGCGACGGTTCCGCTGCTGAACGGGAGCAATAGCTGGTCGGCAAACACGACGACGTTTGCCAACGGGAGCGCGGCGGCGGATTACCTGGTGGTGCAGGCGGGCAGCGGGGCGGACCAGATCGGGGCGGTGGAGTTTGCCAACTACGCGGGCGCCAGCCAGTGGGAGGTGCGCAAGGACGCCAGCAATGCACTCCGCATCCGGGACGCCGCCAATGGAGCCGACCGGATTATCGGGTTTCAGGCCGGGCAGCTTGGGCTGAACTCAGCGGGCGCAAACGCGGTGGTGGTGAACAACACCTCGGGATCGGGGACGGGCGGTTTCATTGTGTACAACGGCGGATCGACGGCGGAGCTGACGGTGACTTCGTCGGGGAATACGACGGCGAACGGATTTCTCTCGGGAAAGTTCTACATCGGCAACGCGGCGATGACGGCGGCGACGGGGGCGGCGGCAGGAAGTTCGCCGACGATCGCCTGCGCGACCAGCTGCACGGGGGCGCAAGGGACCTATTCGATCACCACGGGAACGGGGACGACGACCGGGACGCTGGCGACGCTGACGTTTCCGAGCACGCACGCGAACACCGCTGATTGCGTGGGGAACCTCTATTTGCCCGGCACCGGGCAGGTGAGCAACTGGGAGCCGGTGGCGGGAACGGCGTCGCTGGGATTGAAGGTGGATACGACGGCGCTGGCTGCATCGACGACCTACAAGTTCACCTACTGGTGCGGCGGCAACTAGTGTCCATCTCCAATCAACGCGACTGACAATTTCCGCGCGAGGCGCCACTTTCGAGAGGAAGGAAGCGCCTGGCACGGCGCATTCAGCGCACAGGATTTGAAAGTCCGCCATAACGGACAAGGACCGCCTTGCGCGGCGCGGGAGCGGGCGCGATGGGGGAGCGGTGGCGGAAGCAGTGGAACAGAGACCGGCGGAAGACGGGAAGCTGATTCTGTGTCCAGAGGAACTGGACGCAGAGGAGCTGGAGCGGTATGGGCGGATTCTCGACCATCGTCCTGTGAGTCTGCGGGGGCGGACGGTGGGGATGGCGCTGGCCGAGCAGCTGCTGCTGGTGAGGACGCGGGAGGGCTGGACGGCGCCGCTGAAGGCCAATGCGGCGCAGCGGGCCTTTGAACGGCGACGGGGCGCGAAGAACATCGTGCTGAAGGCGCGGCAGTTGGGGCTGACGACCTGGGCGGCGGCGCGGTTCTTTCTGAAGACGATTACCCGGCCGGGAACGCTGACTCTGGAGGTGGCGCATACGCAGGAGGCGGCCGAGGAGATATTCCGGATCGTACACCGGTTTCTGGACTGGCTTCCCGAGGAGCTGCGATCGGGCCCGCTGAGGACATCGCGGGCCAATGCGCGGCAGATTGTGTTTCAGGAGATCGACGCGCAGTACCGGGTGGTATCGGCGGGGGAAAAGAACGCGGGCCGGGGGTTGACGGTGCAGAACTTGCACTGCTCGGAGCTGGCGCGGTGGCCGGGCAATCCCGCAGAGATATTGGCTGGGCTGCGGGCGGCTCTGGCGCCAGGGGCGGAACAGATTCTGGAGTCGACGCCGGAGGGCGTGGGGGGTTGCTTTCATGAAGAGTGGCAGAAGGCCGGCGAAACGGGAATGGTGCGGCACTTTTTCCCCTGGTGGATGGAGCGGCGCTACCGGGCGGCGCCGGCAGCGGCGGCGACGCTGAGCGAGGAAGAGCGAACGCTGATGGCGCGGCACCGGCTGGACCTAGCGCAGATTGGCTATCGGCGGCAGATTCGAGCCGATTTTCGCGGGCTGGCGCGGCAGGAGTATGCCGAGGACGAGGAAAGCTGCTTTCTGGCCAGCGGAGATTCGGTCTTCGAGCTGGCGGCCATCGAGTCGCGGCTGACGGCGGTGACCCCGGCGGTGGAGTCGCGGCGCAACGGGGAGCTGGAGATATGGCTGCCGCCGTTGAAGGGGAAGAGATACCTGGTGGCCGTGGACCCCGCGGGCGGGGGGAGCGAGGGCGACTACTCGGCGGCCCAGGTGCTGGAGCTGGAGACGGGGATGCAGTGCGCGGAGTTTGCCGGGCATGTGGGCGGGCTGGAACTGGCGCAACTGGCGACGGGACTGGCGGCCGAGTACAACCATGCTTTGCTGGTGGTGGAGAGGAATAATCACGGCAGCGGGGTGCTGGCGTTGATCGAGAGCGTGTGCGGGTACGGGAAGATCTACCGGCAATGCGGGCAGGCAGGGTGGTTGACCACCTTGGTGAGCCGGCCTGCGGCGCTGGGGCGGCTGGACGCGGCGCTGGTGGAGCAGCCGGAGCGGTTCCAGAGCCGGCGGCTGCTGGCCGAGTGCAGAAGCTTTGTGCGGCTGGCGGACGGGAGTTCGGGAGCGCGGCCGGGAACGCACGACGACAGGGTGATGGCGATGGCGATCGGGTTGGGGGCGCGGGCGGAGTTGCTGGGGAAAGGCAGCTGGTAGCTATGAGCCTTCAGCTATCAGCTCTCGGCTATCGGCATCTGTAATAGAGAGGAGCTGGCGGGGAATGAAGGCTACCAGCGGCGGACCGGGTATGGTCTGAAGGCGGCAGGCTGAAAGCTGTTGATTGGGCGCTGGTTCTGTAGAATTCCATTGAGTATCCGGAAAAGGCGGTGGCGGACTTGGCGGTTCTGGCGGTGCAGCATATCCGGCGGATGCGGGGCGGCGCGCAGGGCCAGCTGATGCTGGGCGCGGACGGACACGCGTATGTCGTGAAGTTCCAGAACAACCCGCAGCATACCCGGGTGCTGGCGAACGAATTTATGGTCTCGAAGCTGGCGGCGGCGGCGGGGCTGACAGCGCCGGAGGTGGAGCTGGTCGAGGTATCGAGCTGGCTGGTGGAGAATACGCCAGAGCTGGAGATCGACCTGGGCCGGACCAAGGTGCGCTGCCAGGCGGGGCTGCAGTTCGGGTCAAGGTTCGTGGGCGGGCTGATGCCGGGACAGGTGGTGGACTATCTGCCCGAAGAGCAGTTGGCCGAGGTGAGGAACCTGGGGGAGTTTGCCGGGGTGCTGGCGCTGGACAAGTGGACGGGAAACGCCAACGGGCGGCAGGCGGTGTTTACGCGCCGGCAGCGCGAGCGGCGGTACCGTGCGGTGTTCATCGACTTTGGCTACTGTTTTCACGCCGGGGAGTGGCGTTTCGAGGATATTCCGCTGCGCGGAGTCTACTATCGCAACGACGTGTACCGGGAGATCGCGGGTTGGGAGTCGTTTGAGCCGTGGCTGACGCGGCTGGAGACGCTGCCGGCCGAGGTGGTGTGGGAGGCGGCCAGTCAGGTGCCGCCGGAGTGGTACGGAGGCGACCTGGGGGAGATGGAGGCGTTGGTGGAAAAGCTGCTGGCGCGGCGAAGTCTGATCAGAGGATTGATTGAGGGATTCGGGAATTCGGACCGGAGGCCATTTCCAAAATGGCGGAGGGTGAAGGGGGAGGGAGGGGAAGAGGCTTGGAAGGATGGCCGGTGGGGGACTAGCATGGCGGGAAGGGTGAACTGAGAGGGTGATCGCCGCATGAAGGGCGAGAAGGCGCGCGGGCATGAAGGGCGAGAAGGCGCGCCGGCATGAAGGGCAAGAGCGGGTGCCTGCGTAAAGGGCGGAGACGGCGTGCAGGCATGATAGCAAAAGGGGTGGCTGCACAGAGGGCGGAGACGGGTGACGGGCATGAACGGCGAAAGCGGGCGGCATGCGTGCGAGTTTCAACTGCTCCGGTACGTGCCGGACGCGGTGCGGAACGAGTACGTGCATATCGGGGTGATCCTGCGCGAGCAGGACAGCCGGGAACCGGCGCAGGTGAGGTTTACCCGCGACTGGCGCCGGGTGCGCTGCCTGGACCCGGATGCGGATACCGCGCTGCTGGAAGGCATGGAGAGCGAACTGCGGCGGCGCTTCCAGGAGGAGCCGCGGGGGAGCCTGATGCGGCTTCTGGACGAGTCGCTGTCGCTCAGTATCCAGATGACCACGCCCAAGGCCTACCTGGCCGAGAGCCTCCCGGCGGGGATGGAAGAGCTGATGCGGCTCTATGTTGAGGCTCCGCCCAGGGAGAAGATGCCGAGGCTCAGCGGCCGGGCGGCCATTCAGGCGAAGATGCGTGGGGAGTTTGAGCGGGTTGGGGTGTGGGAGTTCCTGAGAAAGAGGATTGCGGCCTCGGAGTATACCCGGCCGGGGGACCCTCTTCGCATCGACGCGGGATACAGGCCGAACGGGGTGATTCGCATGTTTCATGCGGTGAGCCTGGAGCCGGGAGTGGAGATGGCCAAAGTGCTGGCGTTTTCGGCGGCGGGCCTGCGCGCCGGGGTGGAGAGAGTGGAAAAGGCGCAACTGGAGCTGACCGCGCTGATTGAGCCGGCGGCCAGCGTGGGAGCGACAGACGTGGAACCGGAACGGCTGGCGCTGTACCGCTTTGGCGTTGAGACGATGGAGGAGCACCAGATCAGGGTGCTGACGACCTCGGACCTGGGCCGGGTGGCGGATACGGCGCGGCGAGAGCTGCGGGTGTGAACGGCAAGGAGCGGAGATCCGGGTGCCGGGGCTCATTTTTGTTCCTGTCGAGAAGCAACCGCAAGTAAGTGGGATATTCGATCAACTTATCTTCCGGAGTTTTGCAGATAATATTCAGACTTTGGGGTAGGATTGATTTTGTTGACTGATGCAGGGGAGTTTGAGACTTTTGACCTATAGCTAGGCGTTGATCTTCGATGTTTGGCGGCGACGAGGCATGGCCCATACCGGGCTGTGCCTTTTTGTTTTGGGGCAGCGGGGGGAAGGAAGGTGCGCGTGAAGGTTGGAGAACAGTTGCGTCAGCTGTGGCGGCAGGCGACGGGCGGGCCGGGCGGGCTGAATGGGAATGGGACTGGAGGAGGCGCGGAGGCAGTGCGCAGGACTCTGGGGCTGCCGGCGGTTCTCAGTCCGGTGCGGTTTCCGGGCCGGCTGCTTCCCAAGCCGACGCCGGTGAACCTGCGGCGTTTTGCCGAGACGCCGGTGGTGCGGCGGGCGATCAATGTGATCAAGGATCGCATTGCGTCCATGGACTGGCAGGTGAGAGTGCGCCGCGGGGTTGCGCCCGAGGATGTGGTTGAGGCGCAAGGGAAGCTGCGCGCGCTGCGCAGGATGCTGGAAGAGCCAAATGCGACGGACAGCTTCAGGACGCTGATCGAGCAGGTGATCGAGGACGCTCTTACCGGAGGGTACGGGGCCATCGAGATGGAGGCGACGGGCGATGCGGAGCGGCCGGCGATGTTGTGGCCGGTGGACGGGGCCTCGATCCGGATCAACTCCCGCTGGGACGGGCAAGAGGATGCGCCGCGCTACGCGCAGGCGCTGCCGGGGCAGCTCGAATCCAGTTCCATCGACCTGAGGGACGACCAGCTGATCTATGTGCGGATGAATCCGCGCAGCTTCACGCCTTTCGGTCTTGGTCCTTTGGAGGTGGCCTTCGAGACGGTGAATCAGTTTCTATGCGCGCACCGGTTCGCGGGGAAGCTGGCCGCCAACGCGGTGGCGCAGTACGCCCTGTGGCTGAACGAAGCCACGCCGGCGCAACATGACCGGCTGATTCGCTGGTGGCAGGACGAGATCGAAGGGACGGGCCGGGTGCCTCTGATCTCGACCGAGCAGAAGCCGGAGGTGTTGCGGTTTGCACAGGGGACGGATGCGGACCTGCGGCTGGCCTGGCAGCAGTTTCTCATACGGATGGTGGCCAATGCCTTCGGGTTGCCGCCGCTGCTGCTGGGGCTGGAGGGGGATGTGAACCGGGCGACCGCCGGAGAGCTGGCCGACGAGGCATTTCGCGGAGCGATCTCTCCGCTGGCTCAACTGCTGGCCGGCCATTTGACGAGGGACTTGTTTGCCAAGTGCATCGGATGGCGGGAGTTCGAGTTTGTGTTCAACGACCTGAATGCGAGGGACGAGGAGACGGAGCTGGCAGTGCAGGTGCAGTTGCTGAGAGAAGGGGTATTGACCGTGAACGAAGTGCGGGCGATGCGGGGTCTGGGTCCGCTGGGCCGGGATGGGGCGATCCAGTTGGCGGGCGAGGCGGCAATCGAGCAGGAGGGTTGACGCGAAGCGGTCGGGGCGGCCTGAGGGCCGCAAGCGGGCAGAAGGAGCGGATGGGCGGGAGAGCGCATGCGATTGGAAGCGATGGCAGTGAGGATACCCCACGTGGACGGGCACCCAAACAGGGTGCCGTTTGAAGGGGTGCTGACGGTGGTGAATGCGGCCAGCGACAAGGCGCCGGCGGGAGCGCGCGGGCACCGGGTGATGTTGACGCGGGAGGCGGCGGAGAAAGCACTGCCGTCGCTTTTGGGAATGGCGGTGGACTACCGGCCGGGATGGGACGGCCACGACGCGCGGCGGAAGATCGGACTGCTGACCGAGGCCGAACTGGTGGGCCAGCGGCTGGTGGTGCGGGGATATCTCTACGCACGGGACTTTCCGGAGGTGGCTGAGGCCATCGAGGCCCAATCGCCCGAGGCCATGGGGATGAGCTATGAGCTGGCGGACGCGCGCGTGGAAGACATGCGAGCCGAGGTGTGGAAGCTGACGCGCGTGACCTTTACGGGAGCGGCAATCCTGTTGAGGGAGAAGGCGGCCTACCGGGCCACCAGCTTTCGCATGGCGAGTTAGCAGTCAAGTTAGCAGGCGGCAAGGCATGGAAGGCTCCGCGGCGCGGGGCCTCTTCCTGCTTTCAGGAACAAACAGGAACAGAAAGACAGACCGGATTCATGGTTGGAGGAGGGAAGAGGATGGAAAGCGAAGAGAGGGCAATCGCGGAACGGCTGGAGTCCGCGACGACCCTGCTGGAGAAGACGCTGCTGTGGCTGGAGGAACGGCAGAACGGGGGGGAAGTGGAGAGAATCTCCGCCACAGTGGACCAGAGCCGCCGGGAGGAGGAGCTGGCGGAGCGGCTGGCTCAGGCCGAGCGGGAGCTGGCGGAATTGAAGGCTGGAGCGGCGCAGAGTGCGCTCAATCCGCTGCGCAGGACGGTGCCCGCGGCCACCTCGGAGATGCTGGCCAAGCACGGCATCGGGGAAGGCCCGGTGGATGTGCGGACCCTGGACGCGGCGCTGGCGGGGCTGAGCCTGGAACAGCGGATAGCGGTGAAGAGCCAGCTGCTCAGAGCCGGCGCAATCGCGTAAAAGCAGCCTTAAGCATTTAGCTACTAGCTTCTAGCTAAAAGCTACCTGGTACCCGGGCCGGCATTCCTTGCGGCGAGCCGGGAGCCGCGGCAGCGAATCGACTTAGGTTTGGAGCAGAGCCTGGGAAGAATCCTGCCTGAAACGCTCGAGTTACAGCTCGCATAGGAAAGCCAGCGGCTAGAAGCTAGTAGCCAGAAGCTGTCCTACGAGCAATGACTGGCCCCACGGAGGGGGCGGAAAGAGACTATGAACGCAAACTTTGCAGACATTCACGCGGCAGCGGATTTCATCGGACCGGGCGCCCTCGAGGTTCCGCTGTATCAGACCGAGATCTTCGACATTTGCCGCCGCTCGAGCCCCTTTGGGCAGCGCATCAAGCAGGTTCCGGCGACCGGTCACCCGTCGCGGTTCTTTGAGGAAACGGCCATCCCGAATCCGGGGCCGGCGGGGTTTGTGAATCCGCGCAGCATCGTGCCCACCGTGGTGAGCCCGACGCGCGTGGAGCGGAGCGTGCCCTTGAAGGCGATCGTGTCGCAGATCAACTACAACCTGTTCGACATCGAACTTGGGAATCAGCAGCAGCAGTTCGCCTATCTGCAGGCCAAGGACCTGGTGGATACGGTGAGCGGCGTGATGGTGGCCCACGACGTGGCGCTGTGGAACGGCAGCGACACGAGTCTGAGTTCGCCGACCACGACGCAGTACATGGGCGCGATCGGCCAGATCGTCGCCGGCGGCAATACGACGACGATCGGGACCAGCGCATCGATTGTGGATGGGCTGAAGTCCGCCGTGGCGCAGATGGTGGCCAGCAACGGCTTCCATGTGCGGCCCACGGCGATCTACGCCAACCCGGTGCTGCTGGACCTGATCGACAGGGAGATGAAGACCGAGTTCAACGTGGTGTTGAGCAGCGACCAGATCACCGGCGGCTTCCGGGTGAAGATGCTGTCCACGCAGGCGGGCGATCTGCCTCTCATCCCGGACTGGAGCCTGACGTATACGGGGACTCCGGGCTCGGGGTCCGCGGTGCTGCCGGCCTACATCGTGACCGAGGATCTGATCGAGTACCACTGGCTGGGCGATCCCACGCCCCGGATCTTCCAGCTTGGCCTGCCGAACTCTCTGGCGCAGCAGTATGTGGCGGTCAAGTTTGGCGCCATCGTGGTAAAGGGCGCCAACTACGCTCATTACCAGGTGCTGGTGGACCGATAGGCAGCGGGCGGCGAGTTAGCAAGTTGGCGAGGAGACTCCGCGACCGGAGTCTCCTCAGTTAGCGAGTCGACGAGTCAACTGGGAGACCAACATAGACCGGCTGGGCGGGCATCCGGGTGATTCTCGCGCCAGCCGGGCAGTTACAACCTATGAGGGAAGGGTGGGGCATGGCATATCTGCAGCCAGCGGAGTACCCGAACTATGGACTGCCGGCGGGAACGACGGCCGATTGGATCACGGCCGCCACGGCATTGATCAACAGCTACTGCCGGCGTCCGGACCTGAACCTGATCCAATACACCGAGCGTGCGCGGATCACCAGCGGCTCCCAAACGGCGCGCCTGAGCTATCTGCCGCTGGCGCCGATGGGCGCCGCGACGACGCCGATCGTGAGCATTGAGGGGCGGTATGCAAGGCCGCGGCGCGGTGAGATGGCGGCCGAACCGCTTTTTGAGATTGCATCGGCGTTTTCATTGCCGGGGCAGTGGACGGCGATCGAACCGGGGTCGGTGGACTTCGACTCGATCACAGGCGAGATTTCGCTGCCGTGGAACGTACTGGGCCTGCCTTACAACGAAGTGGCGGTGACCTATACGGCGGGGCTGGCGACGATCGGAGACGACATCAAGACGGCTTGCGCGCAGATCGTGCGGAACGCCCAGTCCACGCCCGCGCTAAACGCAAGCAGGACCAGGATCGACACGATGCAAATGGAGTATTTTTCGAGTTCGCTGGTGGACGAAACAGTGCAGGCATGGCTGCGTCCCTATGTAGCGAACAGGCTGGGGTGAGCGATGAGCGATACGGCGGCGCGCAGCCCGGTGGGAGCACCACAGATGCTGGCCGATGCCTTGCTGCGGAGCGTGGCTGGCACTTCGGCCCTCTTGAGGGTTACGGGAGCGAATACAACCGCGAGCCAAACCGAGTTGGGGCTGGTGGCGACATCCTTCTTCGAGGTAGTGGTGAGCCCTGTTGTCATGCGCAAGCTGCGCCCTGCATGGCAGCAGGACGGCAATGCGAAGTGGGAGCTTCTGGTTTCGGCGACCGGAGTGGATCAGCAAGTGAACATCCTTGATTTGCCATCGGCCCGTTCGCTGTTTGCGATGACTCTGGCAGTTACAGTAGCGGGCCAGGACTACCTCATCGAATCCATCTCTTCCAACGAAGCCTTCGGGCAGATCTATCTCTACCGGCTGCTGTTGCGGGAGGCGCGCCAGCAGGCCGTTTGATTGGCCGCAACCCAAGGCCTGTTTGAATCTCGACGGAAGACGCAAGCCTTGCGCGGAGAATGAATCCCGGGTCGAGGTCAGGCGACTTGACCGCGATTGGGATAGCGGGCAGCTCATTGCGCAGGACAACAGGAGTATCACTTCATGCAAAATGCGAAGGACTCGTTCTATATGGCGCTGCGCACGCGACTGGTGGCGATCAACCCGGAGCGGACCATCCTGCTTCGCGGCGCGGTGCGGCCTGGAATTCTGGTGGAAGAGGCCGAGGCGCCGTTCAGTCAAATCCCCAACGATGTGTTTGTCCTGCGCTGGCTAGGTCTTGGCGTGGAGGTTGAGCTCGGGTCTCCGATGGCAGCGGCGGAATGCGAGGTGCTCTATCAGACCTGTGGAACGCAGAGCTTCGGCGGGCTTGACCGTGGCAGGCTGCTGAGCCACATGGACGAGGAACTGGGGGCAATTCTTCAGCCTTTCAATACCGCCAAGTTGAGCTATACGACAACACCTCCGGTTGCGATGCTCACACAGGTGTTCTGGGACGAGCCGATTCTCGGACCGGCGACGGCGCAGCGGGACATGTTGAGCCGTTCGGCGAAAGTGATGGTCTACAGCTATCAGGAGCAGGGGGAGTAAATGGCGGCTAACTGGTTTTCAGCGCCTGCGCCGGCGGCACGCAGGGTGAGAGCATATTTTGCCCCGGTGGACCGCATCGCGCAGACGCCGGCGTTGTTCGATCCCGCCGTGCAAGGCGGGTTCGATCTGGACAATCCGCCGTCTCCATGGCTCGATCTGGGCTGGATCCAGGGCTTCACACGCAAGGCGGCAAGCAGAACAGCCACGGTACTGACAGGGATTCCCGCCGCGGCCCAGGCGCAGGTGCGCGAAACCCTGGAGGCTCAGGTGAGTCTCGAATACCTGAGCTGGACCAAACTCACGATGGCGCTCGCAACGGGATCGCAGCACATGAATCTCCTATTGCCCGCGAGCGGCGCCGGGCCTGCCGCAACGGGAGCCACCGCAGCAATGGCGGTTACTGTCCAGGCGGGCTCGACATCGACCTTCATCGCGCTGGCCCCGGCGGACTCGGCGAAATTTTCGCCGTGCTCGATGATTGCGATGGATGAGGACTACACGGGCCAGACCGGCTATGTCGGCTCGCCTGTCTCCGGCGCCTATGTTCGGCAAGCTCTGACAGACGTGGACTACAACCGGCGCGTAACGTTCAACGTGGCTCTTGTCTCGCAGGTCACGGCGGAAGGCCTCTGGCTCGCCGGGCCTCTGCCGGGCGGCGCGCCGAGTGTGGGATCAAAGCTCCAGGCCTTCTCCGGCTTTGTAGACCGCGAGGGGGGCAGCTTCTATCAGGAGTGGTCGGCGCTCTTTGTCATGCAGGGAAGCCAGGGAGAACGAATCGTCTTCCACTACCCAAGGCTGCAAACCTGCGCCAGCAGCGAGGAAGCGGCCATTCCGCTCGGCGGCAAGCAGGACAGCGCGCTCAAGAGGGTCTTGCTCAAGGGGCACTATCTGGCTCTGCCGGTCACAGATCCGCTGGATGGAGAACGTGTTGTGTGTTACCGGAGCTTTCTTCCCGCCGCTAACGCGCTGGTGTGAGCAACGGACCAGAAAGCGACCCTGAGCGAGTACAAAGAACGGACTCCTTGGAGACGCCGCGCGGAAGGTATCTGTGGGACTGCGATTGCGACCTAAGGGAGCCAGAGAGCAAAGATGAAGATCACGATCAATCGGCAAGACTATACGGCGGCGCTCGACGCGGCGTACCCGCTGACGATCGACCGCAGGCTGAATGAGCCTTCGGTCTGTCAGCTGTGGTTGAGTTTGCCGTCCAGCAGCAGCCTGGCCACCCCATTGCGCAATCAGTCCCTGGCGGTCATCGGCGACGATGGCACTTACTATTTTACTGGTTACATCGCTGTCACTCCGCTGCCGGAATACGCGGGATTGGCGCTCGAAGGTCCTTGTTATCGGCTAGCCATTCAGGCTTTGAGCGATGAGTTGCTGCTGGATCAGTTGCCGGTGTTGCCGGGCAAAGACGCGGCGGGACAAACGGCGGGCGCGCTGCTCTCCGGTCTGGTAAGGCGCTCCGGCGCCACAACGCTCTCGACACAAGGGGCTTCGCTGGACACGCCGATCGGAAACTTCAGCACTGAGCCTGGCGCTCCGTGGAGCAGGAGCGCCGGGCAGATAGCAAGCCTGGCTCGGGCCGCTTACCGCGCGATCAATGGAAAATTGACGCTCGCTCCCGTGGAGAGCAAGGTCCATCCGCTGAACGAGACAGATGGGAGCCTGAACCTCGCCAACCTCACGTTTACAAGCAGCGTGAAGCGCGGATTGGCAAACGATGTAACGGTTTGCGGCGAAACGGAGCCCGCCGCCTATGTGACAGAGTACTTTCGCGGCGACGGAGTTACCGCGGAGTTCCCTCTCGCGGCCAAGCCGTTCTTCCCGGATTCATCCAAATCCGACCTCATTCGCGAACTCTTCAACGAAGCCCAGATCGACCAGCGCGTGTGGGGCAACTCCGGCAGCGGCGGCTTCTTCTCGTTGGGCGCGGGCGGGCTGGCCATGAGTGGGGGGAACGGAATCGACGGCGAGACTCTGCTCACCCGGCTTGATCCGGTCGCGATGGGGGGAACGCTCCTGATGGAGGCCGTTGGAGTAACCCTTTCTCCAGGCAGCAGCGGAGCACTGGCCGGGTTCTTTGTCGGCCTCAACACGCAGGACTCCTGCACGGCCGGCTTCAGGGCAACCGCACAACCTGGCACCGGAGCGGTCACGTTGCAGCCGATCGTTCAGGGAACTCCGGCCGGAACGAGTTATGCGGTCAATCCGGCAAACCAATACACTTTGCGCGTCAGGGTGCATTGCGTTGAGAGCGAGCGCGAGCTTAGTGTTTATCGTTCCTTTGGCGATAACGGACCCATCGACTGCGGCGGCGAATGGAATCTTCTCCCCGGCAGAGCGCAACTGGAGATCCAGGAGTTCGTCAACGGCGTCGGCGGCATGTCGGTAACTCTTTTCGACGGCGAGATCGCCAGCCTTCCCGGCTCCTGCAATGTAGTCGCGGCCAGCAGTATCGATCTTATTGGGACCATGCGCGCATTGAATCTGAGCAACCTGGGCTCCGGCTGGGTGGTGAGTACTCCTCCGGGCGGGGGTCCTTCTACGCGGCGCGTGGGCTCGGTGGCGGAAGCCGCGGAGTGCATCGTGGACCGCAGCGGCAAGCTTGTTTTCAATGCGGGCTTTGTGCCCGTGCCCGGCGAGCGGATCGCAGTCAGTTACCGCACCGTGGGCAGGGCGGTTGGGCGCGCCGTGAACGCGGCCAGCCAACAGGCTCTCGCGCAGGCGGGTTTGCCGTGCGAGGCGACGTGGATAGGCTCGGTAACTCATCCGGCGGCGCGCAGCTCGCAGGATTGCCGGAATGCGGCCAGGGCTTTGGTGCAGGCCGCGGCGAGTGCAAGCGCAATGTGGCGCGGAACGTACAAGGGAACGCGGTTGAGCTTT
>Ga0302322_100003433_pt1 | contig 13620 bp, 13 predicted proteins | sample Fen_T0_2_FD_203757 | JGI IMG/M metagenome (GOLD analysis project Ga0302322, IMG submission 203757) | Peat permafrost microbial communities from Stordalen Mire near Abisko, Sweden - Fen_T0_2 | ecosystem: Environmental > Terrestrial > Soil > Wetlands > Permafrost | place: Sweden: Abisko...
CCGACATGGAAAAAACGGTTAAACTAAAATCTCAGAACAAACTTCCTATTCCGAACTCTCCGATAAACCCTGGTTGCCGGTATCAAGAACAAATTTCCAGCTTCCGTCAATCTGTTTTTGCCATATTGTGACGTACGTACCTTTGGTAATCTCGCCTGTTATCTTGTTGGTATTGGTATGTATGCCATAGGTATATCCAATATCTCCGCTCGAGGAAATTTTTTCAAATAATGGTTCCCAGGTAAGAACAAATGCACTGTCGCCTTTGGTGGCAAATCGATCTTCCAGCAACTTTTTGCCTTTTGACGGGTAGGAATTATTACGGAGGATAACGCCGTCATCGGCTATATAATTCAGGAATGCCTTATGCATACCCTTTGTGACCGACATAGCCGAAAAATCCTTATCTGTCTGTAATAATAAACCTTCGGTTTGATTTTTGCGACCTTTTGAACAACTTAATATTCCAATTAAAATAATTATGAGAACAAAAAGCATTATATTAACCCCGTTCTTTTTTTTCATTGCGATGTAATTTTAATTTTACGTAACAACTAATTACATGACAAAACTATATCAAAAACTAATCAATTCATGTCCTTCGGAAACCGAAATTAAGAAAGGCCTAAAAAAAGTATCCTCCTCTGTCACCACTGTTCCTGATAAACATCTCCTGATGAATCTTTTGAACCTGATAGATCTTACCAGCCTTAATACTACTGATAACAGGAGCCACATTATACATTTAACCGGTACCGTAAATAGTTTTTCCGGTCGTTTTTCAAATATTCCGAATGTGGCTGCAATCTGCGTATTTCCAAATTTCGTAGCTGTTGTTAAAGAGAAACTGACTGCCAGGAATGTTAAGATCGCATCAGTTGCAGGTGCGTTTCCCACATCACAGACATTCAGAAGTATAAAGGTTACAGAATGTAAAATGGCAGTGGAAGCAGGTGCCGACGAGATCGATATAGTTATCCCGGTCGGAGCTTTTCTAGGGAATGACTTCGCAATGGTGGCGGATGAAATAAGGGAAATCAAAGGAGCGATAGGAAATAAACAACTAAAGGTTATCGTTGAATCAGGCCTTTTAGGTGATTTTGAACATGTTTTCAGAGCCTCCATGATTGCCATGGATGCAGGAGCCGACTTTATTAAGACATCAACCGGGAAAACCCCTGTATCTGCAACTCCGGAAGCTGCATTTGTGATGTGCCGGGCAATTTCAGATTTTTATTCGGAAACTGGAATAAAGGTCGGATTTAAAGCAGCAGGAGGAATTGTTACTCCATCAGATGCAATTGGTTATTATCAGATTGTTAAACATTGCCTTGGAGAAGATTGGCTGAATAATAGCCTTTTCAGAATAGGTGCAAGCAGGTTGGCCAATAATCTTCTTTCCGAAATTTCAGGATGCCCGAGTAATCACTTCTAAAATCCGGTCATCAGGGGTTTTTTGAATTATCTCGAGTAATTATCATTACTTTTGTGCTTTGATCCGGCCAAAATGATGATACTCTCCCGTTCAGATATACAGCAAGATACTGTTTCGCACAAAATTGTTACTTATGAAGACACAACGCGGATAAAACATGATTCGGTTTCGCATGTAATATCAGTCGTACCGAAAGATTCTCTTAAACACAAAACCACAATTTACCACCAGATTATGCTCCCTGGCTATACAGATACCATATCTGTATGTACAAGAAACAGTGTTGCGGATATTACATTTTACGATTTTAATAGTTTTATTCGCAGAATCGGGTATGGATCGTATAAGCAATTCCCTTTCATCTTTACTGAAAAAGTCAGACAGCAACAGACGGAGCAAAGAGCCTTGCTTATAAAACATCTTAATCAGGGCGCTGACCTGCCGCCGCAACCCCTGCACCCTGACTGGATGATTCTGATAATCCTGGTTGCAGCCTTATTATATTCTTTAGTTCTAAAAACATCGCACAATCTGTCAAATGGTTTTGTCAGATTCTTTTTGTTCAGGGGAATCAATGATACGGTTTCGCGTGATATAGGAGGACTATTTCATTGGCAGTCAACTATTCTGAATCTTATATCATTTCTCATAATAGGGCTGTTTGGATATTGTGCAGTTTCATTTTATGAATTAATCCCCACGGGTTTTAAGGGTATAATTATCTGGTTAATAGTTTTGGGAATAATCAGTTCAGCTGTTACATTACGACACATTACCTGCATAATAACCGGTGCTACAAGCGGGGAGCAGGAGGTATTTCAGAAATACCTTCTCAGCATTTATCAGTCTTACAGGTTTGGAGCTCTATTCCTATTTGTGATTACGATCCTGATGTCTTATACCAGAATTCTTCCGGTCAGGGATTTCGTTGAAGCAGGAATAATTGTATTAGGATTTATGTATCTGGTAAGGGTAATAAGGCTATTGATAATTTTTCTAAACAGGAATATTTCAATATTCTATTTGATTTTATACCTTTGTGCGCTGGAAATTCTGCCTGTTTTGATAGTAGTAAAATATTTTACAGGTCTTGTTTAGATTGGCTTGGGTTACTTTGAGAGTTGAACTTAAACTTTAAAGAGTTGAAAATAAAGAAGATTTTAGTATCGCAGCCAGAACCCCTTAATCCGAAATCTCCATATTTCGAACTGGCAAGAAAGTATAATCTAAAAGTTGATTTTAAGCCGTTTAATCAGGTTGAAGGTGTATCGTCAAAAGATTTCCGACAGCAAAAAATCAATATACTTGACTTTACGGCGGTTATCTTTACGAGTAAAACCGGGATTGATCACTTCTTCCGGATATGTAATGAGCTGAGGACAGTGGTGCCTGATACTATGAAATATTTCTGCATTACAGAGAATGTTGCATTTTATCTGCAGAAATATATTGTCTACAGAAAACGCAAAATATTTCATGGTAAAGCCAAGTTTCAGGATCTGATTGATGTAATAATCAAACACAGGGAAGATAATTTCTTTGTCCCTCTTTCAGTACCTCATAATGCTGAAATCCCTGAATCACTCGATAAAAACAGTATCAGGTATACAATCGGAACTCTTTATAAAACCATAAGCACAGATTTTTCAAATTTAAAAGAGTTCGATTACGATATCCTTGTTTTTTACAGCCCTTCCGGAATAAAATCGTTGAAAGAAAATTTCCCCGGATTTGTTCAGGGTGATATTAAAATTGCCGCGTTCGGACCTACAACTGCCTGTGCTGTTGAAAACGAAGGACTGAGGCTCGATATTAATGCCCCGAATCCCAAAGCCCCTTCAATGACTATGGCTCTTGACGATTTTCTTAAAGAATACAATAAAAATTTAAGGTAGTTTTCACCATACCGACCTACCCGGAAGCTCTTAAAAGTCATTAGGTAAGGCTTTAAGGATAAGTTGTTTTTTATGAATATCATCAGGGAGACCTTTAAGAAGTCAGAAAGACTCTGCAGCAGAAAAATCATCGGTACGCTGTTTGAAAACGGGAACATTTTCTATAATTCTCTTTTTAAAGTGGTCTGGGATAAATGCCACGATTCTATACCCGGTCCGGCACAGGTAGCTTTCAGTGTCTCAAAAAGAGGTTTCAGACTGGCAGTTACCAGAAACCTGGTAAAGAGAAGGCTGAGAGAAGCATACAGGAAAAATAAAATCCCTCTTTATGATCATCTTATATCTCAAAACATTCAGCTTGTTTTTGTTGTTATTATTAAAGGGAATGCTGTTCCTGATTATGCGACTATCGAAAAAGGAATGAAAGATGTGATAAACAAGCTTATAGTTCTCACCTGTCGGAAATCTCAAGCCGGAAATCCTGGTACTGAGATTACTTCTTTTTAAAGCCGGAAGGGAGATATTACTTACGGTTTTCATTTTCGGACTACAGACTTCAAACTGATTAGAATCAAAATATGTTAAAATTGTCTTAATTGTTTCTTTATCAAAACGCTTCCCGATTTTTCTTGTTAATTTCGCCGTTCTTAATTTAGCACTGTTGGTTATGAAAAAGATAGGTTCAATCAGAATAATAATTGTTGTTTCCCTGTTGCTGATTGCAGGAATAAGTACCGGTTTCCTGGTCAATCAGGAAAGCAGGGATTTCAGAATTGCTAAAAATCTTGATATATTCTTCTCCCTCTTCAGGGAGCTGAACACTTTCTATGTAGATGAGATTGATCCTGATAAAGTGATTAAAGCTGGTATAGACAATATGCTTAAAACACTTGATCCTTATACTGTTTACTTTCCCGAATCGGAAGCTGATGAATTCGCTATTCTGACTACCGGAAAATATGGAGGAATCGGATCCCTTGTAAGACCTTCGGGTGATTATGTCGTTATAAGTGAGGTTTATAAGGGATTCCCTGCTGATAAGGCCGGGATAAAGCCCGGAGATATATTAAAAAAAGTCGATGGCCTCACTCTCAAAGGCATTGCTACCGATAAAGTAAGTGAAAAACTTAAAGGGAATCCGGGAACCGAGATCAATGTTACAATTGAAAGAAACGGAAAGGATAGTGATTATTCTCTTAAACGCGAGAAGATAAGTATGCCGCCGGTCCCATATTACGGTATGATCGATTCAAAAACCGGGTATATACGTTTTACCAATTTCACTCAAAACTGTATTGATGACGTAAAAAGTGCCCTTAATGACTTAAAAAGCAAGAATGCTCAACAAATCATTCTCGACCTTCGGGGAAATCCCGGAGGATTACTTACAGAAGCGGTTGAAATTGTAAATCTTTTTGTTCCGGAGGGAAATGAGGTTGTATCTACAAAGGGTAAAGTTAAACAGTTTGATGAAGACTTTAAAACTACCCGACAACCTGTTGACGAGAAAATGCCACTCGCAATAATAATCAACAGAGGTTCTGCCTCGGCTTCGGAGATTGTTGCCGGAGCTATTCAGGATCTTGACAGGGGCGTAATTATCGGACAGAGATCATACGGAAAGGGGCTGGTTCAGATAACACGGCCTTTAAGTTATAATACTCAGCTTAAAGTTACTACAGCGAAATATTACATACCAAGCGGAAGGTGTATCCAGGCCCGCGATTTCTTACACCCGAATGAAGACGGAAGCGTTGGAATTATTCCTGATTCACTTATATCTGAATTTAAAACCAGGAACGGCAGAATTGTAAAGGACGGCGGCGGAATTGCTCCTGATATTGAAGAATTACCTGATCCATTGAGCCAGATATCCTCTGAACTTTTCCAAAGGAATTACATTTTCGATTATGCCACTAATTACTACTGGGCTCATCCTGATATCAAATCTCCGGAAGAATTCAAATTCACAGATCAGGACTACAGCGACTTTAAAACATTTCTTGTGAATCGGAAGTTCAGTTACAAGACAAGTACCGAAGAGTCTCTTAATGAACTCATAACCAACGCAAAGAAAGAAAAATACTATGATATTCATAAAGATCTTTTTAATGACCTTGAGAAGGACATTGCCCATAGTCTTGACCAGGATCTTAAAATATTCAAGGATGAAATAACGGATCTGATTGAAGATGAAATTATGAGTCGGTATTTCTATGAGAATGGTGCAATAGCATACACTATAAAAAATGATGATCAGGTTCTCAAAGCGCGGGACATCTTAAATAATAAAGAAGAATATAGTTCAATTCTAAAAGGAACAGCAGGGTCCATCCTTGTTACCAGGAAAGCTGATCAGAATATGATAAAATCTGAGAATCAGCAAGTCAGAAAGGTTATGCAGCCTCTTTAAAGTTGATGAATTTTCTTACTTCCACAAATGCGAGTTATCCTCAAAGATCTCTTTTTTCCATACCGGAAGATTCTCTTTAATGAGTTCAACTGTTTTACTACATGCCAGAATTGCCTGATGCCGGTGACCTGCAGATACAAAAACCAAAAGTGATATTTCCCCTGCATTGACAACACCGGTTGAATGAACTATGTCAACTGATTTTACATCACTGAACTCCGACAAGATTATGTTTTTAATTTTTTCAGCTTCAAGATCAATCAGCTCTGCATAAGCTGAATACTCAATAGCTCTGACTTTTTTACCGGTGATTTCATCTGCCCTGACCTGTCCAAGGAAAATCATGTGGCCCCCTGAATCGGTCTTCCCTGAAGCCGTCTTTATAAGATTCAGCAGTATGTCACCTGATACCGGACCATCTGTTAAGTACTTTATTTCCACGATGCACTAAATTAATTAAAGGATATCTCAACCGCCTGCAAAAGGAGGCATTAATGCAACTTCATCGCCTGATTTAAGCACTAAATCATTGTCGGTTATCTCACTGTTGACTGATATTCGAAAATTGTAATGCACAATTTCCGGAAAGTCATCAAAGATCCTGAGTTTGAGATCTCCCAATGATTTTACATCACGATAGTGTTTAAAACTTGTCCCGCAAACCTCTGCCAGAACACCGAAAAATAATACTTTTACCTCCATAAGAATATTTTTATCCACAACCTTTTCCCCCCCTTCCTTGGCTCCCTCGATTTAAAGAATGTCAAGTGCGGCCAGGGGCATTCCTTCAATGCGCTTCAAACCAATTGTTTCCTGTTCCCCAGTCAACTTTTAAGGGAATGTCCAGTTTAACGGCATTTGACATTTCATAAAGTACCATCTCTTTCAGCTTTTCAAGTTCAGAGGATACAACTTCAAATATAAGTTCGTCATGTACCTGAAGAATCATTTTTGAATAGAACTTTTCTGATTTCATCCTGCCATATATCCTGATCATGGCAATCTTAATGATATCAGCAGCACTCCCCTGGATAGGTGCGTTAATTGCGTTTCTCTCGGCATTTCCTCTCACCACCTGGTTGTGTGAATGAATGTCAGGCAAATATCTTTTGCGCCCGAACATAGTAGTTACATAACCCATATCCCTGGCCTTCTTAATGCTCTCATCCATATAAATTTTAACACCCGGGTAAGAATTGAAATAGCCGTCAATAAGATCTTTTGCTTCCTTTCTTCCGATTGTCAGCCGTTCCGAAAGACCGAAAGATGAAATTCCGTAAATAATCCCAAAATTTGCAGTTTTTGCCCTGCTGCGCATCTCGCGGGTTACATCACTAATATCAACACCGAATATCTTGGCAGCCGTGGCTGCATGAATATCATTTCCTGAAAGAAAATCAGCAATCATGCTTTTATCCTTGCTTAAATGGGCCATCAGCCTCAGCTCAATTTGTGAATAGTCAGCAGATAAGAATATATGCCCTTTTTCGGGGACGAAGGCTTTTCTTATCTCTCTTCCTCGTGCATCTTTTACAGGAATATTCTGAAGGTTTGGATTATTTGAGCTCAGCCTGCCCGTTGAGGCAACAGCCTGATTGAAAGAGGTATGAATCCTTCCTGTTTTCTTATCGACAAGGAGAGGAAGAGCCTCAACGTATGTTGACAACAGTTTTTTGAGCCCCCTGTATTCCAGTACTTTTTCGACTATCGGATGTTTGCTCGTCAGCCTTTGCAATATCTCTTCACTGGTAATAAACTGCTTGGTTTTGGTAACTCTTGCTTTTTCGTCAAGTTTCAACCTGATAAAAAGAATATCACCAAGTTGTTTTGGCGAGGATATATTAAACTCAGTTCCGGCAAGGGCATAAATCTCTTTTTCGAGAAAGATAATATCTTCACGAAGATTTATTGTTATGGCTTTCAGATCTTCCAGGTTCAAAATCACACCATTTCTTTCCATTTTTGCCAGCACGCTTATAAGTGGCATTTCAATATTTTGTGAAAGATCACCTAATCCCTCTTTTTTAATCCGGGGTTCAAAGATGTTCTTTAACTGATAAGTCACATCTGCATCTTCCACAGCATATTCCATTAGCTTATCGACAGGAACAGAGCGCATGTTTTTCTGATTGTTCCCCTTCTCACCGATAAGTGACTCGATATGCACAGGGCTGTAACCCAGGTATGCTTCCGAGAGCAAGTTCATGTTATGCCGCATATCAGGTTCGAGAAGGTAGTGTGCTATCATCGTGTCGAACAAAGGTCCTTTAACCTCAATACCATAATTAGCCAGAACCTGGATATCATATTTCATATTTTGCCCTATTTTGAGGTTTCCGGGATTTTCAAAGACGGACCTGACAATCCCGAGGATAGCTTTTACCTGCTTTTGCGACTCGGGGAAATGAATAAGATATCCTGACCCTTTTTCCCAGGAAAAAGTCAGGGCAACAAGTTCAGCATCGAGAGGATTTATACTTGTCGTTTCACTATCGAAGCAAAATTCTTTAAGTGAATTTACCTTCCTGACAAATTCTTTAATATCTGAACTTTTTTCAAGATTGATATAGGTGTGTACAACACTCTCTATTGATGATTTTTCACTTATCGTGCCAACTGCCTCCTCTCCAAAAAGAGAACCCTGAAGAGAATCTGTCTGTGGAGCAAATAACTTTTGTAGTTCCCTGGGCTTTTCCGATTTGTCGATTTCCGACAGTATTCTGGAAGCGACTGTTTTAAATTCCAGCTCATCAAAAAGAATTTTCAGTTTAGCCGGGTCAGGTACTTCCAGTTCCAGGGCAGTTTCATTCAATTCAACTGGCACATTTTGTTCAATGGTGGCCAGTTTCTTTGACATTTCGATCTGTTCCCTGTTATTTTCAATTATTTCTTTGAGCTTTCCCTTCAGTTTATCAGTATTTTTGAAAAGTTCTTCAATACTCCCATATTCCGAAATCAGCTTCATAGCTGTTTTTGGACCGACACCGGGCGCACCGGGAATATTATCTGCAGTATCGCCCATGAGAGCAAGAATATCAATTACCTGTGCCGGATGCTGAACATTGAATTCTTTTTGAACATCTTCAACCCCCCATAAAATTGATTCGTTTCCACTTCTTGACGGTTTTAACATAAAAACGTTGCCTGAGACAAGCTGTGCATAATCTTTATCCGGCGTCATCATATATGTCGTAAAACCCTGTTCGGAAGCCTTCCTTGCCAGAGTACCAATTACATCATCTGCCTCAAACCCCGGATAATCAATTACAGGAATTTTATAAGCTTCTATAAGCTTTTTAATATAGGGTACAGCTTTTTTAATATCTTCAGGAGTTTCATCTCGATTGGCCTTGTATTCCTTGAACATTTCATGTCTGAAAGTTGGCGTCGGAGTATCAAAAACAACTGCTATATGAGTTGGTTTCCGGTTACGCAGAACCTCTTCAAGGGCAAGCAGAAATCCGAATATAGCTGATGTGTTCAATCCTTTTGAGGTGACCCTGGGATTTTTTATGAATGCATAATAAGCACGAAAAATAAGTGCATAAGCATCCAGAAGGAATAGTTTTTTAGAGTTATTTTCAATCATATGTTGATTTTTATTTACTTATCATGGTTTTTAGTTTGGTGTGCCTGGAGTTATTATCAATCTGTTAATCTTGAACTTTTCTACTTTTAGTCCTCCGAACTCTGTCTCACTCCATACTTTCCTGAGGGTTATCTGATGCGAACCATTCCGCAAATGAATTGGCCGTTTCATAGAGTTTAAGACTATGTAACTTAACTCCTGACGGAAGGTGTGGTGCAATCCGTTCTGCAAAATCCGCAACAAGATTTTCACAGGTAGGCTGATATTCGACCAGGACTGTATTTCCAAACATCATGCTGAACATTTCGGCCTTTTTCTTATCAATTTTATTGCTTAATACCACCGAATGATCAAATACGTTTACTATCTGTTTTTTAATAATACTTTTCAGGTCGCTGAAGTCGATCACCATTCCATTTTTTGGATTATCCCGATTGTCTTCCGGGAATCCTGACAGTGTAACAAACAGGCGATAAGAATGACCATGAACATTTTTGCACGGACCATCATAGTTCCACAGAACATGTGCCATTTCAAACGGGAATTCCTTTGTAACTCTTATTAACGGACTCATAATTGGGTACTTGAAAATTATATACAATATTAACCATTCTGGCTGATAAAGGTTTAAAGTTTTATCAGGGTTTTAAGCTTTTCTGGTAATATATATCCCCAATGAGCTTCTGAAAGCAATAATTAATTACCTTTGCAGATTATAACTGGCTTAAGAGTACGGGACAATGGAAGAAAACGGTATCAGGCTGACTTTCCCTGGAATGTTTAATGAGACATTGAGAAAGTTTGGTAAACATCATGCATATGCCTTTGTCGGAGAAGAACCAAAAACGTATGAAACAGTAAATAAGGAGATCCGGGCTTTAATCGCTTTTCTGGAAAAGAATGGGATTTGCCCCGGGGATAAAGTGGCAATCCTGAGTTTAAACATGCCAAACTGGGGCGTTGCTTTTTTTTCAATTACTTTTATGGGTGCGGTGGTTGTGCCCATTCTTCCTGATTTTTCAAGTACAGAAGTTATAAATGTTATTGAACACTCAGGTGCTAAAGCTCTTTTTATATCGAACTCATTATTATCCCGGATTGAAGGATTTAAATCAGAAGATCTGAAAACAGCCATTCTGATGGAGGACTTTTCTCTGATCAATTCTGAAAAGGGTCCCTTTAAATTCGACTCTTCTGCACTTCCTGTTAATAATTATGAGGTTGAAGAAGAAGATCTTGCATCAATTATCTATACCTCCGGTACAACCGGTCGTTCTAAGGGAGTAATGCTGACACACAAAAACATCTCTTTTAATGCCCTGAAGGGCAGGATGATACAATCTATTGATGAGAATGATCGTTTTTTATCAGTACTCCCGTTATCACATACTTATGAAAACACACTCGGCTTAATTTTACCAATGCTTTGCGGATCGTGTGTTTATTATCTCAGAAAACCACCAACACCGACGGTTCTTCTTCCCGCGATGGCTGAAGTAAAGCCTACAATGATGTTGACTGTTCCACTTATAATGGAAAAAATATATTTTAACAAAATATTGCCGACTTTCAGGGACAATTTATTACTTAAACTTCTTTATAAGATTCCTTTTCTCAGAAAAAAACTGAATGCTGCAGCAGGCAAAAAACTGATGAAAACTTTCGGCGGGAAGTTAAAATTCTATGGTATCGGCGGAGCCAAACTCAACAGAGTTGTTGAGAGATTTCTCCGGGAAGCAAAATTCCCATACGCTGTCGGCTATGGTCTTACTGAAACTGCTCCTCTTCTTGCCGGAGCTAATCCTCAGAAATCCGTATTTGAGTCGACAGGCCCTGCTATTGAAGGCATTGAGCTGATTATCAACAACCCCGACATGATAACAGGAGAAGGTGAAATCTGGGCCAGGGGACCAAACGTGATGAAAGGTTATTATAAAGAACCTGATATGACAAATGAGGTACTGACGCCTGACGGCTGGTTTAAAACCGGGGATCTTGGAACACTTGACCCGAATAATAACCTTTTCATAAAAGGAAGATTAAAAAACATGATTGTTGGAGCAAGCGGTGAGAATATTTATCCTGAAGAGATTGAATCAATTATTAACAACTTCCGTTTCGTAGTTGATTCACTTGTTGTTCAGCAAAAAGGGAAACTGGTAGCCCTGGTGCAAATTAATATGGAGGAGCTGGAAAAGAAATATCAGATTCTTAAACAGGATATGACCCGACAGAAGCAGGATATGACCCGACAGGTCGAGGAGAAAGTAGAAGAGGTACTTACTGAATTACAGGAATATGTTAATTCGCAGGTGAATAAATTCAGTCAGATTCAAAAGATAGTTCAACAGCCTGTACCGTTTCAGAAGACTGCTACACTGAAGATAAAGAGGTTTCTGTATACATAAACCCCTCTGCCCTGCGGGCACCTCCCCCACGGGGGAGGAAAATCCGGTACTATAGTTGAGTTGTCCTTAATTGTTGGCGTTTCTCCCCTATTTGGGAGAGTGCCCGAAGGGCGAGGGGGTTTAAGAGTATTATCCTTTTGACGCCTGATATCTTCTGTTCACCTCGTCCCAGTTTACAACATTCCAGAAGGCATCAATGTAATCCGGTCTCTTATTCTGATATTTAAGATAATATGCATGTTCCCAAACATCAAGAGTCAATAAAGGAGTTCCTTTAACCGGTGATAGATCCATCAGCGGATTATCCTGATTAGGTGAACTTGCCACCGCCAGATTCTTGTCAGTCCCTAAATATAACCAGGCCCAACCGCTTCCAAACCTTGTTTTGGCAGCAATGTTGAAAGCCTCTTTGAATTTATCTACTGATCCGAATGATTTCGTAAGAGCGGCGGACAAATCATTTGATGGTCCTGCAAATCCTTTGCCCAGATTCTTCCAGAAAAACAAATGGTTATAATAACCACCGCCATTGTTTCTCACAGCATCGGCCTGTTTTGAAACAGAAGTAAAAACATCACTAAGAGGTTTCCCTTCCAGAGGAGTGCCTTTAACAGCAGCTATAAAATTTGTATAATAAGCCCGGTGGTGCTTATCATAATGAATCTCCATAGTCCTTGCATCTATGTAGGGTTCCAAGGCATCATACGCAAATGGCAAAGGAGGAAACTCTGTAGCCGGTACACCTTCTATTGTAGAAGCTTTTACCTGTACCTGATCCTTACCAAATACTCTTGGGCTAATGTAGGCAGCAGCAGTTACCAACCCAACTGCCTTAAAAAATTTTCTTCGTTCCATGCTGAGTTTTTATTCAGTAACATCCGTGCTCTGTCTTTGTTCATCTCTAAAGACACAAAAAGCCGGCTAACTGTATGATTTTTGCCGTTTTTGACCCGTGAATAAAAAAAAATCATACATTTATAGTAGATAAATTTGAGTAACTACTTAACATTAAGCAACAAATCTAGCCTCTTCTAATAAGGAACAAAAATGAAAAAACTTACAACAGTCGGAAGAATTCTGTTTGCAATTCCTTTTGCCCTCTTCGGGATCAATCATTTCCTGATGCTCGATTATTATCTTGGAATGCTGACTTCATTTGTACCACTCGGTGCATACACCATTATACTAACGGGAATAATGATGATAGCAGCAAGTATAAGTATTATTACTAAAGTACTCGTGAAATTTTCCACCTTACTGCTGGCATTCCTGCTTTTCGTTTTTATTATTACAATTCATATACCTCACCTTTTTAGTGATGCTGACAATACAATTACAATAATTGCCCTGCTGAAAGATATTTCATTAATGGGAGGTTCATTAATGATTGCCGGTATCTATTCCGAAGAAGAAAAGCAAAAGGAATAATCTGGTCAAACAACAGGAACTAAGATCAAGCTTTATTTAACCTGTAGAAAATTATTTTATCTTTATAACACTATTATCCTTAAGTTTTGCTATGAGTCACTCTAAAATGTTTCTGGCATTTTTTATTTGTCTGATAAGTTTTGAGGCATATAGTCAAACGCCTCTGTTTGACAAACAAATGCAGGTTAGTTTCGATGAGAAGCAAGGTCAGTTTGCTGCACTCGATACAAAACTTGTAAATGAGAATGGCGATACAGTTTTATTAAAAGATGTACTTGATAAACCTGCTATTCTGAATCTCGTTTATTATGAATGTGCGGGAACCTGCAGCCCTTTGATGTTTGGGGTTTCTAAATTCATTGATGAGATTGACCTTAAACCGGGCAAAGACTATGAAGTTCTTACAATCAGCTTCGATCCCTCTGAAAAAATCGATTTGGGAATCAAAAAGA
>Ga0302322_100003435_pt1 | contig 13619 bp, 8 predicted proteins | sample Fen_T0_2_FD_203757 | JGI IMG/M metagenome (GOLD analysis project Ga0302322, IMG submission 203757) | Peat permafrost microbial communities from Stordalen Mire near Abisko, Sweden - Fen_T0_2 | ecosystem: Environmental > Terrestrial > Soil > Wetlands > Permafrost | place: Sweden: Abisko...
GGGTCATCGTCGTGTCGTCTTCCTGGATGTCGATGTAGGGGTACGTGTCGCTGCGGCTCTGGTCATCGAGCATCAGCGCGTCACAGCGGACCGACGCCGTGACGCCGGTGGCGCCGGGCGCGACCCGGAGCTGGCCGCGGTACGTGGCGCGCCCGCCGTCCTTGGACACGGACTTGGACACGATGCGGGACGTCGTGTTGGGCGCGAGGTGGACGGCCTTGGCACCGGTGTCCTGGTGCTGGCCCCGGCCCGCGACGGCGACCGAGACCACGTCCGCGCTGGCCCCCTCGCCTCGAAGATAGATCGCCGGGTACTTCATCGTCAGGCGCGAGCCCGTGTTCGCGTCAATCCACTCCACGTGGGCGTTCGCGTAGGCGTGCGCCCGCTTGGTGACGAGGTTGTAGACGTCGTTCGACCAGTTCTGGATCGTCGTGTAGCGGACCTTGGAGCCCTCGAGCGCCACGACCTCCACGACGGCGGCGTGGAGCGAGTCGGTCGCGTAGATCGGCGCCGTGCAGCCCTCGATGTAGTGGACCTTGGCGCCCTCGTCGACCACGATCAGCGTCCGCTCGAACTGGCCCGTGTTCTCGCCGTTGATGCGGAAGTAGGCCTGGAGCGGCAGCGGCACCTCGACGCCCTTGGGGACATACACGAACGAGCCGCCGGACCACACGGCGGCGTTGAGCGCGGCGAACTTGTTGTCCTCGGCCGGGACCACGGTGCCGAAGTACTTGCGGAAGATCTCCGGGTACTCCTTGAGCGCCTGGTCGGTGCCCATGAAGACCACGCCGATCTTGGACAGCTCCTCGCGCACGGAGTGGTAGACGACCTCGGAGTCGTACTGCGCGCCGACGCCGGCCAGGAACTTGCGCTCCGCCTCGGGGATGCCCAGCTTCTCGAACGTCGCCTTGATCTGCTCCGGCACGTCGTCCCAGGACTTCTCCTCGCGCTCGGACGGCTTGCGGTAGTAGACGATCTTGTCGAAGTCGATGGTGCCCAGGTCCCCGCCCCACGTCGGCATCTTCCGCTTCTCGAAGTGCTCGTAGGCGCGGAGGCGGTACTGCAGCATCCAGTCCGGCTCGTCCTTGAACCGGCTGATCTCCTCCACCGTGTCGCGCGTCAGGCCGCGCTTGGTCTCGCGCAGGTAGACGATGTCGTCATGGAACGCGAACTGGTCGCGCTCGTCCTTGACGAGGTCGCGGGTCGAGGTCATCGCAGCTCCGATCGCGGCCGCCGGGCCGCCGGAATGGGGGTCACGTGGTCAGGGAACGCCGCGACCGCCAAGGGGGACACAGGGTCGCGGGCTAATCCCTAGCAGAATTATCGGAATTAGACGGCGATCCGTCAACGTGCCCCCGGCGAGCCTGTCGGGCTGCCGGGATTCCGGGCGCGCGTCCACCGCCGGGCGAGGGCCAGCGCGCGTGGCGTCACGTTCGCGAGGCGCCCCCAGGATCGTGCTCGCCCGTCCTCGTCGCCGCGCCAACCACGGTGAACGACCCGTGCATGCCGCCGACATAGTGCCCGGGGATGTTGCAGAAGAAGACGTAGGTGCCGGGGGCGAGGTCCTGCGCCAGGTCCTTCGTCGTGCCCGGGGTGGCGATCTCGACCTCGCCCACCTCGCCGAGCTCGGGCGACTCCTCGTCGATGGTGCCATCGGCCTTCGTCGGCAGCGCCGAGTCCGAGGCGGTCGTCCGCTTGATCACGAACTCGTGGCCGATGGTGCCGGCGTTGGTGACGGTGAAGGTGTCGCTTCCCGCCGCCAGGGTGGTCGAGGCGAGCGCGATCTTGAACTCGGACAGGGTCGCGGTGTCGTGGCTCACTGCCGTGGCGGTGACCGGCGGTGTCGCCCCTGCGGCCGTGGCGGACGCCGCCGGCGCCGACGCGGCCGGTGCCGTTGCCGCAGGCGACGCGGCTGCCGGCGACGCGGCCGACGGGGTCACCGCGGACGGAGGCGCCGAGGCGGTGGCCGGCGCGCCGGAGACCGCCGCCGCTCGAGACGTGGGCGGGGCGCCGAAGCTCCAGGATGGAGCGGTGCCGGCGCTGCTGCAGCCGGCGGCTAGCAGGGCTGCCACCGCGAGGGTGCCAACTCGGACGCGCATAGAAGGGCCTCCCGATCGGCCGGGCCGGCAGGCGCCGAGGGACGCCCGGGTCGATCCGCCGTCAGGGTCGCGACTCACCCGGTCGGCGGCAACCCCGCAGGCAGGGGGGTTCCGGGCGAGCCGGTGCCGCGCGGGATGCGAATCGTCGATTCTGGGACCGGTACCGCGGTGTCCGCCACAGGCGCTAGCACCGGCCATCAAGAGGGACGACGGCGCGCGGCCGGGCAGGCCCAGCACGTGCATCCTGGCACGTGGAACCGATTCCGGCGGTGCCGTATGATCCCTGCCAAGTTCGTCCAAACCCCCAGGGAGCCACCGCCGTGCCCGTCACCATCGGCGACGTCGCGAAGCGCGCGGGCGTGGGCCGCGGCACGGTCAGCCGCGTCCTCAACAACCGGCCCAACGTCGACCCGGGGACGCGCGCGCGCGTCCAGGCGGTCATCGACGAGCTGGACTTCGTGCCCAGCACGGCGGCGCGCCGCCTGTCGCTCGGCCGCTCGCAGACGGTCGCGGTCGTCGTCCCGTTCCTCACCCGGCCGTCGGTGGCGGAGCGCCTGCGCGGGATCGAGTCTGGCCTGGTCGCCGCCGGGCTGGACATGATGGCGATGAACGTCGAGTCGGCGGCGCGGCGGGACGCGATCCTGCGCGAGATCGCCCGCCCGGAGCGGATTGACGGCCTCATCCTCGTGTCCATCGCGCCCCACGAGGACGAGCTCACGCGGATCGTGGGCACGGGCCTCCCGGTCGTGCTCGTCGACGCCCACCAAAGGCGGCTGCCGCGGGTCGTGACCGACGACGTCGGGGGCGGGCGGATCGCCGCCGGCCACCTGCTCGGGCTCGGGCACCGGAGGCTCGGCTTCGTGGGCGACGTTCCTCGCCCCGGCTTCGGGTTCGCGTCGAGCCGCCTGCGCCTCCGCGGCGTGGAGCAGGCGCTGCGCGCGGAGGGGCTGGCGATGCGCGAGGAGGACATCGGTCTCGCGGAGCACAGCCGGGCGTCCGCCCGCGCGTCGGCCGAGGCGATCCTCTCCCGTGCCGAGCGCCCGACCGCCATCGTCGCCGCGTCCGACACGGAGGCCATGGGCGTGCTCGAGGCCGCATCCGCGCTCGGCCTGTCCGTGCCCGGGGACCTGTCGGTCGTCGGCTACGACGACCTGGAGGCGGCCGACTTCGCGGGCCTGACCACGGTCCGGCAGCCGCTCTTCGAGACGGGCGAGCACGCGGTGCGCCGGCTGGTGCACCGGATCGCGGGCGACGACGACCAGCCGCTGCGCGAGGTGCTTCCCGTCATGCTCATCGTCCGCCGCACGACCGGGGCGCCGGGCGCGGCCTGAGGCGGCTCAGGACGCGACGAACGGCCCCGCGGGCACGGAGCCGAGCAGCCGAACCGCGTCCGGGCTCAGGCGACCATCATATGGGAGCGGTTCCAGCCCGTCCTGCCCGCGCGTCAGCCGCGTTCGTCGGCGAGCGCGGCCAGCCTCGTGACGGTGTTCCAGTTACGAGCCGTGGCAGGGACCCCGAGGAGCCTCTCGGCCTTGAGGCCGAGCTTCGAGCGGCCGAGCCCGTCCGGGAGGTGGAGGTAGAGGACCGCCCCGTCGAGGACGAAGCGCTCGGTGGCACCCCGCGCCGCCTCGAGGCCGGCGAGGTCCGGCGCGGGCGGTGGCATGTCCAGGAAGAACAGGTGGAGCGACGCGGGCTCAGCCTCCGCCTCCGGGAAGGGATTGGCCCCGACAGCACGGTGGAGCTCGGACGCCGCGAGCAGCAGGACGCGGGGCGTGAAGCCGTGCCGCTCACCGATGGCGCGGCCGATCCGCGTGGCGAGGTCGCGACCGTCGCCGGTGTCCGCGCTGAACACCGCGTTGCCGCTCTGGATGACCGTGCGAACGTCGCGGGCGCCCTCCGCCTCGAGCAGGGCCGCGAGGTCGCGCATCGCGAGGCGGTTGTTGCCACCCACGTTGACGCCCCGCAGGAGCCCGATCCAGGTCGTCACGGCGCGGGCTCCAGCCAGGCGGCGGCATCGCGCGGGAGCGGGTCCCCATCCGCGGCCCCGGTGTCGCTGCGCAGCAGGACCCGGGACCCGGCCGGGATCGCCACGGGCTCGCCGGCGATGTTGACCAGGCACCTGAGCCCGGCGTCCCGCTCGAGGGCGAGGACCCCGTCCGGCGCCGGGACGCGGAGCAGCCGCTCCCCCGCCAGGCCGGGGTGGGCGCGGCGGAGCCGCAGGGCCGCGCGGTACAGTGCGAGCATGGACAAGGCGTCGTGCTCCTGGCCCGCCGCCGTCAGCCCCGCCCACGCCGCCGGCTGCGGCAGCCACGTGCCCACGCCCGGGGGCGAGAACCCGAACGGCGGGGCGTCTCCGGACCACGGGAGGGGCACCCGGCAGCCGTCCCGGCCGCGGATGGTGAACCCGGAGCGACGCCAGACGGGATCGTCGATGACGTGATCGGGCAGGTCGTCCATGTCCGGCAGGCCCAGCTCCTCGCCCGCGTAGAGGTACGCGCACCCGGGCAGCGCCAGGAGCAGCAGGGCGGCCGCCCTGGCGCGGCGGGTGCCCAGCGCCACGTCCGTCGGGTGCGAGCGGGCCTGCTCCTCGCGGGACGGCGCCGCCGTCGAGGCGCGGCCGTAGCGCGTCACCTGGCGCGGCGTGTCGTGGTTGCCCAGGACCCAGGTCACGGGCGCCCCGACGGACGCATTCGCCGCCAGCGGCGCCTCGATCGCCGTCGCGACGGCGTCGACGTCCCAGGCGGCCGCCAGCAGGTCGAAGTTGAAGACCTGGTGCAGCTCGTCCGGGCGCACGAAGCGCGCCCTGCGCGCGTGCCTGTCGTCCTCCGTCGGCGCCACCTCGCCGATCAGCACCCGGTCGCCGGGATAGCCGTCGGCGATCCGGCGCCAGGACCGGTAGATCCCGTGGACCCCGTCCTGGCCCCAGTAGGGATGGCTCAGGCCGCCCACCCAGGGCCCCACGCCCGGCGGCACGTCCGGGAGCCCGTCGGCCTTGACGAGGCCCTGCGCCACGTCGATCCGGAACCCGTCGATGCCCAGGTCGAACCAGAACCGCAGGATGGCCTCGAACGCCTCCCGGACCTCCGTGCTCGCCCAGTCGAGGTCGGGCTGGCGCGGGTCGAACAGGTGCTCGTACCACTGCGCCGGCCGGTCGCCCGTCCGGGGCGCCCGGGTCCATGCCCGGCCGCCGAAGATCGAGAGCCAGTTGTTGGGCGGCTCGTCGCCTCCGGGACCGCGGCCGTCGCGGAACAGGTAGCGGGCACGCGCCGCGGATCCGGGCTCGGCCGCGAGCGCCTCGCGGAACCACGGGTGCTCCGCCGAGGTGTGGTTGGGGACGATGTCGGCGATGACGCGCAGGCCCAGGGCGTGGGCGTCGGCGAGCAGTGAGCGGACGTCGTCCAGGGTCCCGAAGCGCGGGTCGATGTCGCGGTAGTCCGCGACGTCGTAGCCGCCGTCCACCATCGGCGAGCGGTACCAGGGGTTCACCCAGACGGCGTCCGCGCCCAGGTCGGAGATCCACGGGAGGCGGGCGCGGAGCCCCGCGATGTCGCCGATGCCATCGCCGTCCGCGTCGGCGAAGCTGCGCAGGTAGACCTGGTAGACGACGGCGTGCCGCCACCATGGGACGGCCGGCGCGGCCTCGGCGACGGGGGTGGAGCGGTCGGCGGTCGTGGCGTCCATCGGCGGCCCATCGTGCCGGTCGCGCGGGCGATCCGCAACCGGCTTCTCACACCCGCTTCTCACGCCATCCGGGCGAGGTGCGGCGCGGAGTCGCCGGCCCGGCCGGGTCGCCGGCGGCCGCCGGCACGGGTGGCGCCCGCGCTTGACCGCGCCCCTCGCGCCTCGCGTTCCGGCCGCTAGACCCCGCTGGTCACCGCGACGCGGCCGGCCTTGGCGGCGGCCGCAAGGTCGGCGTGGTCGCGCTCGTTCTGGTCGGCGTAGGCCTCCGCGAAGTCGACCATCGCCCGCTCGAACCGCGCTCCGCTGCCCATGTAGGCAGCGATGGCGACGGCGCTTCCCGACCGTGCGTGGGCGCGGGCGAGGGTCCACCCGCAGGCGCGGGCGTAGGCGAGCTGGCCCGGCTTCTGGAGGCGCTCCACCTCGACCGAGAACTTGGCATCCCAGAGCTGGCGCCAGTAGTAGTGCGCACCCTGCGGGCCCGTGACCCAGCCCAGGAACACGTCGCTCGTCGCCTGCATGAGCCGCTGGCCCCGCACCACGCGCTGGCCGTGGTGGCGCTGCGGCGGATGCCCGAGCTGCGACTCGAGGACGGATGGTCCGGCCTCCTTGACCTGGAGGAAGAGCGGGTCCTCCGGGCCCGATCCCTCGAGATACGCGACCCAGCACCGCGTCCCGACGCTGCCGACGCCCACGACCTTGCGGGCCAGGTCCACGAACCGGTACCGGGAAAGCAGCCCACGACGCTCCGGGGACAGCGTGGTGCGGTAGGACCGGAAGATCTCGCGCATCACCCCGTCCACGGCCGCCGCGTCCGGCCGCTCCAGGAGTGGTGGCGCGCTGCGGAAGCGGCGCGTCCCGTCCACCTCCTCGGTCAGCTTGGTCAGGGCGCCCAGGTTGTCCTTGCGGAAGGCGAGCTTCGCCATCCCGTCGAGCGCCGAGCGCTTCTCCCTGGGCAGGAGCGTCTGCAGGTCGGCCACGGAGATGTGCGCGTACCAGGTCTCCAGGGCTCCCCTGGCCGCAAAGTCCGTCATGTGCGCGTGGTAGGCGCTGACGGCCGCCACGACGAGCTGCTGCGCGAAGGCGGGCGTCCAGCCGCTCGACCTTCCCGCCACGACAAAGCTCGTGGCGAGGCGCTTGACGTCCCACTCGAACGGGCCCGGCAGGGTCTCGTCGAAGTCGTTGACGTCGAAGACGAGGTTGCGCTCGGGCGAGGCGAACATCCCGAAGTTGGCGAGGTGCGCGTCGCCGCACAGCTGGGTCTTGAGCGCGGTTCGCGGCGCCGCGCCGAGGTCCGCGGCCATGATCGCGGCCGCGCCGCGGTAGAACGTGAAGGGCGAGACGAGCATCCGTCCGTACCGGATGGGGACGAGGTCGGCGAGACGGGTCGCGGCCTGGGCCTCCAGGATGCCCACGGGATCCGCCCGGTCCGCGGCGGGCTCGTAGCGGCCGAGCACCTGGCGCGACACGCGGACCCGCTCCGCCCGGCCCGACGCGGCCAGCTCGGCGCGCGACTGGTGCCGGACCCGGGTCCCCGCCACGAAGTGGGGCACGTCGGCTGCCGGCGCGGGCGGCGGAACATCGACGCTGGTGGCGTCGGTCGAGTCGGTCATCGGGGTCCTTCCAGCGGTGTGGCGGATGCCGGGGCCCGGCGCGGGATGTCGGTCCTCGAAGAAGGTGATCCTAGAAGAACGTGGAGCAGTGCGGCTCGGCGTCGGTGCGCAGGAGCGCGTCTGCCTCCGCGAGCGTGCCCGACCGGTGCTCGTCCGCGCCGAGGGCGAGCGCCAGGTCCCGGAGCCGGGTGCCGCCGAGGTACGCGCCGCCGAGCGCGGCGACGGGCAGGGTGAGGTCGGCGGCGCGGTCCGTGGGCCGGCACGTGGCGCCGTCGGGGCCGGCGTCGAGCAGGAGGCGTCGCGTGCCACCCCATGCGGCGTCGTCGACCACCTCCAGGACCAGCGCGCCCTCGCGCTCGTACCTCCGCGCCTCCAGGGCCCGCGGCACGTCGAACAGGCGCAGCCAGATGCCGTCGATCGTGTCGGTCGGGGTCGCGGCGCGCCCATTCGTCAGGTGCCAGCGCACCGGCTCGCGCTCGGGCCGCGCCTCGAGCTTCACCCTGGCCACGAGATCCAGCTCGAGGAGGAACCGGATGAGGCCGGCATACGCATCCGGCGTCAGGGCGATCAGCTCCTGGACGGCGACCTCGCCGGCCGGCTCGTGGTGGTCCCACTTCGGGTCGGCCTTGTACCGCGCGTAGCCGTCGACGGCTCCTGCATCGTCGCGGTGCAGGACCACCCAGCCCTTCCAGCGATCGCCCCAGGGCTCCTCGCGCAGCCCGAGATTGGAGTCCCAGGCGACCTCGCGGCGGCTGATCTCGCCGGCCCGGCGCGGGCGCCATGCCTCGAACACGCCCTTGAGCACCTCCTTGACCGCCGCGTCGGGGGGCACGAGGTCCACGCTGCCGGCCGGCTCGCCGCGCATCCGCGTGGCGCGCGCCCGGATGTGCCAGTCCGTGATGTGACTCGCGGGCGCGTAGCCGAATCGCCCGTAGATCTGGTACTCGGAGGCGTAGAGCAGGCCGACCGCCTCGCCGCGCTCCACGAGGGCCGCGTGCTCCTTGGCGGCCATGCCCGTGAGGATGCCCCGCCGGCGGTGGGAGGGCAGCACGGTCACGGCCGAAACGGCCGCGGCCGGCAGCGGTGCCCCGCCCGGCACGGTCAGCTGCGTCGGCCAGGACCGGAAGGTGCCACACGCCCGGTCCCCGTCCCAGGCGACCCACAGGCGGGCCGGGTCCCACGACTCGCGCAGCGACTCTGCGACGGCCCGCGTGTCCGGCCGCTCCAGGAAGGCCGTGCTGATGACCTCGATCGCCGCCTGGTACTGCTCCGGGGCGACGTTCCGGATCTCGATGCCCATGGCGCCGACTCTAGCACCGCGCCCTGCCAAATTCGCGCGTCCGACGGCGGTCCGGGCGGTCCAGTGGGCGCTCAGGGACGCGCCGGCACCGCCGCCCCGAGGCGTGCCCGGACCGCCGCCGCCAGGTCCCGGTGCCGAGCGACCCGCGGCATGGCGACCGTGCGCAGGTCGGCGAACGCGAGATGGGCCCGCAGGGCGTCGGTGAACGCGCCGGGGAACCCCGGGTTGGCGTCCGACATCGGGTCGAAGCCGTCCTCCCACCACAGCCCGAGGATCCGCAGCGTTCCGGTCCGGCGGTCGATGCGCGGCTCGATCCGCCCCACGAACCGGTCGCCGTAGAGCAGCGGCAGCACGTAGTAGCCCCAGCGGCGCCTGGCCGCCGGCACGTACACCTCCCAGCGGTAGTCGAAGCCGTAGAGGCGCAGCAGCATGTCGCGGTCCCAGGCCAGCGGGTCCAGGGGCGCGAGGAACACGGCGCCCGCGCCGTCCATCGGCCCCCCGGCCGCCACCTCCGCCTCCGCGGCGTCGAGCAGTGGCACCTCGTCGCCCGGCACGAACCGCGGGCCCCGGAACCCCTCGACCTCCAGCGGGACGATGGCGCCGTCCGCGACCAGCTCGTCCCGGAGCGAGGCCTTGGTCGCCGAGTCGCCGACGCCGGCCCAGAGGCTGTACTCCCCCGTCGCACCCAGGAGGCCGTTGGCCCGGTACCGCGACAGCAGCTTGTGGCGCCGCTGCTCGCGCTCCGACGGGCGCCGGGCGAGGAGGTCCGCCGGGAACAGGCGCTCGGTCAGGTCGTAGATGCGGCGGTTGCCCTCGCGGCGGCTGATCGCCAGGATCCCGGCCTCCGCCAGCGCCTCGAGGAGCGCGCGGACCTGGTTGGTGGGCCGCCAGTACCAGTCGATGGCGGCGCGCGGCGCCACGTCCGTGGACGACAGCGGGCCGCCTTCGCGGATTCGCCCGAGGAGCTCCTCCACCAGCGGCGCGTGCTCGTCGAACGCGCCGTCGTCGTGGCCTTCGCGCCGCTTGTCCCACGTGATGCGGTACCAGGGCAGCTCGGCCGTGGGCACCAGCGAGAGCATCTTGTTGTAGGTCTCGTACAGGACGCGGTCCCGGTAGAGCAGGTCGTCCGTCCACGAGCGCCGGTACCCGCCGATCCGGGCGAGGAGGGTCAGGTCGTGATTCCGGCCGGCCACCTCGAGCGGGTCGAACTGCAGCGAGCCCAGCCGCTCCATCACGCGCAGGACGGACGCCGGCTCCGGCGGCAGGTCGCGCGGCGGCGCGAGGAGGTGGCGGCGGGCGAGGTAGCGGCGCGCGGCGGCGGCGGTGACGGATCGATGATGGCTCACGGGAAGGAGGGTACGGGAGCCGGTCGCCGGGACCTGTCAGGTACCTGCGGGCAGCGTGTGATCCGCGCCCGGCTCAAGCTGGTCACGCGACTCGGGTACGGCAGCGCCCGCGGGCACGGCAGCGCCCGCGGGCACGGCAGCCCCCTCGGGCAGGGCGGGATCGCCGGCGGCGGGGGGCAGCCCCGACTCGTCGATCGCGGCCAGCACGAGGCGCCAGGTCGCAGCCACCATCGCCGCGGCCGGCACCACCAGGAACATCCCGAGGATGCCGGCCACCTCCTGGCCCACCGGGATGGCCATCAGGACCACGGCCGGGTGGAGGGAGAGGCTCTTGCCGTAGACCAGCGGCGTCACGAAGTTGCCCTGGGCGATGTTGAACACGACCGTGAAGATGCCCATCAGCACGATGTCCGAGGTGGTCCCGAGCGCGACCGCGACCAGGAACGCCATCGCGGTGCTGAGGAACGAGCCCACGTACGGGATGAACCCGGCGAAGAACCCGAGCACGGCGATCGGGAGCGCGAGCGGCAGGCCCAGGATGACCATGATCAGCCCGCTCGTGATCCCGCCGAACGCGGAGATCACCGCGGTCCCCAGCATGTAGCCGGCGAGCACGTCCACCGCGCGGCTCCCCGCCTCGGCGATCGGTGCGCGTCGCGTCGCGGGAAGGCGGTCCATGGCGCCCCGCCACCAGGTGCGGCCGCCGCGCAGGAAGAAGAACGTCATCAGCAGCGCCAGCAGCAGCGCCAGCGCGAGGCCGACCATGCTCGCGAACAGCGCGGCGACGTCCACCTCCAGCTCGGACCCGACCTGGAGCAGGAGGTCCCGCAGCCACGTCAGGTCGAGGCTCGCCGCCCCGCTCACGGCGACATCGAAGACCGCGCCGAGCGGTCCCAGCGTCATGCCGATCGCCAGGAGGCAGATCAGCGCGACCAGGGTGGTCGTGCCGACCGTCGACACCGCGGACGCGAGACCCCGGCTCCACCCGCGGGCCGCGAGCCGGTCCACGAGCGGCAGGAGCGTGGCCGCGGCGACCACCGCGATCACCGCGGGGACCACGACGGACGGCACCCGGACGATGACGCCGATCCCCAGCCAGCCGAGCCCCGCGAGCACCAGGCCGCGCCATGACCACTGGGCCAGCCGGTCCAGCCACACCGGGACGCCCACGGGCAGGTCGGGCCGGGCAACGGCGACGGCGGCATCCTCGGCGCCACCCCCGACGGCACCCCCACCCGGCCCGAGGTCGAGGGCGACGATCACCGACCGCGCCACCGCCAGGCCGAACACCGTGACCGGGAGGAGCGCGATGAGGCCGAGGAACCCGAACAGGGCGAGCCCTGCAGGGATGGCGACCAGGACGATCACCGGGTGCACGTCCACGCGCCGGCTCATCGCCGTCCCCTCCAGGAGGCGGGTGGCGACGATCCATGCCAGCACGAGCGCGACGAGCACGAGCGCCGCCGGCAGCGGACCCCCGAGCGCGAGTGCCGCCAGCGCGACGGTCGTGCCCCCCGCGATGGCCCCGAGGTACGGCACGAAGCCCGCCGCGAAGGCGATCGCGCCCAGGGCGCCCGCGAGGGGCACGCCCATGACGGACAGGACGATCCCCACGGTCAGGCCGTCGACCGCGGCGAGGACCGCCGTGCGGCGCACGTACCAGGCGACCCGGAACATGCCGTCGCGAGCGCTCGCGGTGATGGCCCCCACCAGCCCGGGCATCGCCGAGCGCATGAGCCAGGCCCAGCCCCGGTCGCCGTCGGCGAGCAGGAAGTAGGTGAGGAAGGTGCCCAGGACCAGGACCGTGCCGACGCTGGCGGCCGTCCCGACGACCTCACCGAGGTCCGGGCGGACCGAGGCCCGCACCGACCCGGCGAGGCGGTCGACGATCGAGGACACGGCCTCCGGGGCGCCAAGCGCCGCCAGCTGGTCGCGGACGTCCTCCAGGCCCTGGTCCACGGCCGCGATCACCGCGCGCAGGTCGGGGATGAGCACGAACAGGACCAGCACCGCCGTCCCGACGATCAGGATGGCCCCGCCGCCGAACGTGATCGCCGCCGAGACCTGCCGGGACATGCCCCGGGCGCGCAAGCGCAGGGCGGTGGGCGTGAGGGCACAGGCCACCACGAGCGACACGAGCGTCGCGGTCGTCGAGAGGGGGATCGTGTAGGCGACCAGCCCGAGGACGATGACCATGAGGGCGGCCGCGAGGACACGCCAGCCGATCGCCCCCGACCGGACCAGCCACGGGGGCACGAGCTCCGGCGTGTCCGCCTGCATCAGAAGGGCCAGATCAGCGGGACCACGAGGACCGCGACCACGAACGTCACCCCCAGGAGCGGGAGCCCCAGCTTCCAGTAGTCGCCGAAGCGGTAGCCGGCGGGCCCCATCACCATCAGGTTAACCGGTGTCGCCACGGGCGTGAGGTACGCGGCCGACGCGGCGATCGTGACCGACATGAGCACCGGCCGCACGTCCACCCCGAGGTCCGCGGCGGCGGCGAGGGCGATCGGGATCACGATGAGCGCCGTCGCCATGTTGCTGATGAGCTGGCCGAACACGGCCGTCACGAGGAACAGGCCCGCGAGGAGCGCGGTCGGCCCCAGTGGGCGCACGACGGCGACGAGCGCGTCCGCGATGACGCCGGCGGCGCCGGTCTGGGTCATCGCCGTGGAGAGCGGGATCATCCCCGCGACCAGCACCACGGTGGTCCACGAGATGCCCCGGTAGGCCGCCTCCACGGACAGCACCCGCAGGAGGACCAGCAGGCCAGCGGCGACCAGGCCGGCGACCGCGGACGGGACGATCCCGGTCGCGAGCGCGACGATCATCCCGACCAGGATCGCGATCGCCCGCCCGGCGCCCCGGCCCAGCGGGACGGCCTGGCGGCGCACCACCTCCGGCGCATCCACCGCCAGCACGCGCCGGTCGCCGGCGTGGGCCTCGATGGCGTCCCACGTCCCCTGGAGGAGCAGGATGTCGCCGGCGGCCAGGCGGATCTCGCGCGGACCCAGCTCCTCGCCGCCGCGCGCGACGGCCAGCACGACGACGTCGCCGGACTCCGTGACCATGCCCGGGAACGCGGTCTCGCCGATGAGCGGCGAGCGCGGCGGGATCATGACCTCCGCGATGCCGGACGAGCGGTTGACGAGCGCGGTGGCAAGATCCAGGTGGGTCGAGACGGTGCCCGTGCCGGGGTCCGAGGCACCGGCGGCGTCGGCCACGACCCTGCGCGCCACATCGCTGTCCGCGAGGCCGTACTGGTCCACGAGGGTCCGCGCGTGGCGGCTGAGGTCCGCGGGCATCGCGCGGGGCTTGCGCTCCGGGAGGAGCCGGGGGCCCAGGAGCAGCACCACGGCAATGGCCCCGAGCAGCAACGGGATCCCGGCCAGGGCGAACTCGAAGAAGCCGAACCCGTGCCCGGTGAGCTCCAGGGCGTAGTTCGACACGATGACATTCACAGGCGTGCCGGTGAGCGTGAGCATCGATCCCGCGTGCGCCCCGAACACGAGCGGCATCAGCAGCTGCGACGGCGCCCGCCCGGTCCGGACGGCGATCACCACCACGACTGGCAGGAGCGCCG
>Ga0302322_100003438_pt1 | contig 13614 bp, 14 predicted proteins | sample Fen_T0_2_FD_203757 | JGI IMG/M metagenome (GOLD analysis project Ga0302322, IMG submission 203757) | Peat permafrost microbial communities from Stordalen Mire near Abisko, Sweden - Fen_T0_2 | ecosystem: Environmental > Terrestrial > Soil > Wetlands > Permafrost | place: Sweden: Abisko...
TCCTGTTCGCCACCCTGGAGGGCGAGCTGACGGCGAAGGAGTACGCCCACCCCGGCACCGTCCCGCTCGCCGACCGTGACCCGGAGGAGTTCGTCGCGGCGAACTCCTGACCCGACCGCACCATGACGGTTCCGATCGTGATCGGCGCGGGAGATCTCCGGGTGACGGGCGCCGGGCAGACCGGAGGTTCGGTCCGGGGGTCTACTGCTCGGCCGTCCGTAGGTGGGCCGAGCCCATACCGACCTGCACCAGACCGGGACCGTCCGTGCCGAAGGGCCCGCCAGGGGGCGTGACCGCGCTGAGCAGGGCGGCCGCCTCCTCGGCCGGGAGGATCGTGTCCAGGGTCAGGGTCGGGGTCATGTGCGGGTAGGCGCGACCTGTGTCCCAGCTGCGCGCGTACGACGGCGGATCCAGGACGACGAGCCGGGCGCCGTCGACGACGGGGATGTCGGCAGGGCGTCCGTCGTTCCAGATCCAGTACCGGCTTCCCCGCGCGGACTCGCTTCAGGCACCCCGGCGGATGATCCGGTTCCACAGTCGGCGGACGCGCTCGTCCAAGGTCAGCAGGAGCAGCGGGTAGTAGCTGGCTCCGGGCAGTACGAGCGCCAGGACCAGCGCGATCAGCAGGAGGACCGTGTTGATCGCGGCCGCGGCGGCGTCGGGGGGCCGCTGTCCGCCGGTGGCCGCCGGATCGCGCCGGACGAGCAGCGCCATCGCGGTCACGACAGCGGTGTTCAGCCCGATCGTGCCGATGTAGAGCAGCTTCGTCAGCGTTTGGGATCCGGCCTCCGGCAGCAGACCCGTGGGGAACGGCAGGAACACGATGGTCGCGGTCCACAGCATCAGCAGCGTGTACAGCCCTCGTGGAGGAGCCACGACGTCGCGCAGGAACCGGTGCTGCACGAACCACAACCTCGCGATCACGACGAAGCTGAGCGCGAAGGCCCCGAACTTCCCCTCGTGCGCCCGCAGCAGGTCGCCCACCGGCCGGTCGCCCACGGACGCCGTCAGGTCCGCCAGCGGCAGCACCAGCAGAGTGATCGCGATGGCCACGATGGCATCGACGAACGTGACCACCCGATCGAAGTCACGCCGACGCTCGCCCGTCCCCGTCATGCGACGCAGCGTACGGGCCCTCGCCCACGGCACGGCCCGGCGGTCGGCCGCGACGGCGGCGAGACGCCACGACATCGACGGGCACCGGCATACTCGCCACCATGACGCCAGCGACAGCCGTGACCGTTCCGACCGACGCCGGAGCGATGCCCGCCGTGCGGTGGTTGCCGCCGTCCGGCACGGGACCCGGCCTGCTCCTCCTCCAGGAGATCTTCGGGGTCAGCGACTACATCCGGCGGCGCGGTGCCGACCTCGCCGCGGCCGGCTACGTCGTCCTGGCTCCCGAGCTGTACTGGAGGCTGGACCCGACCCCGATCGACGAGTCGAGCCCGGGGGCGATCGAGCAGGCGATGAATCGGGCGCAGCAGCTCGACTGGGCCGCCGCCGTCGCGGACTCTCGGGGCGCCCTGGAGAACCTCGCGGCGGACGACGTCGTGATCGGGCGGCCGGGCGTCATCGGGTTCTGCTTCGGTGGCGGCCTGGCGTTCAACGTCGCGGCGGAGGCTGACGTCGCGCTCCTCGTCAGCTACTACGGGTCGGCCCTGCCGACCCTGCTCGAGCTCGCGCCCCAGGTGACGGCGCCCAGCCTGCACCACTTCGGCACCGCGGACGACTACCTGGACACCCAGACCGTGGCGACCATCCGCGCCGCCGTGACCAGCACCTCGGCGACGGTGGAGTTCGAGACGTACGAGGGCGCCAACCATGCCTTCGACAACGACCGCTTCGTGCTGCACCACCCGCAGGCGTCGGCCCTGGCCTGGCAGCGCACTCTCGACTTCCTGCAGCGCGAGCTGCCGTCCTGACAGTGCGGGGCACCACGTCGCACCTGGTCGGGTCGCCACAGGTCGCAGGGGCGGCACGATCGCGTTGCGCCCTCCCGCAGGCGCGGCACAGTGAGCACGTGGACGGGCGGGGTTGGGGCGGTGGCCGCTATCGGGGGGTGCACCTGCTGGGGCGTGGTGCGACGTCGGAGGTGTGGCGCGCCGAGGATCTGTCGAGGGGTCGCGACGTCGCCGTCAAGTCGTTCGTCCCGGCTCAGGCGTCCGCGCACGACCTGGACGGCGACCGGTTCCGCACCGAGGTGCGGCTGCTCGAACGGCTCGGCCATCCGCACGTCGTCCCGCTGTGGGACGCAGGTGTCGACGACGACTCCCCGTGGTGCGCGATGCACCTTGCCGAGGGCGGCAGTCTCGCCAGGCCGACGCCCCGCACCCGCGCCGTGGACGTCGGCTCGATCGCCACCCAGGTCACGGCAGCCCTGGAGCACATCCACGGTCACGGGATCGTGCATCGGGACCTGAAGCCCGCCAACATCCTCCTGGACCCGGACGGCCACGCCTACCTGTCCGACTTCGGCATCGCGCGCAGCGACGGCGACCTGCGGTTGACCCGCACCGGCTGCATCGTCGGCACCGCCGCATATCTGTCCCCCGAGCAGGTCCGGGGCGAGTCGGTGACGCCCGCGTGCGACATCTACGCCCTCGGGCTCACGCTCCTGGAGCTGTTCACGGGGCGCACCGAGTACGCCGGCCTCGCGGTGGAGTCCGCCGTCGCCCGCCTCTCCCGCTCCCCCGTCGTGCCCGAGGCCCTCCCCACGCCCTGGCAGGACCTGCTCAGGGCGATGACGGCGTCGGACCCCACGGACCGGCCGGACGCCGCGCAGGTGAACCGAACCCTGCACCGGATGCCAGCGACGTCGATCGGCGCCGCATCGACGGGCGCCCCCGCACGGGTCACGCCGCAACCACCACCGCAACCTCACCCTCAGCCGGGCACGCCCCCCGCGCCCCACCCCGCGTCGCGGACGCGGGCGCCTGCGCTGGACCGGCGCGGGCGCCGGACTCGCGCTCACCGCCGGCGCCGTCTGCTTCGTGGTCCTGCAGGCCGGACAGGCAGCGGGCGAGCGCGGCACCGGCACCGCCCCGCCCTCACCCGTCGCGGTCCCCCCGCACGTCGTCGGCGCCCCGGTTCTCGTCCAGCACACGCCGAGCCCTGCGGCACGCGAACGATCCGTCACGCCGGCCGGCCGGCGAACCACAGCAGGGACGTCGGCACGCACGGCACCCCGTCCCGGACCTCTCAGGCCCGGCAGCGATGCCGCGCAGGTGCACATGGCAGGGCAGGTGCACGTAGCAGGGCACGGTCCCGCGAACCGCCCCCGTCCGGCGGACAGGGACACGAACCGGAAGCCGCCCGACCCAAGGAGCAGGGGCAGCGCCCCCGGCACCGGCTGATCCGGTGGGACCCCACGCCCTGGTCCTGCTCGACCCGCCCCTGCTGGCCCGCCCGCCGTCAGAGCGTCTTCGTCACGTCGCCGATCGCCTGCTCGAGGATGCTCAACCCGAGTGACAGCTCGTCCTCGGTGACGGTCAACGGCGGCGCGATCCGGAAGACCCCGCCCATCCCGGGCAGCTGGACGATGTTCAGGTGCAGACCCAGCTCCAGGCAGCGCTGGGTGACCAGCGCGCCCAAGGTGTCGGAGCTGGCCTTGGTGCGGCGATCGGTCACCAGTTCCAGCCCGGCGAACAGGCCACGGCCACGGATGTCGCCGACGACCTCGTGCTGCTGGGCGATCTGCTCGAGGCCGTCACGCAGCACACCCCCCAGCCGCAGCGCGCGCTCGTCGAGGCGGTCACGGAGCAGCACGTCCAGGACGGTGTTGCCGACGGCGGCCGGCAGCGGGTCGGCGACGTGGGTGGTGAAGAAGAGGAAACCGCGCCCGTGCGCCTCCTGCTCGATCTGCGCACTGGTCAGCACCGCGGCCAACGGCAGGCCGGCCCCCAGCGTCTTGGACAGCGTCAGGATGTCCGGGACGACGCCGTCGCGCTCGAACGCGTACCAGGTCCCCGTGCGGCACAGGCCGGTCTGGGCCTCGTCGAGGATGAGCAGCATGCCGCGCTCGCGGCACTTGGCCTGCAGTGCCGCGAGATAGCCCGGCGGCAGTTCGATGATCCCGCCGGAGCTGAGGATCGGCTCGACGATGCACGCGGCCAGGCTGCCCACGGACTGGGCGTCGATCAGATCGAAGCCGAGGTCGAGCTGGCGCCGCCAGTCGAGCTCGCCGTCGGCGTCGGTGATGTCGGGCCGGTAGCGGTTGGGCACGGGCAACGCGAAGTTGCCCGGCGAGGCCGGCCCGTACCCCTTGCGGCCGGCGCTGTAGGTCGCACTCGCGGCAGCCTGCGTCATGCCGTGCCAGGAACGGGTGAACGAGACGATCTCGTGTCCACCGGTGACGAGCTTCGCCATCCGGATGGCCGCCTCGTTCGCTTCGGCGCCCGTCGTCAGGAGCAGCGCCTTCTCCAGCGGGGCGGGCAGGGTGGCTGCCAGCCGCCGCGCCAGGTCGACGACCGGGCGGCTGAGCATCCCGCTGAACAGGTGGTCGAGCTGTGCGATCTGCCGCTGGACCGTGGCGACGATCTCCGGGTGGGAATGGCCGAGGATCGCGCTCATCTGACCGGACGTGAAGTCGAGGATGCGCCGGCCGTCCTCGGTGACGACGTAGCTGCCGGCGGCACGCTCGATGATCGCCGGGGTGAACGTCCCGGCCCCGGCGTACCGGACCAGGTGGCGCTCGGCATCCGCCCAGAAGGTGTCGGTCGACATGGCGTGGACGGTACCGTCCTCACCCGCCCGTCCAGAGGCCGACCGGCAGGGTGACGTCGAACCAGACGCTCTTGCGGCCGGCACCCGGGGCGATCCCCCAACGGTCGGCCAGGGTGTCCACGATCGCCAGCCCTCTGCCCTCGGTGGCGCCGTGGTCCGAGGTGCGCCGGATCGGCACGCCCGGCGCGTCGTCGACGACGGCGACACGCAGCGTCGACCCGTCGAGGGTGATCTCCAGCTGGAGCAGGCTGCGGGTGTGGCGGACGGCATTGGTGACCAGTTCCGACAGCATCAGTTCCGCGTCCTCGACGCTGCGGACGGCCGCGTGGGGCACGAACTCGGACTGCAGGCCGTACTGCTCAAGGGTCCGACGCAGGAAGGAGCGCGCGGAGCTCACGCTTCGCACGTCGATCGGCAACCTGGCGGACGGCATACGCCCACGGTGCCCGCCGAAGCACCGCCCACACCGGTTGCGCTATGCCTGATTCAGCCAATTACGCTGGCCTCAGGCACTCGTCAGCGCGGTGGGACGCCCGGCAGCCAGGATCGGGGGAACAGATGCCTCAGTCGCCGGAGACCGGTGACCGACCGGCGAAGCGCCTGCCCGAGCTCGAGCGCCGGTGGCAGGAGCGGATGCGCGCCGCGGACGAGCGCGACCGTCTGGCGGACGCGCGAGACGTCCTGGCCGATCATCGCGACCGGTTCGCCGACGAGCGCGACGCCGCCGCCGACGACCGGGATCACCGCAACGCGCAGCGGGACACCGAGATCGACCGGGTGCTGCGCGACGCGGACGCCAGAGACCTGGCAGCGGATCGACGGGATGCCGCCGCCAGAGCCCGCGATCTGGCCGCCGACCACCGTGACCAGCAGGCCGGCAGCGTCTCCACGCAGGACGCGTCCGCCGACCGCGCCCGCGCCGAGATAGACCGGGACTGGGCCGCACGCGATCGCGACGCGAGTGCCGAGCAACGGGCCGCGCTGGTCGAGGCCCGCAACCGTGGCGCCGCTCAACGCCTCGCGGCCGGGGAGCAACGCTTCGAGGCCGCGCTGGATCGCATCCATGCGGAGTCCGACCGGACCCGGGCCGCGCAGGACCGTGGACACGCGGCCGACGACCGGCAGGCTCCGGGAGCCACCGGCACGCTGAGCGGGCCGACGTCGCTGGACCCCCGGAGGGGCTGATCGACATCCGGCTGATCCACGTCTCGGCACCAGCAGCTCGGCGATCCTTGGACTGACGGCGTCCTCGGTGGTTCGAGACCTGGACGTCGTGCAGGGCGGTGCGGCTCCGCACCCGGCGTGATCATTGACGCGGCCGATCATAATCGTCCGCCGTGGTCCCGGGCCGCCACGGCGCGTGAGCAACGCTCGTTCGAGGCCCTCCGCGTCCGGACGCCGCGGCCACGCAACCTCGCTACCGAACGTAACTTCATGTTGCTCCGTGCTCCACCTGGTGCTCGGCCCGCTGAACCTGAACCTGCTCGGCCTGGTCATCACGCTGAACCAGGTCAACCTGAACATCAACGCCGTTCCCGGCGCCGGCGCCCTCCTGGGCAACCTGCTCTGCGCCGTCGCCGGACTTCTCGACGCGGGCGGCGCACTCACCCAGATCTCACAGTTGCTGAACCAGATCCTGGGCATTCTGAACGGCCTCGGCGGTGGCGCTGCGGTCACGGCGCGACCTGATCCGGCCGCCATTCCCGCCCTCGTGACGACCTGAGGTAAGGATCTACCCACCGTGACGCCGGGGCGCCGGGCCGCGGCCCGCCACCCCGGCACGCCCGTCGCTCGGCGTGACGGCACGTCGCGTGGCCGGCCCGGGTGCGTGGGCTGCCCGCCCGGCTCGCCGCCGATCCGGACGGGCCGGTCATGGTCCGGACAGCGCCCGCAGCCGTGAGGTGGAGACGGGCCTCGTCAACCGCGCGGATCGGGCACTGCGCGAGCCCCGGCGGGGACGAGGACGTGCGCCAGGGGCCGGCCGCCGTCCCGGAAGGGGTTGCGGGCGTTCAGGCGCCGGCGTGCGGGCACCTCGACGAACCGGTAGGACAGCTCGGCGGCCGCCACGGAGACGGCCACCTTGACCGGCACCCAGGCGCCACCCAGCCGCAGGAGCAGGCACAGGATCGGGTAGTGCCACAGGTAGAGGCTGTACGAGCGCGATCCCGCCCATCGCAGCAGCCGCGCATCGAGCGCCCTGGTGATCGGATGGTCGGGCCGGCGAACCATCAGGTCCAGGGTGAGCACCGTCGCGACCATGGCGACGGGCATCCCCATCGCCAGGCCCCACCCGACGTTGTCGCGCTGGGTGAGCAGCGCTACGGCCAGCCCCGCGGCGGCCGGTGCCAGCAGCCCCGACCACCGGGCCAGCGGTAGCCCGGCGGCCAGTGCCGCCCCGATGAGCAGGCCGTCGAAGCGCGCCGGTGCGATGTAGTAGCCGGCGTCCGGGGCCACGTCGTTGACCAGGAGACAGCGCATGCCGAAGGACACGGCGGCCAGCACCAGGCACGCGACGACCAGCGGTCGGCGAGGCCAGTGCCGGGCGCGGAGCATGAACAGTCCCCACAGCAGATAGAACTGCGCCTCCACCGCCAGCGACCAGCAGTGGCCGGCCACGAGAAGGGAACCTCGGCCGAAGAGCACGCCCGGCGTCTGCAGGTAGGCGGCCGCGACCAGGGCGTCGAGCCAGGTGATCTGCCCGGGGACGGCGAACACGACGAGCACGACCAGAAGGGCCGGCCACAGCCGGGCCATCCGCCGCCACAGGAAGCCGCCGAGCGTCCAGGTCTGTTCCAGGAGCTGGGTCGTGATCAGATATCCGGAGAGGACGAAGAACACGTCCACCCCGAGCCACCCACCGACGACGCCGGGCAGGTGCAGGTGGTGGACGACGACGAGGGTGACCGCGAGGCCGCGCAGGCCGTCGACACCCACTATCCGATCACGCATGGTTGGTGACTACACCACAGAATGTCACCAACCATGACAACCTCCGCGCCGGATCGACCGGACGGCTGACCTCCCCGGCCAGCCGGCGCGTCACCTGCGCCGTCCGTCCTGCGCCGTCCGTCCTGCGCGGTCCTGCGCCGTCCTGGGCCCTGGAGCCCGTCCGGCACGCTCAGCGTGTGTGGACGACCGTCACATACTGCTCGACACCCCGGCTGATGGTCTCCACGGTGGTCTCCTTGAGCGAGACGTCCCCCGTGCGCGGATCGATCGTGAAGGCGGCTCCCAGGAGCGAGGCCGACGCCGGGATGGTGATCCCCTTTCCGGAGAAGATCGCCGCCCGGACCCCGGCCCGGCTCCCGTCGGACTTCGCCACCGCCGCCAGGACGACCTGCAGTGCCGCCGCGCCGTACAGGGCGTAGCTCGTGTCGGGCTCGGCCCCGTACCTGGCCCGGTACGCGGCCAGGAAACGAGCGGGAGCCCCGCCCCGAGCCTTCAGGACCGACAGCGGGACGCCGGGGTAGGTCAGATAGGCGCCCTGCGCCTGAGGCATCGCGTTGAAGGCGGGATAACCGGTGAACCCTTCCGAAGCCAGAAGCTTCACCTGGGTGTTGTTGCCGAGGACCGAGACCTTGTCCGTGACGAGCCGGCCACCGTTGCTGTCGAAGACCCCGCCGAGGTAGACGGCGTCCGGACGCTTGCTCCTGGCCGTGCGGAACAGCGCCGCATAGCCGGCGGCCCGGGGGTCCCAGGAGGCGCTGCCGACGACGGTGATGCCGTTCGCCTTCGCCGCTCGGGTGAACGCGTCGGCCATCTCGACGCCGTAGAGCTCGCCGTCGTCGAGGACGAAGACGCGCCGCACCTTGAGCTTCTTCGCGTAGACAGCCGCGGCCGTGCCCTGGAGGTCGTCCGTGGGCGAGACCCGCGCGAAGGCACGGCGCCCACCCGGGGAGTACTTGCCCGGCTCCCCTGGCAGCCATGGCTTGGTGAGGCCGGGATAGCTGGTCGAGTGGGACACCATGACCAGGCCGGCTCCGGACAGGATCGGCGCCTGCACCCTGGCGCAGCCGGAGTTGTAGGGGCCGACGACGGCGACCTCGTCCGCCGCCGCGACATGGGCTCGGGCGTTGCCGACGCAGCGCTCCGCCGACCACACCCCTGCAGCGACCGTCGACGAGTCGTCGTACGAACGCAGCGTCACGGTGTGTCGCCCGGCACGGCCTCGCACCTGGCTCAGGTAGAGCGCGACGGCGTTGTTGGTGCTCGTCGACGCGCCGCTCGACTCCCCCTGCAGCGGCAGGTCGGTCGAGACCACGACCTTCCGGCCGGCCGCCCCAGCAGTCGTCACGCCCGACGCCACCGCCGAGGACATCGTGCCCACGCCGGCGCCCACGATCAGGACGCTCGCCACCGGGCGCCCCCATCGCCGCACCCTCGCTCCGACGCCACGCGACCCCAGCATGCTCACTCCTCGTCACACCGCAGCGGATCTCCGGGCGTGATCGTAGGGAGGGGACGAACTGGACGCTCCGGTATCCACGAACTCGTGCGAGCCGAACACCGCCCGTTACCGGACTCCCCTGTCAGGTGGTCGCTCGCCTGCGAGGCCCGCAGCGACGGAGCTGCGGACCCGGGGCCGCCCCGTCGCGAGCCTCGTGATCGTCGACCCGATCGGGACGAGCCAGGGCGCCCTTGGTCAACGACGCCAGGTGCGGGTGAGCGTGGTGGCATTGCCTGCCCGGTCGACGGCACGTACCTGCACCGTCATCCTGCGCGGGTAGCGCGACGTGTTGATCCGGAACTGGTAGGGCCGGGTGCTGTCGCTGGTTGTCCGCTTGCCGTTGATCCACAGTTCCACGCCGGCGATCCCGCTGGTGTCGGTGGCGGTCACGAGCACGGCGGTGGTTCCGGACACCCGGGCGTGGTCCGCCGGGCCCTTGGTGATTCTCACCGTCGGCAGGGTGTTGTCGACGCTCACGCGGGTCTGGGCCAGCTGGACGTTGCCGCGCAGGTCGTAGGCCCGCAGCCCGAGGATCACCTGACCGTTCGTCCCCCCGGATGCCCAGCGGAAGACCCAGGGTGCGCTGCTGTGGCTGTCGATCAGTTGGCCGTTGACGAGCAGTTCCACGCGGCTGATCCCGGAGGGGTCGGCCGCGGAGGCGATGACGGAGCTGATCCCGTGCAGGAGAGCGCCGGATGCGGGGGCCACGAACGCGGTCGTCGGGGGTGTGGTGTCCGGCATGATCGTCGAGTTCGCGGCGACGTCGAGGTAGTCGTTGTCGAGGTTGATGCGGACGCCGCCGTAGCTCTCGTCGTGCGCCGCCTGGTACTGCTTGACGCGCTGGTGGTCCGACCAGAACTCGCTCGGCACCACCGCGTCCCAGGTGGTGGCGGCGCCGTCCCACCGGGCTAGGAAGATCTGGTCAGGTCGGGTGTAGGCCCCGACGTTGTAGGTGTCCACCAGGTCGGCGATGGCCGAACTTGCGCTGGAGTAGACCGAGGACCGGTAACCACGGGCGTGCAGCTGGGTGGTCCAGGCCGACAGGAACTGCAGGACCGGCGTGCTGCAGGCCGGCTGCCGGGTGTACGTCTCCAGGTCGTAAGTGATCACGCTGCCCTGGCCGATGCCGAGCGCGGAGGCCGCGTTCGCGGCGTCGTCCGCGGCCGCGCCGCCTTGGGCCCCGGCCTGGGCCGGGTCGATGACGTTGCCGCCGAAGAAGGCGTCCGCGCACGTCGCGGGCGCCTGCAGCCCGACGTACAGCGGTAGCAGATGCCATCCCTGGGCGACCTGCCGCGCGACCCAGTCGGCGGTCAGGTTGGCCTGCGCCGCGCAGGCGCGCGCGGCGCCCCCGACGTAGACCGCGACCGCGCGGTACGGGGAGGCGAGCCAGGCGTCCATCGTCGTCGGGGACGGCGCCTCGCAGGCGTCGAACCCCAACCCGGTGAACGTGCCCGGCACCTCCACCCCGCTCGTGGCACCGCCGGCCGATGCCGTCATCGCCTCCGGGCCGGACGCCGGCGAGGACTCGGCCGGTGGCGTTCCGGTCCCCGACGATGCGCTGTGGGCCGAGGCGTCGATGCTCGCGCCGGCCAGGATCCGTGAGACAGCACCCGGATACGGGGCGTACGTCGCGGTGACCAGGACGCCCGGGCCTTCCAACGCCATCGTCGTGACATGACCGGTGGTCGCCGGAAGGGTGGTCGGCAGGTCCGCGCCGCCCGGTACCCGCAGAGACACGACGGGGAAGGTGCGCGCGCTCACCTCGTCCAAGGGCTCGATCAGCAGGGCGTCGGCCAGGCCCCGCAAGCCTGCCGGGCACCGGGCCTCCGCACCGGGATGGCCGAGGTAGACCGCGTGGACGTCGAACCGGACACAGGCCCCCGGGTCCACGCCGAGGTCGACGACGGACCACGACGCCGGCACCTGCAGGCGCAGCCCGTGGTAGCGGACGCTCGTGGTGGCGACCGCCGAGCCCGCCATCAGGATCGGGGGGACGGCGGACGCGGCGCACGTGGGTCCCAGAACGGCGAGTGCGGCGAGCGTCGCCACGGCCGTCCCCGACCGAAGGCTCGAGCGCCGCACAGAACCGGCATCAGATCGCTTACGTTGCAACATTTCCTCGCCCGGGCGGTACACCTCGGCCCGCCGTCGGTGCCCAGGATCGTTGATCCATCGAACCCGGACGGAACCACCCGGTCGGGTCGCAAACCTGCGACACCGAAGAACGACGTGCGCCACCAAGACGTGCAGACACGACGGGAACGACGACCCCCTCCGGCGGACGGAGGTGATCAGCGCCTTCAGGGACCGCAGCCGCCGCGGACGTCATCCTGTCCTACCTATCGACGGCGTGATCGGCCGGACACCCGGGCGAACGGCGGAGATCCGATGGCGGGACCGAGTCGTCGACCGGCGGGCGAAGCACTCCCCCGGATGACGGACCTCCCGGCCCGGTGCGTCACCGTGCTCCCCCTCGATCCCGCGACCCGTTTCCCGCACGGCGGCCGACGGGCAGGAACGCCGGTCCCTCCCCGCCGGCCGGCGGGGAGGAACACCACGGCCGCGTTGCCGATCTGACGCGATCAAGCGTGCCCAGGCAACCCATAGGGTTGAACTGTGGCAACGACAGCATCGTTGATGACGCCCCACGGCGTGCGGATCGCCTTCGCCGAGTCAGGGAGCTCGGAGGGCCCGGTCATGGTCATGCTGCACGCGCTCGGAGAGCGCGGCAGCGACTGGGACGACATCGCCGGGCGCTTGGGCCGCGGGTACCGGGTGTTCCAGTTCGATCTGCGCGGTCACGGAGACAGTGACTGGCCGGGCACGTACTCGATCCAGGAGATGGTCGGCGACGTCGAGGCCGTCCTGGACGGGCGTGGCCTGACCGCAGTGACCCTGCTGGGACACTCCCTGGGCGGCAACGTGGCCTACGCCCTGACGGCCCGCCGGCCGGACCTCGTCCGCCGCCTGGTCATCGAGGACGTCGCGCCACCCGTACAGCGGCCCCGACGGCCCCCGCCCGAGCGTCCCGGGACCGCGTTGCCGTTCGACTGGGAGGCGGTCGTCGCGCTGCGGGCCGCGGTCGACGACGGAGACCCGGATCTGTGGCACGCACTGTCCAGCATCACGGTCCCGACGCTCATCGTGGCCGGCGGACCGGGCAGCCACATCGACCAGGAACACCTTGCCGCCGCCGCCGACCGGCTGCCCAACGCCACGCTGGTCACCGTTCCGTCCAGTCACAACGTGCACCGGGACAGCCCCGACGACTTCAGTCGAGCAGTACTGACGTGGTTCACCGATCTCGACGAGGTCCCTCTCTGAAGCGGTCACCCTGACCGCTCGCACACCCGCCCCGACTGCCGACCGACGGCGCGAGTACGCGGGCCGGCCGGTGGACGATCCGTCACCATCCCTCGACGTTGACCGGGACGAGGTCGGGTGCTGACGTCGGAGGGCGCAGTTGCGGCATTCGTGTGTAACGTCGGGCCGAAGATCCGCAGATCGTCCGGCCGCCGACCCGACCGGGCCCACCATCCGGAGGACCGCATGCCCTTCGTCCGCATCATGCTCGGCCCCTCGGCGCCCGACGACACCGCCGCCGTCGGGCTATGCGTCCACAGCGCCTTGGTCAGCGCCCTCGGCGTGCCGGAGCAGGACCACTTCCAGGTGCTCAGCCGTCACTCCGCGGAGGAGGCCGTCCACGACCCCTCCTACCTCGGCGTCGAGCGCACCGACGGGATCGTCTTCGTCCAGATCACGATGGCGGTCGGCCGCACGGTCGAGCTGAAGCGCGCGCTCTACCGCGAGATCGTGCAGCGGCTCGCCGACGGGTGCGGCGTCCGGCCCCAGGACGTGTTCATCACCCTGGTCGAGACACCCTACGAGAACTGGTCCTTCGGCAACGGCGAGATGCAGTTCGCCGACCAGCTCCCGCCCCACCTGTCCCGCCTGGGCACACCCACCGACGCAGCCTCGTAGCTCGGCGGTCGCCGCTCGGTAGCGGCGCCGACGGCTTTGACCAGGCAGTCACCAGGTCGCGACGATCACCTCCCACCCGTCCGGCAGGGCGCAGAGATACGCCAGAGCCGCCCGCTCCGTTATGTTGATCTTGTCCAGGCCGAAGCGGAGCCCGGCGACCACGGCCCGGACGTCCTCCGCAAGCACGTAGTGCAACTCCGTTTCGGTCGCCCGCCCGAAGACCGTATTCGGCCGGCGGCAGCGGCTACGGGACCACGCCCAGCGTCTCGGCCAGTTCGGTGAGGGAGTCGACCACGAGGTGCGGCCGGTCCCCCACCGGCGCGCGCTCGGCGTCCGACCGCGAGTGCATGCCGGTCGTGACGAGCACCCCGACGCCGCCGCACCGGTGCGCCATGCTCACCTCCAGCGTCAGGTCGTCGCCGGCGGCGAGCATGCGCTCGGGGCTGACCCCGCGCCGCGCGGCG
>Ga0302322_100003439_pt1 | contig 13612 bp, 10 predicted proteins | sample Fen_T0_2_FD_203757 | JGI IMG/M metagenome (GOLD analysis project Ga0302322, IMG submission 203757) | Peat permafrost microbial communities from Stordalen Mire near Abisko, Sweden - Fen_T0_2 | ecosystem: Environmental > Terrestrial > Soil > Wetlands > Permafrost | place: Sweden: Abisko...
TTGCTGTCGGGCGCTGTCGGGCGCCGTGGGGTCCCCCGCGCCGCCCCCGCCACCCTGCCGATCAGACCAGGCCCGCGCTGCCGCGGGTCACGACGGATTCACCCCGCTGGCCGATGCTGGATGCCTTGCTGCCGTCCTTCTCTCCACGAGGTGCTCCCATGATTTCACGCCGTGTCTTTGCGGTCAGTGCCCTGGCACTGGCCTCCTGCCTGGCTTCGGCCCAGGCCGCCAGTCTGCCCGCCGACGGCAGCTGGGCCGAGTTCTCGGTCGATGACGTCCAGTCGACGTCGGGGGACCTGGCGTGGATCGTTGGTGGTGGCGACGGCACGGCACTCAGCTTCAGCTTCAGCATCGCGGCCGGCCAGATCGGCACGCTGACCGTGGTGGACGCGGGCTTCTCGGGCGACCGTTTCACCGTCAGCGACAACGGTGCGGTCTTGGGCGTCACCAGCACCGCCTCGGCCGGCGATGTGACCGGCCCCAGCGTCGTCGACTTTGACGCGGCCCTGGCCGATGCCCACTTCAGCCGCGGCGTGTTCACGCTGGGCGCCGGTGCGCACAGCATCAGCGGCTTGATGAGCACCTCGCTGACGCTGGACGGTGCACCGCTCAACGCCACGCTGGGTGGCGTCAAGCTCAGCGTCTCGCCGGTGCCCGAGCCCGCCAGCCTGGCCATGCTGATGGCCGGCCTGGGCCTGCTGACCGCCGTGCTGCGCCGCCGCGGCCAAACCAAGTGATCCGGAGCACCGCCATGAAGATCCGTCCCCTGTTGCTGGCCTTGTCGGCCGGCTTTGCGCTGGCCGCCCAGGCCGCGCCGATCAGCATCAAGATCATCGGCTTCAACGATTTCCACGGCACGCTGGAATCGCCGGGCACGTTTGGTCAGAACACCAGCGTCCCCAGCGCCAGCCGGCCCGCCGTGGGTGGCGCCGAGTACCTGGCGGCCTATGTGGCCGCGGCCAAGGCCGCCAACCCCAACACCGTGGTGGTGGGGGCGGGCGATTTCATCGGCGCCTCGCCGCTGGTCTCGGCCCTGTTCTTCGACGAGCCGGCGGTGGAGTCGCTCAACAAGATTGGCGTGGACTTCAGCTCGGTGGGCAACCACGAGTTCGACAAGGGCAAGGACGAGCTGCGCCGCCTGCAGAACGGCGGCTGCAAGCTGGTGGCCGGCGTGCCCGATGCCAACAGCTGCCGCGGCTACGGCTCGTCGGCGCCGGGCACTTTTGACGGCGCCAAGTTCAAGTGGCTGTCGGCCAATGTGATCGACACCGCCACCGGCCGCACGCTGCTGCCGGCCTACGGCATCAAGAGCTTTGGTGGCGTCAAGCTGGCCTTCATCGGCCTGACGCTCAAGGGCACGCCCGGCATCGTCACGCCCACCGGCGTGGCCGGTCTGAGCTTTGCCGACGAGGCCGCCACCGTCAACGCACTGGTGCCCAAGCTGCGGGCCCAGGGCATCGAGTCCATCGTGGTGCTGGTGCACCAGGGCGGCTTCCAGGGCAGCGGCAACAGCGACATCAACGGCTGCGTCGGCAACCTGGCCGGCAGCGACATCGCCACCGTGGTGGCCGGCCTGGACAACGCGGTCGACCTGGTGATCAGCGGCCACACCCACGCCGCCTACAACTGCTCGGCCACCACGCTGGACAACGGCAGCACCGCCCGCGCCACCGGCCTGCCCAACAAGGCCGGCCGGCTGGTGCCCGTCACCAGCGCCAGCGCCTTCGGCCGGGTCCTCACCGAGGTGGATTTGACCGTGGACAGCGTCAGCCGCGACGTCACGCTGGTGCGCCCGCTCAACAAGCTGGTCGACCGCAGCAACGCCGCCATGACCGCGGCGATCACCACCCACCCCGAGGTCAAGACGCTGGTGGCCAGCTACAAGACCGCCGTGTCGCCGCTGGCCAACCAGGTGCTGGGCACCATCACCGCCGCCATGACCAACACCGCCAACGCGGCCGGTGAGATGGCCGCCGGTGACCTGATCGCCGATGCCCAGCTGGCGGCCACCCAGCCGGCCGCCTTGGGCGGCGCGGTGATGGCCTTCATGAACGCCGGTGGTGTGCGCAACCCGGGCTTTGTCAACGCGGCCGGCACCTACCCGTATGCCGTGACCTATGGCGACGCCTTCACCGTGCAGCCCTTTGGCAACAGCCTGGTGACGATGACGCTGACGGCCCAGCAGATCAAGGACGTGCTGGAGCAGCAGTTCAACGGCTGCCTGGGCCAGACCGCCCAGCGCATCATGCAGATCAGCAATGGCCTGAAGTACCAGTGGAATGCGGCCGGAAGCTGCGGCACGCGCATCACCGAGGTGGCCTTCACCCCCACCGACGTGACCGTGGTGCCCCCGGTGGCCACCGCCGCCAGCGAGTACATCGTGCTGGCCGGCGTGGTGCAGAACCCCACCAAGACCTACCGCGTCACCGTCAACAACTTCATGGCCACCGGCGGCGACGGCTTCACCACGCTGGTGGGCGGCACCAGCCAGCTGGGCGGCGCGCAGGACATCGACGCGCTGGTGGCCCACCTCAAGACCTACCAAAGCGCGGGCGCGGTGGTCGACCCGGCGGCTGTGGTGCTGGGCAAGCCGCGCATCAGCCGCCTGCCTTGAGCCTGCCTTGAGCCTGCGCCCCCGCTGGTTCGCCGGGCCAGGCCGTGGCCTGGGCCGGGTGCTGGTGTGCACCGGCTGGGCGCTGGCCGCCGGCGCAGCGGCCTCGGCCCAGGACAGCGGCGGCCAGCTGCCGGCCCAGGTGCCCGACTGGAGCCTGGCCGCCCAGCTGCGGCTGTACGGTGATGGCAGCGCCGCCGACGCAGCACGGCTGGTGGCGCGCCAGCGCCTGCTGGACCAGGCCGAAGCCGAGATGGCGCTGGGCCAGGTGGCCCCGGCCCAGGCGCTGCTGGACCAGGCCGCGCTGGTGCGCCACGCCGCCGACACCGAGCTGGCCCAGGTGCGCTGCCACATGCAGGCCGGCGACTACCGGCGCGCGCTGGCCTTTGCTGCCCACGCGGCCGGGGCCCACCGCCGCGAGGCGCCCTCGGGCATGGCCTTGTACGCCTGGCTGCTGCAGGTGGGCGGCCAGAACCGGGTGGCGCAGCGGATGCTGCAATCGGCCCGCGACGAGGCGCCGGCCGATGCCGCGCTGGCGCTGGCCGACCAGCGCCTGGCCAGCGCCTGGCCCCAGGCCGATGGCGTGCTGATGCAGCGCCCGCTGCGCCTGGCCCCGTACGCCGTGGGCGCGGTGGTGCCGGCGGCTGCGCAGGTGCTGGGCACGGCCGTGCTGCTGCCCGGTGGCCGCCATGCGCTGGCGCCGCAGGCCGTGGTGCCGGCCATGGGCGGCCCGCTGTGGCTGCGCAACGGCCTGGGCCAGACGGTGGCGGCGCGGCCCCTGGGCGTGGCCGACGCGCTGGGCCTGCAGCTGCTGGTGTTGGACGCGGCCCTGCCAGCGCCGCTGGTGGCGCCGGCGGCGCGCGCACCCTTTGCCGGCAGTCCGGGCTACCTGCTGGAATATGCGACCGACACCGGCACCGGCACCGGCACCGGCACCGGCACCGGCACCGGCACCGGCACCGGCACCGGCACCGGCACCCAGGCGGCAGCGCCGGCCTGGCCGTGGCTGCGCCAGGGTTTTTTTGCGCGGCTGCCGGCCACGGGGCTGCGCCCACTGGGCCTGGACCTGCCGGCCGGACCGCGTGGCGGGCCGGTGCTGGACGCGGCCGGCCGCTGGGTGGGCATTGCGCTGCGCAGCGCCGACGGCCTCGACCAGCTGGTGGCCGTGGCCGACCTGAGGCTGGACCGCTTGGGGCTGCCCACGCTGGCGATGGCCGCCGAGCCACCGGCCGCAGACACGGCCCGCCCGGGCGTGGACGAGGTGTACGAGCGTGGCTTGCGCCAGGCGCTGCAGCTGATGGGCGAGCGCTGAGCGGCGGGCGCTGAGCGCTCGCCGGGCTCGCGGGCGCCTTCTCAGCCGCCCGAGCGCCGCCGCGGCAGGTAGGGTTTCAGGGCGTCCATGCCCTCGCGGATGGCGAAGCCGTTCATGGCCAGCTTCTTGGCGTAGCCGTCGGCCAGCACCTTCAGTTCCTCGATCCGCCGATCGGCGATGGCGGCGTCGGTCGTGGCCAGCAGCTGTTGCAGCTCGGACAGCGACAGGCCGTCCAGGTTCAGGTTGTTTTTCGGGTCAGCCATGCGCGGGTGTCCGTGGTCAGCGGCCGGTTGGTCCGGCCTGGGGCAACCCAGCATTTTAGGGGTGTGCGGCGCGCCCGCACAGGTGCCACAACAACAGCCTTGGCGGCGGCCGCTCAGTTGGCCACGGCGGGCTGCAGCGGCACGGCCAGCATCGACCAGCGCCGCGCACGCCCCAGCGGGCTGCACAGGCTGGCCACCGGTGCACCCGGCCCGCTGGCGCCCGCGCCGATGACGTCGGTGTAGGCCCAGAAGTCGCCCCACCTGCAGTCGTCGCTGATGTCGTTCCAGGCCTGGCTTTGGCCGGCGGCCAGGCCCACCGAGCCGGCATCGCCGGCGGCCGACACCACGCTGGCCACCAGCGGCGCCGGCGCGTTGGCCAGCGTGACGCAGGCGCTGGCGCTGTCGCCGCCGTTGCCGCGCACCGTGCCAAACGGCGTGGTCTGGTTCACACCGGCAAAGCCCATGGCGCCGGCCACGATGTCGTTGGTGTTGTTCAGCTGCACCGTCACCGTGGCGCTGCCCACCGGCGGGTTGACCAGGTACCAGATCTCCGAGCGGTTGTCGCCGATCGGGCTGGTCTGGCTGGCCAGCCGCGTCAGCGCCCGACCGGCGTAGCTGATGCTGGTGGCGGCGCTGCCAGCGTTGGTGGTGGACACGCCCACCAGCAGCAGCCGGTTGCCCAGCCGCTCGGTGCTGTGGTTCCACGACAGGCTGCGGCTGTTGGGCGCCGTGGCTGAGCTGGCGCTGCTGCGCGCCAGCCCGCCGTCAAACAGGTAGCTGGCCTTGGCCCAGGCCTGTTGGCCCACCAGATCGCCCAGCACCAGGCCCACGCTGTTGTCGTCGGGGAAATGGATGCCGCCGTACAGCCGGGAGGCGGCCGCCTCGTTGGCCGCCGCTGTGAAGCTGGGGTAGAACAGCTCGGTGGCCACGGCCGGCACATTGGCTTCCACCCGGCCGAAGCCCGGCGCGATGATGGTGGAGAAGTTGAACGCGTCGCTGCCGGTGAAGGCCCGCAGCACCGCCGCACTGGCGGCCGAGAACGTGGCGTGGCCGCTCACATAACCGGGAAATGCCGGCGTCAGGTTGCTGCCCGGGTTGTACGGCGTCCACTTGGCCAGGTCCACCGGCTCGGTCGGCCGGCCGGGGCCGCCCCAGGCGTTGGCGGTGCTGCCGCGGCCGTGGTAGCGGATGACGGTGATTGGCCGCGCGCCGTTGTGCTTGCGCTTCAGGTGCCAGGCCACGATGCCGGCGTCGAACGACGCGTTGTGCATCGCGAAGAACATCTTCACGTCGTCGTCCAGGCTGTGGTTGTCGCGGCTGGCCACGTTCTGGGCAAACAGGCCCCAGTGGCCGGGCGGCAGCTCGGAGGCCGGGCCATCGGCCCAGTACTCGACGATCAGCTTGCGCTGCGGCGTCAGGCCGGCGCTGGCGTCCAGGATGGCCAGTGCGTCGGCCTGCAGCTGGGCTGCCCCAAGCCGGTAGTTCGGGCCGGCCATCACCTCGGGGTGGTTGTCGAACTGCGAGGCGGCGCTCAGTGCAAACGGCCTCACGCGCTCCCAGTGCGGGCCGATGTAGACCTGGGTCACGCCCTGGTCGTTGATCAGCGGCTGCCAGCTCAGTGGATCGACGGTGTTGTTGACGCAGGTGCCCGGCGTGCTGGGCAGGCAGAAGGGCAGCGGCGGATTGGCCGGCACGTAGCCGGTGTAGTCGGCGTAGGCGCCGGCGGCCAGGTCACCGTACTGGTTGGCGCCGTCGCTGCGCCGTGCCGCCATCACCGCGGCGGCGGCGGCGTTGCCGATGCCCTGGGGCGTGGTCAGCGCGGTGCTGGTATCGGCCGGGTTGTAGCCCAGGCCGGCCATCACCGCCTGCAGCCGCGTGGCGCCGGCCGGAAACAGGTTGAGCAGGCAGTTGTAGGCGGCATGGCTGACGGCCTTGGCCTTGTTGGTGTCCACGCGCTCGGCCACCGGACGGCGCGGCGCGGTGGCCGTGGTGCCGATGGCCCGGGCGTCGTACGGCACCCAGGCCTCGTACATGCAGGTGTGGGCCACGGCCAGGGCGCGGGCCACGATCGGCGGCCCCAGCTTGCCGCGGCGCACCTCGTCCAGCGCGGCGTTGTTCCAGGTGGCCACCACGGTGGGTGTGGCCTGCGCCGCGCCCGTGGCGGCCATCCCGGCGGCGACCATCCCCAAGGCGGCGCCTGCCTGTGCCCAACTTCTGCTCGTGCCCATGACCACCGCCCCGGTAAAGCCGATTTGTCAATCCGCATTGTCTTGCTAAAACGTTGCAAGATGTATTGGCGGAATCTAGGGCTTGGGGCGGTTGGGCGCTGCCCCCGGCTTGCGGGGGCCCCCCGGCCGCAGGCGCGAGCCGTGAGGCCCCCGCGCTGGGCGCCCTGGACCGGGGCTCACCAGCGCCAGCTGGCCCGGGCGTAGTAGTAAGCGCCGTTGATGCCGGTGGGGTCGGTGAAGTTGTAGGGGAAGGCGCCGCCGTAGGTGCTGTCGGCCAGCGTGCGGCTGGGGTAGCGGTTGAACAGGTTGTTGGCGCCCAGCGCCAGCGTCATCGCCGGCAGCGGCCGGAACTGCACTTCGGCGTCCACCACCCAGGTGTTGCCCAGGCGCTGCGCCGGGGCGCCGTCGATCACCGCTGCGCTGCTGTCGAACGAGTAGGCCCAGACGCTGCCAAAGCGCGTGGCGCGCAGGTTCAGCCCCCACGGCCCCAGCTGCCAATCGGCGCCCAGCAGCAGCTTGCTGCGCGGCGTGCCGTGGCTGACACGCAGCAGCGCGTCGGGGCCGATCAGTGTCAGCGTCGGGTCGATCGCCGCCAGCGCGTCCGAGCCCTGGCGCACATGGTCGATGCGGGTGCGGTTGAGGTTGAGCGCGGTGTTCAGCGTCAGCGTGCCGCCGGCCACGGCCAGTTCGTGGCTGGCCGACACATCCAGCCCGGTGGTGGTGGTGTCCAGCGCATTGGTCAGAAAGGCCACGCTTTGCACGTCGCTGGCGGCCACCGGGGTGGTGCCGGTGGTGGCAGCGGCGCCCACCCGCAGCGCGCGGGCCAGCGCGGCCGTGGGCCCATCGCTGCTGCTGGTGGTGGGCAGGTAGAGGTCGCTGGTGCGGGTGATGCGGTCCTTCACGGTGACGCGGTAGGCGTCCACGCTGACGGTGGTGCCCGACGCCGGCCGCCAGGCCGTGCCCACCGACCAGTGGCGCGAGGTCTCGGGCTTCAGCGGCAGCGCGCCAAAGGCCTGGGCCAGCGGGTCGGTGGCCGGCACCAGCACGTTGTTCTGCAGCGCCGTGCCGTCGGCGTTGAAGTTCAGCGTGGCAAAGCGGAAGCCGGTCTGCGCCAGCGCCGGGGCGCGGAAGCTGGTGCTGACTGAGCCGCGCAGCAGCCACTGCGGCGTGAGCTTGTAGCGCGCCGCCAGCTTGCCGGTGCGGCTGCTGCCGGCGTCGCTGTAGTCGGCCACGCGCAGGGCGGTGGCCAGCAGCCAGTCGCGGTTGAGCTCGACCTCCACATCGGCGTACAGCGACTTGATGTCGCGCGCCAGCGAGACGGCGTCGCTGGGCCGCAGGCCCGGGCCGGCCTGGGCGCCGGGCGGCGCGCTGGTGACGGTGCCGGCGGCGTAGGACGCGGGCTCGCCGGCGCTGCTGCGGTAGGTTTCGTGCAGCCACTCGCCGCCGGCGGCCAGGTTCAGCGCGCTGCCGCCGCCCAGGCTGATGGCCCGGCTGGCGTCCAGGTTGGCGCTGGTCTGGCCGCTGCGCAGCGTGGCCAGGTCAAAGGCCGTGGGGCTGGCCGCGCCCAGCGAGGCGTTCAGCGAGTTCTTGACGCCCTGTTCGTAGCGGTTGCCGGCCTGGCGCAGACTGGCGTCCAGCACCCAGTCGGCCAGGCCGATGCGGGCGCCGGCCACCACGGCCAGGTCGGTCACCTCGCCGGTGGTGACCGGGCGGTAGCCGGCGGGGTAGATCGCCGGCACGTTGTTCGGGTCGTCGGGGTAGCGGAAGAAGGCCGCGCCCTCGGTGCTGCGCCGGTGCAGCGTGGCAAAGGCGTAGGCCTGCACGTCGGAGGCCAGCGGTACGGTGGTGTTGACGAACACGCTGCCGCCGCGCACCTGCGGGTCGCCGCTCTTGAACAGCACCTGGTTGTCCAAGGCCAGGTCAGCGTCGCTGGCGTTCCAGCTGGTCCAGCCGGCGTCGCTGCGGCCGGCGCGGTTGGTGCCGGCCTTGCGCTGCAGCTCGGCGCCAAAGCGCAGCACACCGCCGTTGCCGAAGCTCAGGCCCTGGTCGGCCGCCAGCTGCAGGGCCTGGCCGTCGGTGATCGTGCGGCCGGTGGGCGCGAATTTGCTGTGGTTGGCACCGAAGCTCACCGCGCCCGAGCCGCCCGTGCCGCCGCCCTTGAGCACGATGTTGATCACGCCAGCCACGGCGTCGCTGCCGTACTGGGCGCCGGCGCCGTCGCGCAGCACCTCGATGCGCTCGATGGCGTTGGCCGGGATGGCGTTCAAGTCCACCGGCACCGTGCCCTGGAAGATGCCCTCCAGGTCCAGCACCGCGTTGGTGTGGCGGCGCTTGCCGTTGACCAGCACCAGCACCTGGTCGGGCGCCAGGCCACGCAGCTGCACCACGCGCACGCTGTCGGCGCTGCCGGCGGCTGAGACCCGCGGCTGGTTGATCGACGGCGACAGCGCCTGCAGCGCCGCGCCCAGCTCGCCGCTGGCGGCCAGGGCCTGCTCCACATCGCGGCTGCTGTAGCGGTCCACCGGCACCGCGCTGTCAAACACCGTGCGGCCCTTGGCGCGCGAGCCGACGATGGTCACCTCGCCCAGCTCGGCCTTGTCGGGCGCCGGCGGCGTGGCTGGTGTCACCGATTGGGCCAGGGCCAGGCTGCCGGGCAAGGCCAGGGCCAGCGCCAGCAGCGACGGGCGCAGCGCGGGTTTGCCGGCCGGGGCTGTTGCAGACGGGCGGCTGCGGTGGGCCAGCGGCCCTGGGGTGCGGCGGTTCATGGTGACGGGGTCCTCCGGGTGGGTGTTGTGGGTGTGGGTGTGGGTGTGGGTGTGGGTGTGGGTGTGGGTGTGGGTGACTTCGGGCTGGTGCCGTGGGGGCGGTGCTCAGGCGGCGGCCGGGGCGGACCGCGACAGCGGCCACAGCAGCAGCGCGCCCAGCACCAGCACCGCCAGGCCGACCACGGCGCCGGCCTTGACGTAGGTGACGCTGGACCACAGCAGGTAGGCGCTGCAGCCCGAAAACAGCAGCGGCAGCAGCGGGAACAGCGGCACGCGGAACGGCCGCGGCGCGCCCGGCAGCCGCCAGCGCAGCACGATCACCGCGCCGCCCGACAGCATCAAGAAGAACCAGTACACCGGCGACAGGTAGTCGACCATGGTGGCAAAGCCGCCGCGCGTGGCCGTGCCCAGGCCCACCAGCGCCAGCGCCACCGCGCCCATGGCGATCACCGACACCGGCGGGATGCCGCGCGACGGGTCCCAGGCCGCCAGCGCGGTGCGGCGCGGCAGGTCGCGGGCGGCGGCGTAGGTGGTGCGGGCGCCCGAGATCAGCAGCGCGTTCATCACCGAGAGCGAGGTGATGGCCACCACCGCCACGATCAGCAGCTCACCCAGCGGGCCGAAGGCGCGGCGCATCAGCGCCGCGGCCGGGGCCGGGCTTTGCGCCAGGCCGTCCAGCCCCAGGCCTTGCAGGTAGGCCCAGTTGGCCAGCAGGTACAGGCCGGCCACGATCGCCAGGCCGCCCAGCAGCGCGTGCACGATGCCGCGGCGGGCGTCGCGCATCTCGGACGACAGCGTGGCCGCGTCGCTCCAGCCGCCGTAGGCCAGGAACACAAACACCAGGGCCACGCCCCAGGCCGGCCGCTCGGCGGTGACCACCGCATTGGCCAGCGGCGTGGCCGGGGCCTGGCCCTGCAGCACCAGCACCGCGCCGGCCAGGCCCACGGCCAGCATGCCGGCGATCACCAGCGCCATCAGCCCCACCTGGGTGCCCAGGCCCCAGTGGATGCCGCGCAGGTTCACCACCATCAGCACACCAATGGCGGCGGCGGCAAACAGCGCGCTGCTGTAGGGCGCCAGCGCCGGGCCAAAGTGCACCAGCTGGCCCAGGTAGTCGCCAAACACAAAGGCCAGCAAGGCCATCGAGCCGGTGTGAATGACCGCAAAGCGCGACCACGCGAACAGCAGGCCCAGCCAGCGGCCGTAGGCCAGGCGCAGAAAGAAGTAGTCGCCGCCGGCGTCGGGGAAGGCCGAGGCCAGCTCGGCAAAGCACAGCGCGCCGACGAACGACAGCAGCCCGCCCAGCGCCCAGGCGGCGTACAGCGCGTGGTCGCTGGCCAGGCTTTGCGCCACCATCGGCGAGGTTTTGAAGATGCCCGCGCCCACCACCATGCCCACGCACACCGAGATGGCGTGCCAGACGCCCAGCCGGCGGGGGTGCGACGGCGCGGCGTGCGCCGGGGCCACGGCGGTGGCAGACAGGGGAACGGCGGGCGGCGGCAAGGACATGGCCGGCAGTGTAGGGAGGGCCACGGCGGCCCCGGGCTGAAGACCCGTGCCGGTGGCGCCAACAAGGCCTGCGGCCCCCCGACGCAGGGGCTGAGGTGTCGTGTGCGCGCTACAGCCCCGGGCCGCGGCGCCCACGCCCTGCAGCCGCCCGGGTGCGCCTGCTCAGGCCACCGGCTTGCGGTAGCGGTGGCTCAGGCGGTCGGATTCGCCGATGGCCACGAAGCGCTCGCGCTCGACATCACCACCGCGCAGCGTGGGTGGCAGCGACCACACGCCGTGCGGGTGGTCGTGGGTGTCCAGCGGGTTGGCATTGACCTCGCTGCGCGCCTCCAGCACAAAGCCGGCGGCCTGGGCGTGCTCGGCCACCAGGGCCTCGGTCAGGTAGCCGGTGGCGATTTGCTGCGCCAGCGGCGTGCCAGGCGGGGCGCGGTGGTCCACCACGCCCAGCACGCCGCCGGGCTTGAGCACATCGAAGCTGGCACGCAGCATGTCGGCCAGGCGGCCGTCCTCCAGCCAGTTGTGCAGGTTGCGGAAGGTCAGCACCTGGTCGGCACCGCCGGGCACGCTGAGGTCGCTGAAGTGGGCACCGCGGGGCAGGCTGCCGACCACCACACGGTCATACAGCGCCGGCGTCTGCGCCAGCTTGGCCTCGAAGCCGGCGCGTGACTTGCGCTGGCCTTCCTCGGCGCTGTCGCGCGGGTAGTGGGCGGCGTAGAGCCGGCCGCGCTCGCGCAGCCAGGGCGCCAGGATCTCGGTGTACCAGCCGCCACCGGGCGCCAGCTCCAGCACCGCGTGCTGGGGCTGCAGGCCAAAAAAGGCCAGCGTGGGGCCGGGGTGGCGGGCGCCGTCGCGGGCACGGTTGGCCGCGCTGCGCTGGGGGCCGTCCAGTGCGGCACGCAGGCCGGCGTCCAGCTCGGTCTGGGCGCGGCTGCCGGCGCTGGCGGCGCTGGCCAGAACGGCTGCGCTGGCCTGCAGCCAGCGGCGCCGGTCCAGGCAGGGCAGGGCAGCGGGCAAGGGGGTGTGGGCCATGGGGCGACAGCGGGGCAGTGGGCAGTGCCCCAGTGTCGCGGCATCGCCGCGCGCGGCCAACGGCGGATGGCGAATGACCTTATGCGGCCGGTCACCGGTTCGGTGGCGCGCGGGGGTGGCCGTCGGCGGCCTGTTGATGGCCCGCATGCACGGCCCGTTGATGGCCCGTTGACGGCCCATTGATGGCCCATTGATGGCCCGTGCATGCGGGCCAGCGTGCGCAGGGCCGGCCTGCCAGAGGCTCAGCCGCGCTGGAAGTCCGCGGCGGTCAGTTGCACCGGCTCGGCGGCGCCGGCGCGGCGCTTGCGGATCGCCGCGCGGTTGACGGCGCCGGCGTTGCGGCGGTAGGCGGCCAGCCAGCTGCGCGGCTCGGCGCTGGCACCAAACAGGCTTTGCAGCAGCTGCTGGCTGACCAGCGCACGCACGGTGCGGCCGTCCACCTCCACAGGCAGGGCCAGGCCCAGGGCGGTGGTGGCGATGTCCAGGCGGGGGATCACGGGGGGCAGGGTGCTCATGGTGGATTGGATTCTGGCCAGCCGCCCGCGCTTCAATGGCCCGAAAAGCACCGCCTGCGCGCCGCTGGTCGACTTGACAGCGCACCTGGGCGACAGCGCGGCCGGGGCGCCGCTGCCAGAATCGGCCGGCACCCTACAACCACACCCGCCACACCCGCCACACCCGCAGGAGACTTGCATGAACGACCGCGTCCGCCTCTCGATCGACGACCACGGCGTGGCCGAGGTCTGCCTGGCCCGGGGCGACAAGATGAACGCGCTGGATTTCGCGATGTTCGACGCCCTGGCCGCCACCATCGCCGAGCTGAAAGCCCGGCCCGGCCTGCGCGCGGTGGTGCTGCACGGCGAGGGCAAGGCCTTTTGCGCCGGCCTGGACATGGGCCGCTTCGACGCCATCAAATCCGGCGAGGCCGGCGGCTTCCGCGACCTGCGCGCACGCAGCCACGGCATCGCCAACTCGGCGCAGTACATCGGCCTGGGCTGGCGCGAGCTGCCGGTGCCGGTGATCGCTGCCGTGCACGGCGTGGCCTTTGGCGGCGGCCTGCAGGTGGCACTGGGGGCCGACGTCCGGCTGCTGACCGCCGACACCCAGATGAGCGTGATGGAGATCAAGTGGGGCCTGGTGCCCGACATGGCCGGCGTGGCCCTGCTGCGCGGCCTGGTGCGCGACGACCAGGCCCGTGAGCTCACCTACACCGGCCGCGTGGTGCGCGGCGACGAGGCCGTGGCCCTGGGCCTGGCCACCCGCGTGGTGGCCGACCCGCTGGCCGAGGCCCGGGCCCTGGCCCAGCAAATGGCCCAGCGCAGCCCCAGCGCCCTGCGCGCCGCCAAGCGCCTGATGAACGCCGCCAGCCGCACGCTGGACGACAGCGCCGCCGCGCTGCTGCAGGCCGAGAGCGACGAGCAGGTGGCGCTGATGGGCGCCGAGCACCAGGTGGAGGCCGTGCGCGCCAACCTGGAAAAGCGGCTGCCGGTGTTCAAGGACTGAGCATCCCTGCCCCGTCGCCGCCACCGCAGCCGCAGCCGCAGCCGCAGCGGCAACCCTCCGCGTTGCCGCTGCTGCGCGACGCCGCCCTGCGCCAGCAGGTGGCGCAGCGCCTGGCCGGCTGGCCGCGCCAGGTGGCCGCCGACGACCCGGCGCTGCTGCGCGCCGCCGTGGCCCTGGTGATCACCGACACCGGCCATGGCGCCGACCTGCCCGGTCTGCCGGTGCTCGCCCACTGGGGCCTGGAGGCCGCGCTGCTGCTGACCCGCCGCCCCGAGACCCTGCGCCGCCACGCCGGCCAGTGGGCGCTGCCCGGCGGCCGGCTGGAGGCCGGCGAAACCGCCGAGCAGGGCGGGCTGCGCGAACTTCACGAGGAACTGGGCCTGCGGCTCACC
>Ga0302322_100003440_pt1 | contig 13611 bp, 10 predicted proteins | sample Fen_T0_2_FD_203757 | JGI IMG/M metagenome (GOLD analysis project Ga0302322, IMG submission 203757) | Peat permafrost microbial communities from Stordalen Mire near Abisko, Sweden - Fen_T0_2 | ecosystem: Environmental > Terrestrial > Soil > Wetlands > Permafrost | place: Sweden: Abisko...
TGGTGCTGGCGTAGGTGCTGGCCTGATACACCAAACCCAAGCCCAGCGCCCACCGAGTGGATAGCTCCACCTTGTTCCACCAGGTCGCGGCGTTGCGGGGGACCAGCGGCACCTGGGTTCCGGCCGGAACCGCCGCGCTGGTGGCGCTGCCCCCGGTGTCCTTCACGACCTTGGCGTCGAGGTGGGCGAATCCGCCATAGACCTGCCACTGGTCTGTCACCTGGCCCTGAAAGCCGATTTCGATTCCCTCCGTCCGCTGCAGTCCTGAGAGCACCAGTTTGGTCGGATCGTTCGGATCCTTGCTCTTGACGTCAGCGCGATCAAGACGGAACAGCGCCGCGGTCAGCGTGAAGCCAGGGGTGAGATCCCACTTGCCGCCCAGTTCCCAGTTGGTGGCCTTCTCGGGCTTCAGGTCGGCATTGCTCGCACTGAGGGACAGCGTCTCACTGCTGGGCAGGAACGCGTAGCTGGTGCTGGCGTAGTACGAAGCAGTGGCGTTGGGCTGGTAGATGAGACCGGCCCGGGGAGACAAGGCCTTGTCGGTGTGCGCGAGGTCGAGGTTGGCGGGGCTCCGGTCCTCCAGAGAGACGCCGAACCGGTCGTAGCGGAGGCCCAGCACGGCCTTCCACTGCGGGGCGAGGGTGATCTGATCCTGGAGGTAGAGGGCCGCGAGGTTGGCCTGAACATCGTTGTTCGTATCCGTGCTCGCGGCGGCCCAGCGCGTGACGGATGCCCCGGGATGGGCGGCGCTCACGGTGGCCGTGGTGGCCGAGCCGAAATAGCCCGTCAGGCGGATGTTGTCGCTGTCCTGGCGACCCAGTTCGAGGCCGGCCAGCAGCAGGTGGTCCATGCCTCCGATCCGGCCCCGCACTTCGAGTTCGGTCTGGTTGAACAGGTTGGTCCGGAGGTTGGCCTGGCTGTAGGCGGAGATCTTCAGCTGTCCGGTGGTCGGATCGACGAGGCTGTTGGGCTGGACGTTCTGCCGCAAGGTGTCGTAGCGCGTGGCTCGGAAAGCATTCCGCAAGATGACATTCGACGCGAGACTGGTCTCCACCTTGGCTGTGAAGGCATCGACCACGGCCGCGCTGGGGCTCTGTCCCGGATCACCGAAAAAGGTCTCCCGTGGCGCCTCGTAAGGTCGGCCGTTCAGAGCCGGAAGGCCGCGATCCGTGGTGCGTCGATCCTCGAAATGTTCCACCCCAACCAAAGCCAAAGTGTCGCTTCCCAGAGCGAACTCCAGCACAGGATTGATGCCGGAGCGACGCAGCTTGAAACCATCGCGGAATCCCTTGGAATCCTCGGCCACCGCATTCACCCGGAACCCGGCCTGGGCGCCGAGGCGATCGCTGATATCCACGCTGCCGCGCTTGTCGTCCCAGCTTCCCAGGCTGAGCTCGACCTGGGACAAGGGCTGCTCCAGGGGACGCTTCGTCACCCGGTTGACCACCCCTCCGGCCCCGCCACGACCAAAAGTCATGCCGCTGGGCCCCTTCAGGATTTCGATGCGCTCCGCATTGTAGGGATCCCGGAAGTAGAGGGCGTCGTCCCGCAGGCCATCCACGAAGAAATCCGAGGAAGTGCTGATGCCCCGGAGGACCGGCTGGTCACGCCCGCCCTCACCGGGATTCATGGAAGCCCCCGGGACATAGCGGATGACTTCAGACATGCTTCTCATGCCCTGGTCTTTGACGAGGGACTCCGGCACCACCTGCACCGACTGGGGCACGTCGCTCAGGGGCGTGTCCGTCTTGGTAACCGTGGCCGAGCGCCGCGCTCGGTAGCTCTTGACCGGACCATCGGCGCGCTCCCGGTCCTTGCCCTTCTTCCCCTTCACCTTCACCTCGGGAAGCGCGGTTTCCGTGGCCGGAGGCACCTGGGCCGGAGCCTCCTGCGGAGACAGGCAGGTGAGCAGGGTGAGCAAGATCGTATGGGACATGATGTTTCCTTTTCGGGTATGGGTATCCCGGGGCCCTGGGCAGGGCCGGCGTTGGGAGGTGGCGGACTTCAGGCGTCCAGTTGGAAGGAGAGAGGGACCAGGACCCAGGCGGCGAGCCGCTCGGCGCCCCGGCGGGCAGGGGTGAAGCGCCAGCGGCGGACCGTGCCGAGCGCCGCCTGGTCCAGGCGGCTGTGGCCGCTGCTCTGGCGGACCTCCACTTGTTCGGCGAGGCCCTCAGGGTTGACGAGCACCCGGAGGATCACCCGGCCCTCTTCTCCAAGACGCTTGGAGAGCAGGGGATAACCAGGCTCGGGATTCTGCAGGTAGGCCGCATCAAATCGAGGGGGAACCACCGCGCTTGATGGAGCTCCGACCACCCCGCCAGCCTGACCCCCGAGAACGCCTCCCGTCTCGCCTCCAGCCTGCCCTCCCGGAGTGCCGCTGGCCTGCCCACTGACCTGGGAAGGCAGCGCACTGACCACCGGAGCATCCAGGTTGGGACGACTCACCTCGGGCGTTCGGATCCCAGGGGGCGCTTCGGACTGGACAGCTGATGCGGTGCGGGTTTCAGTGGCTCCACCCGCAGCCGCAGGGGGTGGAGGAGGCGCTGATGGAACATCGAAGGCTTCCAGGGCCACCGTGACGACCCGAAGAGGGGCCGCCTTGGGAGGCGCCGCCATGGCAAAAACCAAGGCACCTGCCAAGAGCCCTCCATACGCAGCCATTGAAAGGGCCAGCACGCGTGCTTTGGGGCCCTTCGGAAGGGTGCCGAGACTTGGCGGTTCCGGAGTGGCAGATGGGGTTTCGGTCGTCCGGGTGCTGGAAATCACCGGGGTGGATACCGACATCGGCCATTCACTGCGTGAGACCGAAAGGACAGAAGAGGCGAGAGCGTTTCCCATGCCTTCATCATACACAAACGAGACTCGGTCTCAATATCAATTGTAATCCAGATCACACCCTGAGGAGGCTCGCCTCCAATCCGTGTGGGTCAGGTCGGCTCCAGCCCCCCGAACCGCGCCATGATGCGCTTGTCGCCACTCTGATCGAACCGCACGGTGTAGGTCAGCCCATCCCCGCGTCCGGTGGCGGCCAAGACAGTGCCTGCGCCAAACCGCGCACTCCGGATGCGGGTACCCACCGGGAAGGCGTTCGCGTCCTGCGGTTCCGATGGCTCTGATAGGCGAGATTCCGCCTGCCCTGAAGTCGTCGCGGGCTCCTTCACCCGGTCAAAGAAACTGCGGATGCGCTGCAGCTCCGTGGCCACAGAGACACCACCTCCCCCACGGGTGAAGGAGCTGCCGGGCCGCACGCCTTCGCCGGCCTGGTAGATCTCGGTGCCCCAGCGGATGGGTGCGGTCAGTGCTTCCGCGGGTATTTCCCGCAGGAAGCGACTGGGCATGGCCAGCATCTCCGTGCCCATGATGCGGCGGCGGCGGGCGGCGCTCAGCGTCAGGCGGCGCTGGGCGCGCGTGATGGCCACGTAGAAAAGGCGGCGCTCTTCCTCCAGGCCATCGGACGTCTCGCGGGCGTTGCGATTGGGGAAGACGTCTTCCTCCATGCCGATGACGAAGACATAGGGGAACTCCAGGCCCTTGGCGCAGTGGATGGTCATGAGGCTGAGCTGCGAGGCCTCCTCCAGCTGATCGGTGTCCGCGGCGAGGGTGATGCGATCCAGAAATTCCGACAGGCGCAACCCCAGTGATTCAGACTCTGCAGCGGCGCTGAGGAACTCCTCCAGGTTGCGGATGCGACCCTCGGCCTCCAGCGTGGCCTCGTCCTCCAGGCTCTGGAGGTAGCCGCTCTCCTGGAGCACCCACTTCACCAGGCCGGCGAGGCCCAGAGCTTCGCGTTCCGGGCCGGCGCGGTGGAACAAGTCGAGAAACTTGCCCATCTCCCGCTGAGCGCGGCCCTTGAGCTCACCGGATCGCAGGAGGATGGCCAGGCCTTCCAGAGGCGTGCCGCCCTCGGGAATGGCGCCTTCGATCTTCCCGAGTGTGGTCGGCCCCACGCCGCGGCTGGGCGCGTTCACGCAGCGGCGGAAGCTCACCAGGTCGAAGGGATTCGAGATGAGCCGCAGGTACGAGATGAGATCCTTCACTTCCTGGCGCTCATAGAACTTCACCCCGCCCACCAGCCGGTAGGCCATGTTCTGGGCCCGCAGCGCCTCTTCCATCTGTCGGGATTGCCAGTTGGCGCGGTAGAGCACGGCGGACTTGGCCTCCGGATCGGTGTACCGCAGCTCCTGAATGCGCTGGGCCACCCACTCCGCCTCCAGCCGGCCTTCGTCCGACAACTTGAACACGATGGATTCGCCAACGCCCAGATCGGTCTTCAGGGCCCCCTTCCCCTCCACGCGCTGGGAGTTGTTGGAGATCACCTGGGAGGCGGCATCGAGGATCTTCTCGGTGGATCGGTAGTTCTGCAGCAGCTCGATGCGGATGGCTTCCGGAAAGTCCTGCTGGAAGTCGAGGATGTTGCGGATGTCCGCCCCACGCCAGCCATAGATCGACTGATCCTCGTCGCCCACGACGCACAGGTTGTGGTGCCGCCGGGCCAGGTGCTGCACCAGCAGGTACTGGGCGCGGTTGGTGTCCTGGTACTCGTCCACCAGGATGAACTTGAAGCGTTCGCTGTAGACCGACTGCATCACGGGGTCTCTGAACAGACGCTCGGTCCAGAGCAACAGGTCATCGAAGTCGCAGGCGCGGTGGTTCTTCAGCCCTTTCTGATACAGGTCATAAGCATCCAAAACCTTGCGGGTCCAGGGATCCAGGCCCTCCTCCCGGGCCTCGTCCGGCAGCAGGCAGCGGTTCTTGAAGTCGCTGATGAGTTCCAACACTTTCTTGGGATGAAACTGCTTTTCAGGCAATTTCAGCTCCGCCAGCACCTGCTTGACGAGGCTCTTCTGATCGGAGGGATCGAAGATGACGAAGTCCCGGCCCACGGGCGTGCGCTCGCCTTCGCGACGCAGGATGCGGGTGCAGAAGCTGTGGAAGGTGCTCACCCACATCTGCGCGGCGGGCACCGAGACGAGCCGTTGCACACGGTCGCGCATCTCCTCCGCCGCCTTGTTGGTGAAGGTCATGGCCAGGATGGAACCCGGATGGACGCCCTCCTCCTCGATGAGCCAGGCGATGCGCCGGGTGATCACCGTGGTCTTGCCTGAACCGGCACCGGCAAGGATCAGCAGCGGCCCATGGGCATGGCGAACGGCCTCCCGCTGGGGGGCGTTCAGGTTGCGCAGAAGGGGATGATCAGTCGGTTCGGAGGCAGGACCAAGCATGCTTCCATGCTACCGGGCCGTTACTCGGTCAGCGCGATGGCTTTGTCCTTCTCGGCCTTCCGGATCACTTCCGTCACCATGAGCATGGTCTCTGCCTCGCTGAGCCGCTTCTTGAAGGGAGGCATCACCACCCCGAAGAAGATGCCTTTGCGAATGGTTTTCGCCAACTTGGCGTCGGTCTCTTTGGCCATCTTCTTCTGATTCGTGAAGTCCAACCCACACAGTTTCTTGCCGAGAGCATTGCGAGCGGAACCATCGTGTCCATGGCATCGCGCACAGTTGGCCACGAAGAAAGCCTTCAGTTCGCTCACCGTTCTTGCCGGTGGCTGTGCATGGAGCCCGGCGAGGAACAGCAGAGCTGGCATCGGGGTCGTCCACCGCATGATTACCTCTCGGGGCTTGAACCCACCACTATGGCCCCGGTTCAGCAGCATGCAAAGAGCGGTCAGGGTTTTTTCCTTGTCGCTCCGGGCCGGAGGATCGATGCCAGCAGCTGCCTCACCTCCGTCTCACTCAGCTGGTGCCTGAACCCGGGCATGGCCCCACGGCCCCTGAGGACCGAAGTCACAAGTGCTGCTTCCTCCTGCTTGGCCAGCCAGCGGGCCTCCGTCAGATTGCGACCCCCCAGCCGGGTCCCGTTGGGTGCCCGACCCGATCCGTCCGGGCCATGGCACACCGTGCACCGTTCCAGGAAGAAAGCCTTCAGATCCCGGACCTCGGCGGAAACGGGAACAGGAACGGAAAGGAGCGCCAGCACCAGCGCGACATGACGCAAAGCCATGCGAGGAAGCTACCACGCCGGACCGTCTCTCGTTAGGCTGGAACCACGCGCCCGTGGCGGAATGGCAGACGCCGCGGACTTAAAATCCGCTGCCCGCAAGGGCGTGCCGGTTCGAATCCGGCCGGGCGCACCAAGGCAGTGGCCAACCTGCTTACCAGGCTCGACCCGCCAAGGGCTGGGCCGGGCTTCACCCTCGCCGGGTCCCGATTCCACACCGTCCGCTGGACGACGCGGAATCAGCTGACGGTCGGCTAGGTCTTGAAGTGTTTCATCAGGGAGGCCAAGCCCTCGGCGGTCCGGGAGAGCTGCTCGGTCGTGGCGGCGTTGCTGTCCACGGTGCCCGACAGCTGGATGCTGGCGCTGGCGTTCTGGACGGCCTGCTGGGCCCCCAGTTCCACCTGCTTGGCAACCTCTTCGCTGGCCTTGGCCTGCTCGCCCGAGGCGGCCTCGATCTGGGTGGACATGGCCGCCACCTCGGAAATGTGATCCCGGATGGTTTCCAGTGCCTGGACGGCATCCAGGACCGTGGCCTTGCCCTGGGCCACCGCCCGATTGCTGCCTTCAATGAGGGCGGCAATCTCGCGGGCCGAGGCATCGCTGCGCTCAGCCAGCTTCCGGACTTCCTCGGCCACCACCGCGAAGCCCTTTCCAAGCGAACCCGCCGTGGCGGCCTCGATGGCGGCATTCAGGGACAACAGGTTGGTCTGCCTGGCAATGTCCTGGATCACCTGCACGGCCTCCACCATCTGGCCTGTGGCTTCCTCCACCCGATCCATGGCTCGGATGGCCGCCTGCCCCGAGGCATTGGCGGTCTGGGCCGTCTTGGAGGCCTCCAGGGAACGGTGATGGCTCGTCTGGACGTGATCGGCGACTTCCCGCACCGAAGCGGAAAGCTCGGTGATGGCCGAGGCCATGCGATCGGTGGACGTGCGCTGGCCATCGGCATTCCGGGCCAGTTCCTTGCTCGTGCTGGCAATTTCGTGAGTAGCAGAGGCGATCTCGCCGCTGTTCTCCCGAACCCGCTGCGCGTCAAAACGGATGCGGTTGATCATGCTCTTGAAGCGCGCCTGCATGCCACTGAGCGTGGCCAGAAGGCTGGTTCGGTCCCCAGGGCGAACCGGAATATCCGCTCGCAGGTTGCCTTCGGCCACGGCCTGCGCCAGCAGCAGCGCGTGCTTTGGATCGCCACCCAATTGGTGATCGATGACCTGGACCAGTTTCCCGAAGACCAACAGTCCCGCCACGACTCCCAGAATCGCCCCGCCCCCAAGGATCCACAGGCCCAGGCCCGCCCTGTTGGCAACGTTGGTCAGCCGTGTCTCCACATCCTTGACCTCCCCATCCCGGAGCTTGAGCATGAGGAGGGTGAGCTTTTCGGAGGCCTGGTCGAAGCTGACCATGACCCGATTTCCCTCAGCCAGGCCCTGGGTCTGGTAAGCGGTGACCATCGCCTTTCCTGTGGTCAGGAGGGCTTCGAAATCCTGGTTGAGTTCGTCAAGGGCTTTCAGGTTCGCCGCATCTCTAGCGGCGAGCTTCCTGAAGCTCTGTTCCGCTTGATGGAAGGCCTCCGCGGCTTTGGCTGCCTCCTGCATGGATTCAGGCCGCCGAGTCAGCGCCGCGTCCGTGATGGACTGCTGCACCTGAATGGTCTGCAGGGCCATTTCTTCGGCCAGGAGGGTCGTAGGAAGGTACTCGTCCTTGATGGCGGAGGACTCGGTCCGCGTGGTGATGGATCCGACGAAGTTGATTCCGAACACCAGCAGGAAGACGGCCAGGACACACCCGGCCGCCGCCCAAACCCGATTCCGGAAGGCCAGCTCCGGGAACGGGATCCAGATTTTGCGTTGCGGCTCCTCCATGGACTGGCCGGCTCGAGCCCGGGTGTACATGCGATCGGCATCTTCGATCTGAGTGGCGGTGGGCTTGCTGCGGATCGATACGTAACCGACGATCTGCCCGTTTTCCTCGATGGGTGTCACGTTGGCATCCACCCAGTAGAAATCTCCGCTCTTGCAGCGGTTCTTGACCAGCCCTTGCCAGGGGCGTCCAACCTTGATGGTGCGCCACATGTCTTCAAAGGCCGCCGGGGGCATGTCTGGATGCCGCACCAGATTCTGCGGCTGGCCCATGAGTTCATCCTGGGTGAACCCGCTGACCCGGATGAATTCGTCGTTCACATAGGTGATCACGCCGCGCAGGTCCGTCATTGAGACGATGAAGGCACCTTCCTCCAGTCGGCGTTCCACCTTGTTGACCGGCTGATTATTGCGCATGGGGATCTCCGAGGCAGAAGCCCGGTCGAGCCCTACCTGGGCGCGGCCAAGGCCTGAATCGATGCCCCTGCTTCGGGCGGAACCGTCCGAAGCTTGATTTTAGGAAAGCGGCTTCAACAGCCGGATCAGGATCCCGTTGAACCGCTTCCACCCGGACAGGTCGCCATGGATCAGCCGCCGGACCTTGACCCAGTCATCCTCCGCGGCGGCCTTGGGAACCCCCTTCAGCATGAAATCGTAGGCCAGCAGGCGGGCGGCCACTGACGGTTCCAGGGCCAGCTCGGGCTGGTCGACGAGGTCGACACCCACGAGTTTCCCGAATCGTGCGTACTCCGACCGACCCAGAATGGGAATGAAACCCCGACCGCAGTACTTCACGCCATCCCCCGGTTCCATGTTGCCGAGGCTGCGGTCGAATTCATACATGCGGCGGAAGTAGGCGTCTGTGCCCGGTTCCTTCTCCGGCGCAAACACATAGCTCTCTGAGCCAATGCTCGCGATGGCGGCCGCTTCCACCGCCGGATCCAGGATCTTCAGAGCTTCCAGCGCCTCAATGACCAGGGGCCAGTTCCGTTCCACGTTAGCACCGGGCGCGTGGAGGATGGTGGCGATGGCGTCCGCCGTGAAGTGCATGGCTGGCTCCCTGGGGGGTGGCTGCGTGCGGGAAGGACGGGGAGCGCCAATCTAACATGGCCCGCTAAGCTGGCAACATGGATACCCACCCTTTACGTCTAGACGGTTCGGAAGCATGGATCGCCCGTGCGGGCGCCGAGCTTCAGTCTCTGCGGCTGGGGGGAATGGAGCTGATCTGGCCGGCCGAACCCTTGTGGCCCCGACACGCGCCACTGCTCTTCCCCATCGTGGGTGCGTTGAATGGCGATGTCCTGCGCCATCACGGGGTCGCCTACCCCATGCCAAAGCATGGCTTTGCCCGGGACCGGGACTTCGCCTGGACCCACCGCACAGCCACCACCTGCACCCTGGCCTTGAAGGATGACGCGGCCACCCGGAAGAGCTATCCCTTCCCCTTCCAGCTAACGGTCACCTACACGCTGGAACCCTCTGGGTTGCACATGGATCTGGAGCTGATCAACCCTGGCGAGGAGCCGCTTCCTGCGAGCCTCGGCCTGCATCCGGCCTTCCGCTGGCCCCTGGCTCCGGGAATCCCCAAAGCTTCGCATCAGCTGACCTTCGAGGCTCAGGAACCGGGGCCGCTGCGACGCCTCGATGCCCGAGGCCTGCTGAAACCGGACCTTTATCCCACGCCCATCCACGACCAAAGCCTGCCCCTGCGCGAAGGCCTTTTCGCCGACGATGCCCTGCTCTTCCTCGAACCCCGCAGCCGCAGCCTGCACTTCGAGGCCGAAGGGAGTCCGGCTCTGACTCTGCGCTGGGAAGGCTTCTCCCATCTGGGTGTGTGGACCAAGCCGGATCCGGGCCCCTCCTTCATCTGCATCGAGCCTTGGGAAGGGCATGCAGACCCGGTGGGATGGGACGGCGAGTTCGCCGACAAGCCCGGATCTTTCGTGTTGCCCCCAGGTACCAGCCGTCATTGGTCGCTCAGCATCGCAGCCACGACCCAGGGTGGATCAACGCCCTAGACCAGTTCCGCTCCCAGGAAATGGGGACTGGCCAGAGTGATCCTCGCCTGCACGAGTTCTCCAAAAGGCAGCTCGCGCCCAGGCCCAGCCACCAGGTGAATCGTCTTCCACTCACCGCTGTGGGCCAGCCACCAGCCTGACTCGTTGGGACCTCGGGCCTCGACGCGCACGGGGATCTCGCGGCCCAGGAACCGTTCATTGCTCTTGCGAGTCAGTTGGGTCTGGCGCTGCTGCAACCGAGTCAGCCGCTCGGATTTCACGGTCAGCGGCAGATCATCCTTGAGGCGCAGCGAAGGCGTGCCAGGGCGGGGCGAATAGATGAAGCTGAAGGAGCCGTCAAAGCCCACTTCATCCAAGACGTTCATGGTGGCCTCGAAATCCTCGTCCGTTTCACCCGGAAAGCCCACGATGAAATCCGTGCTGAGGGCCAGCTTGGCCCGCCCTTCGCCAAGGTAACCAAGACGTTCGAGGTACTCGGCCACGGTGTATTCGCGCAGCATGCGCTTGAGCACCCGGTCGCTGCCGCTTTGCAGGGGCAGGTGGAGAAACGGCGCCACTTTGGGGTTCGTGACCATGACCTGGGCCAAATCCTTCGTAAAGTTCATGGGGTGGCTGGTGGTGAACCGGATCCACTCGAGACCAGCCACCTCGGACACGCGCTCCAGCAGATCCGCGAAGGTGCAGCCCCCGGCATAGCTGTTCACGTTCTGCCCCAGCAGTTCCACCTCGCGGTAGCCGCGCGCGACGAGCCCGCGAACCTCGGCCAGCACGTCCTCATAGGGACGGTGACGTTCCGTCCCGCGGGTGGTGGGCACGATGCAGTAGGTACAGGCGTGGTTGCAGCCTTCCGTGATGGTGACCAGGGCCTTGGCCGTATCCCGACGCCGCGTGACGGAAGGTGGGAAGAGATGGTTGTCGAGGTATTCGCCGGTGTCCATCACCCGCGTCCTGCCCGCCTGGGCCTCGGCGACCAGTCGCGGCAGCTGTTTCAGGGCCATGGTGCCCAGCACGAAGTCGATGTGGGGAGCCCGCTTGAACAGGGCCGCCTGTTCCTGCTGGGCCAGACAGCCCGTGACACCCACCAGCAGCGGGCGACGCTGCTTTTCCGCCCGGAGGCGGCCCAGCTCGGAGTACACCTTGTGTACGGCCTTTTCACGGATGGAGCAGGTGTTCAGCAGCACCAGATCCGCTTCCTCCGTCGAATCCACGGCTTCGAAGCCCTCGGAAGACAGGAGCCCCGACAGCTTCTCGCCGTCGTGGTCGTTCATCTGGCAGCCCCAGGTCTGAATGTGGAACTTCATCGGCGGGCTCGGTCCTGGGGCTGCTGGATGAAGGGGACTACCCCCCGAACGCATCGCGCACTGCGCGATGCTCCCACGCCCTGGCCTCGCCAGTGCGCGGAGGGGGCCCCGTTCTGGCAGCCCCAGGTCTGAATGTGGAACGTCATGGTGCTCCCGAATCGACCATTGTAACGGTCGAACGGGAGGTGGGCACGTCTTGGTTTTTTGCTTATCGCAGGGCGTACAAGGTGCCGTCACTGCTTCCCACATAGACCAAGCCATTTGCCACCACGGGCGAAGAGAGGATCGAACCCAGGCTGAACATGCGCTCCAGACCGATGACCATGCCGTCCAGGGTGCCATCGGGGTAGAGGGCCGAGCCGATCATCTGTCCCTGGGCATCCAGGTATGTCTTGCCATTCAGGCGGCACCCTTCCGTCTGGAAATCCGCCACCGGGGCTCCGGTTTCCAGGTCCATCACATGCAGCCAGCCATCGGATGTCCCATAGACGATGCGATTCCCGGCGATGGCTGGAGATGAGAACGATACGGCCTTCATGGGCTGGTCGAAGACCAACTTGCCCGTGGCCGTTTCCAAGGCCTTGAAACGCTGACCGTCGGACGTGGGGAAAAACACTCGCCCCCCCTGCACGGCCGGGGAGGCGATGACCCACCCCTTGTGGTTGTCGTGCTTCCACAGCAAGGCTCCGGTGGTGGCATCCAGGGCGTAGAAGAAGCCGTCCCGACAACCGAAAAAGACCCGCCCTTCAGCCACTGCCGCGGAACTGGCGATGCCGATCTGGTTGTGGATGTCTGGATCATCGCCGGTCTGGAACGTCCACCGGGTGGCCCCAGTGTGGGCGTCGAGCGCATACATGGTGCGATCGAAACTGCCGATGTACACCTTGCCCCCGGCCACGGCCGGGCTTGCATGGACCACGTCGCCGGTCTTCACTTTCCAGCGGAGCGAGCCCGTGGCCACATCCAGCGCATAGACATGCTGATCGCCACTGCCCACGAAGAGCATGCCGTCGGCCACCGCCGGCGAGGACAGAAAGACATCAAAGGGATCAGGCATCACCTCGGTTCGAGGCTGGGCCCCGTGGATCCCAGGTGCGGTGAAGCGGCGTTCGCCTCCCGTCTGGAACGTCCAGGCCAGTTTGCCGGTAGCGATGTCCAAGGCCTGGATGGCGCCATCGAGGCTGCTGAAGCAGACAAGCCCCGAGGCGACAGCGGGCGATGAGGCAATGGCACCCTTGGCCTTGAAACGCCAGCGCAGGGCCCCGCTGGCGGCATCGAGGGCCGCCAACGTGTGATCGGAGCTGCCGACCAGCACCAGGCCATCCGATACCACCGGCGAGGAGAGCACCTTGGCACCCATCCGGAAGGTCCAGGCCACACTGGCCAGGCTGGGGGGCGCTGAAGCATAGACTCCGGAATGGGATGCCTGGCCGCGAAACATCACAGGTTGCCCGGCGTGGAGGCTCAACACAAAAATCGCCAGGGTCCATTCACGCAGGCAGAAGAAGGGGAACAGCCACCTTGGCACCATGAGTCACCTCAAGGTCCACCCTAGCCAGGCCCGGAAGACACGGATCCTCGGCCGGGGCGAACCGATGGTTCCCCGGGGCGAAGGGTGAGTGTCGCGACCGGAGCGGGGCTTTCAGGCGCCAGCGGATCAGGTCAACAGGGCCTTGAAAGCTCAAGGGGTATCAAGGGGCGGGCCGAAACCTCACCCGCCCGATTCGGTGGGACGTCCCATCCGAGCCACCAGGCCCTGGGGCGTTTCCTCGACCGAAATGCCCAGGCGTTCCCCGGTCGCACGAAGCCACAAGGAGGGTAGGTTTTTCGGGGTGTCGGGGGGTGCGTCGAGCTTCAGGGCTGCGGGAAGGGGGGCATCGCCCACCCAGGTCAGCACCCAGGCCTCCGACGTGGCTGAGGCCTCAAGGCGGAGGGGACCAGGCACGATCCAAGGAAGGATCTGCCGAGTGAATGCCGTGGCCCAATCCTGCAGGAGGGGGGTTGGCCATCGGGTTCCGTCCGCCTCTCTGTCGACGAGATTGATGGGACAACGGAACAGCTCGGACATGGGTTCCAATCTCGCTTCGAGCCCAGCCTTCCACTCGGGCCAGGGAGCCATGCCGGAGTCCGGATGCCGCCCCAGGGCCAAGGCACGCGCCATGGCGATGAGGGTCTTCCCATCCTCGATGGTGGTTCCCAGACGGAGGCGGTTTCGACCATCCAGCGGCAGTTTCGGGTCGCTCAGGTCCAGCACCCCCTGGAGTCCAGCCAGAAGGTTGTTGAAGTCATGCAGTGCCGCCCGCCATAGTTCTTCGGAAGTCATGCCTCCCCCATCCACACAAAAGCCTTGAATAAAGTTACCTTGGATAAGACCCTCTGTGCAGCGATGGAAGAATCTGGGACCCAATATGCAGCAACCGATCAAACGGCTAG
>Ga0302322_100003441_pt1 | contig 13610 bp, 10 predicted proteins | sample Fen_T0_2_FD_203757 | JGI IMG/M metagenome (GOLD analysis project Ga0302322, IMG submission 203757) | Peat permafrost microbial communities from Stordalen Mire near Abisko, Sweden - Fen_T0_2 | ecosystem: Environmental > Terrestrial > Soil > Wetlands > Permafrost | place: Sweden: Abisko...
TCGTCTTCCTCGATTTCCTTGGTGGCATGTTCTTCATCCGTGTCCCAGCCGGTGGGAACGTAGTCGAGGATGGCGGTGATCTCGTCAAAGGTGTGGACGGCTTTGCCCTCGATGAAACTGGTGTTCTGGTCTTCACGGAGTTCGTCCTCGACCTCGTCGACCGTGAGCTTCGACTCGAAGTTGAAGAGATCGTTGAGCATCTTGACGCGGAGGCGGGTGAGGTGATCGAGCAGGTCGGCGAACGGCCCGTTTTCATCGTCAATCACATCAGCGAGGACAAAAAGTTTTTCGTCGGACTCGAAGATCGAATCCTTCACGCGCTTGAGGCGTACACGACCTTCGCCGAGGTCTTTCTCGATGCGGAAGCAAATGAACGCCGCTTCCATGATGTCTTGATCGAACGCGTAATCGCGCAGCGGCTCGATCAGCTCTAGCAAGTGTGCGACCTGTCTCGGGTCGATGATGCTCAACCCGTCAACGTCCCAGCGAACCGGGTCGCTGACTTCACTGACCCACCAATTATGGTCTTCACCGAGACGAACTATGCACCAGTCGAGAGTTGTGGATGATTTGGCCATGGCGTTGCTTAGCTTTCGGAGCAAAAGGCCCGGAGTTTAGTGGAGTCAAACCGGTAAAGCGAAAATCTTTCGACTTGCTCACAGTAGGTCTCCACCTGATCGGCCGGGCCAAAAATGAACGCGCAGCGTGCGGTCGGTGTTTCGAAAAACAAGCACAAAAACCGGTATTTGTGAGGAAAATTGCCTCCGAGGCATTTCAGAGTGTAAAGCGGCCCGTTTCTGGGGCAGGCCGTTTCCGCAATTGCAACACACCGTCTTGATTTCTAGTCGGTGGTTTCCCACTGTCGCCTTTTATGGGCCTGATCTATGAAAAACTTTTGCGTCCCGCCTTCTTCACACTCGGCCCCGAGCGTGCTCACGAGTTGGCGATGACCGGCATGACGCTGCTCGGGCATTTCAGCCCGATCTGTCGCGTGATGGAACGCCTTAACCAGTTGCCTGCGTCGAGCGCTCGGCCGATCGAGGCGTTTGGCCTCAAGTTCCCCAACTCGGTTGGGCTCGCCGCCGGTTTCGACAAAAACGCCGAGGGCTGGCCCGCCGCTGCGGCGCTCGGGTTCGGCCACATTGAGGTCGGCACGATTACCGCGCACGGCCAGCCGGGAAATCCCAAGCCCCGCGTTTTCCGTTTTCCCGCAGAAGAAGCGGTAATCAACCGCATGGGTTTTAACAACGATGGTGCGGACGCGGTCGCCGCGCGCCTCGCGAAACAACCGAAGTCCGGCCAGCGCCGCATCCCCGTCGGTATCAATCTCGGCAAGACCAAGCTCACGCCAATCGACCAAGCGGTCGACGACTACCTCGCGAGCTTCGCGCGACTGGCTGATTACGCGGACTACCTCGTGCTCAATGTCAGCAGCCCCAATACGCCCGACCTGCGCAAACTGCAGGACGAGGACCGGCTACGCGAACTGCTCGGCGCCATCTCCGGTGCCAACTGCGAACGCGTGAGTGCAGGGCGGAGCCGCAAGCCCGTACTGCTCAAGATCGCCCCCGATCTTACCTTCCCGCAGATCGATGCCGTGCTTACCGCTATCACTGAGTTCGGTCTCGACGGTATCATCGCGACCAATACGACGCTGGCACGTCCTGGCTTTTTTGCTTCAGTTGACCAAGCGGGTGGTTTGAGCGGAAAGCCGGTACGGAAACGTTCGACCGAGATCATCAACTACATCTCTCGCGCAACCAACCGACGGTTGCCGATCATCGGTGTGGGCGGCATTCACTGCGCTGCGGACGCGGCCGAAAAACTCGATGCCGGCGCGACGTTGGTGCAGATCTACACGGGCATGATCTTCCGCGGTCCGTTCTTCGCCCGCGACCTCGCCCATGCGCTCGGTTCGCGAAACATCTTGGCGAAGTAGTGCGAGTCTTCAGCGATTTCCTGCGGGCAAAACTCAGGGGGATTTAGCGGATTTGACCAGAAAGATGAGAGTGCTTCATCTGGTTGCGGCTTGCCTCATTTCTTGCACTGAGCGAGCCTCGCTTGGTGATCACCCCGTTGTGTTGGCTTCTTAATCGTTGGCTTGGAATCTGGCTTCAGGTCCTGCTCTGTACCGCCACGATATTTTTCGGGTACGCGTTGCCCGCAAAGGCGTCGGCGCCGGAGTGGCGTGTGTTGGAGACGCCACGTTTCCGCGTGGTTTCACAGTTGAAGGAAAAAGAGACGCGCGCCTGGGCGGACGAGTTTAACCAGTTCATTGATGCATTGACGGCGGCTTTGGGCACAAACGAACAGCTATTGCCGCCGCTCTCGGTGGTCTTGTTTGCGCGGGAGCGTGATTTTCGGCCTTACCTGCCGTCGCAGCCGAATGGGAAGCCTTGGAAGGTCGCGGGGTATTTCGCACGCCAGGAAACCTGGGCGTCCATCGGATTGGCTGGTCGGTTGGACGACGTTGAAACGCGGCGGACAATTTTCCATGAAGGTGTCCACTGGATCGTCAGTGCGTATCCTCGATACCTGCCGCTCTGCATTAACGAGGGATTGGCGGAGGTCTATTCGACGTTTACGGTTGAAAATGGGCGGCCCCAATGGGGCAAACCGATCGACTTGCATGTGGGTTATCTTAACTACGGGGGAAACGCCTTAATTCCGATTGAGCAACTATTGCTCACCACCAGTAGCAATTCACTCTTTAACGAGGAGGAACGCGTGGGCGTGTTTTACGCGGAGTCTTGGGCATTCGTTCACTATTTGATGTTTGGAGAACACAAGGGCGTGCGATCGTCGTTGGATGAATTTCTTCAGGCATATTCCACTGGCTCAAACACAGAGGACGCCTTTCGCAAGGCCTTCGGAGTTGATTTTACGACCATGGATCGGCAGCTACGGGCCTATCTGCATGTTGGCCGGTATACTCTTTACAGCAACCGTTCGCCGCTAGCGAACAAAGCGCCAGAACCATTTCCGACCGCCTCGGCCGAAGTGGTTGAGATCGCACTGGCAAAACTCGCCCTCGGCTCCGGGCATATTGACCTTGCCCGCATCCATGCTGCTGCCGCGGTCAAACTCGCACCGACCAACCCCGCGGCCTACGATGCACTGGCTTGTGTCGAGGCTGAGCGAAACGGCCATGAAGTGCCCGTGGGGACCCTGGAGAAAGCGGTCGAGCTCGGCTCAAAAGACGCGTGGACCTACACCTTGCTGGCGATCGGTAGAGCCCAGGCGGCGCTTGATCTCGGTGGCATCCCGCCAGCTGAGGCCCGGCGTATCGCGGATCTTTTGGAGCACGCCGTCGTGCTTCGGCCGAACCTTTTGACTGCCTACAAACGTCTTTCTTCCGTTCTCCTGGAGGTCGACAAAATAACCAAACAGGATGCACTTGTGGTTATGCAGGGGATTAAGATTTTTCCTGACGAGGGCACGTTGGTTTTTGGTTTTGCCCAGTTGGCGTGGAAATCCGGGGAAAAAAAGGATGCTCGAAAGCTGCTCGCCCGAGCGTTGGCCCGCCCCGGTAAGATGGAGCCGCAGGAACTGGCGTTTGCTCGGAGCACGGAAACGCGTTGGCTCTATGAAGAGATTTCTGAACAGATGCGTGCGCTGACTGATGTTGGGCGTTTTCAGGAAGCGCTCGAGGCACTCGATGGCGCGTTGCATGATGAGCGTTTGCCCGGCCCGGTGAAGAGCGAGTTGGCGAGTAATCGGGACAGGCTCGCCGCTTTTGCGAAATGGCAAAACGCACGCGAGGCTTTGGGTGATAACCGACGTGAAGAAGCGCGGCGACTCTTGCGCGAACTCATTGCAGAACCAAGCGCACCGGCAGAACTCAAGCGCGAGGCGGCTGAGATGCTGAATCGTCCGAATAGCTGAGAACAAAAACGCGGATCCAGCCCAAAGGCGGAATCCGCGTACGAGACTACAATTTAGCCAGGACCGTGATGCTCAGGCCGCTGGGACGATGCGGACGCTCTCGACGGCGATGCGCTCGATCGGAGTGCTCTTTTCGCCGCCGCCGCCGTTCTTGGTGGGCACGGTGGCGAGACGTTCGAGGACGTCGTCACCAGCGACCAACTGGCCGAACGCGGTGTACTGTTTGTCGAGGAAGCGGGCGTCGCCGTGGCAGATGAAGAACTGGCTGCCAGCGGAATCTGGGTTGGCCGAGCGTGCCATCGAAATGACGCCGCGGACGTGCGGCTTGGCGTTGAACTCGGCCTTGATCTGGTATCCGGGGCCACCGGTGCCAGGCATTCCGCCGACACCTACCTTGGTGTTGGGGCAGCCGCCCTGAACCATGAAGCCTTTGATGATGCGATGAAACGCCGTGCCGTCGTAAAAGCCTTCGCGCGCGAGTTTCTTGAAGTTCTCAACTGTTTTGGGCGCGACATCGGGCCAGAAGGCGATGGTGATTTCGCCGTAGGACGTTTTGATGATCGCGGTTTCGTTGGCGGGGGCGGGTGTGCTCATGAAGGTGCGAACAAGGCGCGGGAAACGTTTTGTCGCAAGCAGATTTCCACCATTGCCCAGTCGCTTCCCACCTGCCACAGATGGAAACCCTTTTCGCTTTCCCATGGTTTTTTTCCTGATCGGCCTCGCCACCGGTGTGTTGGCAATTTTTCTTTTTTACTACCGTGCTAAGCGCGAACTGAAGCGCATTGGCGAAGAGAAACAGGTTGTTACGCAGGAAATCCAAATCGTCGTCGACTTCATGCGCCACATGGCGGAAGCACTGGCGGAGAACCCGCGCCGCGAAGAACTTTATCAACGGATCGTGCACGCCTCGATTTTGTGCACGGGAGCTCTGAGTGCGTGTATTTTTGAACGCACGCCGGAGGATTTGATGCGGGGCGCTGCGCTTGAAGGGCTTTTCCCGCCCCACCGACCACTGCCGGAAGCGGTGAAGGGCAAACTTACTTCGCGGGCAAAGTTCATCGAGCAGGTGCTCAAATTCGAAAGTTTCCCGGTAGGCGAAGGTGTGGTGGGCCGCGTGGCGGCCACGGGCAAGGCCGAGCTGATCGCCGATGCCGCGGCCGATCCTGATATCGTGAAACACGACGACCTTTCGCTCGTGGTCAAATCCGTCATCGCGGTGCCGCTGACCTTTCGTGATCGTTTTTTTGGTGTGCTGGCGGTCGTGAATCCTGCCGGTGGCCAGTCATTCACCGAGACGGATTTTTCCCTCGTGCAGTCTCTGGCCGAGCAGGCCGCACTGGCATTGCACAACGCCGAGTTTATCAATTTTCAAATCGAAAAGAAGCAGATGGACCTCGATTTGTCGCTGGCGAGCGGTATCCAGCAAATGCTGCTTCCCCGCGTCGCGCCGCAGATCGCGGGTTTCGATGTCGATGCTCGTTACCTCCCGGCGCAGAAGGTTGGCGGCGATTTCTACGATCTCTTCGCGCTTTCGGACACCCGGCTGGGCGTAGCGGTGGCAGATGTTTCGGGTAAAGGGATACCGGCTTCACTGCTCATGGCGATTTGCCGCACGAATCTGCGACAGATCGCACCACGCTTTGGTTCGCCTGCGCGGGTGCTGTCGGAACTCAATCGTGTGCTGAGCGGTGATCTGCAGCAGGAGCTGTACATCACCATCGTCTACGCGGTCATCGACACGGTGGAAAACGAGGTGGTTTTCGCCCGCGCGGGCCACGAATTGCCTTTATTCTCGCGGTTCGATTCCACGAACGGTCAGCTCGTCAGCGAATTTGTCGGAGCCGAAGGCATGCCATTGGGCATGGTCGATCCTGCGCTTTTTGAGGAAGTGATCGCTGATCGTCGCGAGTCATTACGCCCCGGTGAAGCTTTTGTGCTCTACACCGATGGCATCACGGAAGCGCCGAATGAGGAGGGCAAGGAGTTCTCCGGTATGCGCCTGGCAGACACGGTGCGCACGCTGCACTCCCACACGGCGCGCCAGCTCAGCGATGGCATTCTCGACGCGGTTCAACGCTTTTCCGGTGGTGTGACGCAGCGCGATGACCTCACGCTCGTGACCGTGAAGCGCGTTTAACGAGACTGTGCCGGGCATCGTAACGGCGCTCTGCGTGTGATCGCATAAAAGCGATTTGCCTCCGGTGGTCCCGGGCCTCCAGTCTGGTCGGACATGTCAACTGCCGCTTCTCCATCGATCGATCGTTTCTCAATGCCCGACGCCGGCGGACACTTTGGAGCCTATGGCGGCGTGTTTGTACCTGAGACGTTGATGACGGCGCTAAAGGAGCTCGAGCAGGCCTACGATGTGGCGCGCAAAGATCCGCAGTTCCAAGCCGAGCTGAAGCATCACCTCAAGGAATTCGCGGGCCGGCCCACCGAACTGTACTTCGCCGAACGACTGACGAACCATTGCGGCGGTGCAAAAATTTATCTCAAGCGCGAAGATCTCCTCCACACCGGCGCGCACAAAATCAACAACGCCCTCGCGCAGGTTCTCCTCGCTCGCCGCATGGGCAAGAAACGCGTCATCGCCGAGACCGGCGCGGGCCAGCATGGCGTAGCCACGGCGGCGGCGAGCGCGAAGTTCGGCCTCGAATGCGTCGTCTACATGGGCGCGGTCGACATGGAGCGGCAGGCGCTGAATGTTTTTCGCATGCGACTCATGGGCGCGGAAGTCCGCAGCGTCGAGGCCGGCCAGAAGACGCTCAAGGAAGCCATCAACGAGGCGATGCGCGACTGGGTGACCAACGTACGCTCAACCCATTATGTTTTAGGCACGGCCTATGGTTCCCACCCGTATCCGAAGATGGTGCGCGATTTCCATCGCGTGATTGGCCTGGAAGCCAAGGAACAAATTCTCGCCCGCGAAGGCCGGCTGCCCGACGAGCTCATCGCCTGCGTTGGCGGCGGCAGCAACGCCATCGGCCTGTTCTTCGAATTTCTTGAGGAGCCGAACGTCCGCATGATCGGCGTCGAAGCGGGTGGACGCGGCATCAAACGGGGCGACCACGCTGCGCGTTTTGCCGGTGGGCGTTTGGGCGTGTTGCAAGGCGCCAAGACCTTCGTGCTGCAGGATGGCGACGGTCAGATCGACCTCACGCATTCGGTCAGTGCCGGCCTCGATTACGCGGCCGTGGGACCGGAACATGCGTTTTATCGCGAACGAGGACGCATCGAGTTTGCTTACGCGTGCGACGACGAGGTGTTGGAAACGTTCCAACTCTGCTCGCGCCTCGAAGGCATCATTCCCGCGCTCGAATCGACTCACGCCCTGGCGCACGCGATGAAGCGCGCCAAGGAACTCTCGAAGGACAAAATCATCATCGTGAATCTCAGCGGCCGCGGCGACAAGGACGTGCAACAGGTGCAGGCGATGCTGGCCAAGTAACGGTGGAAGTCTGACCGCCCCTTGAATGAAGTCGGGTGATCCAATTCCTCCGCCGCCGGCTGCGTCCGCTGTCGATGGGGCGTGGGTTGGAGACGCGGCAAACCGAAGACGCAGTCCTTGGATGATCGGACTTGGTGTGGTGCTGTTGCTTGTGCTCGCAACCGTGCAGCTGCCTGGTCCGCCGCGGGAAGGGCTGGATCCATCCTGGCAATTGGCATTGAGTCGGGCGTGGTTGACCAAACTGCAGTTTGGCTCGGAGCTCATTTTTAATTATGGGCCGCTGGGCTTCTTGGAGAACCGCGTGCAGTTAGCCGAGTTGTTCGGCGGGCAAATTGTATGGGCGGTCGTCACGCGGCTGCTCGCTGGCTGGTTGCTCTGGCGGTTGGTCGAACCTTTTCCAAGAGGCTATCGAATCTGTGCGGTTTTACTCGCGCTACTTGCCTGGCCTCCACTGGGCGATCCTGAAGCGACGATGGATGTTTTTGGAGTTTCCGTCTTGTTGCTGGCAGGTCTGTCGCTTACGCGACAGCGGCAGGGCTTGGGCGTCGACGTGGTCAGTCTGGTTCTATTGGCCGGGTTTGCCCTGGTAAAATTTACTTTGTTCTTGGCGGGTGGCTTGGTTTTGACGCTGTGCGTTGCCCATTGGATCTTAAGCAGAAATTGGAAACGAGGTTGTCTTTTTGGATTGGCCACGGTCCTAGTCTGTGCGGCGCTTTGGAGAATCTGCGGGCAAGCGTGGTCCGGGTTCCCTGAATACCTGAGAGCTTCTCGCGAAATTTCCGTTGGGTATGTCGCATCGATGTACTCACCGGTACGAATAGGTTTTATCCTGCCAGCACTGGCGACCATGATGGTCATCACGGCCTGTATCGCCGCACAATGGAATCGGTCTGGGCGGCGGCTGACACATCTGCCGATGATTTTCATGTTGCTGGGGTTGATGCTGTTGATGTGGAAGCACGGCACCACGCGCGCTGACCGGTCGCATTTGCCGGCTTTTTTTGGCTTTGCCGCAACCATTGGATGGTGGTTGCCGGTGGCTTTCGAGCAGCGCGTTTCAAATCTGGGTGGCAGCCGGTGGCGTCAGCCTTATTTCATTGCGGGGCTGGCGGGTGTATTAGGGCTGGTTTCGGTGTTTCCTAAACCGGCGGTATTGGCGATGGTTGCCACGGTGCAGCGGGCGGCGATCAATGTCCGCTGGATAGTCGCGCCGGGCTCTGCGCTAGCCGCATGGAATGCGCAAAACGATGCACAGGTGAAGGCGTTGGCGCTCCCACAGATTACGAATCGATTGAAAGATGCCAGGGTTGCGCTGGTGGGATTCGAACTCGCGCATGGTATAACCAACCGGTGGAACCTTGTGTTTAGCCCGGTCATCCAAGGTTACCAAACTTGCACGCCGTGGCTGGCAGAAAAGAACGCTGCTTTTCTCGATGGTCCCGCGGCGCCGGAATTTGTGGTGCTCTTCTTCAGGACCATCGACAACCGTTTCCCAACGGTTGACGACTCCCTGGCTTTGGCGGCGCTCGCTCGGCACTACCGCTTCTGTTTAGAAGAAGACGGATTTGTGCTCTTGCAACGAAGTACCGAGACGCAACCGATGGTTTCGAAGGCGCACGCAAGTCGACTTCAACTTGGGTGGGGCGAATGGTGTGTTTTGAATGGCGATCTTAGCGATCGGGTAGGATTATCTTTGAAGATCGAAAAAACGGGGTGGGGCCGCCTATGGACAACGTTTTTTTCTCCTCCGGTTTGCCAGATAGAGATCGAGACTGCGACTGGGCGGCGGGAAGTTTTCCGACTGCCACCGAGCATGGTTGAAGCGCCTTTCTTGCTCAACCCGGTCGTTTCGAAATCATCCGATTGGGCGGTGTTTTTAGCTCGGCCGAGCGGATTGGAGCAGGTCGTGCGGTTCAGGCTTTTGAAAAACGGCATGGTAGGGGTTTTTCGCGGAGCGGTAACGTCTGAGCTGGGGTATGAGCCCGTTCAGCGTTAGTTCGTCACAGGGGGATTTCGAGGCGGCCCAACTGGTGGGGTGGACGTTCGATTTGCATGTCTGCGTCATGGGCGATCCAGATTGCAGAGTCCTTCCTTGCGGCGACGACAGCGTTCCGCGTTAATTTCCATATGAAAAGCATGACTGGTTTTGGCCGCGCCACTGCCTCGCTCGGCGCGCACACGTTGACGGCTCAGGTGAGTTCGGTGAATCGCAAGACGCTCGATCTCACGGTTTCGCTGCCCGAGGAGTGGGAATCACTCGAGCCCCAAATCAACGATCTCGTGCGCAAGTACGCGGTGCGCGGCAAAGTGCATGTCGCTCTCGAACTGACCGGCGCGAATGGTGAGCAAAGCGTATCGTGGGACGAGACGGCGGCCGGAGAAACGCTGGCGAAACTGAAAGCGTTCGCTGAGAAGCAGGGCGTCGCGTTTCAACCGACACCGGAGTTACTTTGGCAGGTTGCGAACTCGCAGCGTAAGTCCAGCAACGTACCCGCGGTTGAGACTGCTCAACCCGTCGTGCTGGCCGCACTGGAAGCGGCGTTGAAGAGTTTTGCCGAGATGCGTGCGCGGGAAGGCAGTTCGTTGCTTACCGATTTTTTGGCGCGACTGGCGATTCTACAAAACCACGCCACAGCGATAACTGAGCACGCACCACAGGTGCCGAAAAATTATCGCGAGCAGCTCATGCAACGGCTGCGTCAGGCGGGATTGGAGCTCGATCTGAATGACGAGCGCGTGCTCAAGGAAATTGCGATCTTTGCCGACCGCTGCGATATCGCCGAGGAACTCACGCGGCTACGCAGTCATTTCGAGCAATTCACCGCGCTGCTAAAGAGCGGTGGCGAGATGGGTCGCAAATCGGAGTTTATCCTGCAGGAGATGGGCCGCGAGGTTCACACCATCGGCAGCAAAGCCAACGACCTCGTGATTTCCCGCAACGTGATCGAACTCAAAAACGAACTCGAACGCATCCGCGAGCAAATCGCGAATGTTGAGTAAGCACGCTGCGCTCAGAATGTCGGGCTGAGAGGGCCGAGAGTAATCTCTACGGCCCCGGGTCAACTTCCGGACTTCCTACTTCGCAGACGCTTTCGCGACGAGGGCGGCGCCGATGGCTTGCGAGAGTTCGCCGAGGGAAGCTTCGACGATTTTCATGCGCGCGCGTTGCGCTGGCCAGAGGTACGGAGCGGCCGATTCGCGCATGATGCGGAGGTAGCGCTCGCGGAATTCTGGCGTGGTGGCCTCGGGGTCGATCAAACCGCCACCGATAACAACGTAGCTCGGGTCGAGCGCCATCGCGAGGTTCGCGATGTGCAGGCCCATGGCACGCGCTTGGAAATCAAAGATCTCGACGGCGAGTGGATCGCCTTTTTGCGCACGAGTGCGGAGCGAGAGCGTTTTTTCTTTGATCGGAGCTGTCGACTTCGCGAGCTCGTGATCGGGATATTTCTTTAGCGTATCCTCGAGCAATTGTGGCAGGCCTGAGATGGTTGTGTAGGCTTCGACGCAGCCCCAGTTGCGACCGCAGCCGCAGGTGTAGGGACGCACGCCGAGCAGGTGCAGCGGAGCGGGCATATGCGCGCCTTCCATGCCAGCCAGCGTATCGCCGTCGAGCGGCAGACCGTTTTGATCAATGAATGCACAGCCGAGGCCGGAGCCGGGAGCGAGCATGAGCACGGAGGCTTTGCGGTTGCCACGGACGTGACTGGCCTCGCCGACACCGCCAAAATTACCGTCGTTGCCAACCACGAGTGGGACCGGACGTCCGGCCGCGGTGGCGAGCGCCTGGCTGTAGTCCGCATGAAAATCCCAGCCTTCAAAGCTGGCTGGAAGGTTGGCGGTGCGTTCGAGCACGCCGTAGCTTTTGTAAGGTCCGGGGATGGCGAGGCCGACCCCGAGAACGTCAGCCCACGTGAGTTGATGCGCCGCCAGAAAATCGACCGCGCCTTGTATCCAGCCTTTAACCACAGCTTCGCGGCCGGCTTGCGAGTTGGTCGAGCTCTGCATGAGCTTGTGGGAAACGATGGAGCCGTCCGTCCAGACGCCTCCGGTTTTCGAGGTGGTCGCGCCGCTGTCGGTGCCGATGAAAACGCCTTTTGTGGTCATTGGGGGAAAATGTAGGTTGTGGACAATATCGCCAAGAAAACAGTGCTGTTACGTTTGAGTATCTGCAGTGGTCGCGGGTTTTTTCGACTCCGGGTTTTTGAATGAATACCAGACGTAGATTCCGACACCGACGCAGATGCCGGAGTCGGCGACGTTGAAGGTCGGGTAGATGTAGCTGCCGAAGTGGAAATCGAGAAAATCGATTACGTGGCCATACACCAGGCGGTCGAGGAGGTTGCCCACGATGCCGCCACAGAGCAGACCAAAACTAATCTGCAGGGGCAACAGCCGCAGGCCGAGCGAGCGCCGCCAGAGAAAAATCGCGGCGAGCGTGGTGAGCGCGAGCATGGCGAGAAGCGTGCTTTTCCCGGCGAAGAGGCTCCACGCGGCGCCGGTGTTGCCGACGTGTACGAGGTTAAAAAAGCCCGGGATAATCTCGATGTGCCGGGGTGGACCGTAGGTGCCGGTCGGGAGATTGATGACGATTAGGAACTTCGTGACTTGATCGAGCACGAAGACGCCCAGCGCGAGCCAGAGCAGCCAGCGGTACGCGAAAATGCGCTCAAGCCGCGGCGCGTGATTTCCACGGGCCGGCAATGATGCTCGAGGTTGCTGGCCGACCTCGCTCACTCGTCGTCGCCACCGCCACTGTCTTCGATCTTGGCTCCGTCTTCGCCGAGTTCGCCGAAGAGTCCGGCGGAGGAACGGGAACGCATGCGGTTCCGCTCGATGTCTTTTTGTGCTTCGGCGGAATAGCGGGTGAACGGGACGGCGGAGAGGCGTTCTTTGGCGATCGGTTTACCCGTGATCTCGCAGGTGCCGTAGGTGCCGTCTTTGACGCGTTTGATGGCGGCTTCGATTTCGGTCAACGCGTCCTGTTCGTTAGAGACAAGACTGAGGGCGAAGTCGCGGTCGAAGGTGTCGGTGCCGGCGTCGGCCATATGTTGGCCGTAGCTGGAAAGATCGCCCGAGTCTTCTTTGCTGGAGCGTTTGAGCGTCTGCTCACTGTGCAGCGTGATGCCTTCAGTGAGGTGGGAGCGGAGATCGAGGAGGAGCTTGTAGTAGCGGCGGTACTTCTCCGGCACGCTCTCGATGTCCAGTTCGACGGTGTGCGCAGTTGCGCGTTTCGGATTGAAGCCGAGGATATCGGCGAGCGAAGCGGCCTTGACGTGGTTGGGCGCCGAGGGCTTCGCAGTCTTAGTGACATCAATAGTCTTCGACGCGGACTTGGCCGCGGTTTTTTCCGCTTTGGCGGCTTCGTTGTCCGAGGTGGTTTTAGCGACGGTCTTCGCGATTTCGCGCACTTCATCAAGGCTGAAAGCAATGGGCTTGGAAGCCTTTTTGCTGCCAAGGATGCGGCTGCGAAGAAGCTCGCGGGCGTCTTTTTTCTTATCGGTGGATTTCTTGTCGTTGGACGGCACAGCAGGTTTTGGCTTAAACGGAACGGCTGAATTTTTTGTGGGAGCCGGTGGAGGCGCGGGCTTTTTCGCGGGGGCGGTCTTTTTCGCTGGGGCTGACACAACTTTCTTCGGTGCGGGCTTGGCCGTCTTTTTGGGGACGGTCTTTTTGGCGTGGGGCGCGGGTTTTTTGTGTTTTGCCATGGGATAAATCGGTTGGGGTTGGCTAAAATTTAGGGGGAACCGGCAAGGGCCTCAGCGCAACGCGGGCAGACATCGCCTTGGTGCGTAGTTTTTAGGGCCGGCACCCAGCGCCAGCAGCGCGGGCAACGGGTGTGACTGAGTTCCTGGCAGTGGCGGACGGTGATGTTCAACGATGAAGCGGCGGTGGCTGGCGTCAGTCCGACCTGTGATACGATGAAAAGCTCCGGCAAAAATGCGCGATGTTTCTCGAGTAACTTATAAGTCACGTCGTCGGCCGGCGCACTGAGCGTGATGGCGGCGTCGAGTGATTTGCCGAGTTTACCGGCGGCTCGTTGCGGCTCGATAGTTTCGTTGACCAGCGCGCGAACCTTGAGGAGTGCGGCGACGTCGGCATCGATCTCGGCGTTAGTCCAAGCGGCAGGTACGACCGGCCAGTCGTGCAAGTGAATCGAGTCGGAGGAGTATTCGGTTTTTGCGGTGGCGAACGACCAGGCTTCGTCGGAAGTCAGGCTCAGGATCGGCGCGAGGATTTTCACCAGCGTGTCGAAGATGGCGTGAATCGCGGTCTG
>Ga0302322_100003445_pt1 | contig 13608 bp, 15 predicted proteins | sample Fen_T0_2_FD_203757 | JGI IMG/M metagenome (GOLD analysis project Ga0302322, IMG submission 203757) | Peat permafrost microbial communities from Stordalen Mire near Abisko, Sweden - Fen_T0_2 | ecosystem: Environmental > Terrestrial > Soil > Wetlands > Permafrost | place: Sweden: Abisko...
CGCGGGCCTCGAAACCTTCGGCTGACGCCGGCAAAGCTCCTCAACGATAAAGCGCGCTCGTAAAGTGCAGTGCCCAACCTAGGTACAGCACGACCGTGACGGCCAACGCCAGCGCTGCGAGCGGCGCGAACGGCGCCTGCCGCCTCCGCACCCGCCGTCGCGCACGCGCGTGCACCAGCGCTTCGAACTCACTGTCGAGCGCGACGGCCGGCAACTTGCGCAAACGCGCCAACAGCTCATCGACTTCGGTCATTCGCTCACCGTAGACTTTGACACGACTCTGGCGTCTCCGTCGAGAGCTTCCGCCAAGCGGGCGCGTGCGCGGCTGACGCGTTTCCGCACTGTTACCTGCTCGAGCTCCAATACCGCGGCCACCTCGGCGTGGCTCAGGCCCTCCACGCCAAAAAGCAGCAGAAGCTCGCGATCGCTTTCGCTCAGTCGCGCCAGCGCGCGTTCGAGCTCATCCAGCGCCAAACCCGCGTCCGGACTGGCGCCGAGGCCTTGCGACGCGGGGAAATGCTCGACGTCCGCCCGCATATCCAGGCTGCGCACGCATGCCGAGCGCGCGTAGCTGTGGAATGCGTTGCGCGCGACCGCAAACAACCAGGCGCGCAGGTCAGAATCGACGCGCAAGCGTGGTCCGACTTCCGCCAAGCGCATGAACGTGTGTTGGAACAAGTCCTCGGCGACCGCGCGCGAGCCCGACAGTCGAAGCAAGAAGCCAAAGATGCGCTCGGCGTAGCGCGCGTACGCCAAGTCGAAGCCTCGCGAGTCGCCCTGCTCGAGCAGCGTCAGCACGTCTCGATCGAACATTTCGGGCATCTCCACACACAACGCGCTGGGCCACCGATCGTGACCTTGGATTTCGTGGCATCGCTGGGGTCACGATTGCCAATCTCGGGCGTTTCGAGAGCATGCTGACATTTTTGCGTGAAGGCGGCTTCCCGATCTGGTTTCTGTTGGTATTTTGCGTGCTCTTGCTGGTCGCAGGCGCACGCTTCGCGATCCGCCCCGATTCCGCTCGCCTGCGCTTGGCCCTAGCCCTCGGCGTGGCCACGTCCTTCACGACGGTCACGGCGATCTGCGCCGACCTCGCAGCCGTTGGTCACCACGCGCCAACGTTTTTGGCACGGCATCCAGAAATGACACTTGCGAGCGTGCTCCTGCAAGGCATGGCTGAGTCGCTCAGCCCGGCGATCGTCGGCTGCACCGTACTTGCGCTGGCAGCGCTGTTCATCGGCTTGGGCTGCTACCGCGAGACGCTAGAAACCTGAGCCCGCTTCGTAGCTGCGGTATCCACCCGTCGCGCGGCATCGTCCACGCCTTCTGTGGTGAGATGTACGCAATTCCACTCTCTCTTCCGCGGCACCGCGTTTGCATCGATCTGCTGAAGGTAGCAAATGAAGTCGTGTCGATGTGCACAATGCAACGTCTCCTCTGCTCGCTACGCTTGGGGCTTCGCCCTGCTAGCGCGCGACGGTTGGGCTGTCTCCGACGGCTCGGACTTGGCTGGCTCGCTGGAGGGAGCGTGGCTTTGCCCGGCGTGCGAGCGGCGTAGTAGCCGGCCAATGCCCGGTTTGGCGAAGCCCGCCACTCCGCCAGCACCCAACCCGCGCGCGCGCGCGCGCGGCGTTCTCCGGGTACTCTTGGTCGACGACGAAGACATGGTGCGTCGTTGCATCACGCGCACGCTGACGGACTTCGAGGTGATTAGCGCCGGCAGCGGCAGCGAAGCCCTGGGGATTTTGAGCGGGGACAGTAATTTCGATGCCGTCTTATCGGACGTAGTGATGCCGCGCATGTCGGGGCCGGAACTATTTTCGCGGTGTTATCACGACTATCCGCGACTAGCGCAGCGCTTCGTGTTCGCCAGCGGCGACCCGGAGAGCGCGCGCAACGAGCTGCTGCGCGTGGTCTACGATCTGGGGACACCACAGCTGCCGATCTTGCTCGCGAAGCCCTGCTCACGAGAAGGATTACTGCTCGCCCTGTTTGCCGCGGCAGCACACGGGGAGCCTCTTTCGGGTACCTTTTCGGTCGTTGAAGGAGCGCCGCTCGAGCCCATCGAGTACTGGGGCTAACTACCACACTATGGCGATCAGCCCCGCCCGGCGGAGGACTGCGGGCGCCACGGTCCCCAACACAAATCGACATTAATTTCCAGTATTTGGGCGGTTGCCAGCGATTCAGGGCGTGAATCCAAAGCCGCGCCGCACCTGTTGCATCGTTGCGGAGAGCTGCCCGTCTTCGGTGCGCACCACCAGGGGCGCGTCGAGGGCGCATTCGCTGGCAACGCTTGCGCGTCGACAGGCAAATAGCGAAAACAACGGCGCCAAACCCGCGCGGGGGATCACATCGCGCAGCCGCGCTACCGCCAAACCCGCGGCCGCTACGGCTGCCAGCGCGCGCGCCTTCTGCGGCGTCGGAAAACAGAACACGAACCAGCCGTCCGGCGCCAAATGACGTTGCGCGGCCCGCGCGTAGTCGCTCACATCGCCGCGCAGCTCGAAGCGCGCGTGCGCCTTTTGTGAGTCCTGCGGCACGATCCCCGCGGAGGCCGGAAAATACGGCGGGCTGCCAGTGATCAGCGGAAATTCTTGGCACGAGTCGAACTCGCGCAAGTCCCCGAGCAGCGGCCGCACGCGTCCGGACAGTCGATTTTCCGCAATGTTCGCCAGCAGCAAGCGATGACTGACGGTCTGCGCTTCGATTGCGGTCAAGTCGGCGCGAGCACCCATGCCCCAAAGCACGAGTAACCCGACAGTGCCGATCCCCGTGCCCAAGTCCAGATGGTGCGAAACCGCGGGCGACACTTCCAGCGCATAGGCCGCCGTCAGCACGTCGTCTACCGAGTGACGGTGACCGCGGGAGCGTTGGAAGATGAACCACTCGCCGGTCAGTCCATCGAGCGTAATGCGCTCGCCGAACTCTTGCTCGAGCTCACGGCGCGCATGTTCGAAATGCGGCGGCGGCGCGATCCGCGCGCGGTGTGCTGGCTCGCTTTCGTCCAATGCGCCCGGCCTATACGTGTTCGTCACACGGCACCAGTAAATTCGGGCCTCAGCGCGGCGGTTTGCCTCGCGACACGCTTGTCACTCATTGCCCACGAGCTGGGATCGCCCGGGCAATCCTCTTGGATTTGGCGCCCTTTGCTCGAGATTTCTGCGGGCACAGCACTTGCTGTTCCAAGCCGCATGGCTCAATTGAATCGTGTTCGCTCGTTCGCCCTCACGGTGGCAGGAGCCGCTTTGTTGGCGCTCAGCTCGAGCTGCTATGCGGAAGCACATCCGGCGTACGTCGAGACCAGCGCGGCACCCGTCGACATCGAGGTCGCACCGCACGCCTATTACGAAGGACGAACCGTGTACTACGTAAACGACCGTTGGTACGGGCACGATCACGGGCGTTGGGGGTACTACCGCGACGAGCCGCGACCACTGGTGCGACAACGGGTACACGTCGAGCGCGCGCCGCGGGCACCGCACCAGGTACACGAGCGGCGTCCAATTGCCCGTCCAAGGCAAGCAGCTCCCCCCGCGGTGCGCGTGCAGTGATCGGATCAAGGAACGACATGCAGTAAGAGAAAAGGAACCAACCGATGGATACTCGAACACTCGCGGGCTTGCTGTTGACGGTGGGACTCTCCGGCTGCGTCGTTGAGGCCAATGATGCACCCTATCGTGAGCGTGTCGGCGCGCTGATCGTCGACTGGACGATCGACGGCAGCAAGAGCGTGGAAGAATGCAACTTGAGCGGCTCTTCCAAGCTGGATGTGACCATTGTCACGAGCAGCGGGGCAGTCGCGGGTGAATTTCAGCAGGCATGCGAAAGCTTTGCGACTACCATCACATTGGCACCGGGTAGCTACAGCGGCCAGGCCGTGTTGCTCGACGGCGCGGGCCGCGAGCGCACCACGTCAGTCCAGATCCGACCTTTCGAAGTCTTCAGTAACGACCAATTGTCGATCCCGATCGAATTTCCCGCAAACTCGTTTTATGCGCCTTAGCGGGGCGCCTCAGCAGCCGCAAAGGCTGGCGCAGCCCGGAACGCCGCTGCATTGAGCGCGGCATTCTCTGTCGCAAGTCGAAGTGGCTGTGTTCGAAGTCTGCTTGACGACCTGGCAACGCCCCTCGGCAATGCCAGCGCACACGCCTTGCGCGGACTCATCAGATAACAGCGCCTTGGCGTCGAGACAGCTGGCGCTACTCCCCATTGGGCACAGTGAATCGCCACACAGGCACTCCAAATCGATACTGCCGCCCGCGATTCGGTAGCCGCAGTCGGGGAATCGATCGGGGTCGACACGCGCCGTGGGGCACGACGAGATGCCTAAACAGAGCGCTATTCCGGAGCTTGGATCGACACCGCAATTCGTGCCCGTCGCGGATGCGCCGCCGCTCGAGCCTGCGCCCGAGGCGCCAGCGTTCGCGGTGGACCCGGAATCGCTGGTTTTGCCAATTTGAAGGCAGGATGAGAGCGAAACAATCAGCACTATCGAGATCACGGAGCGCATCCTGCTCGATACTCGACACGCGGTGGAGCGCTGGGCCAACTTTCTTCCGATCAGCGAGCCGCAGGCGGCGAGTCGCGCGCCACCAGAAACGCCACGAGCAGGCCTGCGCTCAGCAGCAAGGCCGACATCCAGAACGGCGCGCCCGGCAAACGCAGCGATTTCGAGGAAATGCCGAACGCAAATATTTGCGTGAAGAGCAGCGGTCCGACCATGCCGGTGATGCCCGACATACTCGCCAGTGCACCTTGTAGGCGGCCTTGCGCGGACTGTTCGACGCGCCGGCTCATCAATGCCTGAAACGAGGGGCCGGCCAAACCCCAGATCGCCATCAAGGGGATGCCAGCCAAGAACCAGCCGCCGGTCGGGGCCCAACCGTACACGCCGAAGCCGGCTGCACCGAACGCCAGCCCGATCAGCAAAGCGTTGCGTTCACCGAGGCGCTTCACCAACGGACCCACGAGCAGCGCGGCCACGATCGTGGTGGCGATGCCGACGGCTGCCAAACAGAAGCCCACCATACGCTCGCCCCAATGGTAGCGATAGTCGGTGTAGAGCACGAACACGCTGGGCAATGAGTCGTGCGCCATGTTTGCCAAGAACGACACGACGGCCAAGCCGAGCAGCCCGGGATGCGAACGCAGCAGCGTCAGCGCGCCGATCGGGTTTGCCTTCGACCAGGCGAACGGCGCGCGCTTCTCGGCCGGCAGAGACTCGGGCAAGATGAAAAATCCATACAACGCGTTGGCCAGGCTCAAACCCGCGGCCACGTAGAACGGCAAGCGCAGGCTGACGCCACCCAGTAAGCCTCCAATCGCCGGGCCAACTACGAAGCCCAAGCCGAACGCCGCGCCCAGCATACCGAACTTCGCCGCGCGCTCTTCCTCGGGCGTCACGTCCGCGATGTAGGCACCGGCAGTCGAAAAGCTTGCCGAAGTGACGCCTGAGATCAGTCGCCCCACGAATAGCCACGACAAAGACGGCGCGAGCGCCATCAACAAGTAATCGAGCCCCAGCCCCAAATTGGAAAGCAAGATCACCGGTCGCCGACCGCGGCGATCCGAAACCGCGCCGAGTAGGGGCGAGAACACGAACTGCATCGCTGCCCACGAAAATCCGAACAGGCCCGCGGCGCCAGCGGCGTCTGCCATATTGCCGTGTTCGAACTCGATGATCAGCTTGGGTAGCACCGGGATCATCACGCCCAGGGCCAGCATATCGAGCGCGACTGTGATGAAGATGAACAGGAACGCGGCACGTGTGGGCGCTGGCACCGGTGCGGGGGAACCTGGCACGGAAACCAGCGGCGTCGAACTCATTGCCCGACATGCTACACTCGAATGACCGTGCCAATTGTCTTACGGCCATGGCTTTTGTTGGGGGCGCTCATAGGTTCGGGCTGCACCTCGCACGGAGGCTCGGTGCAAGCTCAGGCGCCAGCCAGCGAGCAAACCGCGCACGGCGGCGGGACGCGTCCAGTCGTGCAAAGCCCAGCGGACATCGCCGCGCGCTCGACCCCAGCGATTGTCACCGTGCGCACGGACGACGGTCTCGGCACCGGCTTCGTCGTGCGCAAAGATGGCTGGGTCGCGACCAACTTTCACGTCGTGCGCGGCGCCACCGCCGTGACGGTCGTGTTCTCCGATCACCGCGAGTTCCCCGTGGTCGAAATCATGAACGCCAATCGCTTGCACGATTTGGTAATCCTGCGCATCGAAGCGCGGGATCTGCCCGTGCTATCGCTTGGTGATAGCGACCAAGTGCGGCCTGGCGACAGCGTGCTGGCCATCGGTCACCCACTGGGTTTGGAAGATACCGTGTCCAACGGGCTGATCAGCGCCGTGCGCGAGGTTCACGCGGGCCTTTCAGTCCTGCAAATATCGGCGCCGATCGCACCTGGTTCCTCCGGCGGGCCGCTGTTCAACGATCGTGGAGAAGTGATCGGCGTGGCTACCGCCGTCAGCACCAGCGGTCAGAACCTCAACTTCGGCCTGCCCTCGAAATACGTTACGGACCTGGTCGAACACCCGCACCCGATTTCGATGGAACTGTTTGTTGCCGCGATGCTCGCCATCCAGGGCCAAGCGAGCGCCGGTCGAGACGGCCACGAGCGCCCGCGCGAGATCCCGCACCACGAGCTCGCGTTGCTCAAGGGCTGCTCGGACGCGAACAAGGAGCTGATCTTCAAGACCTTGCAAGACGCGATCGAGGTCGGCGCGCCACTTTACAATCAGGGCAAGCTCGCAGCCTGCTATCACATCTACGAGGGAGCGGCGGCAGATCTCGCGCAACGCCTTCCCCGCGCCTGCGGTGGTCCGAAACGCGCCTTGTCGATCGGACAGCACCGCGCAGCAAATTTGAGCGATCCCGGCGAACAGGCCTGGGCAATGCGCGACAGCTTCGACGGCATGCTCGAGCTATTGGAGCGCTCGAGCCCGTGAGCAAGCCACTGAAGCGCCGTTGCTCCGTAATCGTGCCAGTGCGCGGACTCCGTTGATTCGCTCTGTCTCCGGACCAAACGTCCAAGCGTCGCATTATCGATGCGCGCGGCAGCTCCGAAGCAGCGAAATTCTAGGGCTTGTGAGGTCGCGCCGCGGCACGGGCAGAGGCACGTTTACGGGGCACGGGACAAGCCCTAGGGTCGCCATGACATGCAGGGCGACGAACATCCCAAGCGAGCGGCGCTCCGCGCAGGTCGCGCTCAAACGATCGAACGCTTGACCACCGGCTTCACCCGGGACGAGCTCGGACTCGAGGAGTTCGAAGTGCGGCTCAATCGCGCGTATGCGGCCGACGCGACGTCCGAGCTAGAGTCGCTCGTCAGCGATTTGTCGCCCGAAACCCTAGCCGTCGTTTTCGATGGCGAGGTCGTTCCAGCAGCCAACCGTGCGCTCGCCCCGCTCTCCCCCGCGCCGCGCGCGCTCGCGATTTTGGGCAGCGTCGAGCGGCGAGGTCAGCTGGCGGCCCGCGCGTCCGGCGCGCTCGACGTTCTGGGCAGTGTCGTGATCGACTTGCGCGACGTCACGATGCCCCCCGGCGTGTCCACACTGCGAGTCTCCGCCGTGTTCGGCTCGATCGAAATCATCGTGCCCCCGAATCTCGCTGTCGAGAGCGCCGGGGCCAGCGTCCTTGGCTCGTTCGAAGGCATTCAACGCGTGCCGCGCGATCCGGACCCGGATCTGCCGGTGCTGCGGGTGCAAGGCCGCGCGGTTCTGGGCAGCATCGAGATCCGCACAGAAGTCTCGGAATCACGCATGCCGCGCGGCCTCCGGCGTTGAGCGTTCAGGTGTGTTCGAGCGCGCCCGTGCCGATCCAGGGTTTGTCGTTGCTCTGAAAGTTGAGCGTCTTGCCGGAAAATTGCGCGCTGAAGTGGTAGCCCACATTCTGCACATCGTACAAAACCAAGGACAGCTGCTCGCCCGAAGCGCTCGCCACCTCGTAGCGACCGCTGAAGTTCACGCCCGGCCCGGCCGCGTTGAACTGTCCCTGATTGAAGGTCACGATCAGCTGCCCGATCTCCCCCTGGAGCACTGCCTGGAGAGGCAAGTCGAGAGCCACCGACGGCGAAAAACTTTGTAACCGCCACGACCCGCCCAGACGTTGATTGGCGCCCGCCACGCTATCGGCGGGCGTGTTGCCCGCCCCGCAGCCAGCAAACAGCGGACTTGCCAGGCACGACCCAGTTAGAAACAGGACCGTCGCGTATCTGATGGCCACGCTCCGACGATAGGCGGGCGTCTCGCCACACGCAATCCGGCAAAACAGCAGCACTCGGCGCCGAAACCGCGTTCAGTCGCTAAATTCAGCGAAAATTGCAGCATCCGCGGCGTCCCGTAGCGACAGCTGCGCCAGACAGTCGGCGAAGCGACCCAACAACGGCGCTCGCACCGTGATTTGCCGGCCCGTCGACGGATGCACGAAGCGCAAGGCCGCCGCGTGCAGCGCCAAGCGATCGAGCGCGTATCGCTCGCGGAAGAGTCGATTGTGTTCACCCTTGCCGTAGCGCACGTCGCCGATTAGCGGGCAGGACAGGTGCTTCAAGTGGCGGCGGATTTGGTGCAAGCGCCCGGTCTTTGGGATTGCAACCACCAGCGCATAGCGTTCGAAAGTGCCAATCCGAAAGTACTCGGTCTGTGCCGGCACGCGCTCCTCACCCGGTGCGCGCGGGATCGGATGGTCGATCAGGCCGTGCTCGGGGGGGTGCCCGCGCGTCAGTGCCAGGTAGCGCTTGTCCATCGAGCGATCAGCGAAGCTGCGATTCAGGATTCGGGCAGTCTCTCCATTCAGTGCGAACAGAACCGCACCGCTCGCTCCGCGGTCCAATCGGTGAAGCGGATAAACGTACTGGCCGAGGGCATCGCGCGTCACGCGCAACAAGTCACGATCGTCATTAGCCCAGCCGCGATGCACGATCAGCCCGGACGGCTTGTCGACCACGACGCACACGTCGTCTCGGTACAGAATTCTGAGCGGCATTTCGCCGCGCTCGGAGCTCATTGATTGCAACCGCGACACGAATCTGAGTCAGCCATGACACGGCAGTCATACTCATTGCCCAGCACACTTGAAGAGGGAGGGCAATTTTTCTGGAGATCGCCCCGCTTTACAAATTGGCACGCGGGCTGCAGATGCAGAGTAACGAGATGGCAACGGTGTTTCGAGTCTTGCTCTGGGCTTTGGTGCTGATTGCGCCGGGGGGCATTTTGCTCGCGCCCCTACTCGCTGCCCACGAGCTTCGACGCCGTTCGGCAGACCGCGCCAAGAGTCCCGAGCCGCTCGGTGCCGGCGAGCGGCTTTCCGTCGTTGCTGTAGCGTCTGCGCGTTAGGGATTAGACGTCGCTGGCGCGCGCAGTTTGGCGAAGAACGCCTTCAAACGCGCAGCTCCGTCCTCGGCCAGCACGCCGGAAGCCACCTCGAAGCGGTGGTTGAGCCGCAAATCACGGCCTATTTCGAAGAGCGAATGCAGCGCGCCGGCCTTCGGATCAGTGGCCCCGTAAACGACACGGCCCACCCGTGAGTTGACCAACGCCCCCGCGCACATCGGGCACGGCTCGAGCGTCACGAATACCGTCGCTCTCTCCAGGCGCCAATGCCCGAGCTTAGCCGCGGCCGAACGTAGCGCGAGCAGTTCAGCGTGCGCGGTCGGATCGCCTCGTTCTTCCCGCCGATTGTGGTCGCGCGACAGCTCCACACCGTTTGCGTCGACCACGACGCAACCGACCGGTACATCGCCATGCGCTGGAGCTTGATCGGCCTCCTCCAGCGCCTGCAGCATCCAGCGCAAATCCTGCTCATCGCGGTTGAAAACGGGACGGTCGCTCACGGGCCGGACTCTGACATGGCCGATAGGCTAGGGCGAGAGTTCACTCGGAGTGTCGGTCCCCTCTTCAGGCAAAGCCCCTCCAACGAGAGATGCGCCCCCTGAGTCAGCCACGTGAAAAGCAACGTGCTCGGCAAGCCCAACCGCCAGTTGCTCGTCGCTGATTTGACCAATCTTTTTCCCGATCCGCATCAAGCGCTGCAAATAGCTGGTCCACGCCACGCTTACTTTGCCGTCGGGGTCGAAATGCTGGCGCTCTGGATTCGGCAAAATCGAGGCGATGTACAGGGCCTGACCGAGCGATAGGTCACTCGGTCGCTTGGCAAAGTAATGGTGCGCGGCAGGTCCGATGCCATACACGCCAGGCGCGTACTCAATCACATTCAAGTACAGCTCGAGCAACTCACGCTTGCTCAGCTCCTGCTCCAGCAGCTGGGTTAGCACCGCTTCCTGCAGCTTGCGCCCCAGGGTCTTTTCCTTCCCCAGGTACAGGTTCTTCGCCAGCTGCATGCTGATGGTGCTGGCCCCGCGCGCAAACCGCCCCTTGATCAGGTTGTCCTTGATCGAGTTCTCAATGGCCTCGAAATCGAAGCCGTGATGGGACTGGAAATGGCCATCCTCACAGACTTGCACAGCGGTCTCCATGAACGGTGAAATCGCGTCCATGGGCACCCAGTCCTGCGACCCCGGGCCGCTCTCAATCTCGATCGGCTGCTTGTTGGCACCTTTGACCACGCGCTGCCAAAGGCTGGCGAAGCGACGCGGATTCAGCTCGGGAGGCACCTGCTCGATATGACAATCGTTGGCCACGTTCAGCCGAACGCGCGTCTCGTTCGCATGCTCCGAGTCGAAATCGAGCTGCGCTTGGACGGCAAAGGTCCCCGACATGCGCAAAGAAGCAAGCAACGGCATGAGGCCACGCGGCGTCGCATCGAGAAACGCCTGGCAGGACGCCAAGGGCACCCCGCCCGACCAGTGAGTCTGCACGGTTCGTTCGCCGCGGGTTAAGCTGCCACTGCCCTGCACCCGTACGTCCCCCAAGGACAGCTCGGCATCCTCCAAGACCAATCTCGCGCCGTCCAGCGTGGTCGTACCGTTGGCGCGAAATGCCAAGTGGAGCCCGCTGAGCGGGATGGCCGACAGCTCGGCGCGCTGCAGCGCCACGTTGTCCAACGCACCGCTGCCGCTGAAAGCCAGCGTGGAACCGTCCGCGGCCCAGGTGACGTCGCCGCTCGCTTGCAACATGGCGAGCTGCACGCCAATCAAGCCAAAGTCACGCTCGCGGACGCCCAGACTGCGCAGACTCACTGGACCGCCACGCAAGCGCGCCTGCACCTCGCCGCGTTCAATCGGCAATGTCAGCCTAAACTCAAGTGGAGTGCCAGAAGCCTCTGCCTTAGGCGCCAGCGAGAGCGCGACCTGGGGACCAAGTCGCGTGGCGCGCAGTGCACTCGGTCCGAAGTTCAGCGTCTCGCCGCCTTGGCTGAAGTGAAGACTGACGCCGTCTAGATTCAGCCCCGCGCCATCGGGCAGGGAACGCGCAGCCCAGGAGGAGAGTTCGGCAAAGCCCGCACGCAACTTGGCTCCGCGCAGAGGATCGGGTTGAAAAGCCGCGCTCTTCTGCGTGTGACCGGACCCCACAGGCAAGACCTGCGCGGATGACAGCACGATGCCGAGGTCGAGCCCCTCGGCTTGCAGGCTCTCGAGTTGACGCTGAGCCCTGGAGCTCGCGGCGCGCACCAGGGTGGCTCGCGGATGGCGCGCCTCGAGCTCCACTCCCGAGTCCCGCAAGTGAGCCAGATCGAGCGCGATTGTCTCGCGAGCACCATCGCGGTCGTAGCTGAGCCCCCAAATGCGCTGGGCCGGCTCGTGCGGGCGCGGGCGCCAAACTAAGTCGATTCCGTCCGCAAAGTAGCGCACCTCGCCGCCACCACCCTCTGCCTCGAGCTTGGGGTCACCGCGATAGGCCGTCCATTGACGCTGCAGCTCGTCGGCCTCGCCGGCGACTTCGATCAGGGCGCCGTGCACAGTCACGCTTGCGACATTCAGGTGCCAGCCGAAACCGACCCGCAGCGCGGCCAGGTGCATCGTCACGCCCGGCAACTGCGGCACGCGCAGCGCGATGTCGCGTAGCCACACGCCGCCCAGACCCGCGCGCACCTGGCGAATTTCCAGCTGGATCCCGCGTCGTTCAGCGACCTGGGTCGCGCGTGCCCGCACGATCGGCCCAAAACTCAGCGCCGCCGCACCGAGCAGCCCGCCGCCCATGCCCAACAGTGCGAGCAGCTTGGTTCGTCGCGGCAGGTCCGCGAGCAGGCTCATTCGCGGCTTTCGACCGTCGCCTGTGCTGGACGCGGAACGCGCAGCTCGTCTCGCCGTGCGCAGCGCAAGCGAACAGCCAAAGCCTCCATCGCCGCCAAGCGAGTCCCAGTGCGCCCTGCGGCCCATGGCACTTGTGGAGTGACACTCAGCGCCGCCATATAATCCCCGAGCTGGCCGACACGCCGCCCGAGCGCGTGAATCGCCGCCTCGCGCAAATCCAGCCGCGGCGGAAGCGCAATGCCCTCGACTCGCAGCAGCTCGGAGGCGTAAAAACCCCAGCTCGCCAGCACGTCGTTCGGTCGCATGAACGCCTCGAAGCGTCGTGCAAAGTCCGCACGCGACTCACCGCCCTGGATCCTCCCGGCCACTAACCGGCTGTGCGCCTCGAACGACGGTGCCAGGGGCCCGCTCGGAACGACGTACGCCTCGAGGCGCTCGCCGGTCGCCGGCCGCACCGCCGCCCAATGCACGACCTCCGGCAAATGAATGCCGGAGCTGCCATACGGCCAAGCATTCGCCTCGCCGTAGCCAATGACCAAGGCGTCGGGTCGTTCACTCAAGACCGGCGCCACCAATGGCCGCAGCCGCGGTGCGAGCGAGCGCCGATGGCGCGGCCGGTGCTCACGGTTCACGAAATCCAGCTGAGTCTCGACCATCGTGTCGAACGGCTTGAGCAGCTCGGGAAAGCCGCCCGTCCTACGCTCGAGCAGCGATAGCGCCGCCTCGAGCGCTTCGATCGTCGACAAACAGTGAGCCGCCGGTTCACGCCGAATTCGATAACGACTCTCCGCCGAAGGGGCGAGCCCATAGCGCGGCAGTGTCTGCAAAAACGGGTTGAGCTTGAACAGCTTGGACGCCTGCCACCAGGTGCCGTCGATCACCACCAGCGTGACCGGACCGGGCGGCGCATCCCGAGCCAAGTCCTTTGCGTCGTCACTCGGATAAAGCAACACAGGCGGCGCAGCCGGATCGCTCAAAGCGGCCTGCAGCGCGCCGTCACGCGCAAAGTCGAGCCCGACATGCAGGGTGGAGTTCGACAACGCGAGCTCCGCGATGCGCGCGGTATTGATCGGCACGTCACTCTCGCGAGGGTGCTGCAGAATGACGACTTTGGTGCGCGTCTCGATCGGCTGCACTGCGGCGCAGTAGCAGACGCGCGTCGGCCGACGGCACTCCCAACACATCTCACGCGACTCGAGCACGCCGCGAACATGGATCGACCCGCTTGCCATTGCACTCAAAGACTCACACCCAACCCGACTCTCTGCTGCCTGCCTGCCAGCACTCCCCGCCGGCGGAACTCACAGGCCGGCTAGCCGTCCTGTGTCAAACACAAAAAAGAACTCTGACGATTGCTCGTCAGAGTGTCTTTAGAAATTAGCCCGGCAGCGTCCTACTCTCCCACAAGGTTGCCCTTGCAGTACCATCGGCTCCAAAGAGCTTGACTTCCGAGTTC
>Ga0302322_100003447_pt1 | contig 13604 bp, 8 predicted proteins | sample Fen_T0_2_FD_203757 | JGI IMG/M metagenome (GOLD analysis project Ga0302322, IMG submission 203757) | Peat permafrost microbial communities from Stordalen Mire near Abisko, Sweden - Fen_T0_2 | ecosystem: Environmental > Terrestrial > Soil > Wetlands > Permafrost | place: Sweden: Abisko...
GCCGACCGCGATCCACTTGGCGCACAAGCTGGTGCATCGCCTCACGGAAGTCCGCAAGAACGGTGCCCTTCCTTATCTGCGGCCCGACGGCAAGTCTCAAGTTACAGTTGAATACGATGAGAACCATAAGCCCGTGCGCATCGATGCCGTAGTTATTTCGTCGCAGCACGCCGAGACTGTAAGCAACGACGAACTGCGTGCCGACATCATGAAGCACGTGATCCAGGCGGCGCTTCCGGCTAATATGCTGGATGAAGACACCAAGTACCACATCAATCCTACGGGCCGATTCGTAATTGGCGGCCCCATGGGCGATACCGGACTGACGGGACGCAAGATCATCGTGGATACGTACGGCGGTATGGGCCGTCACGGCGGCGGGGCGTTCAGCGGCAAAGATCCGACGAAGGTCGATCGCTCGGCTTGCTACATGGCCCGCTACATCGCGAAGAACATCGTTGCTGCCGGATTGGCAGATCGCTGCGAAGTGCAGTTGGCTTATGCCATCGGGGTCGCCGAGCCGGTGAGCGTTCTGATCGACACGTTCGAAACGGCGAAGGTGGATGAGCAGAAGATTTCTGATCTGGTGCGCGCCAACTTCAAGCTGACGCCGAAAGGCATCATCGAATCGCTCAACCTGCGCCGTCCGATCTACCGCAAGACGGCTGCCTATGGGCACTTCGGACGCAATGATCCGGACTTTACATGGGAAGCAACGGACAAGGCCTCCGCACTGCGCGAGCAGGCGGGATTGGCCGCGGCTGGGGCGCAGAAAGTTTCGAAGTAGATTCTGTCACGGAGCACCCAAGTCACGGGTGCTCCATACACTTCTGTTTTGTTTGTACCGGTACCATCCTCTGGTCCGCCAAGCAAAGCGTCACACAGGTTTTCAGGAACGGAGCATATGTCCACAACGACTACGCAAACTGCAGGTGATATCGCCAACATTGAACTCGCCGATCTGGGAAAAAAGCGTATTGACTGGGCGAACCAGTCGATGAAGGTGCTGCAGATCATCCGCAAAGAGTTCATTAAGAACCAGCCGCTGAAGGGCATGCGGATTTCCGCGTGTCTGCACGTAACGGCAGAGACAGCCAACCTCGCGATCACCCTGCGGGATGGCGGCGCCGATGTTGTGCTGTGCGCTTCGAATCCGCTGTCCACGCAGGACGATGTTGCCGCGTGCCTCGTCCGTGATTACAACATTCCGGTTTATGCCATCAAGGGCGAGGACAACGATACGTATTACACCCACATCATGGCCGCGCTCGACCACAAGCCGCACATCACGATGGATGATGGCGCTGACCTGGTCACGATTGCGTTAACCAAGCGCAAAGAAGTGCTCGACGGCGTAATTGCCGGAACGGAAGAGACGACCACGGGCGTCATTCGCCTGCGTGCGATGGCGAAAGAAGGCGTACTCACCTATCCGATCATTGCTGTAAACGATGCGGACACGAAGCACCTGTTCGACAATCGCTACGGTACGGGTCAGTCGACGATCGACGGCATTGTGCGGGCGACCAACTTCCTGCTGGCGGGAGCGAAGTTCGTAGTTGCCGGTTACGGCTGGTGTGGCCGCGGACTGGCGAGCCGCGCTCGCGGACTGGGCGCTGAAGTAATCGTCACCGAAATCGATCCGACCAAGGCGATCGAGGCGGTGATGGATGGCTACCGCGTCATGAGCATGGACGAGGCGGCAAAGATCGGCGATGTGTTCTGCACGGTGACCGGGAACAAGAGCGTGCTTCGCAAGGAGCACTTCGAAGCCATGAAGGACGGCGCGATCATTTCGAACTCTGGGCATTTCAACGTGGAGATCGACATTCCGGCGTTGGAGAAGATGTCGTCTTCGAAGCGTACCACTCGGCCGTTTGTGGAAGAGTATTCGCTGAAGGACGGGCGCAAGATCAACCTGCTGGGCGAAGGCCGCCTGATCAACCTGGCTTCCGCGGAAGGACATCCGCCGTCAGTGATGGACATGAGTTTCGCCGATCAGGCCCTGTCGGTCGAGTACCTCGTGAAGAACCACACCACTCTCGAAAAGAAGGTTTTCCCGGTTCCGGAAGATCTCGACAAGCGGGTGGCTAAACTGAAGCTCGAATCGATGGGCATCAAGATCGATCGCCTGACTCTTGAACAGGAAGAGTACCTGGCGAGCTGGTCTGAAGGTACATAAGAGAAGCTGTCATTAAACAGTAGTCAGTGGGGCGGCAGAGATGCCGCCCCTCAGTTCTTTGGCGAGCGCTTCACAAAACCACCAGCGTGATTCCCTTGTTGTTCCTTCCATAGTCGTGATCGTTTTTCAGTTCTGGATAGCGCTTCACGAGCTGCCAGGCTTCTTCGTCGCTGCTGCGCCAGCACTCTCCAAATATGCACGCACGAATCTCTCCACGCTCGGCCATTTGCCTCAACGCCGACTGAATCACGATGCGCAAGTCGCCGCCGATTCCCGTTGATCCATAGCCGTGGATAAGCTTTAGGACCTTTATGCCATCAGAGCGAGCGGTTCGCAGGTCGGTGGTAAGACGTGCCAGCGCTTGCGGTACCGAAGGCATGCCATCTTCAAGGTTTGCTATTCGTAACTTCATGATCACAATGAAGCTCGCCCAATTCTGCGATTGAGTCAAAAACGGCGCACCCGATTAGCATGGCATATTTATGCTCGGTAAGGGTGACCTGGGTTCACAGAAGTTGGCAAAATTAGGTTACCTTGTTTTTGATACAGCTCGGGAAATGGCCGTAATGTATTGAAAATAATAGACAATGGTCAGTCGTAGTTCTTGGAGGCGATGATTTTGCGATAGCGCAAGTGGTGACTTCGATGGTACTTTAGTAACTTCAGTCGGGATGTAATTCGTTGTATTGTTGTCTTGGTCGATTATGAGCCCTGAATCACATCCTGATTTACGAAACGCTATTCGGTTCCCGCTGCACCTGCCGGTGACGCTGAAGACGAACACCAAAGAGCACCGGGCAGAGACGATCGATATTTCGGCGGGTGGAATATTATTTCGCAGTGAATCCGACGTTGAGGTTGGATCTGAGGTTGAATTCACCGTGGCTATGCCCGGAGATGTCCTAGGGTCGGAACAGGACATCCTGGTGAAGTGTCGCGGGCGAGTGGTGCGATGCTCGCAAGAAGCTGTGGGAAGGAGCATTGCGGTTGTCATCGATGAATACCAGTTCGAGCGGCTCTGAAGAGATTGTTGTGGGGCAGAACTCTGAGCGAGCGCCGTTCCGGTCGTCGGGACTATCGCAGCCGGGTATGTCTGAATCGAAGCGAACCCCGATGCGTGTTATCGTTGCCGATTCTGAGGCGATTTTTCGAGTCGGCATGGCTAAGATTTTCGCCCTCGAGAAGGATCTGGATGTTGTCGCTCAAACCGACAGTCTGCAACAGACCCTAAATGTCATATCGAACACACCTGCGGACGTCATACTGTTCGAGGCTGGCTTGTCACCGAACCCGGCGGAATCCGTCTCGGAAGTAATCCGGCGGTCGCAGATAGGTACGAAGATCATCATCATTGCGCACTACACCGGGGAAGAGGAAACGGTGGACTACCTCCGGCGCGGTGTACGTGGAATTCTTACGCGGTCAGTGTCGCCGGACTTGCTGGTCCGTTGCGTCCGAAAGGTAACGGCGGGCGAAACCTGGCTCGATAACCAGGGAGTCAACTGGGTGATCGAAGCCTATCGGAACCAGGCGGAACACGGCGCCAACCACAAGCATCAGCTCCGCTTGAGCGAAAAGGAGATGATGATTATCGGTGGCGTAACCCAAGGATTGAAGAACAAAGACATCGCAATGGAAGTCGGGACCACGGAACAGGTGGTGAAGAACTACCTGCGAAAGATTTACGACAAACTCGGTGTGGCCGACCGGCTTGAGCTTGCCCTCTACAGCATGCATCGGCGGTTATTAGATGGATATACTCCGCCATCCGCCCGTGATGTACCCATGCCTCATACCGTGCCAGCTGCCCAGCCGGACGGAGTTGCGTCGCCCGCAGGCCCGACGCCCGGGTCGAACGGATCACAGAAGAAATAGCTCCGCTCCAGATTTCGCCAGCCAGAGCGATCGACGAAAGTTGCGGCCTGGGTTTTCGCCTGTCGTAATTCGGTACAATGATGTGTCCTGCAAGAGCAATGATTAGTGCGGCGGTTAGCGGTAATATCTTAATTTCTGTGAGGCGAAATGAAGGGTGACGCGAAGGTAATCGAATTTCTAAACCAGGTACTCAAAGCCGAACTGACGGCGATCAACCAGTATTTTCTGCACGCAGAGATGTGCGAGAACTGGGGCTATGAGCGGCTGGCCAAACTGATCCGCAAAGAGTCGATTGAAGAAATGGTCCACGCGGAGAAGCTGATGGAGCGCATCCTGTATCTCGATGGCGGCCCCAACATGACGGATTATTTCAAGATCAACATCGGGCAGTCAGTGGAGCAACAATTCAAGAATGACCTGCAATTGGAATACGATGCCGTTAAGCGGCTGAACGACGGAATTCAGTTATGCGTCGCCGCTAACGACGGCGGATCACGCGAGCTCGCCGAGAAGATCCTCACCGACGAAGAACATCACATTGACTGGCTTGAAGCTCAACTGCACGCCATCGGTGAGATGGGATACCAGAATTACCTCTCCCAGCAACTGAAGCAAGAGGACTAGTGCGACATTCGCCGCGGACTGCCCTTGCTACGCTACAATAAGGAGTGCCCGCAGGTCCGCACTTTGGTGTGCGGATTGCGAGTGGAGAGATGGCCGAGTGGCTGAAGGCGCACGCTTGGAAAGCGTGTGTACTCGAAAGGGTACCCAGGGTTCGAATCCCTGTCTCTCCGCCAGTTTTCAACAAGTTACAACACAGCACTGCAATCCGGCCTCCCAGTTACCGCGTGATAGCGGCACTCGCTGCCACTCCCGTGTAATGCGAGTGCGAGGCTCGACAATGCCGCCGGTGCCCCTCCGCCGTTAATGATGAATACGTCCCTCCCGACCTTCGCCCAGGAAGTTACTGTTTCGGCGTTGCCATCTGCGGAACATACCTGCCATTTAACTCCTGCCGGGTCACTCCCCATTGGGTAACGCCGCAGAGGGGAAGTTGGCACCGTACTATCGGAACCCGCTGGCGGCCTTGTTTCAGGCTGTACTACACTGATGGTTGGGTGCTGTCTGAACGCACTTATTCTGTCGAGGACTGAGCGGGCGCTTCGGGAACTTTTGCGGTTCTAATACGTACCAGATAACGAGCGAGTAAACATTACCGGCAATATTTTCAATGAGATGTCCGAAGGTTCATGCGGGCGTCGTTGACCGAAAAAAGGGAGCTAAATTTATGCGCATGACCCGATTGGTCATGGGATTGTTGTGCCTGGTGGCGGTAGCCTCTGCCCAAACTGCTGACGAATTAGTCGCCAAGAACCTGGAGGCGCGAGGCGGAGTTCAAAAGATTAAGGCGGTTAATACCCTGAAGATGGCGGGCAAGGCCTACGTGGGTATCAACGCGGACTTCAGCCAGGAGAACAAGCGGCCCAACATGATTCGCCAGGGGTTTTCGGTGCAGGGCATGACGCAGACGCTAGCCTATGACGGATCCGTAGGTTGGAAAATCGATCCGTTTGGCGGCCGCAAGGATGCCGAAATGATGGGGGAAGACGACACGCGCGACCTGGTTGACAACGCCGACATTGACGGGCCGTTAGTGGACTATCAGGCCAAGGGCACCAAGATTGAGTACATCGGACATGATGTGGTTGACGGCGACGACGCTTACAAACTCAAGCTAACACTCAAGAATGGCGACGTCATGTACTACTACCTCGATCCCGATACGTACCTGGAGATCAAGCGGGTAACGCAGGAATTCATTCGCGGCGCTGTCAAGGAGACCGAGGAACTGTTCGGTTCTTACAAACAGGTCGCCGGTGTTTACTATCCATTTTCGGTCGAACTCAGCACCAAAGGCGGCGGTGGTCCCGACCGGGCGCAGATCACGTTTGAATCTATCCAAGTGAATCAGCCCCTTGAAGATTCTTACTTCAAGATGCCTACCGCTACGAAGTGACGGATTTGCAGCCTGCCGCAAATCGACCTTCTTCTAATTTCCAGCATTGAGAGGACCACCAGAAATGGCTACAGCCACCATGAGCAAGAGTCACGCATTCATTTATTGGTTTAGTGCGATCGTTCTAGTAATCGCAATCACCGGGAGCGCCGCGGCACAGCAGCCAGTGAAGTTTGATTCGGCGACGATTTCCGGGCTACCGGCTCGGAATATCGGATCAGCTGTAATGAGCGGCCGAATTGCGGCGGTTGATGCTGTTCACGACCAGGGCCGACTGACGGTTTATGCGGGAGCGGCGAGCGGTGGCGTGTGGAAGTCGGTGAACGGCGGTACGACCTTCAAGCCTGTCTTCGATCAGCCGGATGTGCAGTCCATCGGAGCAGTTACGATCGATCCCACGAATCCGAAGGTTATCTGGGTCGGCACGGGCGAGTCATGGGTGCGAAATAGCGTCTCGGTCGGAGATGGAGTGTACAAGTCCACAGACGGTGGCGATAACTGGACGAATATGGGGCTGAAGGATTCCGAACATATCGCGAGAATCCTCGTAGACCCGAAGAACGGCGATATCGTGTATGCCTGCGCGACCGGGCATCTCTGGAACGACAACAACGACCGTGGCGTTTACAAAACCACCGATGGCGGTAAGTCGTGGAACAAGGTGCTGGCAGGCAAGAACGGCTCTACCGGTTGCGCCATGATGAGCATGAGTTCGCTGGAGCCGAACACGGTTTATGCGACGATGTGGGACTTTCGCCGCGAAGGATGGACGTTCCGGTCAGGCGGCGAGGGAAGCGGGATATTCAAGTCCACAGACAGCGGCGATCACTGGACAGAACTCACCGATACGAACAGCAAGGGGTTGCCGGCCAAGCCTTATGGCCGAATTGCCGTTGCCGTAGCGCCTTCGAACCCACAGATCGTGTACGCCATGATCGAGTCGAAGCAGAGCGCTCTTTACCGTTCCGACGACGGTGGCAAGTCGTGGACCAAGCTGGATGCCAGCCAATATATGGTGTGGCGGCCGTTCTATTTCGCCAACCTGATTGTTGATCCGAAGGATCCCGAGAAACTCTTCAAGCCCGATCTGCTGCTGTTGATGAGCGTAAATGGTGGCAAGAGCTTCAGCGTAGTTTCAAGCGGTGCGCATGGCGATTTTCATGCGGTTTGGATTGATCCGGAGAACTCAAATGTTGTTTATGCCGGAGATGACGGGGGACTTTGGCGCAGCCAGGACGGCGGAACTCGCTGGGCCCACCAGGTGAACCTGCCAGTTTCGCAGTTCTATCACGTGAGCGTGGACAACGCTGATCCGTATCGGGTCTATGGCGGGTTGCAGGACAACAGCGCGTGGGTTGGAGATTCTTCTTATCCGGGTGGTGTGAGTTACTCCCGTTGGGAAAACATGTTTGGCGGGGACGGTTTCTGGATGTTCGAAGACCCGTCGGACCCGGCTTACCTGTATGCCGAAGCGCAGGGCGGGGAAATCGGGCGAATCAACCGCTACACGCACGAGGGGCGCGCGATCATGCCGTATGCCGAATATGGCGAAGGCAAGTTGCGCTTCAATTGGAATACTCCGATTCACATGAGTCCCACGGAAAAGGGAACGATTTACATTGGGGCGCAGTACCTATTTCGCTCGCGCGATCATGGGCAATCGTGGCAAAGGATTTCGCCGGACTTGACGACGAACGATCCCCAAAAGCAGAAGCAAGAGGAATCCGGCGGCATTACGGTGGATAACTCCGCTGCGGAAATGCACACGTCGATCTACTCCATAAGCGAATCGCCGAAGAACGGACAAGTCATCTGGGTTGGAACTGATGACGGCAACCTCCAGGTTACGCGGGACGGTGGTAAGACCTGGACAAACGTAGTTGGTGCGGTCGGGTTGCCACAGAACTCGTGGGTCTCCACGGTGGCTGCGAGCCGGTTTGACGAAGCAACGGCGTACGTCACTTTCGATCGCCATACGTTCGGCGATCTCAAGCCGTACCTGTACAAAACTACCGACTATGGCAAGACGTGGAAGTCGTTGCTTGAAGACGGAGCGGCACGCGGCTATGCGCACGTGATCACAGAGGACACGGTCAAGCCGAACCTACTTTTCCTCGGCACCGAATTCGGCCTCTGGGTGTCGGTTGATGGCGGTGCTCGCTGGGCGCAGTACAAGGGCAGCGATTTCCCCGATGTTGCCGTTCGCGACATTGTGGTACAGCCTCGTGCATCGGATCTGGTTTTGGCGACACATGGACGGGGGATTTGGATCGTTGACGACATCTCTCCGTTGCGGGAACTTACGCCTGACCTGATGTCGCAGTCGGCGGCGTTCATTACCGCCCGGCCTGCCGTGGAATACATCAGCGCAAATGGCGGCTGGCCTGAGGGTGACGCCTTCTTCAAGGGTCCTTCGCGGCCCGAAGATGCAATGATTACTTACTACCAGAAGGGGCGGCACATATACGGCGACCTGAAGATCGAGGTATTCGATCAACAGGGTAAGTTGATTGACACCGTCGGTGGCAGCAAGCATCGGGGCATCAATCGCGCCATGTGGCCGATGAGGCTTCCTCCTCCAACCGTTCCGCCGGCGGCCTCCGCTGCCTTCCAGGCCGCCCAAGGCCCACTGGTGTTGCCGGGCACGTATACCGTCAAAATGACCAAGGGCGACCACACATACACCACTAAGCTGAACGTCGTCACGGACCCGCGGTCGAACTACACCCTCGAAGATCGCAAGGCACAGTACGATCTGGCGGTGAAACTGTCAGACATGCTCGGCCATATGAGTTGGGTGGTGGATGCCATCATTGAAGTAAGGGATGGCGCCAACCAGCGTGCTGCGAAAGTTCCAGCCAGCAGTCCGCTGCATAAACAGCTGGCCGATTTGGCGGCATCTTCCGACCAGGTTCGCTCGGAGATCGTCGCCACGAAAGAGGGCGGCGCCATCACTGGTGAGGAACGCCTGCGAGAGTATGTCGCGAAAGTGTACGGAGACGTTAACAATTACAACGGCCGTCCCACCGATGCGCAAGCGGCACGCACAGCCGTGCTGGGTCGTCAGCTCGAAGAGGTCATTCAGAAATTCCAGAAACTCACATCAGCCCAGCTTCCAGGCATCAACGCGGAACTGGTGAAGCAGAAGATGCTTCCGATTTCGGTGGTGAGTGAAGCCGAATGGCAAAAGCAGCACCAGAGTTCCGGAGCGGCACAGAATCAAACGACGAATACCCGGATGCGGGAAATCGATTAGCGTGAAGGCACAAGTAGCATAATAAAGAAGTGCGGTCGCGATGGCCGCACTTTTCTTTTGGCTCGCAATTACGGACTTACTTGCGCGATTTGCCGGGCTTTAATTTCTGCGCCTTCGCAGATTTGTTGGACTCTCTAAGTGGATCAAAGGGCTGATATTGCAATTCAGTTGAGAGCACTTTCACCAGTTTTGCCAGGACCCGAGTGCGCGCCCAGTATTTGTCGTTGCCTTCAATCAGGCTCCAAGGCGACGTGCTGGTGCTGGTCTTGACGAGCATTTCCTCCACCGCCTCCTCGTAGGCACGCCACTTCTGCCGATTGCGCCAGTCTTCGTCAGTCAACTTCCAGGACTTATAGCCTAGGGATTTGCGCTCCTCGAAACGGCGAAGCTGCTCTTCCCGGGAGATGTGAACCCAGAACTTGATGACGACAGTGCCAAAATCACGTAGCTGCCGCTCAAAGGAATTGATCTCCTTGTAAGCTCGCTTCCACTCACTCTCAGAAGCGAAACCCTCTACTCGCTCTACTAGTACGCGCCCATACCAAGACCGATCGAAGATTGCGATCTGGCCCTTTTCTGGAAGACGCCGCCAAAACCGATATAAGTAGTGGCGCGTCTTATCTTCTCCGTGGGGAGCGGAGATGGGATATACCACATATCCGCGGGGATCGAGCTTTTCCGTGGCCCGTTTGATGGCTCCGCCTTTGCCGGCCGCGTCCCATCCCTCGAATACGAGAACCACGGGGCGCTTCTGGAGATAAACCTGATAGCCAAGTTCGCGAAGCTGAATCTGGCGACGCGAAACCTCGCGAACATACGACTCGCGGTCCAACCTGCGGGTTAGATCAATGGTCTCAAGCATCCGATCGTTTCCCGTCCAAGGCTTCCATTGCCTGTCGAAGTTGCTCGTCCTTCGAGCGATTCACCGAAGTGGCCTTGGCGGCGGGTGCCAAGGTACCGAGTCGCTTCTCCAACGTGGCGATAATGGTCTCAAATACCTTGCGGCGCGTGTGCCATTTCGATGTCGCCTCCACAATCGTCCAGGGAGCGTATTCAGAATCGGTCATTTCGAGCATCTCCTCATACGTCTGGAGATATTGCGAGTACTTTTTGTGCCGCGCCCAGTCTTCGGGAGTGACTCGCCATGCCTCGAGTGGCTCTGACTGGATCAGGTCGAATCGCTTCGTTTGTTCTTTCTTGCTGATGTGAAGAAAGAACTTCATGATGGCGGTGCCGTCGTCGGCAAGCATGCGCTCGAAGTCGATGATGTCGCGGTAGGCTTGTTTCCATGCCCTCTCCGGAACGGTCTTTTCAACGCGTTCTTCCAAGACCCTGCCGTACCAACTGTGGTCAAGGATGACCATCTCCCCCCGATTCGGGACTTTGAGCCAGAATCGCCAAAGCCAGGGGCGATGCTGTTCGTACGTCCGCGGGGTCGTTATGGGATAGAGTTTGAAACCACGGGGATCAAGCCGCTGGGTCAGCGCCGCGATAGTAGTGCCCTTGCCTGACGCATCCCAACCCTCAAACACCACAATAGTGGGGACGCCATTATCCCAGCAGGCCTTTTCGAGATCGTAAAGGCGGGTCTGCAAGTCAGGAAGCACTGACTTGTATTCTTCGCGCGCGAGTTTTGTGTTCAGGTTGATGTTCTCTAGCATCGTGGAACCAAACCCACTACGCAGAATATCGGAAGTACATGATCATTGTATTGCTCACCTGAGAAAATGACCGTGGGACGTTTTATCATCATGTTGAAAGCGTGTAGATGCTGTTCATCCCGCATTCGAAACTCCGTAATAAGTACTATCGGGTAGTTGTGCTTGGCCCGCTGCGGGTTTAGACTCTCCTAGACCTGTTGGTCCTTTCCAGCCACCATTTTTGAAGGAGATTTCCGTTATGTCCCAGCGGTTGTCCGGGATCTTGAAGTTTGCCTGCCTGCTTTCCCTCCTCACTCTTTTCCTCCCTGCACTGTTGACTGCCCAGGTAATGCAGGGCCCGACAACCGTTCGTAACAACGTGCATCATGACGTGTCGCTTCCGCTGAGCGTCATGGCCAGGAATCCTCCGAAGGATACTGAAGAAGAGAAAGAAGCTGAGGCGTGGAAGCGCGTCCCGCTGCCTACGTGGGCGACCCAGCCGACGAACGATCCGGTTCTGCAAGCGCTTGATCTGGTGACCATACCGAGTCCAGCGGTCGGGCTGAGCTTCGAGGGATTGGGACAAGGACAGTATGGCTTCACGGTACAGGCCGCACCTCCGGATACCAACGGGGCGGTTGGCGCGACGCAGTACGTCCAGTGGGTGAACTCAAAATTCGTCGTATTCGACAAAGTGACGGGCGCGAAGGTCCTTGGGCCACTCGCAGGCAACACGCTTTGGGCGAACTTCGGCGGCGGCTGCCAGACTAACAACAACGGCGATCCGGTTGTTCAGTACGACAAATTGGCGAACCGATGGGTAATGAGTCAGTTCTCGGTTTCGACACTTCCTTATCTGCAGTGCGTCGCAGTTTCGACGACTTCAGATGCCACTGGGACATGGGCCCGGTATTCGTTCTCTTATGGCAATACCTTGTTCGATGACTATCCGAAGATGGGAGTCTGGCCGGACGGCTACTACGAGACGTTCAACATGTTTCAGAACGGCCAAACTTACGTGGGACCTGACACGTGTGCCTATGATCGCAACAGAATGCTGGCTGGCTTGAGCGCCACGCAACAATGCTTCCAGCAGCCTCCTTCGGTTGATCCTATGCTTCCCGGTGATTTGGACGGGACTACTCCTCCGCCCACGGGGTCGCCGAATTACCAACTGACGATGGGCCAAAGTGCCAATACTTTGGATTTGTACAAATTCCACGTTGACTGGGTGACACCGGCGAATTCCACGTTCACTGGTCCGACTCACCTCAGCGTGGCCGCGTTCACCGCGCTTTGCGGCGGTGGTACGTGCGTTCCGCAGCCAAGCACTACACAGAGACTCGATTCATTGGCTGACCGGTTGATGTTTCGCCTCGCCTATCGCAACTTCGGCAGTCATGAATCCTTAGTTGTAAGTCACTCGGTGACCGCTGGCAGCAGCGGTGGCGTTCGCTGGTATGAAATCCAGAACCCTAGCGGCACTCCCGTAGTTGCACAGCAGAGCACGTACGCTCCCGACGCGAATTATCGCTGGATGCCCAGTATTGCGATGGACCAGGCAGGGAACTTGGCCGTTGGTTACAGCAAATCGAGCACCACAGTTTCACCGTCGGTTGCCTTCGCAGGCCGTCTTGCCACGGATCCGGTGAGCACTCTGCAGGCGGAAACGATCGTGGTCAGCGGGACCGGATCGCAGACCAGTGGATTGAGTCGCTGGGGCGACTATAGCGCGATGACCGTCGACCCTGTGGACGATTGCACATTCTGGTACACACAGGAATACATGAAGACGAGCGGGACTTTTAACTGGAACACCCGCATCGCAAACTTCAAATTTCCCAATTGCGGATCTTCGGTGACTGCGAACCCGACTAGCCTTACGTTTGGCAGCCAGACGGTGGGCACGACGAGTTCTTCACAAGCAGTAACGCTGAGCAACGGCGGAAGCAACAGCGTGACGATTAGCAGCATCGCTACCTCGGGAGACTTCGGCCAGACCAACAACTGCGGAAGCTCGCTGGCGGGGAACTCGAGTTGCACAATCGATGTGACGTTTACTCCAACGACGACGGGCACGCGAACTGGCACGTTGACTGTTACCGACAGTGCGGGAACTCAGACAGTGAGCCTGACGGGCACTGGCACTAGTGTTAGCAACGTAACGTTGTCGCCCAGCAGTTTGCCCTTCGGCAACCAGGGAGTGGGGACTAGCAGCGGTCCGCAGCCGTTGACATTGTCGAACGGTGGGACGACGGCGGTGACGGGAATCAGCGTAGGGGTCACGGGTGTGAACGCTGCAGATTTCGGGCAGACGAACAACTGCGGGACGACGCTGGCGGGCAGTTCGAGCTGCACGATTAACGTGACGTTTACGCCGTCGGGCTACGGGGCGCGGACGGCGACGGTAACGGTGACCGACAGTGCAGGCACGCAGAGCAGCAGCCTGACGGGAACGGGTACGGACATCACTCCGCCGACCACGCAGATCACCCAGCCGTTGAACAATGCGACGGTATCAGGAACGGTGACGGTGACGGCGACAGCGAGCGACAACATAGGGATAGCGTCGATCGTGATCTTCATCGACAATGCGCAGGCGGCGTCGGGCACGGCATCTCCGCTGAACTACTC
>Ga0302322_100003448_pt1 | contig 13604 bp, 12 predicted proteins | sample Fen_T0_2_FD_203757 | JGI IMG/M metagenome (GOLD analysis project Ga0302322, IMG submission 203757) | Peat permafrost microbial communities from Stordalen Mire near Abisko, Sweden - Fen_T0_2 | ecosystem: Environmental > Terrestrial > Soil > Wetlands > Permafrost | place: Sweden: Abisko...
CCACGAACCTCATGTTCGCCTTCACCCGCGCCCTGTCGCGGCACTGGCAGCCCGGTGACCGGATCGTGTGCACCCAGCTCGACCACGACTCCAACATCTCGCCCTGGTTGCTGGCCGCCCGCGACGTGGGGGCGACCGTCGAGCTGCTCGAGGTCGACCCCGTCGACGGCACGCTCGACGTCGAGCCGCTCGCCGCGCTGTGCGCGGACGGCCGCACTCGCTGGGTCGCGCTCTCGGGCGCGTCCAACCTCACCGGTCACGCACCCGATCTCGCACGCGCCGTCGCCCTGGCCCACGAGGCGGGCGCCCGCGTCCTCGTCGACGGCGTGGCGCGGGTGCCGCACCTGCCCACCGCCGTCGCGGCGCTCGGGGTCGACGTGCTGTCGACCTCGCCGTACAAGTGGTACGGGCCGCACGCCGGCGCCCTCGTGGTGCGCGGCGACCTGCTCCGCACGGTCGAGCCGTACCGCGTCCGTCCCGCCGACTACGACGGCCCGCCGCGCTGGGAGACCGGCACCCCGCAGATCGAGCTGCTCGCCGGCATCACCGCCGCGGCCGAGTTCATGCTCGAGACCCCGGTGGCCGAGGCCGCCGCGGCCGAGACCCGGCTGCTCGCCGCCCTGCAGGAGGGTCTGCACGACACCCCCGGCGTCACCGTGCACGGGCCGTCGGTCACGCCCGACCGGGCGCCGACGGTCGTGTTCACCGTCGCCGGTCGCGACTCCGGCGACGTCGCGCGCTTCCTCGCCGAGCGTCGGATCGCGGTCTGGTCGGGCGACAACTACGCCTGCGAGCTCGTCGACGCCCTCGGCCTGCGCGGCAACGGCGGCGTGGTGCGCGCCGGCGTCGTCCGGTACACGACGGCCGACGACGTGGCCGCGCTGCTCGCGGCGCTCGCCGAGCTCGGACCCGCCTGACCCGGGTCGCCACCGACGTTCGCGAGGGCGTCGATGACCCAGACGACGCCCGCCTTCTCCGACGGCCTGGACGACATCTGCCAGGGGCTCCTCATCGAGAGCTACGAGAACCTCGACGACCTCGACCGCAACCTCGTGGCGCTCGAGCAGGACCCGTCGTCGCATCCGCTCATCGCCTCGATCTTCCGCACGATCCACACCATCAAGGGCACCAGCGGCTTCCTCGCGTTCTCGCGGCCCGAGTCGCTCACCCACGTGGGTGAGAACGTGCTGTCGCGTGAACATCGACTGGATCTGCGCGATGCGCGCGGTCATCTCGGCCAGCGACACGGACGGGTCTCTTCGTACGGGGCTGGGCGCGTCCGTGCGCCGGAGGTCCACTCGCCCCATCGGCGCGGAGATCGCGCACCTGAGGTGCTTGCCCGCCGCGTGGCTAGGGTGGCGCCGAGCAGCGGAGGAGGCAGCCATGGCGGGCACGCTGGAGTGGGACGAGGTCGCCGCGCGGTTCACCGCGGCGGCGAACTGGTGGGTCGCGACCTCGTCGCCCGACGGCGGACCGCACGTGGTGCCGGTGTGGGGCGTGGCGCTCGACGGTGTCCTCGCGTTCTACGGCGAGCCGTCGTCGCGGCGCTCACGCAACCTCGCCGCCGACCCGCGCGTGGTGCTCCACCTCGAGAGCGGGTCAGACGTGCTCATCGTGCACGCGCTCGCGCACGACGTGGGTCAGGCCCGCGCGCACCCGCGCGCGTGCGCTCTCTACGCGGCGAAGTACACCGATCCCACCGACCGGCAGTGGTTACCCGACGCCGACGGCATGGAGGACGTCAACCTGTGGCGCGTCGAGCCGCAGAAGGCGATGACCTGGTCGCTGTACGGCGAGGACTCGCTGCAGACCCGTCGCTGGACCGCCTCCACCTGACACGGGCACCTGGTCGCGGCGCAGGGAGACTCGGATGGATCGTCCCGACGTCTCCCCTGAGCGAGGACGAACCGGCAGCAGGCATCGATGTGGCAGCGTCAACTCTTGGTTGACACGGATCCCACGTCAACCTACCGTTGACGCATGACGGGTATTCGGCTCGACGAGATCATCAGCAGCATCGAACGTGCGCACCCGAGGACCGATGAGCAACTGGTTGCCGCGGTCATCGAGGCGGCGCACCTTGCGGACGTCTCCGATCGCCTGGTCGGCCACTTCGTTGACGCCGCTCGGCGCGACGGTCTTTCGTGGACGGAGGTGGGTGGCTGTCTCGGAGTGACGAAGCAGGCGGCACAGAAGCGCTTCGTCGTCCGGGACGAACTGACAGTGCTCACGGCCTTCACGGCCAAGGCCAGGCAGTCAGTCCTGCAGGCTGAGCGCGAGGCAGGGGCGCTCAGCCACGCATCGGTGGAACCAGCTCACTTGCTCCTCGGCCTCCTCGACGTCCCCGACTGCCTGGCCGCGGTGGAACTCCTGTCCAGCGCGGACGAGTCCCACGTCCGACAGGTGGCCGCTACCGTCTTGACCGGCGTCCAAGCGGTGGATGGCGCAATCCCATCGCCACCTCTCTCCGAAGCAGCCGTCAACGTGCTGCAGTCCGCCACAGACGTAGCCGAGCGTCTGCAGCACGGCTACGTCGGCACCGAGCACATCCTGCTGGCCCTGCTCGACAGCGAAACCCCAGGGCGGTTTGCTCGCAGACTGGGGCTCAACGTCGCGGAGACTCGATCCCGCCTCGTGGAGGCCGCCAGCGCCGCAGCCACCCTTCACTCTTGACGTGAGGCAACGGGCCATGCGCCGCGCGCAGAGGGAAACCGATATCGCACGGGGTGCGGAATAGTCCTCCCTGGATCGCTTGCTGGGGGTGTTCGGCGCTGCCGTGTTGGGCGTGGCCGCATGTCTCATCCTGAGAACCCCGCGCTGGCTCGTCTGGAGAGTGAGTGGTTGCACGTCGCGACCGACCCTGAACCAGCTGGCCGACGTCAAGCCCGCACACGTGATAGCCGTCCGGGTCCTCGGCGTGGTCACCGCGTTGTTCGCGGTCGGTTTCGCTGCTGCCGCGCTGGTCGGTGAGACCCGCGCGGATGTGCCGTTGGCGCGCACGCTCAGGGTGCACGCGGTGTGCCGATAGGGCGCGGTGCAGAGTCGCTGCTGCGGCCTAGAGTCCGCCCATGTCTGTTCTGTCGTTCACTCGAGTCACGAACGAGCTGACTGCCGACGCTTGGGCGCAGGTCCACAACGAGATCATCGCCAGCGATCCGTTGACGGTCGAACAAGTCGTGGGCCGATCGGCGACGTACGTCCGGGATCTCGCGGATCTCGGCGGGATGGTCGTGGGCTGTTCCACCGTCCGACCCGCCTCGGGTGACGAACCTGTGACGGTCATCGTCCGGATCCTGCCCACCTTCCGGAGGCGTGGGTTGGGCACGGCCTTCCTCGCTCATGCATTGACCCACGCCCGAGAGCTGGACGCGGTCCGCATCCAGACGATCGTGCTCGCGTCGAACTCGGACGGGTTGGAGTTCGCGCTGCGGCGAGGGTTTGTCGAGACGGATCGATACACGCTGGACGGCGAGACCGTTCCCTATGTCCACCTCGCAACATCCCTGGACCACCTGCGCAACAGGTAGCGCCGATGTGCCTCTCGCGTTTCGCATGGGGGTGACTTTGAGGTCGGCGCCAACTCATGGGTAACGGGCTCGACGAAGAACGGCTTGTCGCTCGCGTGGGTTGACTCCAGGGGCCTTGCAGCGCGTCACCCGCTAGAAGGGCGGGGTCTCGTCCTCGTCACGCGGTGCGGGCGTGGTGGTACGCGGCGCGGGTGGGGGTTCCGGCGCCGGAGGCTGGGTGGGTCTGAGTCGTGTCGGGGGGTCGTCGGCGGGGTCGTGGAGGAACGGTCGGGGTGGGATGTGGACGGTCTGGCCTGATGCGGTGGTCCAGGTGCGGGATCCGTCGGCGTTCGTGTCGGTGACGGTGAGGTGGCCGGCGGTCTTGAGCTGGTGGCACACGATGCACTTGGTGTCGGTGTTCGCGACGTTCGACGGGCCGTCGGGGAACGGGACCACGTGGTCCAGCTGCAGCCGACGAGGTGACCGCGTGGTGCAGTCCGGCGCGATGCAGCCACCGTCACGCGACATCACGAACCTGCGGAGGGGTTCGGGGAGGTACTGGCAGGTGCCGTAGTCGAGCAGGTGCCCGTCGACCGGGTCGGTCACCACCCGCCGCCAGGCGCGGGCGGTGTCGGCCCACTCCCGGGCGATCTGCGCCGGGACGGGCTGGCCCTCGAGGAGTGCGAGGCGGTCGTCCTCGCCACGGAGCGTGTCGAGGTCGATCACCACGTCGACCGTCACCTGCACCGACTCCCGCGGCTCCCAGGTGACCGTGCCGTCCTCGCCCACCGTCCCGAGGACGTGAGCAGCCAGCGCGTCCGCGCGGCACGCGCCCACACGGGCGTCGTCGTCCTCGGGGACCGCCGCGGCACCGCCGCGCTCCTGCCGCAGCACCGCCGCGTCGGCGTCGATGGTGGCCTGCATCGCCTTGATGGTCGACCACTCGTCGACCACACCCAGGAAGCCCAGGCCGTCGGGCAGCGGTCGCGAGTAGACGCACCGGGAGTCCGTCGCCCGGCGGTGCCGTGCGACCGCGTCAGCGTCCAAGGCGGTGACGGCCTTGGTGACCTCGTCACCGAACTTACCCACCGGCAGCCGTGTCGCCTTGCGCAGCACGCGGGTCTCGATCGCGACCAGCACCTCCGGGTCCCGAACGTCGCGGGTCCGCTCGACCAGCGTGCGGCAGTGCCCCTCGCTGACCTCTCCGGCGAGCAGCGCAGCCGAGAACTGGCGGAACGTCGTCGCGAGGGACCGGGCCACGTCGATGTCACGGCCGGCGGCGTACTTCGAGCAGCGACGGGTGATCGCGACCTCGTGCTCGCCGGCCACCTCCGCGAGGTAGTCACCGCAGGGCTCCGCACCGGCGAACGCGACCAGCACCTGCGACCGCTTGGCGGCCACGAACGCCGCGACCCGGTCCAAGCCCGCCACATACGCCAGGCGCGCGGCGTTCGACTCCAGGTCGTCGGGGTGCACCGAGGCCAGCAGCAGCAGATCCGACTCGTGCGCCGGACCGGCCAGCCCCAGCACCAGCTCGTCAGGAGTCAGCGGGTCGACCTCGCACCCCTCGACCGGACCCCAGCCGTTCGCCTCCGCGATCTCGTCCTGCTCCGCGAGCTCCGCGAGGTGCTCCACCACCAGGGCACGCGCGAACGCGCGCTCCTCCTCGGTGACGAACAACCCGAGCTCCTCGGGCCAGTTGTCATCGGCGCCGTCGTCGAACACCACGGTGACCGGCTGGTCGCCGGTGCCGTTCGTGGTGTTCCGCATGACCTCATCATCGTACATACGTACGATTCGTGTCAAGGGGTTCGAGCCATGTAATCCATTGCAGCGCAACGGTTCACGACGAGTACGGTGCAAATGGCCAGTCTCGCGGAGGGGTCTGACAGCCTCGTCCGGCGCGAGGCACGACGACCGGCGCCCAGGGATCGGTGTTGTCGCCGACGACGTCGGCGACGATCATCGGGGTCGGCGTGGTTGCGCACGGACGCCCGTCGCAGCGTCGCGTCGGGGGTGACGTGCAGGTAGAACGACGTCGCCCACCGGTCGCGCAGCCCCGGGCGCAGCAGGAGGACGCCGTCGAAGCACGATGTCCGTCGTCGCGGGGACGTCGATCGCGTCCGGGTGCACGGCACGTCATGTGCTCGCGGCGTCGGGTGCACCGAGAGCCGGGCGGCCCTTGGGGCGGCGCAGGCCGGCGTCGGTGAGGCGGCGCACGAGCTCCTTGGACGGCACGAGCTCGGCCCCGTGCGCGAGCGCATCCGGGTGCAGGTGCTCGGGGATGTCGTAGTGGTCGCGCTCGAAGCCGCGCCGCGGGATCCCGAGCTCGGCCGCGAACGCGTGCAGCTCGTCGAACGACTGGTCGCTCACGAGGTGGCCCCACCACCGCTCACGGTGCCACCACTGGGGCGGGTCGATGAGGATGGCCACCCGCGCAGGGTACGTCGCAGGCGCGCCCCCGACCCAGCGATCGGCGGCGGGTCGCCGGGTGCCGCGCGTCAGCCGGCGACTGTCGGGGGAGTGTCGTCGCCGTCGGTGGGCGGCGGCGCCTGACCCGGGCCGATCCGCTCGCTGAGCACCGCGACCTCCTCGGCCAGGCGCCGCACCCTCGACTCGAGGCGCGACACCTCGTACGACAGCTGCACCGACACGAGCAGCAGCACGACTCCCGACAGCAGGAACAGCAGGTTCGACGGGACGGCGATGCCGAGCAGGCGTGCGGCGTGCTCGAGGATCGTGGGCGCGATCGCCATCACGAGCAGCGACAGCGAGACGACCAGCCAGAGGACGGCGTACTTCTCGCGGAGGATGCCGCGGCGGAGCATCGCGATGACGAACACGAGCGTGCCCGCGGCGGCGACGATGCCGAGGATCTGCGGCTGGTTCACAGGTCGCCTCCCGCATCCGTGCGCCGCGTGAGCGCCACGACCAGCGCGAGCACCGTGCGGCCGAGGTTGAGGCTCGACTTGAGCGGCCCGTGGCTCGGCGTCCCGCCCTGGCGCTCGCGCATGTGCACGGGCAGCTGCGTCACCGTGAGCCCGGACCGCGACGCCAGCACCAGCGACTCCACGGTGTCGCCGAGGTACTCGGCGGGGTAGCGGTGCGCGAACAGCTCGATGGCCTTGCGGCTGCTGGCCCGGAAGCCCGACGTGGTGTCGGTGAGGGTCGCGCCGGACACGCGCGACAGGCTGCTCGCGAGCATCCGCATCGCCCACCGGCGAGGGCCACGCACCGTGTAGTCGCCCGCGCCCGCGAAGCGGGCGCCGATGACGATGTCGTGGTCGCGCGTCGCCTCGAGCAGCGCCGGGATCTCAGCGGGGTCGTGCTGGCCGTCGCCGTCGACCTGGACGACGCGGTCGTAGCCCTCGCGCTCGGCGACCAGGAAGGCCGTGCGCATCGCACCGCCGACTCCGAGGTTGAACGGCAGCCGGATCACGCGGGCGCCCGCGTCGGCCGCGCGCTGCGCGGTGTCGTCGCTGCTGCCGTCGTCGATCACGAGGACGTCGTACGGCCCGGCGGCGCGCGCCGCCGTGACGACATCGGCGATGGACCGGCTCTCGTTGAGCGCGGGCACGGCGATGAGCACGCGCCACTGGTCATCGGCCACGGGCGTACCGTAGCGCGGCTCCGTGGGGGAGCCGAGGTCGCGACGCACTAGGAGCAGGTGTCCTGCGCCGCCGTACGGGCCTTGACGATGGTCGAGGTCGGTGTGGTCGTGGCCTTGCCCACGACGACCTTCTTCGCGCCCGCGTACGACGACCCGACCGTGACCTGGATGGTCTTGCCGAGCCCCTTCTGGGCCGCGAGCGTCGAGCCCGGGATCGCGGCGGCGACGGTCTTGGCGGACTGGTCGTAGCGCGGGTCGTAGGTGATCACCGTGGCCGAGCCGACGTTGCTGGCGGCGTTGCCCGCCGCGCCCGAGATCCCGAAGCCGAGGGCCGCGAGGTCGGTGGCGGCCTTGTGGCCGAGGCCCGCGGTGCTCGTGCCATTGAGCACCTTGAGCGTCACGAGGCCGGGTGCCACGGTGACGACGGGCGCTGCCGAGGCCGAGGCCGACGGCGCGGGCGCCACGATCGGGGTGTCCTTGTTGATGGCCGCGAACAGCTGCGCCGACCGGGTCTTGTCCCAGAGCAGGACGTCGCCGAGGTGCGGCAGCTTCTTGTCGCCGGCGATCGGGACGGTCATGAACGCGACGTTGGCCGGGTTGGTGCCCTTGAGGCGGTCGGCGAGGGCGAGCAGCTGGTCCTGCCCGAGCCCGTTGTCGGTGGTGATGCTGCCGGCGACGGCCGACAGGAAGTTGTTGAGCTTCACGGGGTTGAGCAGCGTGCCGGCGCTCGTGGCCTTCTTCACGATCGAGGCGACGAACCTCTGCTGCCGCTTCATGCGTCCGATGTCGGCCGAGGGGTCGACGTAGCGGGCACGCACGTAGGCCAGCGCCTGCGGCCCGGTGATCGTCTGGCGTCCGGCCTTGAGGTCGAGCCCGGACTTCTTGTCCTTCATCGCGGTCGCGAGGCACACCTCGACGCCGTCGACGGCCTGGACCATCTTGAGGAAGCCGTTGAAGTTGATCTCGACGTAGTGGTTGATCGTGACGCCGGTGAGCGCGGTGACGGTCTTCACCATGAGGGGCGCGCCGCCCTGCTCGAAGGCGGCGTTGAGCTTGGCCTGGTGCGCGGCCTTGCCCTTGTACGCCGGGATCGTGGCGAGCGTGTCTCGCGGGAGGGAGACGACGGTGACGGCGTTCGCGTCGGCGCTGATGTGCACCAGCATCATCGTGTCGGTGCGGGGGGCGCCGTAGTCGGCGGTGCCGAGGTGCAGCTGCGAGGCCTGCTTGCGCGAGATGCCCTGCCGGCTGTCGCTCGCGACCACGAGGATCGTCTCGGGCGCGCTGGGCGTGCTGTCGTCGGCGTTGGTGAGGCCGGGGATCGCGATGCGGGTGACCTCGCCGGAGTAGCGGTTGACGCCGGCCCAGGCCACGCCCGAGCCCAGCACCACACCGACGGACACGACCGCCGCCACCACGCGGAGCCCGCGGCGGGGGGCCGGGGACTGCGGCGACGCGAGCGTGCCGGGGCGCGGCTCGGCACCCGGCTGCTGGCTCACGCAGTACCTCCGGCTCGTGGCCGGGCATCCGGCCGACATTCCTGTCCACGGTACGACGACGGGGCCGCGGGGCCGGTTTCGCAACGCCGGGTGACCTCGGTCACCTGCGGCGGTGGACTAGCGTTCCCCTCGATGTCCGATCAGCACGCGTCGCCGGGTCCCGAGCAGCGCCCCGCGTCAGCGGCGGCGCCCGGGGCACCGATCGGCGTCTCGGTCGTCGTCCCCGTCCTCAACGAGGAGCGCCACCTGGCCGAGGCGGTGCGCAACCTGCTCGAGCAGGCCTACGACGGCCCGATGGAGGTCGTGCTCGCGCTCGGCCCGAGCGTCGACCGCACCGACGAGATCGCCGAGGGCCTCGCCGAGGCCGACCCGCGTGTGCGGCTGGTCGCCAACCCCACGGGCCGCACGCCGGCGGGGCTCAACGCCGCGATCGCGGCCGCGTCGTACGACGTCGTCGTGCGAGTCGACGGCCACGCGCTCGTGCCGCACGACTACGTGGCTGCGGGCGTGGAGACCCTCGAGCGCACCGGGGCCGACAACGTCGGCGGCATCATGGCCGCCGAGGGCGAGACGCCCTTCGAGAAGGCGGTCGCCTGCGCGATGACCTCGCCGCTCGGCGTCGGTGCAGCGTCCTTCCACGTCGGCGGCGAGGAGGGGCCGGCGCCCACGGTCTACCTCGGGGTGTTCCGTCGCTCGGCGCTGCAGCGCGTCGGCGGCTACGACGAGTCGATGGTGCGCGCCCAGGACTGGGAGATGAACCACCGCATCATCGAGACCGGCGGTCTCGTGTGGTTCACGCCGCGGATGCGCGTCACCTACCGGCCGCGCCCCACCGTGCGAGCCCTCTGGAAGCAGTACTTCGAGTACGGACGCTGGCGTCGCGAGGTCGTGCGCTCGCACCCCGGCACGCTCAACCTCCGCTACCTCGCTGCACCGGTCGCGGTGGTGCTGCTCGTCGTCGGCACCCTGTTCGGGCTGCTGTCGGTGGGCGGCCCGCGCTGGTTCGCGCTCGGCTGGCTCGCCCCGATCGGCTACGTCGTGCTCGTGCTGCTCGGCGGGTTCTGGATCAGCCGCGGCGAGAGCTGGTCGACTCGCGTGCGAGTTCCCTTGGCGCTCATGACGATGCACGTCGCGTGGGGCCTCGGCTTCCTCACCAGCCCTCGCGGCCTTCGCGCGGGCGGCTGACGTGCGCGTCCTCATGCTCGTCGCCACCTCGGTGGCCACCGACACCCGCGTGCTGCGCGAGGCCACCACGCTCGTCGACGCCGGTCACGAGGTGCACGTGGTCGGGAAGGACGTGCCGCCCGACTTCGTGCCTCCGCCCGGCGTCACGGTCTCGAGCGCCGGTGCCTCCAGCGTGTTCCGGCAGGCCGGTGCGCCGTCGTCGTCCGGGCGCCGTCTGTCCTCGCCGCAGCGGCTGGCCCGGTGGGCGCTGCTGCCGCAGCACCGCAACCAGGCGTTCGGGTCGTGGGCACGTGCGGCGCAGGACGACGCGCGCACCCGCGAGTTCGACGTCGTGCACGCCCACGACTTCACGGCGCTCGAGGCCGGCGCCGCTCTCGCCTCGCAGCACGGCGTCCCCTACGTCTACGACAGCCACGAGCTGTGGCTCGGCCGTCAGCGCCAGTACCGGCCCACCCCGCTGCAGGACCGACGTGAGCGCGCGATCGAGAGCAGGCTCGGCCAGCACGCCTCCGCGGTGATCACGGTGGGCGACGGCGTCGCGGCCGCCCTGCGCCGCGACTACGGCTGGGACCACGTGGTCGTCGTGCGCAACACGTTCCCGCAACGCGTCGACGACGGCACCACCCTGCCCGCCCGCCCCTCGGGGCTCGTCTACGCCGGGCGCGTCGACGCGCACCGAGAGCTCGAGACCGTGCTCGCCGCGGCCCGGATGGTGCCCGAGCTGCCCGTCACGCTCCTCGGTCCGAGCGACGACGTGTGGGTGGGCGCGCACGCCGCCGACATCGCCGTGAGCCGGGCCACGCTGGCCGCGCCGGTGCCCGTGGCCGAGGTCACAGCCGCCCTGCGCGCCGCCGGGCTGGCCCTGGTGACCCACTCCGACCGCTTCGAGTCGCACGTGCTCGCGCTGCCCAACAAGCTGTTCCACGCGGTGCACGCCGGGGTGCCGGTCGTGGCCACCGACGTCTCCGAGCTCGCGGGCATCGTCCGAGGTCACGGGCTCGGGGAGGTCTACACCCCCGGTGACGCCGGGAGCCTCGCCGCGGCTGTGCGCCGGGCCGTCGAGGGCTACGACGACCTGCTCGCGAACGTGGCCGCGGCGGGCCCGGAGCTCTCCTGGCCGGCCGACGCCGCGCGGCTGCGACAGGTCTACGAGGGCCTGACGGTCGGATAGACTCGGCCCACCGCAGCGACCGCGCCGCCCGGGTCCGCACGCCATGGATCCGGCGCCCGATGCGCCCCCTCCGAAGGACTGACGTTGGCGAAACGCAAGCCGCACGACAGCGACATGTTCACCCCGGTGAGCAGCGTCGACGTCGACGACCCGCACGACATGTTCTCCGACGTGCAGATCTACAAGCCGCACCGCGCCGGCATCCCCAACCTGCCGCGCTACATCCGCGAGGTGTGGAAGCGCCGCGAGTTCATCACCGAGCTGTCCCGCTCGATGATGGTGGCCCAGCACTCGACGACGTTCTTCGGTCGCGCCTGGCTCATCATCAACCCGCTGCTGCTGGCCGGTGTCTACTACTTCCTGGTCTACGCGCTGCGCGGCGGCAAGGCCGAGCCGTACTACTTCGCCTACCTCACCGGCGGACTGTTCATGTTCTACTTCGTGTCCGGCTCGATGCAGGGCGGCTCGGGGTCGATCGTCGGCGGCGGACGCCTGGTGATGAACACCGCGTTCCCACGGCTGCTGCTCACCATCGCCGCGGTGCGCACCGCATTCTTCCGCTTCCTGCCCACGGTGCCGGTGTTCTACATCATCTACCTGGGCAGCGGGCTGCGCCCCAACTGGCACCAGCTGCTCGCGATCCCGGCGGCGTTCCTCATCGTGCTCTTCGCGATGGGGATGGCCGCCATCGTGGCCACGCTGCAGGTGTACTTCCGCGACACGGCGTCGTTCATGACCTACTTCATCCGCATCTGGCTCTACGTCTCGCCGGTGCTCTGGCCCTGGTACTCCCACGGCCAGACGGGGATCGTCGAGCTGCTGCTCAAGTTCAACCCGCTCTACTCGTTGCTCGGCGTGTGGAACGACGCGATCCTGTCGAGCGCCTACAACCCCGACAAGTTCCCCGGCGGTCCGGTGTACGCGCCGCTGAGCCTCTGGCTGCTCGCGATCGCGTGGGCCGTGGGCACGCTCGTCGTCGGCTGCCTCTACTTCATCTCCCGGGAGCGTGAGTTCGCTGTCCGACTTTGACATGGACTCCGGCTACGAGGACCTCAGCGGAGCCGACGACGAGACCGCGAAGCAGGCGCAGATCCAGCGCCCCGAGAAGGCGATCTCCCGCGATCTGGCCATCTCGGTGAAGGACCTCGGCGTCACCTACCGCACGTCCTTCCAGGCGACGCCGACGTTCAAGGAGACGATCGTCCGGCTCGGCCGCGGCCAGCGCGTGGTGCGCGAGGTCAAGGCGCTGCAGGAGGTCTCCTTCGACGTCCAGCACGGCACCGTGCTCGGCATCATCGGCCACAACGGCGCCGGCAAGTCGACGCTGCTGCGCACGATCGCGGGCATCCTGCCGCCCAACCAGGGCAGCGTCGAGGTGCGCGGTCGAGTGAGCACGCTGCTCGCCCTCGGCGTCGGCTTCAACGGCTACCTCACCGGCCGCGAGAACGTCATCCTCGGCGGCCTGGCCGCGGGTCTCTCACGCGAGCAGGTCGAGGACAAGTTCGAGGAGATCGCGGCCTTCGCCGACCTCGGCGACTTCATCGACATGCCCATGCGCACCTACTCGTCGGGCATGTACTCGCGCCTGGCGTTCAGCGTCGCGGTCAACATGGACCCCGACATCCTGCTCATCGACGAGGCGCTCTCCGCCGGCGACACGAAGTTCAAGCGCCGCGCGAGCGCCAAGATGAGCGAGATCATGAACACCGCGCGCACGATGCTGCTCGTCTCGCACGGCCTCGGCACGATCAAGGACCTGTGCAACGACTGCATCTGGATGGACCACGGTCGCCTCATGATGCGTGGCACGCCCGACGACTGCGTGGCCGCCTACAACGAGTCGGTCAACGCGTCCGAGAGCTCCCTCACCCTCGAAGACATCTGACCCGCCATGGCGCGCGACGGCGCACGCCCTGACGTCAGCATCGTCACGTCCGGGCACGACGTCGCCGACGCGCGCCTGCACCGCGAGGTCGCGGCGTTCGTCCGCGCCGGGCTCACCGTCGAGGTGCTCGGTCTCGGCGACCCGTCGGCGGGGCCGGCGTCGGCGTCGGTGAGCACGCACCCGCGCGGTGGTGCGGGCCGTCGCGCGCTCGACGCGCTGGTGCGTCCGTGGCAGGCCCGCGGCCGCGTGATCGTCGTCCTCGACCCCGACCCGGTGCCCTCGGTGCTGGCCCAGCGGCTCCTGCGTCGTCGCCCCGTCGTCGTCGACGTGCACGAGGACTACACGGCGCTGCTGCGCGACCGGTCGTGGGCGTCAGGCCCCGTCGGCGGCGTCGCGCGCGGCGTCGCCCAGGTGGTCTCCCGTGCAGCGGCGCGCGGAGACCTCACCGTGGTGGCCGACGACCACGTGCCGCCCGGCACCGCCCGCAACCGCCTGGTCGTGCGCAACCTGCCCGACGTCTCGTTCCTGCCCGAGCCCGGCCCGCGCGACCCGGAGCCGCGCGCGGTCTACGTCGGCGACGTGCGCGCGTCCCGAGGGCTGTTCACGATGCTCGACGCCGTGGCCGTGGCGCCCGCGTGGTCGCTCGACGTCGTCGGGCCGGTGGCCGCCGCCGACCAGGCCGAGCTCGACCGTCGGCTCAGCGACCCGTGGCTCGGCGAGCGCGTACGTCTGCACGGGCGCAAGCCGCCGG
>Ga0302322_100003450_pt1 | contig 13601 bp, 11 predicted proteins | sample Fen_T0_2_FD_203757 | JGI IMG/M metagenome (GOLD analysis project Ga0302322, IMG submission 203757) | Peat permafrost microbial communities from Stordalen Mire near Abisko, Sweden - Fen_T0_2 | ecosystem: Environmental > Terrestrial > Soil > Wetlands > Permafrost | place: Sweden: Abisko...
TGGAACACCTGAGCAGGGTCAGCGAATCCAAACCGCAGCTCAAGGTCTCTGCAAAGGTTAAAACCTTTGTCCTAGACACAAACGTCCTTTTGCACGATCCACAGTCGATCTACAAATTTGAGGACAATAACCTCGTTATCCCCGTCGAGGTTTTAGAAGAGCTGGACGCCATCAAAACTGAGCAGTCGACCGAACGGGGGCGTAATGCACGACGTGTGCATCGCATCCTGCAGGAATTGCTCCCTGACTCGCGCACGATGCTCGAAGGTGTGCAACTGGAGACCGGCGGTACGCTGTCAGTTGTGATCAACCGCTATTTGGTTGATCAGAATTTCACCAGTCCAGCCATGCAACGTTTTCGCGCCGTGCTGCCGGATCTTGGGAAAAAAGATAACCGAATCATCGCTTGTGCACTATTCGTGCAAGAGCAGTTTCCGCCGCCAACCATCCTCGTAACGAAAGATGTGAACGTGCAGTTAAAGGCGCGCGCGGTGGGTCTCGAGTCGGAAGATTACCTCAATGACAAGGTTCCAGAAGCCGTCGAGGAGGCTTCGTACCCGGAAATCCCGGTTTCAATCTACGAGCTTCAGCGGTTTTGTTCCGAAGGTGAGTTTCAGCTGGAACCAGCCGAGTCGCGCAAGCTACTGCTTAACGAGTACGTGCTGCTGCGCTCACATGAAGGCAAGACGATGCCGGCTCGTTATTACGGTGAAGGATTGGTTCGGCGCCTGAAAATCCCTGAATTCGTGAAGGCACAGGGTGGAATTCCGATCCGTCCGCGTAATCTTGAACAGCAATTCTTCATGGATGCGCTGCTTGACGACTCGATTTCGTTGATCACGTGCTTCGGTAAGGCCGGAACGGGCAAAACGCTCATTTCGACCGTGTGCGCGCTCCAGCAAACTCAGGACGAAAACTCGCGCTACGATGGTGTCTCGATCTCTCGTCCGGTGATTTCGTTGGGGAAGGACATCGGGTTTCTTCCGGGCACGCTCGACGAGAAGATGAAGCCGTGGCTTCAGCCGTACTTCGACGCTCTTGAAGTGCTCATCCCGTCAAAACCGCCAAAGGATCCGCAGTTTGCCGCGAAGAAGGTTTCGAAGAAGAAAAAGAAAAAACACGACGACATGGTGATGACCATGAATACACCACAGCCGCCTCACGTTTCGAGCGGCGGGCATGGCGGTGGCGGTGCCGTTATTAAACCCTACGAACGTTTAATTAAAAGCGGGGTAGTCGAGGTAGAGGCACTCTGCTTTATCCGTGGCCGTTCGATCGCGCGCCGCTTTTTCATTCTCGACGAGGCGCAACAGCTCACTCCACACGAGGTGAAGACGGTGATCACTCGTATTTCCGAGGGATCTAAGATTGTACTTATTGGCGATCCAGCGCAAATCGACAATCCTTACGTCGATTCACGCAGCAATGGTCTGGTATACTGCCACAATCGCATGAAAGGGCAGGGACTCGCTGCTCATATCACTCTGACGAAGGGTGAGCGCTCAAAGCTGGCCGAGCTCGCAGCGGATCTGCTCTGAGGCGGTTTGTCAGAGCGTTTAGTGCGTGCTTCTTTTACGAGAGATGCGCTGATTTTTCTGCGAATGTTTTGCTGTCGGCTGAGGTACCGATTTTTCGCGTACTACGGAGTGCAGTCGCGTTTGGTGAAAGCGTGGGCTTTTTACTTGGTGGCCACGCCTGCCTCGCGGGTGTCCTTGGCGAGCTGCTTGATGGCTTTTTCAAGCGGCGTACGAATTTTTTTAGCCATCCGATCGATAAAGAGGATGCCGTTGAGATGGTCGACTTCATGCTGGATGCAACGGGAGAAAAGCCCGTCACACGTGAGCTGATGGGGTGTGCCGTGGCCGTCTTGAAATTTCACGGCAATCAGGTCAGGGCGGTCGATATCGCCGCGGATGTCGGGAAACGAAAGGCACCCCTCTTCGTAGGACGTCTTAGGCGAAGGAAGCAGCGTGACCTCGGGATTCACGATGACCATGGGCATAAAAAGGTCCAACGGCGGGTGTGCGCCGTCGAGTTCCCAGGTAAAATCCGACTGTGCTTCGCGTAGGTCTACGACGCAGAGTTGGATGGCATGGCCGACTTGCTGTGCCGCCAGCCCAATTCCTTGGGCCTCGTGCATAGTCTCAGTCATTGCGTTGGCGAGCTTGCGTAATGAGGCGTCAAAAACGGAGATTTTTGCACCTTTCTTACGCAGTACAGGCAAGTTATAGTGAACAATTGGCAGCGACATGGGTCGATTCGGCTTAATCGTGGGTTTGCAATTGCTCGCCCGCAAATAAATATTCCAGTTCAAGAATGACGAAAACATCCGGTACCGGCAGCAATGTCCCCGTCGCGGTGGCGTGGCTGATAGCAGGCATTCTGCTATTAGTTGGTGCCTGGATGGTGCCCGTTAACTTGAAATCGGTGACGCCTGCGGTACTCAAGCAAGCTGGACGGGAAACGCCTTCGGTCGCCGTTTTCGGTAAGCAGATTCTCGATTCTGAAAAACTGGGCCCTGCACAACTTGTGCTAGCCGCGGCACATTTAGTGGATGATCCAAAAGCGCCGGAGCTTGACCGAGGTATCCGCGATGTCGCTACACGGCGTCCGGAGTGGATGGCTTGGGGTGGTTGGGATCCGTTTCTCGATCCTCTTTTCAATCTGAAAGAGAACACCGGTCATGCCGAGAGCACACCGGTACTAACGTTTTTTATTGCCACCAAGGCGCGTCAGGGGTTGTTGAGCTATCTTTCGAATTCTCGCTCGCTCGGTGTACAGGCCGTTTTGCAGACACGTGAGATTGATAAAACCTCTCAGTTTGTGCCTGCAAAACATGCAGGTGGGCAGGCACTTGACGCAGTGATCTTGCTGACCGCGCTTTTGTATCAAGGCGATCATTTGTCGGGATCGCTGCAACGTGAGCTTCGTGCGCTGGCCGAAGCATCTGTCACAGCGAAGCAGATGGGCGACCTAGAGACGTTCTATGTTGATCTACTTTCCCTGGGAAAACGTCTCGACTGGGTTCAGCTTTGCGAACTCCTCCGAACCACTGATAGCACTAAAACCATGGGCGAGTACGCGCACCTCGCACGGCTCGCGCCGGAAAATCTGCCGCTTATTTATACAGCGGCGTTATTCTCAGACTCGGCCGATCGTGTGGCGTCATACCTTATTCAATACGGCAAAACGGGACTTGAGGATCTTCGTTTAGCGCTTTCGTTCGGACAAGGCGCGGTACGGCAACTGATGCTTTTTCAGGTCCCGATTAACCGCAAAGCGGGCCCTGCGCTCGGTTGTGTAACCGAGGCCGCTCTGTTGTATCCCAAGGTAACGATCTTCGCCAAGTACCTCGGTTTCCTCGTGGGAGCATTCTTCCTGTTTCGCGGTCTGCAGGGTGAGCTTATCGCTCCGCGCCTTGAGCACGAGTCGCCGCTGCGCATGCAGAGCAGCGTGTTGGCTATTCTTACCGCAGGTCTGCTGGTTCTGGCGACTGAACCATTCTTGCTCAAAGCCGCGCCGCCTTCCGAATTTCGTCTCAAACTCCTTATCCCGATTCTCGCAAATTCCACTGACGCCAAACCTCAAACCACGCCTTCTCCCGCTCCCACCATGGAAACAAAAACGATCGCTTCTATTATCTTTTTCGCTGCGCTGCAGGTCTGCATGTACCTCTTCTGCCTGCGGAAAATTCGCGAGATTTCCCGTCAGTCCCTCACCCCATTGGTGAAGCTCCGCTTGATGGAGAACGAGGAAAACCTTTTTGACGGAGGTTTGTACATAGGCATCGGCGGCACAGCCATGTCGCTCGTGCTGCAGGTGCTCGGCGTGGTCCCGGCCAACCTTCTAGCGGCATATTCGTCGAATCTCTTTGGTATCACTTGCGTGGCTCTGGTTAAGATCCGCCACGTGCGGCCGTTTAAAAGGCAGCTGATTCTTGACAGCCAGGCCCCAGCACCCGCGGTGCCGGCTTCACTGATCGCTCCTATCCCGGCGAAACCTCAAGTCGCCGTACCTGTTGCAACCGCTAAGACACCCGTGGCCGCACCTGCTTCCTCCTTGCTCCCACCGCCCCCCCCACCACCCGCTTCTACTCCGGTTAAGAGCGCCTAAAGCGTCATGAACAAAACCCTCCTCCTCGTTATTTGCGACTTTTTGTTGCTCAACATCCTCGCGCTGACGAATTGGGAAAAATCAGAACCCGTTCGGCCGCAGCAGGCCCCTGTTCCCGCGATGGCGAGCGGCGGGACTGCAGCCACCACGAAGACCGACATGGTCGACATGATGAAGCTTTCGCTTGAGGACGAACGAGCGCAGCGCGAACAGCTTGCTCAACAGCTACAATCGACCCAGACGAATCTTCAAGAGCGTGAGAAGAATCTGAATACGCTCGAATCAGAAAAAACACGCCTCGCCTCAACGCTTACCGAAACTCAGCGCAGCGCTCAGGAACTCGCTCAACGCGTTGATGCTGCGACGCGCGAAGCCAGCATGTCGAAGGAACGTCTGGCTCAGTTACAGCGCGATCTCGAGCAACGTCAGGCCGAATCCGAACGCCAGAAACAACAGCTTTCTCAAATGGAAGCGTCTCAAGCTGAGTCGCGTCAGAAAATTGAAAATCTCAGCGTTGCAGTGAAAGTCGCCGAGCAGGAAAAAATGCTCCTCAAGGAAAATGCCGAATCGCTCAAAACGCAGGTCGAGACCGAACGCACCGAACGTCAGAAGGTGCAGGAAACTACCGTACAGCTAGCTCAAGGCGTCGGTCAATTGGCTCAACAGTCGAACCAACTTACCACAGAAATTCGCGAGAACCGTCCGATCAACGCTAACACGCTCTTCAACGACTTCCTCGCGAACCGTGTGCAGACCACTTTTAACGTGGCGCGCTCGTCGTTGTTTGGTCCTGGCAACAAGATTAAGGACGCAAAGACGGTGTTCGTGGCTGACGGCAAGCAGGTCTACGCCTTGCTGCATGTCGACGATACACCATTTACGTTGCGCGAAAACTCAATGGATTTGGACAAGCTCACTGTCACTTTCACGAAAGGCTCTTACCGAAGTGACGCGCCCGACTTACGTTTTCTCTCCGCTGATCCACGCATCGTTGCGGTGCCGGTAGATCCTGCACAGGTGAAGGCGATCGGTGCAAAGGTTTACCAGACTGCTCTTGAGCCTTTCAAATTTCCTGAAGCCGTGCTGATCAGCAATGGTGGCAGTGGCTACGGCGAAGTGGCTTTCAAGCTCGACCCAGAAGAGCCCAGTTATGTACGCATGGATAATCGCCTCATGAAACGCCTCTTTGGCGACTTCTCGACTTCTTCAGGCGACCTCGTGCTTAGCAAGACTGGCGAACTGCTCGGAATCATGGTCAATCGCGATTTTTGCGTTCTCATAAACAATTTCCTACCGGCAAAAACAATCCGTACCGGAGATAACGTTGTCGACCAGCACACAGGTTCGACTCTTAACGAGCTTTACTCTCGGCTCCTTCGTCGCCCATACAAGCTTCAGTGATCGTCGGGCTGCGTTCTTTCTGACATGCGGGCGCCGTCTATTAGGCGCCTTAGCAAGCCTAGGTTGCTAGGGTATCTTCGGTTGGATTTGTTGTAGTCGTTCAAGGGCACGTTGCGCGAAATCCCATTCTGGATGCAGCCGTAATACTGTTTCGTAGTGGACGATAGCCTCCGATCGACGATCGGGTATCTTTGATAAGAGGACGGCTAGGTTGCAGTGCGCCTCGGCGTAATTCGGGTTCAAGTGGAGTGCGGCTTCATACTGTGCAATTACTTCTGTTTGAGTGTTCGTCGATTTGGCTAAAGCATTCGCTAGATCAAAATGAGTTTCCGCGGAGCTGGGGTCTATTTTAAGAGCAATTTGGTAGTGACTGATCGCATCAGGTAAGCATCCGGGTATCCGCGCTAGCGCGGTGCCGAGGTTGGAATGCGCAGCCACAAAATTGGGCTTCAGCCGTATAGCTTCTCTAAAATGGGCAATAGCCTCTGATAGCTGGTTTTGGTCGCGGGCGAGTAGGGAGCCGAGATTGTTGTGTGCTTCAGCGTAGTCGGGCCTAGATATTAAAGCGGCTTCGAAGTGAGTAATCGCAGAAAATCTCGTTGCTGGATTTTTAGCCAAAAGGTTGGCGAGATTGAAATGAGCCTCTGGATAATCGGGCTTTATCTTTAAAGCCTTTTCGTAAAGTTCGATGGCTTCGGTTTTGTGCTCAGGAGTTGCCGCGAGAATGTTTCCCAGATTATTGAGTGCGAGCCAGCAATCAGGATTTCTGGCAAGAGTGCCTCGATAGAGTATTTCGTTGTCACCATAGAGTTGGGTCTGGCGAAAAGTTAAGATCCCGAGTATGGCAACAACGGGAACCGCAGCGAGAGTCCCGCTCCAGCGGGGCCTGTTTTTTGTCAACTGTTGTGTCGCGAGAGCCAGTCCGCCCGAGGCAGGCACAATGATGGCGATGCTCGCTAGATATTGGAAGTGGTCGGCGACGAACGAAAAAATGAAAGGATAGACATTCACAAAACCCAGTGCAGGGAACAGCATGGCTCCGTAAGCGAGGAGCGCGGCGAATGGTCCTCGGCTCTTTTTGCGTGCAAACCAAAGAAGTCCTGCGGCGAGGGCGACCAGCGCAATGGGGAAGAAATATTGCCAGATCACTGACGTGTCGGGTGTCCAGCGTGGATAGATAAAGATCAGATTAGTTGGCCATACCAATTTCCAGAGGTAAAACCATACGACTCGTCCGGCGAGCAGCCCGCGTTGTCCAAAGGACAGTGTAAAGTCAGCTCCTTGGGCGCCGATGTACGTCCGTTCCACCCAAGCCGTGAACAGTCCGCTGGCAGCGCCGATCGCGAGCCACGGAATCAACGGCATGATATCTTCTCTCCACCGCAAGCGCCCTCGTTGCCACCAGAAAACAATTAGAAGCACGACAGGCAGCGTGGCCGTTACCGTTTTCGTCAGGAGTGCGAGGAGGAATAACAAAAGCGCGAGCGCGTAGTGCTTGGCTTGACGGCTTTGATCAAAGCGAAGGTAGACGAGTGCAGCGCTAAGACAGAGGACGGTGGAGAGCGTATTTTTTTGCTCGCTGATCCAAGCTACGGATTCCACGCAGACCGGATGCAACGCGAAAATAAAACCCGCCAACCACGCGCCAGGAAGAGTTAGCCGTCGCATGATCGCTATCACGAGGCACGCTGCGGTTACGTGTAGCACAAGGTTGGTCAGGTGGTAGCCGAGTACCGCTTCACCCCACAACCGATACTCCAACCAAAATGCGCTGTGTAATATCGGGTAGTACTGTTGTGTAGCGCCGAGATCAGTCCAGATACGGAGCAGTCCGTGCAGCGAACGCAACGTTTGTGGGCAAACATGACCATCGTCATCCCAAACAAAACCGCCGTTGAACGCCGGAAAGTAGGCCAGTGTTGCGCAGGCAAAAATCAAAATCCAAGCGATGAAGTCTCGGCGTGGATACCTAGCGTTGTTCGCTTCGCTAATTGCCATGTCTGTCACTGCGAAAAGGAACGAGGAGCGGTGCAATCAAAATCTATCAGCAGAACCGCTCGCGACCTATGGGGGCCGATGTTTTATGGGCAATATTACCGGTTCAGATCTCTCGTAGAAGGGCAACTTGGCTCGCTTCGAGAAGGTGAGGGTTGCCGAGATCGTCAGTGAAATTGAGGCGGCCTTCTGGATCGACACCGCGGAAATATCCGGCAAGTGGTTCGGGGCGGCTGTTGAGAGAAATTTGTACACGCCGGGGATCACCCCAACGGTTGTTTATGTCTGTTACAATTTCGTTGAAACGATCTTGTCCGATTAAGGTCTGCAGGCGGCGGAAAGCGCCGAGAGTAAGTCGGGTAATTTCGTCGAGTGAAATAGAACGTGTGGTGAGTTCGGCTACTCCGATGGTGTGCCCGGCCAGGCTGACCTCAAGCGTGTCGGGTCGGTTAGTTATATTGATGCCGACGCCGATCACCGCGGTCTCGGGCTGGTATTGTTCGACGAGGAGGCCGGCGAGTTTTCGTCGGTCAGAAAGAATGTCATTGGGCCAGCGTAGGCGCAGGTTGTTAACGCCGATACCGTGCAGGGCTTCTATCACGGCCCAACCAGCGCCCAGCGGCAGAATACTCCACTTTTTGCGCGGTCCGGGCGCGGGAAGCACGGCAGAGAGCCAGAGACCGCCAGCGTCGGAAACCCACGTCCGACCAGTGCGTCCACGCCCGCCAGTTTGGACGTCGGCTCGCACGGCGTGCCAAGCGGGTAGGGCACCTGCTACGGGATTGGTTGAAGGCAGCGAGGCAAATTCGTGCAATTGCCAGCCTTCAACGATATGGCAGGCGCGCTCGCAAAGCGTAGATTCCAATTGCATCACCCTTAACGAAAAGAAAGGACGGCGAGTTGACGAACCAACTCTACGTGAAGCGGCTAGTTAGAAGGGGATGTGGTGGAGGCGAGAACGAAAACTGGCATGGGACTACATAGGCAGTTTCGAGTACGCGGCTGACCTTTCGATGTAGAGGATACGGGCAGCCTTGCGGAGTTGAGTGGCCAGCAGAACTCGGCGGACAAGGCCGCTTACGAATCGGGTGTATTTTGGCCTGAGCTACGGCGGTTAACGCCGATTGCGATGATGAACAGTCCAATGATCGCGAGGAGTTGGCCTAAAAATTTCACAATGACCCCGGCTTTGTCGGCGAAATGTGGAGCCACAACTCGGGCGAGTACGATGCCGATGAGAGACGTGGCTATGCCAGCAATCCAGTAACGGCGGGCGGTGCGTAACGATTCAAACTTCATGAGTGAGAATTTTTGCCCGGAGCTTCCTGGTTTTTCAAAGTTCGGCCATGCCAGATCGAAAATGCGATCGATGCGGCTAGTACGCTGACGATGACGAGCAGGGGAACGTAAGGGAACTCCTTAAACCAATGCTCGGAACTTATAAGAACATCGCCAACAGCGTGCACCCCGACTTTAGTGAGAAGCCAGCCTAGTCCCGGGATGACCATTTTCGCTCCGATAAAGAAGAGGATCAAGCTGACGCCGTGTTTGAGGAACTTGAACATCCCCATAATTCCGCGAATGGCGAAGAAAAGGGAATTTAGGCCGAGTACGGCGAATACGTTCGAGGTCAGCACGACAAACGGATCTTGGCTGATTCCCATAATCGCGGGGATCGAATCAATGGCAAAGAGCACATCCGTGCTGCCAATAACCAAGAAAACGAGGAAAAGAGGTGTGACGTGACGCTTTCCTTCGAACCGGGTAAAAAGATGGCCTGTGGACTGGTCTTCTTTGTGGATTGGCAGGAAACGCGACGCGAGTTTGTAGAGCAGGTTCTGGTCGGGATGGACTTGATCGTCTGCGTTTGAGGCGATCATTTTCCAGGCTGTCCAAATTAACAGTGCGCCGAAAACACAGAGCAACCCGTGGAAGCGGTCGATGAGTGCGATACCGAACAGAATAAAAACGATGCGCAGGACGATTGAGAGATAGATGCCCAGTTTGATGAGCTTGGGTTGTGCAATCTCCTGCACGCCCATCAGCGAAAAAATGAGGATGAAAACGAAAAGGTTATCCACCGAGAGTGAGTACTCGGTCAGCCAGCCAGAGATGTACTCAGTGAAAACCTCGCGCCCATTCGGGTGAAGCCAGTAAATAAATCCGGAAAAACCGAGTCCTACCGCCATCCACAGCGCGGTCCAACGAAGGGCAGATTTGACGTTGATGCTTCCCTTGCTGTGGAGGAAATAATCAATTGCCGATACTCCGACGAACGTGGTCCAGAATATGATCCAGAGAAGCGTGATCGGAGTCATTTCATCATGCGCAAGGTCCTTTTAGCGGACATTGTGCGAACTGAAAACCTGGCGACGGCCTTCGACCGACCAAGCTTGACGTTTTGGGCAGGGCTCACCGATCGAAAGGATACGATGGTGGGCGCGCAAGGTGGTATGAACGGCGGCAGAAATGGCAGCTACGGTTTCTGGCGCTATGCCTGGGTTTGTCGGAGCGACAGGGAAAGGAGCGGAGGTTTCCAGCACTTCTATCCGGCGATGCAAACCAACCAATTTGCGAGTGACAACATAGAGGGCGACGGTCACGACGACGAGCAGGGCAGTCTTGAAGTCGATCAAGGGGGATTGAGGTTCGGCTTGAGCGACGGCCTGGGTTGCGGCGAGCAGTGAGGGGAACATTGGGGTAAATGTTGAGAGTGGTGAAGTTGAGCTGGTAGGCCTTACAGACGCGCGAAAGCATCTGCTTTGTAGCATGAAAAACAAGCCCGACTTTAGGTCGGGCTCGGTGTACTTATCGCCGATATATTACCGGCTGCTCACAGTAAGACGCTTATGAGCACGGTTTTGTTCAAAACCGATTATTTGAGCAGCGGGATGAGTGTAACGTAAATACCCGTGAGAATCGCGGTCGTGATAACGCCGCAGACATTGGCGCCAAGTGCATCCGGAAGGATAATGGAGCCAGGATTCACTGCCGAGACTTCCTTCTGAGCGACTTTTGCGGTGCTGGGCACGCAACTAACAGCCGCGATACCGATGACAGGGTTGATCTTACGTCCACTAAAGAAGTACAGAATATAACCACCAACGATGCCACCTACGCCCGACAGCAAGAGTGAAAGCATGCCGAGAACGAGGAGAACGAGGACCTTCGGATTGAGAATGGTGGAAGCTTCGCACAATACGCCCAGCGTTAGGCCGAGGAACATCGTTGCGCCGTAGAGGATCGGACCATCGATCAATTGGATAAAATATTTGAGACCGGATTCACGCACAGCCACGCCCACAAAGAGCGACAGCAAGAGCGGCGCCGCCGAGGGAAACAAGAAGCATAGAACCACGCAACCGACGACGGCGAAGGCGAGCTTCTCGTCGGACGTAACGACCTCGGTTTTCCGTTTCGGTAATTTAATGGCGCGCAGTTTAGCGGGCACTAGGAAACGAATCAGGTATGGATAACCACCATAACAAAGCCCAAGGTACAAATAGGCGACTACGGTGATCGGCACAAAAAGGTGTTTGGCCAGCGTCAGCGAAGTGAAAAGCACCATTGGTCCGTCGGCGCCGCCAACCATGGCGATCGAAGCGGCTTCACGATAGGTGAGGCCCATGGCTACCGCGATGGGGAATGTCGCGACAGTGCCAAACTCAGCGCAAATCGCCAAGAACATGCTCTGGAATGGCCGGGTAAGAACAAAGCCCACGTCGAGCAAAACGCCGATGCCCATGAACACGAGGCAGGCAATCAGGCCGTTGCTGAACATGAAAGTGTAGACCGGCTGCAGGAAATCGACCTGCAGGACGTACATGAGATTATCAGTTTTCTCGACCAGTGGCGCCATGAACAGCGTGCCTGGCATCTGACCTGCCGCGGCTTGGGCAACGATTTGCTGCTGTATGATGGGGTCTGCGTGCACAGCGGAGCCTTGCACGATGATGCCCGCTGTCGTGGGATCGAGGAAAAGCACACCGGCGTTGACCGCGGCCATGCCGAGCCCCATCGGGATCATGAGGAGCGGCTCCAATATTCCCTTCTTGCCCAAGTAGAGCATGACGACGCCGAGCAGCATCAGTCCAATTCGCCCAACTAACACAGTAGTTGGAACGGCAGACATCGTGGTGATGCCTTGGAAGAGATCGAGAATATGGAAATTTTGCATGGAAAACCTTCGTCAGGACTTTTCGGTGAGACGCCTGAGCGTGCGGTACAGCCCCTTAATCAAAAGGGCGACCAGCATCGACATGATAAAGGCGATGCTGTAAATGAGTAGTGCTTGGAGAATAGCGGTTTTCACGGATTTTGTTGCCCGGCCTCACAGAAGCGCGACCGGGCATGAATAGCAGAATTAGGCGATGCGCAGGATGACAGTGCCTTCTTCAACACCTTCACCCGGAGGGATGAGGGTTTCGGTAACTTTGCCGGTTTTGGAGGCGTAGATGTAGGTGTTCATCTTCATCGCTTCGACCGTGGCGACCTGGGCGCCTTCTTTTACGACATCGCCGATCTTAACGTCGTACGAGACGAGCTTGCCAGCCAAAGGACTGACGACATCGCCAGCCCCAGCCGCTGTTTTTGGGGCGGTTGCGATGGGTGCCACGGGAGCCACCGGGGCAACGGTAGCGGGGGCAACTGACATCGGTACTGCGGTTTGAGTGCCGTCGTCGAGAATTTCGACTAGGACTTCGTAGGCTTTGCCCTCAACTGTTACACGGAGTTTTTTCATATAAACAAAGACTGGCTGTTATCGTACGTGGGGGTTAGCGGACCTTATGGGAAGAGTAGATCTGGCGACGGCCTTCCATCGACCATTGCAGACGGCTGGGGTCAACGGCTGGTTCGGCAGAGACTTCAATTGGATTGATGCCTGCGATGCGAGCTTTCGATCCAAGCGTGACTGCCACTGCTGCGGCAATCGCGGCGAAAATTTCGGCGGTCGGCGTAGCATCGTTAGCGAGCTCGATTTGCTGCGGAACCGGCGCAGGTGCGTCGGGATGCGTGGCCGCGAGCCAGCGACCCACCGCGGCGACCGCGAATAAAAACACGGTCACGCCGGCCATAATAGCGAGCAGTGCCAACCACTGATTGCCGAAGAGCGGCTCGAATGTAGTCGCGCTCGTTTCGGCGAACAAGGGAGAGAAGGGAGATGTCATGGTAGTGACCTCGTGCGGTCAATGTGCACGAGGATGAGCGTGTTCGATCAAAGCGGAATGTTGCCGTGCTTCTTGGGCGGACGAGTCTCGCGTTTGGCGAGCGTGTTACGCAAGGCCATGGCGACGATGCCGCGCGTCTGTGACGGCTCGATGACATCGGTGATGAGAGCTTTGCTCGCAGCTTCGTAAGGAGCAGCGAATTTGTCGCGGTATTCCGCGGACAATTCTTTTTCCTTCTTCTTGGGATCGGTGGCGGAAGCGATTTCGCGCTTAAAGAGAATTTTTACGGCACCGTCCGCGCCCATGACAGCGATCTCTGCGGTCGGCCAAGCGAAGACCAAGTCAGCACCAAGGTCGCTTGAGCACATCGCGAGATACGCACCGCCATAGGCTTTGCGCATGATAACGGTGATCTTCGGAACGGTGGAGGCCGCGTAGGCGAAGAGCATCTTAGCGCCATGGCGGATGATGCCTCCGCGTTCCTGCTGGATGCCAGGCATGAAACCTGGGACGTCCACGAGGGTAACGATCGGAATGTTAAAGACGTTGCAGAAGCGGATAAAGCGGGCGCCCTTGTCGGAAGAGTCGATGTCGAGTGTACCGGCCTTGACTGTCGGCTGGTTGGCGATGATGCCGGTAACAATTCCTTGGATACGGCACAGGCCGACCACAATGTTCTTGGCAAAATCGCGCTGCACTTCGAGGAAGTCACTGTTGTCGACGAGGCGGGCAATGACCTTTTGCACGTCGAGCGGTGCTTTTGGGTCATCCGGCACGATATCGTTCATTAACGGGTCGAGTTCCATCGAGACCGTCGGGGTCGGATGGTGCGGCGGATCCATGATATTGTTCGACGGAAGGAAAGAATGGAGCTTTTTCGCGATTTCGAAAGCGTGGGTTTCGTTTTCGGCGACGAAGTGAATG
>Ga0302322_100003451_pt1 | contig 13600 bp, 9 predicted proteins | sample Fen_T0_2_FD_203757 | JGI IMG/M metagenome (GOLD analysis project Ga0302322, IMG submission 203757) | Peat permafrost microbial communities from Stordalen Mire near Abisko, Sweden - Fen_T0_2 | ecosystem: Environmental > Terrestrial > Soil > Wetlands > Permafrost | place: Sweden: Abisko...
CCCAATGCGACCTTGGCCTCCTACACCACGCCGGCCACCACCACCAGCATGAACGGAAACAGCTACACCGTGGTCGCCACCAACTCGATGGGGAGCGTCACCAGCAACCCGGCGTCCCTGACCGTGAACGCCACCCCCACCGCGCCGATCTTCACCACCCAGCCCCAGAGCCAGCATGTGACGGCCCCTGCCACGGCCACCTTCACAGCGGCCGCATCGGGCAATCCGACCCCCACCTATCAGTGGTACCTGGGCATCACAGCGATTCCCAATGCGACTTCGGCCTCCTACACCACGCCGGCCACCACCACCGGCATGAACGGAAACAGCTACACCGTCATCGCCACCAACTCGGTGGGGAGCGTCACCAGCAACCCAGCGTCCCTCACGGTGAACCCAGCGGTCAGCAGCATGGAGGGCATCTACTGTGGAACCATCATCGTGAGTGGGGCAGCCAAGCCCATGATCGCCGGTGTGACGGCCATCGGTGAGTTCAGGTTCACCACCACCGATGATTGGGTGGGCAGCGCCACCCTTTCTGGCACCACGGGCGGTGGCACCCTCTATACGGCCAGGGGGGCGACTCCGAACACCTTGAGCCTGTCCAATGTCGTCGTGACGCCTGGCACTTCCATCACGGGCTCCTATGCCTATGGGTCGGCTACGGGCACCTTCTCACTCGCTTCTGCCACGGACCCGAAAACGGGAGTGGTGTTGTATAACAACCCGACGATGGCGCTTCCGGTGACGGGTTGGACCACCACCACGACGGACAATCTTGGCTGGCAGTCCAGTACCTATCCCTGGACGGCGGTGAACGTGGATGCCTCCGGGATCATCAGCATGACGGTCAACAAGGCCAACGTGACCGGGACCCTGGCCCAGCTCTCCAGCGGCGTGAACCTCTACAGGATCAACCTCACCTTTGCCAATTCCGGGACTTTCACGGGACTGGGGTGGTATTCGGGCCTGACCTACTCAGGGCCTGCCAATGGCTCTGGTTGGCCGCTGAATCTTGGAAACGGCGCAGATGGTTTCTTCCCTCTCGTCTTCTACTGCATCCTGTCCACTACCCCTGATAATAAAACCTCGAACCTGGGAGTAGCTGCTGCAGTCTCGTACGCTCACTAGTGTTCCGCCAGAGGTTGGGACAGGTGAAGTCAATCCCTTCACCTGTCCCGCTGTTGTTGGTCCAAGAATCCCAGCAACCAAACGGGATCCCCAGGACTCTGCCGGGGAGCCAGCGGATGGTTGGCCAGGACGGGAGGGAGCAACCGATTACCGTAGCTCCGCTTCTAGGAGGGCTCGGAGCCGCGGAGAGGCTGCCCCGGGCCGGAGCGGCGGCAGGAGCGCCAGCCCTTCCGTGGCGGTGGCGCGGGCCTTCTCCAGCTGGCCGGCCGTGTGGCAGGCCTGGGCCAGACATAACAGGTAGAACGGCTGCTTGCGGTGTGTCTGGCTGACCATGCGCTCGGCGAACTGGATGGCCAGCTCGGGCTTCCGGAGCCGGGCGGGCAGGGCCATGATCAGGGCCGAGGACGCGCAGTCCAGCGTCTGCACCGTCGCATCGTCTGCCAAGGCCTTCGCACGCAGCACCTCAAGGCCTGAGGCCACCAGCTCTTGGCCTACTTGCTGGCCATGCAGGCGCTGCAGGAGCGTTCCGGCAAGCACCTTGTTGTAGGCCAGGGGGACCGTCCAGCCCAGGTTGTCCGGGTTGAGCGTGACGAGCCGCTGAAGGATCGCGATGGTGCGGTCCAGGAGGCTGATCGCCTGTTTCATGTGGCCCTGGTCCTGCCCGCGATCGGGACTCAACAAGGGGTCCAGCAGGTCCAGGTAGGTGAGCGCTTCGTTGGACAGGACGATCTCCAGATCGTGCTGGGAGCGCGTGTCCTTGGCATCGGCCGCCGCGAGCTGCTCGAAGGGGACTCTTGCCTCCTTGAAGGCCGCGAGGGCAGGTCCGTAGGCCCGGGCCTCGGTCAGGGCCATGCCCAGCTTGCGCTGGCAGGAGGCCACCATGCGCCGGTTCGTGGCGTCCTCCCGGATGCCCGCCGGGAGGGCGTCCCAGGCGGCCAGGGCGAGCCGGTACTCCTCGATGGCCTTCACCGGCTCGGTGTCGACCAGGATGCTGCCGATCTTCAGGTGGTCGATGCCCACCGCCCGCCGGGAGCGGGTGAAGGCAGGATCAACCTGGAGGGCGCGCAGGGACAGTTCCGCCGCCTTCCGGTACGCCTGGAGGGCCGCTTCCGTTTCGCCAAGGCTGGGCGCGCCGTTCTGGCCGAGCTGGTCGCCCAGGCTGGCGTAGGTGGAGGAGGCATCCGCGAGCCGATCGGCGGACGGCTTGGCGTGGGCTAGGAGCGTGTCGAAGAGGGTGGTTGCCTCCCGCATCGACGCGATGGACGCCTGGGGTCCGTCCGCGAACCAGACAATCTGGCTTTGGGAGCGTACCGCCAGGGCCAGGGGCTCGAGCACCTCCGGGTTCTGCGGTTCAGCGGCCTGGAGCGCCCTGCCGAGGCTGACGGCCTTGCCGAGGCTCACCAGGGCGCCCGGTCCGTCGCCGATGTTCTGGTCGTAGGGGTTGCCCTGCAGGTTGCCCAGGCGGGTGTAGGCGTCCACCAGGTCCAGCTGGGTCAGCCGGTCGCCGGCCGTGTCCTTGGCCATGTGGTCCAGGCGCTGCAGCACGCGCTCCACCAGGAGCCGCCGCACGGGTGTCGAACCCGGCAGCTGCTTGACGGCCTCGTCGATCTCCGAGAGCAGGCTCTGGCTCAGCTGCCGCAGGTCTGCCGAGCGTGCTTCAGCCCTCCGCTGGGCCGTGGTCGCTTTCCGGTATTGCCAAAGCACGCCGACCAAGCCGCTGATGAGGCTTGCGAACACCAGGAAGATGGCGCCCAGGGCGAGCTTGTTGCGCCGGATGAACTTCGAGGCACGGTAGCGCAGGTTGCCGCGCCGAGCCTTGACCGGGCGGCCGTCCAGGTAGGCCTGGAGGTCCGCGGCGAACTCGTCCACGGAGCGGTACCGCTCCCGGGGATCCTTGCGCAGGGCCTTGAGTACGATGGCATCCAGGTCTGCGTCGGGCCGCTCGGGGCCCCGCGAGACGGCGCTGGGCCTGGGCGGCGGCTCGGTGCACACCACCCGCAGCAGCTCGGCGGTGCTGGCCTCCTTCACCTCGTAGGGCAGCACCTCGGCCAGGAGCAGAAAGAGGAGCACGCCGAGCGAGTAGGTGTCCGAGGCGGTGGTGATGGGCTCGCCCAGGATCTGCTCGGGGCTCGCGTAGTTCGGCGTGAAGGACTGGAAGCCCAGGCGTGTGAAGTCGGTGGCGGGCCCCGTGGCGGGCAGGGGGGCCAGCAGCTTCGCGGTGCCGAAGTCCAGCAGCTTTGGCGTGCCGTCCGCCTGGACCAGGATGTTGTCCGGCTTCAGGTCCCGGTGCACCACCAGGTTCTGGTGGGCGAAGTGCACGGCGGCGCAGACCTTCGCGAACAGCCGCAGCCGATCCCGGAGGACGAGCCGGTGCTCCCGGCAGTGGCGCTCGATGCTGACGCCGTCGACGAATTCCATCGCCAGGTAGAGCTCACCGTCCTCGCTCACGCCGCCGTCCAGGAGGCGGGCGATGAAGGGATGGACCAGGCCTGCCTGGATCTGCCGTTCCTGGCGGAACCGCTCGCGGAAGAGGTCCGTGGCCAGGGGCAGGTCGATGAGCTTGATGGCCACCTGCTGTTGGAACTGCCCGTCGCTGCGGTGCGCCAGGTACACGGCGCCCATGCCGCCCCGGGCCAGCAGGCGGTCCAGCTGGAAGGGGCCGAGCCAGCGGCCGCCAGCCTGAGGGTCCACTCCAGTACGGTCCCCGGTGGGCCGGGGCGCGTCCAGTGCCCGTTGGGCCTGGAAGGCCTTCAGCAGGGAGAGCAGTTCGGACCGGAGGGCGGCATCGCCTTGACTGAGGTTCTCCAGGCAGGCTGTCTGCGCGTCGTCCGGCGCGGCCAGCACCTGCTCGAAGGCCAGCTCGACCCGCTGCTGGAAGTCGGGCGGCCCACTCTCTACTGGTCCATGCTCGGGAGGCAAGGCTGAACTCCGGGTTCTGGATGGCGCTTCGTCTAGACTGCGTGGCGCGGGGAGGAATCGACTCACGAATTCGGCGGGTCCCTGGGGGCTTCCGGGTTCATCCTCCGGTAGAGCCAGGCCTTCGAATAGTTCAGGTGCCGGTCCACCGTCGCCTTCGAGAGGTTCATCAGGTCCGCCGTCTCCTCGGCGGTGTGGCCCAGGAAGTAGCGCAGCTCGATGAGCTGGACTTTGAGGGGGTCGATCTGGCCCAGGGCCTCCAGCGCGCTGTCGAGCTCGATCAGCTCGGGGCTCCCGATCCCAATCCAGGCGAGATCATCGCTGAGTGGCACGTGCTGCACGGCTCCGCCACGCCTCTGCGCCTGCTGCCCGCGGGCGTGGTCGATCATGATCATCCGCATCACCTTCGCGCAGAAGGTGAAGAAGTGGATCCGGTCATCCCAGACGGCCTTCTTCTGGCTGTGCAGGCGCAGGTACAGCTCGTGGACCAGCGAGGTCGCCTGCATCAGCCCGGGGTCCTTCTCCCTCCGGACGTAGGCGCCCGCGATCTCGCGCAGGTGCGGGTAGACGAGCGGCACCAGCTTCTCGAAGGCATCCGGTTCTCCGCTCTTCCATTTCGCCAGGAGCAGCGTGATCTCGCCCGGTTCCGTTGCCATGGGAATCCCCGAAAGCGTTGCGGGTAGGTGGGTCATGTATCAGAGATGGAGGGCCGTCCAGAAGGTGTCGTGACCGGGGCCAAAAAAAACTTGAGTCATCTTTATCCCAGTTTGCGCAGTCCAGGGTGTAGCCGTGCGAAAAATCGTCAAATCCGGCGATGGCGCGGAAATTTCTAAATCCCACAACCCTGGAGGCTATATGGGAAACGGTCCTGGTCGAACCTGGTATGCCGCTGCACTCGGCTTGGCGGCCGCGGCGATCACCCTGCTGGCGATGGCCTGCGGTGGTGGCGGTGGATCAAGCCCCGCGTCGCCCACGCCCCCGACCTATACCGTAACCTACAGTGGCAACGGCAGCACCGGCGGCAGCGCGCCGCTGGATTCGGGAACTTATCAGCAGGGCCAGACCGTCACTGTGCTGGGGAATTCGGGCAGCCTCGTGAAGGCCGGTTCCTCGTTCACGGGCTGGAACACTGTGGCCGGCGGCACAGGCAGCTCCTATGCCCAGGGCCAGACCTTCACCATGGGCACGGCCAACGTGACCCTCTATGCCAAGTGGGCCACCGGCCCCGCGACCTACACCGTGACCTACATTGGCAACGGCAGCGACGGCGGAAGCGTCCCCGTGGATGCCACTGCCTACCAGCAGGGCGCGATGGTCACAGTGCTCGGCAACACCGGGAGTCTCGTGAAGACCGGTAATACCTTCACGGGCTGGAACACGGTGGCGGGCGGAACGGGCACGGCGTACACGGCAGGCCAGACCTTCACGATGGGCGCCGCGGGTGTGACCCTGTATGCCCAATGGTCTGCAGCCACCGGCCAGGGCTTCGCCTACACGGTGAACCAGTACGAGGCCACGGTCTCGCAGCTCAGCATCGGCTCGAATGGCGCGCTCGCCGCACTGGCGCCCCCTTCGGTCGCCTGTGAACTCGACCCCAACAGCCTGGCGGTGGACCCCTCCGGCAAGTACCTCTACGTGGTCAACCTGAAGGGCGCCACGAGCACCTCGTACGGCAGCATCTCCCAGTACACCATCGGCGCCGACGGGAAGCTCGCCCCCATGGCCCCGGCCGCCGTCGCAGAAGGTGGCCTCTTCACCGACATCGCCGTACACCCTACGGGTAAGTGGGCCTATGCCCCGAGCTCGAACAACTCGAAGTCCACCGTGGTCCAGTACACACTCGGCACAACGGGGGCCCTCACCTCCACCTCCACGACTCCGGGCGGCCTCTTCCCCGTATTCCTGGCGATCCATCCCTCGGGCAACTTCCTCTATGTGGCAGATAGTGCCTTCATCAGCCAGTACACCATCAACCCGACCACGGGGGCGCTCACGGCGATGACGCCGGCCACGGTCCCTGCCTTCAATACGGGTGGCCACACCACCTTCGCGATCACGGTCCACCCCTCGGGCAAGTACGCCTATGTCACCGACTACTACGGGGGCATCCTGGAATACACCATTGATGCCGTCACCGGCGCCCTGTCGCAGCTGGCCCAGACCAAGGTGGATGGCCCCATCCAGGGCGCGGCCTGGATCACCGTCGACCCCACCGGCAAGTACGCCTATGTGGCGAATGAAGGTTCGACCACGGCGGCCATCTCGCAGTTCACCATTGGCGCGGATGGCACCCTCACGGCCATGACGCCTGCCTCCGTGGCGGCCACAAGCCCGGGCACCAACATCCAGGTGGATGCCACGGGGACCCACCTCTACATGACGAGCGGTTTCGGGGCGGGGGCCACCAACATCGTCACGCAGTACCTCATCGGCGCGAACGGGGCCCTCACGCCCATGACCCCGGCCACGGTCTTCGTGGGATCGGGACCCAATGCCATCGTCCTTGTGAAGAAATAGCAGCTGGCTGGGTCTCCTTGGGGACCCGGCACGATAGATAAACAAGACAGCAGCGGGCGGGCCACCACGGCCCGCCCGTGTCGTTCCAGCGGATCCATGGAGGGACACGGACCGGGCCGGAAGGTTGCTGAGCGGCTCAGTCCTCCGCTGCGGCCGCCTTCAGAGCCGCCCACAGCGCCTCCACATGCCGGAGCTCGGTGGCCTCGGCGCCGATGCTCACCCGCAGCATCTGGGTGCCCTTGAGGATGGAGGGCGTCAGATAGGCTTTACCGCCCTCGTTGATGCGCTGGGCGATGTCGAGGTTGTGCGCGGCCAGCCCGGCCTCGTCGAGGCCAGGCTTGAGGTGACGGAGGCACACGGTCTGCAGGGGTACCGGGGCGAGACGTTCCCAGTCCGGCGCGGCGTCCACCTGGGCCTTCAGCCACTGCGCGTTCTCCAAATCTCGGCGCAGGCGGGCCTGCAGGCCCTCCACGCCGACATCCATGAGGTAGAACCAGAGTTTGAGGGCGCGGAAGCGGCGGCCCAGCTGGATGTGCCAGTCCCGGAAGTTGCTCACCTGGCCGTCCTGGGCCGTGCGCAGGTAGCTGGGATTGGTGCTCATGACGCGAATGAGGTGCTGGGGGTCGCGCACATAGTAGGCGCTGAGGTCGAAGCCGACGCCCATCCACTTGTGGGGGTTGAACACCAGGCTGTCGGCCCGCTCCACGCCCTCCCACATCCAGCGGCACTCGGGCAGCACCATGGCCGTGCCCGCCAGCGCCGCGTCCACATGCAGCCACAGCCCGTGCTTCTCCGCCAGCTCGGCCATGGCGGCAATGGGATCGAGGGCCGTGGTGCCAGTGGTACCGACCGCCGCCACCAGGGCGCAGGGGCGCAAGCCGATGTTCAGATCCTTCTCGATGGCGGCGGTGAGCAGGTCGAGGCGGATGGCGTGGTGCTCATCCGTGGGAATGAGCCGCAGGAAGCTGCGGCCGAAGCCCGCCAGGAGGGCGGCCTTCTCGATGGAGCTGTGGCCCTGGTCCGTGGCGTAGACCACCAGGGGCGCTTCGCCACTCTGGAGGCCCTCCGTGTCCTGGGCATAGCCCGAGACCTGCTCCCGGGCGCAGAGCAGGGCGGTGAAGGTGGCGGTGCTGGCCGTGTCGTGGATGACGCCGGTGAAGGCCGGGCTCAGACCCACCATCTGGCGCAGCCAGTCCATGACCACTTCCTCGACTTCGGTGGCGGCCGGGCTGGTCTGCCAGCTCATGCCCTGGGCGCCGATACCGGAACTGGCAAGGTCGCCGAGGATCGAGCTGTAGCTGGTGTTGCTGGGAAAGTAGGCGAAAAAGGAGGGATGGTTCCAGTGGGTGATGCCGGGCAGCACATCCCGCTCCAGGGCCGCCAGGGCCACATCCATGCGCCCGCCGTGCAGAGGCGGATGGTCCGGGAAGGCGGCCCGGATCTCACCGGGCTGGACCCGGCTCATGACGGGAAGGCGCTCCAGACCTTCGCGGTAGTCCGCGATCCAGTCCACGAGCTGGTAACCGAGGCGGCGGAATTCTTGGGCGTCCATGGCCCCAGTCTGGCAGGTCAGTGGTGGGCTGGGGCGACCGCAGCGGCGCTCACCGGCTTGAAGAACTGTACTTTGCCGCTGGCCAGGTTGTAGAGGGCGGGGACGATCCAGAGCTTTTCGGCGGCGGCGAGGTCGCGCAGCGAAGCGGAGCGGTCCAGCATGGCCTGGGCCTGCCGGCGGGCGTTGATTTCCTCCAGGCGCGCCGTGTGGGCCTTGGCGTCCTCGTTGGGATCCTGGGGTGTGCTTTCCAGCAGGCCCGCCATGCCGGCCTGGAGGGCCCAGAGGTTGCCGGGCAGGGGCTTGCCATTGGCTTCGCGGACGGCCTTCACGGCGCCGCAGCTGGTGTGGCCCATGACGACGATGAGCTTGGAGCCCAGGTGTTCGGCGGCGTATTCAGCCGAGGCGATGCCCTGCAGGTCCGGTGCGTTGCCGGCTTCGCGGATGGTGAAGAGGCGGCCCGCCTCCTGGTCGAAGAGGAGGGCATCGGGCACCCGGCTGTCCGAGCATGTGATGACGATGGCGAAGGGTGCCTGCCCACCCACCAGGGCGGCGCGCATGGCGGCGTCATGCCCGGTGTCCAGGGTGCGGGTGCGCTTACCGGCCACGAAGCGGGCATTGCCCGCGCCCAGCTCGGCCAGGGCCGCGCCAGGGTTATCCGGGGAATCGGTCGTTGTCGCCGGGCCATGGGCCACCGCGGCCGGAGCCGAGGTGTGGGCCTTGGCCTTGGGGGCCGGGGCGGCATGCTCCTGGGCCAGCAGGGTCAAAGCGGTGGCGGCGATGAACAGCGTCAGCGGTCGCATGGGAACTCCTGTGGATCCCCAATGGATCGGTGCCGCGCCCCAGGTGCATGAGTCGCGAACAGGGAAACCGATAAGCCACCTGCGTGCCGGGGGCGTTGTGCCCTAGGCTGGTATCCGGGCGGAAGCATGAAGCTTGCACTGGTGGCGATCCACATCGAACCCTCACCCCGATCCCTCCCTTTGGGACCGGCGATGCTGGCCTCGGTGCTCAAGAGGGCCTTCGGCGAGGTCATTCAGACCCGGGTGGTGGATGCCTTCGTGGCGGAACCGGTAGCGGGTTGTGCGGCACGGATCCTGGCCTCGACGCCCGACCTGGTCGGGTTCTCCATGTACGTCTGGAACCGCAGCCAGACCCTGGAGATCGCCGCCCTCCTGAAGGCGGCCAGGCCGGGCCTCATCGTCTTCGCCGGGGGGCCGGAGGCCACCGCCGACACCAGCGGCGTCCTCGCCGATCCCGCCGTGGATTTCGTGCTGCCGGGGGAAGGGGAGGAACTGATCGTCGACGCGATGCAGTGCCTTCTCGCTGGAGATTCGCCCCAGGCCATCGCCAAGTGGGCGCAGCCCAGGCCCGTGAAGGATCTGACGGACCTGCCTTCGCCCTACCTGGATGGCACCCTGCGGCCTGAGGACTACGGGGGTGCCCTGTGGGAGCTCTCCCGGGGTTGTCCCTTCACCTGCGATTTCTGCTTCGAAGCCAGGGGCACGGCCGGCACCCGCCGGATCCCGCTGGCCCGGGTGGAAGCCGAACTGGAGCTGTTCGAGGCCCGGGGCATCCGCGAGGTCTTCGTCCTGGATCCCACCTTCAACTACCACAAGGTCCAGGCCAAGCAGGTGCTGCGGCTCATCGCGGCCAAGACGCCCAGCACCCACTTCTTCTTCGAGGTCCGCAGCGAGTTCCTGGACGAGGAGATGGCGGAGCTCTTCGCGGCCATTCCATGCACCCTCCAGATCGGCCTGCAGAGCGCCCATGACGATGTGCTCCGGAACATCAGCCGGAGCTTCGACGCCGAGGATTTCGAGGCCAAGATCCTGCTGCTGCACGAGGCGGGTGTGCCCTACGGATTCGACCTCATCTACGGACTTCCCGGCGACAGCCTCGATGGCTTTCGCGAAAGCCTGGATTTCGCCATGGGCCTCGTCCCCAATCACCTGGATGTCTTCCGTCTTTCGGTCCTTCCGGGCACGCGCCTTTCCGAAACGGCCGCGGGGTTGGAACTGACGTACGAGGCGCAGAACCCCTACTCGGTGCTCGCCTCGCCCACGTTCAGCGCAGTGGACATGGCACAGGCGGGCCGACTCGCCCGGGGCTGCGATGTCCTCTACAACCACGGCCAGGCTGTGCCCTGGTTCGGGATGCTCCTGGAGCCCCTGGAGCTGTCGCCCTCGGAAGTCTTCGAGGCCTATGCCGATTGGCTGGCGACGCATCCGGAGGGCGAGCCCATCGAGGCCCAGCGGGCCTTCTTCCAGTCCCTCTTTGAGGCGCAGGGCGAGACGCATCTGGGTGCGCTGGCCGCGGATGTGATCGCCTGCTTCGGCTATTCCTCGGCGTTGATGGATGGACCTGAAGGCGAAGACCCTTCACCGGCCCGCCGCATCTCCTTCCACCACGATCCCAGGGCGCTCATGGCCGAGATCGAGGCGGGCACCACGCGGCTGGAGGAGCTGGCCTTTGGTGTCCAGGCGAATCCCTGTGAGGCCGAGTTCTCCCTGACGGAAGGCGAGCTGAAAATCCGCCTTCTGTGAGGCGTCATCACTCGTAGCGCAGGGCCTCGATGGGATTCTGGTTCGCGGCTTTGAGCGCGGGCCACAGCCCGAAGATCAGCCCCACGGCCGTGCTCACGCCGAAGCCCAGGAAGATGCTCCAGAGCGGCGCGGCGGCGGGGAAGTCGAAGGCGAAGCGCACCAGCATGGCGATGCCCAGGCCCACGGCGATGCCGATGGCGCCACCGACGCCGGTGAGGGCCACAGCCTCCACCAGGAACTGCATGGCGATGTCCTTGCGGGTGGCGCCCAGGGCCTTGCGGACGCCGATCTCGCGGGTGCGCTCGGTGACGCTCACCAGCATGATGTTCATGACGCCCACGCCGCCCACCAGCAGCGCGATGCCGGCGATGAGGATCATGGCCCCGGCAATGCCGCCGGTGATGGCGCGGAAGGTCTCCAGCTGGCCCTCGCTGGTGAAGATGGCGAAATCGTTGGGGTCCTTGGCTTTCAGGCCCCGGCGGGTGCGGAGGACCGTGAGGCCCTGGTCCGTCATGGCCTGCATCTCCTTGGGGTCCTTGGGGACGGTGGCGATGTGGATGGTGTCCCCGTTGCTGTTCTTCACATCCGGGAACATCTCATCAAAGGTGCTGAAGGGGATGAGCACGATGTTGTCCGCGCTCCCGCCCAGGAAGGAGCCCCGCTTCTCCAGCAGGCCGATGACCCGGAAGGCGACGCCATTGATGAGCAGCTCCTGGTTGATGGGATCGCGATGGAACCAGAGGGCCTCGGCCACGTCCGGTCCGATCACCGTGGTCCGCGCGGAGTGGGAGATGTCGGCGTCCGAGAAGAAGCGCCCATCGGCGATGCCGGCGTTGTTGGCCACCGGGTAGTCCGGCACGACGCCCGCGAGGGTGGGGCCGTTGGCCTCCTTGCCCTTGCGGTTCTTGTAGGTGGTGGAGGCGGCGAGGGCGGGCAGGTTCAGGTAGCGCTCGGGGCTCACGGCGGCGGCTAGGGTGTTCAGCCGCTTCAGCGCCTGGGCGTCCTCCAGGGTGAGGTCGCGGCGCTTGCGCTGCTCTTCCGGTGGTCCCGTGGGGCCGCCACCGAACCGCGGCTCGTACTTCTGGTACTGCACCAGGGTGGTGCCGAAGCTCGAGAAGGCGCCGGTGATCGCATCGTTGAAGCCGGCCACGAAGCTGACCATGGCGATGACCGTGGCGACGCCGGACACGATGCCCAGCAGGGTGAGGAAACTGCGCAGCCGCTGGACCAGGATGGACCGGAACGCGAAGCGGATGTTCTCGATGCCGATGTTGCGGAGGGACGAGCGGGACTGGGCGGAAGCCATATCGGTACCTACTCCGCCCGGAGGGCATCGATGACGGGCAGGTTGGCGGCGCGCCGGGCCGGGAGCCAGCCCGCCAGCAGGCCCACCACCGTGGAGAGGCCCACGCCCATGAGCACGATGCCCACGGTGATCTGGGCCGGGAAGCCGGTGGCGGCCTTGACCAGGAGGGCGGCGGCTCCGCCCAGGAGGACGCCGATGAGGCCACCGGCCATGGACAGGAGGGCCGCCTCCAGCAGGAATTGCCGGCGGATGTCCCGCTTGAAGGCGCCGAGGGCCATGCGCACGCCGATCTCCTGGGTGCGCTCGGCCACGCTCACCAGCATGATGTTCATGATGACGATGCCGCCCACACCGAGGGACACGGAGGCGATGAGGGTGAGCAGGACAAACGTGGCGGTGCTGATCTGCCGCCAGAGCTCCTGCAGCTGGTCCTGGGTGAGGAAGCCCACCGGGTCCGGGTCGCGCCAGGAGGTGTGGCGGAGCGCCCGGAGGAAAGCCCGGGTTTCGTCCACGGATTCACTGAGACCCTCCACGCCGCCCCGGGCCTTGATGAAGTAGTCAAGGGGATCATTGGGCGCATAGAAGTTCTTGCGGTAGACCTGGAAGGGGATCACCACCAGCTGATCACGGTTGATGCCAAGACCCTTGCCTTCCTTGGGCATGTGACCAATCACGCGGAAGGGCAGGCCCCGGACCATCATGACCCGGCCGATGGGATCCTGGCTGGGGAACAGCTCGTCCTTGATGTCCGAGCCGATGATCGCCACATTCTCGGCAGCCTCGTCTTCGCCCTCGGTGAAGAAGCGGCCGTTGCCACCGGTATCGAGGTTCAGCACATGGGCGAAGCTGGCGGTGCTGCCGACCACGAAGGTGTCGGCCAGCCGGTGGGTGCCGTAGTTGACGGGCAGGGTCTTGAAGGAGCGGGTGGCGGTCATGGCCGCATGGCTGAGGACGCCGCTGCTGAGGCGCTGGTACTCCTCCCATGTGAGTTGGGGCCGCTTGACGGCTTGCAGGAACTCCTCGCGGCTGCGGATGATGCCGAAGCGGGTGACGATGAAGACGTCCGGGGCGAGGACGATGACCTTCTCCTGGACGTAGGTGTTCAGGCCCGTGATGATCCCGACCACCCCCACGATGGTGGTCACCCCGATGATGATGCCCAGCAGAGTGAGGAAGCTGCGGAGCTTGTGGGCCCGGATGGCCCGGAGGGCCACACGGAGCAGCTCTTCATATGACATGTGGCGCTCAGCTCTTCTTCTCGTCCTTCTTCTTGTTCTTGTCCTCGCGGACCTGCTCGCCGCCCTTCAGATCGCGCAGGATCCGGAAGGGGCCCGTGATGACCTTCTCGCCACCCTTCAGGCCCTCCAGGACCTCCACGTTGAGGTCGCCCAGGAGGCCGGTCTTGACCCCCTGGAACTGGGTCTTCCCCTGGGCGCTGAAGAGCCAGACGCCCTCTTCATCCCGGGGGGCGCCGGGCTTCGGCACTTCGCCGGCCTTGGGCTTGATCTCGCGGGTGACCAGGGACTGGATGGGGATGGCCACCACCTGGTCGCGGCTGCCGGTGAAGATGTCCGCCTGGGCCGAGAGGCCGGGCTTGATGGTGAGGGGTGGGTTCTTGATCCAGACCTTCACCTT
>Ga0302322_100003452_pt1 | contig 13595 bp, 11 predicted proteins | sample Fen_T0_2_FD_203757 | JGI IMG/M metagenome (GOLD analysis project Ga0302322, IMG submission 203757) | Peat permafrost microbial communities from Stordalen Mire near Abisko, Sweden - Fen_T0_2 | ecosystem: Environmental > Terrestrial > Soil > Wetlands > Permafrost | place: Sweden: Abisko...
ACGATGAAATCGACATGATCGGACTGCACCAGCTTCTCGGTCTTCTGCTTGCCGACATCCGGCTTCTGCTGGTCGTCCTCGTAGATCACCTCGACCGGCTTGCCATCCATTCGGCGGCCGAGATGGTCGAGCGCGAGCTCGAACGAATTGCGCATGTCGTTACCAATGATGGCGGTCGGGCCGCTGAATGTCGAGACGAAGCCGATCTTGATGCTGCCGGCCGCAAGCGCTGAATTCGCAAGCCCGAGCGCCGCCGCGCCCGCCAACCAGAACGTCGTTCTCATGATCCCTCCCTTTCTTCATTTTATTGATTTATCCGCCCGGCCCGCTGACGCGGCGGCGGCGTTTCGCCGCAGCGTCATCCATTCAATCGTCTCTCAGCCACGTCCCTTCTTTCTCAGCTGTCGTTGCATGGCAGCGGTAAGCACAGGCGCGAGTCTTGCGGGGCCTCTCGCGGTCCATACGACGTTTATGCACCATAGTTCGCAAGAACGACTGAGCGCAAGAACTATACCGCATGATTAACGGCGTCATCCAGCGATTCGAAAAATGCGCTCGAATGGCTGCGTATGGGACGACGCTACGGCGGTATCGGCGTCCACAGCGCTCTCGCATCTTGACGTTCTTCGCGGCGGCTGCGTCGCTATCAGGATACGACACCGGTTAACGGACGGCGCCTAGGGGCCTCCACGTTTTATGGAGAATTCAACGTTCATCAGCGAGAAGGATGCGCTCATCAAATGGTGCGCTTACGCACGCATCGACAACAGCAATCCTCCGCACAATCCGTTGACGGACGGTTTCGGAATTCAGAACGGATCTATCACTGCCTCGGCACCGACTGCATGGGCTGGCGCGAGCTCCATCTCTCGCATCTGAAAGGCGGCGATGATGGCCTGACCGCGCATGGCACCTGCGGCTATGCCGGGCGGTCGGAGCACGGTTGAACTGCTGGTGCGGTCTGCTGCTTTCAAGCGGTACCCCTGCTGTGTTTCGAGCGGCTGCCATCAGTGCCGTGTCGCACGAGTCGCACCGCGGATACGCAACGCCTTCGAGGAGCGTTGCGTATCGAGAGCCCAGTGCCAGATATTCTCCGGTGCGATCGATCTCGCTGACAGTCATGTCGCGCGGCAACAGGTTCGAACCGGCCTCCATGCTCGGGAAAATTGTCTTTCTAATTTGACTCGTCCCGTAAGGCCGGCGGCAATTCCGCTGTGGTACGCACACACCGGATCGTCGCGCACGTGCGCGGTGCAGAATTGGCGGAACTGGCCGATGCTGGGGTTCATGTTCGGCTTCAATGCGCGCCTCGGCAGGCTGCATTTTCTTCTCGCCTCCATCGGCTTCCTCGTCGCTCTGGCGGTCGTGTTTGTTGCCGTGTCGGTCGTCATTCCGCTCATCATTCCCGATCAGGCGGACGTGGCCCTGCGCGGGCTTACAATCCTTTCGCTGTCGCTCTTGTTGTGGGCAAACGTCATGCTGCAGGCGATGCGCCTTCGCGACATCGGGTGGGATCCGGTCTGCGTCATTCCGACCTGGATCGTGATCACAATTCTGGACCAGGTCGTCGCCACCAAGGTTCCCGCCTGGTCGCTCACGACGATACATCCAGGCACGGCCTTTGGCCTCCTGATCAACGTCGCGCTCGGGCTGGCGCTGCTGTTCTGGCCAAGCCGTTGCGGGGACGATCGAACGCCCAACCCGCGGAACGACCCGGCCAGCGACCATGCGCTGCCGTCAAGGGGCCGCGAACGGACCATATCGGTTCTCGAATCACGCGTGGCCCGTTTGAGAGGCGGCTAATCCGGCAGGCGCACGCTTTGAGCGTCGCGCGGTGGCCTTGGCTCGATACCTGATCGGCTGCGCGGCTGAGCCGTCTCGCCGGTAGTTGATGCACGCAAGCGGCCAGCGCCGCTGATCACGCAATGCAGCAACCACGTCGACGACAGTTGATCGCACAACGAATAGGCACCATTATCGATGCGTGCGGTCACCGCGCTTGCATCGATGCGATGACGGATAATTCAAGTCATTGAATGATCGTCTTTTTTGGAAAGTCGGTGCATTTGGCTCCATGTACACAATGGCACATGCCTTGCTATCATCTCCGGAACGATACCCGAACCGAGGCGCAAGGCGATGGCACGGCTGACGACCTTTCATGACTGGAACCGTTCGTGACCGAGACGGTTGCTGCAGTCGTCGCCGCCCACCGCGCCGGCCGGGTGTCGCCAAGAGACACCGCGGCGCGCAGCTTCCAGCGCATCCGCGACCATGCCGATCCCGCCGTCTTCATCAGCCTGCGCGAGGAAAAGGACGCGCTGGCCGAGGCTGAATCCCTCGCCGGCAAGGACCCCACAAGCCTGCCGCTATACGGCGTGCCGGTCGCGGTGAAGGACAATATCGACGTCGCCGGCCTCCCCACCACCGCGGCCTGTCCGGCCTTCTCCTATCTGCCGGCACGCGATGCCACCGCGGTGGCGCGGCTGCGCGCCGCCGGCGCCATCATCATCGGCAAGACCAATCTCGACCAGTTCGCAACCGGGCTGGTCGGGGTGCGCTCGCCTTATGGCATCCCCAAGAACCCGGTGCGCGGCGATCTGGTGCCGGGCGGATCGAGCTCGGGCTCGGCGGTCGCGGTGTCCGCTGGTCTCGTCCCGCTGGCGCTCGGCACCGATACCGCGGGCTCGGGCCGGGTACCGGCGATGCTCAACAACATCGTCGGCCTGAAGCCGAGCCTCGGCATGATCTCGACCGCAGGCCTGGTGCCGGCCTGCCGCACGCTGGACTGCATCTCGGTGTTCGCGCTCACCGTGGATGACGCGGTGGCCGCGCTTGCCGCCATGACCGCGCCCGATCCGCTCGATCCATTCTCGCGCGACCGGCCTCTGCAGGCGCTCACGAGCTTTCCAGCCGGCCTGCGGCTCGGCGTGCCGCGCGCGGGCCAGCTGATTTTCTTCGGCGACAAGGCAGCGGAAGCCGCCTATGGCGAGGCCGTCAAGCGTTTCGCCGGTCTCGGCGCCGAGCTGGTCGAATTCGATCTCGAGCCGTTCTACGAGACGGCGCGGCTGCTCTATGAGGGGCCCTGGGTCGCCGAGCGCTATCTCGTGATCCGCGACCTCCTGGCGTCCGATCCGGCAGCGATCCATCCGGTGACGCGCGAGATCACCATCGCGGGCGCGCGTCCAACCGCGGCCGATACGTTTGCCGCGCTGTATCGCCTGCAGGCCCTGCGAAAGGTGTCCGATCGCATTTTTGCAGGGATTGGCGCAGTGCTACTGCCGACCGCGCCGACCGCCTACACAACGGCCGACGTGCTCGCCAATCCGATTCTGCTCAACAGCCGGCTCGGCACCTACACCAATTTCGTCAACCTGCTCGATCTCTGCGGCCTGGCGCTGCCGGCTGCTATGCGCGACGACGACATCCCGTTCGGCGTCACGCTGTTGGCGCCCGCCGGCCATGACGCCGTTCTCGCCAGCATCGGCCGTGCCTTCCAGGCCGACACCGGGCTTGCCGTCGGCGCCAAGGGTGTCGCGCAGCCGCCTCTGGAAGCGCTTCCGGCAACCTTGTGCGGCGATGAGATCGCGATCGCCGTAGTCGGGGCACATCTGTCCGGCATGGCGCTGAACCATGAACTGCTCGCGCGCGGCGGCCGGCTGCTGCAGACGGCGAAGACGGCGCCGGACTATAGGCTCTATGCGCTTTCCACCACGCCGCCGAAACCCGGCATGCTGCGCATCGCACCGGGCACAGGTGTCGCCGTCGAGCTGGAGCTGTGGGCGCTGTCGGCTGCCGCCTTCGGACAATTCGTCGCGGCGATCCCGCAGCCGCTGTCGATCGGCACCATCAAACTGGCAGATGGCCGCACGCTCAAGGGTTTCATTGTGGAGTCGGCTGCGCTCGACGGCGCACGTGACATCTCGTCGTTCGGCGGCTGGCGCGCCTATCTGGCGGACGCGGCGGTGTAACCCCGCAGCTGTCGTCCCGGCCTTGAGCCGGGACCCATACCCGCAGGACAGCGTTGTGCGCACGGTGACTGCCATCGAGAACTATCGATAAAATCCGCGGTATGGGTCCTGGCGTTCGCCAGGACGACAGTAGAAGAGAGTCTTACACCGAGACCGCGTAGATCTCATACTCGCCGCGGACCAGCTCGATATGGGCGCGCATGGCGTTGGCCGCGCCTAGCTTGTCGCCGCGAAGGATCGCCACCACGACACGGTCATGCTCGACATGGGACTTGGCAAGCCGTCCCAGATTGCGGAACTGGGCGCGACGGAATGGCTGCACACGCACCCGCGTCGCCAAAGTGATCTCGGCAATATAGGCGTTGTGCGCGCCGGCATAGATCGCGTTGTGGAAGCGCTCATTGACCTCGTGAAACCGCTCGGGATTACCGGCATGGCTCAGATTGCGCAGCTCTTCATGCACGGCCTCCAGCCGCTGTCGTTCGCCGGGCGTCATGCGCTGCGCTGCCAGCCCGGCGCAGATCCCCTCGAGTTCGGCCATCGCCTCGAACATGCCGGTGAGCCGCTCGGCCGACGGCCGCGCCACCACCGCACCGCGATGCGCCCGTGCCTCCACCAAGCCTGAGGTCGCGAGCTGGCGCAGCGCCTCGCGCACCGGCGTGCGCGACACGTTGAAGCGCTTGGCGATCTCGGTTTCGTCCAGCGCCGCGCCAGGAGCCAGCGCGCCGCGTACGATCTCGTCCGCCAATTGCAGGCGCAATTCCTCCGCACGCGTGATCTTGGCAACCGAGGGCACGGCGCGATTGACGCGCGGCACCTCCAGATCGCCAGCGAGCCGCTGACGCGGGCGGGCAGGAAGATCGTCAAGGCTCATGCCCGGTTACCCGCTCTCCAAAGTCCGTGATTCGTCTCAGTATGCATTTCTCACGAACTCAGTTATGGGGTCTCGCCATCTCATGTTCCAGTAGCGCTTTTGTCATCTGACAGGTCATCGATGATGCTGACATGAGCCGCGACAATTCTCCAGCCCTGGGGAAACCGCACCCAAGTCTGCATCTGGCGACCGACCCGGCCTGGCGCGCTGTCGCGATAAAACAGGGTCGAGGCGACCGCGCTGTCGCGGCCATAGGTGGTGATGAGGGTCCGCGCCGTCCGCCGCATTAGCCCGGCCGGCGAACGTGCCGCGCGGAACGCCGAGATCTCGCCATAGCCGTAGAGATTTTCACCGATGCCATAGCGCAGCGTCCGCACATCCTTGTGGAACAGCTCGTCCAGCGCCGCCACGTCATTGCTGACCAGAGCCTGCTCGTAGCGATGGAATTGCGCGGTCACCTCGGCCACGACGTCAGGCAGATCGATCTCCATCGTCACAACCCTTTCGGCGCCGGCGCGGCGGCCACGCCCATCTGCTGCAGTGCAAAGGCCACCCGTAGCGCAATATCCTCGCGCCAAGGTGCTGCGATGATCTGGACACCAATTGGCATCGGCGCGAGCGGCACCGGCACTGCCACGACGGGAAGTCCGATGAAGGAAATCGGCTGAGTGTGGATACCGATATTGGCCCGTACTGGCAGCTCGACGCCGTCGAGCACGAAGGTCGCCTGACCGATCTTGGGCGCAATGCACGGCGTCGCCGGCGCAATCAGCACGTCGACCCCCTTGAACAGCTCGAGCACCTTTGCCCGATACCAGCGGCGGAATTTCTGCGCGCGGTCGACCAACGGCGCCGGAACCATCGCGCCTGCAATCAACCGGTCGCGCACCGCCGGATCGAAATCGTTCGGCCGCGTCCGCAGCCGATCGAGATGCAGCGATGCCCCTTCGGTGGTGGTGATGACATAGGCTGCGGCGCGGGCGCGCGCGGCTTCCGGCACCTCGACGACGCGGGTTGCCTGCAACGCCTTGGCGATGCGGCTCACTGCCTCGACCGCTTCCGGAAACAGGTGCTGCTGAAAATGGCCGCCGGCCAGTGCGATGCGCAAGCCGTCGATGCCGTCGGCAAGCCGCGCCGCGACCAAATCCGGCGCACGCGGCGTACAGGCCGCATCATCCGCATCGGGCCCCTGCATCACATCATAAGCGAGCGCGAGATCCTCGACCGAGCGCGCAAACGGCCCGAGATGATCGAAGCTGGCGACGAACGGAAACGAACGCGCTCGCGACAGCCGGCCATAGGTCGGCTTCAGGCCGAAGATGCCGCAGAACGACGCCGGCACCCGGATCGAGCCGTTGGTATCGGAGCCGAGCGCGATCGGCACCAGGCCGCCGCCCACCGCGCCACCCGAGCCGCCCGAAGAGCCGCCGGTCATCCGCGTCGGATCATGCGGATTGCGCGAATTGCCGTCATGGACGTTTTCGCCGGTGAAGTCATAGGCATATTCGCCCATGTTGAGCGCGCCGACCAGCACCGCGCCGGCGGCTTCCATCCGCTCGATCAGCGTGGCATCGCGCGAGGCAGGCGCAAGGTCGCGATTGATCTTTGAGCCGGCGCGGGTCGAGAGGCCTGCGACGTCGAACAGGTTCTTGACCGCGAACGGCACACCGGCAAGCGGCCCGACAGGTGTGCCTGCCGCGATCGCGGCATCGATCGCGCGGGCCTTTGCACGCGCGCGCTCCGCGGTCACATCGGTGAAAGCGTTGAGCGCGGGGTCGCGTGCGGCGATCCGCGCCAATGCGGCCTCGGTGGCGTCCAGCGCGGCCAGCTTGCGATCGGCCACCGCTGCGGCGATGGCACTTGCGGTCATCTCAATGGGCATTGCGGACTCAGGCGGTGAAGACACTAGCAGGCTCGGTTTCGTCGGGTAAAACAAATTCGTCCACCAGCCGGGCCAGTTTCAGCGACACCTCGAGATTGGCGCGGATCGCTGGCCGCCAGGCATCCTCGATCAGGAAGCCCAGCGCCGTCCCGACGGCGTCGATATAGTCATCCAGCGGCTCGGCCATCCATCGCCTCCTTGTTATCGCGGCTATCGCGTTCAATGCACGGGCAGCGGAGGATGCGGGATCGCGGTCAGCAGCTCCCGCGTATAGGCGTCCTGCGGATCACCTAGCACGCGCTCGGCCGTGCCCTGCTCGACGATTCGCCCCGACCGCATCACGATGACACGATCGCACAACAAGCGCACCACATTCAAATCATGGGAGACGAACAGATAGCTCATCCCCATCCGCTGCTTCAGATCCTGCAGCAGGTTGAGCACCACCGCCTGCACGGAGACGTCGAGCGCGGCCGTGGGCTCGTCGAGGATCACGAGCTTCGGATGCAGCGCGATGGCGCGCGCGATACCGACTCGCGCCTTCTGCCCTCCCGACAATTGATGCGGGAAGCGATCGAGCAGATTGAGCGGCAGTCCGACCAGGGTCGCGAGCTCCTCACAGCGGGCACGGATGGCGCCGCGGCCTTTGACGTCACCAAGTTGCAGGATCGGATCGGCGATCGCACGCGCGGCCGTAAAGCGCGGATTGAGGCTGTCGGTCGGATCCTGGAACACCATCTGGATGCGACTGCGCAGCGGCAGCCGCGCGAAGGCCTGCGGTGCGACGTCGCTGATCTCCTCGCCATCGAAGGCGATCCGCCCCGAGGTCTGGTCCAGGAGCCGCATCACCATCATCGAGGTGGTCGATTTGCCGCAGCCGGACTCCCCGACCAGGCCGACGCTCTCGCCATGACCGACCGTGAAGCTGATGCCGTCGACGGCGCGGAACAGGTCCGGCTCGATCGCCGGCTTGCGCCCGAACAATTTTGACAGCGTCGCACCGGCGCCCTGGCGCGGGTATTCCTTGACCAGGCTGTCGACGAGCAGGAGGGGCGAAGCCCCAACCCCCAACTCGTCACCCCCGGGCTTGACCCGGGGGTCCATCGCATTGAAGGAGTCCTTCGAAGCGTGATGGATGGCCGGGTCAAGCCCGGCCATGACGGAGGATGGTTGGGGAGAGGTGACGGCGGCCGCCTCCTCCTCCGGCAGCAAATCGCGCAGGGACACCCCAAGCCGCGGCGTCGCGCGCATCAGCTTCTTGGTGTAGGGATGCCGCGGATTGGCGAAGATGTCCGCGGCCGTTGCGGTCTCCACCACCCGCCCCTTTTCCATTACCACCACGCGATCGGAATAGGCGGCGGCGAGGCCGAGGTCGTGCGTGATCAGGATAGTCGACATGCCGCGCCGTTTGGTCAGTTCGACCACGAGGTCCATCACCGCCTTCTGCGTGGTGACGTCGAGGCCCGTCGTGGGCTCGTCGGCGATCAAAAGCTGCGGATTGCAGGCCAGCGCCAGCGCGATCACGACGCGCTGGCACATGCCGCCCGATAGCTCGAACGGATAGGCGTGATAACGTTCACGGGGACGCGCGATCTTGACCGCCTCCAGCGCCGCGATCGCCCTTTCAGCACGATCGCCGGCCGCGGCCTGGGCATGCTGCCGCAGCACGTCCTCGATCTGCTGGCCCACTTTACGAATCGGGTTGAGCGCCGCGCGCGGGTTCTGGAAGATCATCGAGATCTCGCGGCCGCGCAGATCACGCATCTCGGCCTCATCGGCGGCCTTGACGTCGATGCCGGAGAACATCACCGAGCCCTCGGCGATGCGGCCGGCGCGGTCGAGAATCCGCATCACGGCGTAGGAGGTGACCGACTTGCCAGAGCCGGATTCGCCGACGATCGCGACCGTCTCGCCCTTGGCCACGGCAATATCGACATGCTGCACTGCCTTGACCAGGCCACGGCGGGTGGAAAATTCGACGGTCAGATCGTGGATGTCGAGCAGCGGCTGCGCGGTCATGGAAGGCCCCTCACGTCCTTCGCTGCGGATCGACGATGTCGCGCAGGCCGTCGCCGAGCAGGTTGAAGCAGAACACCGCGATCATCAGCGCCAGTCCCGGGAACAGCGCGATCCACCATTCACCTGACACCATGAACGAGGCGCCTTCGGCGACCATGATGCCCCACTCCGCAGTCGGCGGCCGCACGCCGAGCCCGATGAACGACAGACCGGCGGCATTGAGGATGGCGTAGCCCATGGTCAGCGACATCTGCACGATCATGATCGGCATGATGTTGGGCAGGATATGGCCGAGCAGAATCCGGAACTCGCCGTTGCCCGACAGTCTGGCCGCCTGCACGAAGCCGGCGTTGCGGCGGACATTGGCCTCGGCCCGGGCCACGCGGGCGTAGAGCGGGAAGTTCACGATCGCCGTCGCTATGATGATGTTCTGCACGGTGTTGCCGAGCGCGGCGACGATGCCCATGGCCAGCACGAACAGCGGAAACGCCATGATGGTATCAGCGACGCGGCCGACGATGCGATCGGTCCAGCCGCCGAAGAATCCTGCGGCGACGCCGGCGAGCCCGCCCATCAGGAACACCAGCGCCACCGAGGCCACCGCGATGAAGGTGTCGAGGCGTGTCGCAACGACGACCCGGCTGAAGATATCGCGGCCCAATTGATCGGTGCCGAACCAGTGCGCCGCCGACGGCGCCTTCAACGCCGCGGCCGTGTCGCTGGCGAGCGGATCATAAGGCACCACCCAAGGCCCCAGCACGGCCGCAAGGATGATGACGACCAGCAAGCCAAAGGCAAAGGCCGTGACCCGGTTCTCACCGAGCACGTAGCGTGTGTGTTCAAGCACAGCTGCGAGCGCCGAGGTCCGGGTGGACGCGGCAGGTTCGACGGTCGGCGCGACAGTGCTCATCCTTCCAGCCTCACACGGGGGTCGATGACGCCATAGAGAATGTCGATGACGAGATTGAGGGTGACGTACAGCACCGCCATGGTCAGCACGAAGCCTTGGACGGGCGCGAAGTCGGAGGCGATCAGCGCCTCCACCGCGTAGGAGCCGATGCCGGGCCAGGCAAACACCTTCTCCACCAGCACATTGGCACCGAGCAGGAAGGAGAACACCATCGAGAGCGTAGTGATGACCGGCAGCATCGCGTTGCGGAATGCATAGGTGACGGTGACGATCCTGGGCGACAGGCCGGAGGCGCGCGCGGTGCGGACGAACTCCGACGACAAGACCGACAGCATCGAGGCCCTTGTGATGCGCGCGATCGGGGCCAGCGAGAAGATCGCAAGCGTCGCCGCCGGCAGGATCAGCTGGTTGAACGCGGAGCGGAACGACTCGAAGTCACGCGCGATCAGCGTATCGATCAGATAGAAGCCGGTGATGGTGGTCGGTGTACTGTAGAAGACGTCGAGCCGGCCAAGCGGCGCTGGCGACCAGCCGAGCTGGAAATAGAACACATAGACCAGCACCAGCCCGGTGAAGAACACCGGCAGCGATACGCCAGCGGTGGTGACGATGCGGCAGAGATGATCGATCAGCGAGCCGGGACGGGTAGCCGCCAGCACGCCGAGCGGCAGCGCGATCACGATCGCGATCAAGAGGCCGATCAAGGTGAGCTCGGCGGAGGCCGGCAGACGGTTGCGGATCTCGGCCGCCACCGGCTGCCCTGTGGTCAGCGAGCTGCCGAGATCGCCATGGGCGAGATCGGCGGTGTAGCGGAAGAACTGCTCGACCAGCGGCTTGTCCAGGCCGAGTTTTTTGCGGATCTGCTCGACCGCCTCCTTGGTCGCGGCCGGTCCGGCGAAATAGGCGGCGGGATCGCCGGGCAGCGCGCGCGTCAACAGGAAGGTGACGATGACGACCCCGATCAGCGACGGAATCGCGAACATGAGGCGTTTGGCGATCAGGGGCAGCATCACATGGACCTCTCGTCCCATGGGTAAGCGAATGGCGAGTAGCGAATAGCGAATGGTTGATGCACCGACTCATGCATACTTACGTTCTCCAATTCGCTATTCGCTACTCGCCATTCGCCCTCTTCACCCCTTCACCATCGACCGATAGTCGAGCCGTCGATGGAACCAATACTGATAGCCCGAGATGTTCTTCTGCATCGCGACGTTGACGTAGGGCTGGTACAGCGGAATGCGCGGTATGTCGCTGAAGGCGAGATCGATGAAGCCCTTAACGTCGGCGTCATAGGCGGCCTTGTCGCCAATCGCTGCGGCATCGCGCGCGCCGTCGATGAGCTTGTCCATGTCAGCCGACTTGTAGCTCATGGTGTTGAAGACCGAATTCTGGCCGTGATAGCACCAGTAGAAGAAGTATTCGGGGTAATCGAGCCAGCCCGAGAAGATGTTGGTGAACAGCGGCATCTCCTTCTTGTTCAACTCGGTGCGCCAATTGGCGCCGGGCACCTTGTTGATCGTAGTCTTGATGCCAAGCTGGGCGAGGCTTTCCTGCACCAGCACGCAGAGCGGCTCGTTGACCTGCGCGAAATTGAGATCGAACGAGATCGTGGTCTCGAAGCCATTGGCGTAGCCGGCCTCCGCCAGCAGCGCCTTCGCCTTCTCCATGTCGGTGGCGTATTTGGTGGCCTGCGGCCAGGCCGCCTCGGTCGGCTTGTCCGCCGATGCGCCGAACATCGGGATCGCCAGTCCGAACATCACGGCGTCCATGATCTTCTGGTACGGCATCGCATAGGCCAGCGCCTGCCGCACCTTGGGATTGTCGAACGGCGGCCTGGTGACGTTCATGCCGATATATTGGATGCCGTTGGAGATCGGCAGCGATACCACGTTGAGCTTACCGTTGGCCTTCATCTCCTGAAAGTCCTTGTTCGGAAGCTCGTAGGAGATGTCGGCATCGCCGCGTTCCAGCAGCGCGCGGCGGTTGCCGGCCTGCGGCACCATGCGCCAGATCACGCGCTTGATCTTCGGCAAGGGGCCACAAACCCACTCGTCGTTGCGCTCGAAAACCACTTCGGTGCCTGCGGTCCATTTCGTCACCTTGAAGGCGCCGGAGCCTGCGGTCTGCTGCTTGGCATATTCGAGACCCCACGGGTCCTTCTCGCTGGCGTTCTTCTTCAGGAGCTCCGAATTGACGATGCAGGGCACCACCACGGCGAGATCGGGAATCGTCAGCCGGTCCTTCTTGAGGAAATCGATCCGCACCGTGTGCTCGTCGACCACCACGAACTGCTCCGGCTTGCTCAGCGATCCCGCACTCATCTGAAAGGTCGGAAAGCCGCCGACGCTGACGGCGCGGTCGAGCGACCATTTCACGTCCCTCGCGGTGACCGGCGCGCCATCGTGGAATTTGGCGTTCTTGCGCAGCTTGAACGTCACCGACATGTCGCCGATCTTCATATCCTCGGCGAGCTCGGGCTTGAACTTGTCGCGGTCGTAATAGGGCACGCCGCCCGGGCCGCTCTTCATCTCGTGGCTGATCAGCCGGTCGTAACAATTCCACGACACCTCGTAGCCCGGCACGTTGGTACCGATGCCCTGAACGTCGAGATTGTTCGGGCCGCCTTCGGACACGATCAGAAGCGTCTCGGATCGGGCATCCGCCTTGGCCGAGGAGATGATACCCGGAGCGGCGGGCAGCACGGCGCCTGCGGCCACGCCGGAGACGGATTTCAGGAAATCGCGGCGCTTCATGCAAAATGCTCCCCAAGACAACAGCCGGGAAAACGTTTCGCAAGCTTTGTGCCAATGCTTGGCAATCACGTAAGCTATTGAAAATGAAACGAACTCACGCGAGCCCAGGTGTCTCTCGGCGCCGAATTGCATACAAAGCGGCATATTTGCATATAAATTAAACACGCGACCTTGGCCGCTCACGGGCGCTGACGTTGGCGTTAGACCGGCCAGATCAGCTCCTGCAACGCCCAGAGATCCTTGGCCTTCGAAGCCCAGCCGTCGATGCAGATGTGGCGGTTCGGATCGCTCGCCCGGTGCAGCAGCATCAGGGCCAGCAGTCGGCGCGTCAGGCGGCCGTCGATATCTGCTGTTTCAAAGCCATAGCCTTCGAACAGGCTGCGCACACGCCCCGGCCGCCCCGCCGCCATGAAGGCGCTTGGGCCCAGCAGATCATATTCGCCCCAGCCGGTCAGCACGTCGCCGAAGTCGAACAGTCCGGTGACGGCCCACCCCTCATTGCGGCGTGAGAGCAGGAAATTTTCCGGGATGTATTCGCCGGTCAAAATCACCGGCGGTGCCTGCAGCGGGATCAATTGGGCGGCGTCGCGCAGCAGATCGTCGAGGCCATCAAGAAATTTGTCCGCGAGCCCAAGCCGCTGATGCCGCGCGCGGCAGCCGGCGATCTGGGCCTGCATGAGGCTTGCCCAATCCGGCTCGATCCGCAGCAGGTCTCCCGGCGGCACCTGCTGCACGCCGGCGATGGTCTCGCCAAGCTGGCGCAGTACGAACTCCTTGTCGGCTTCAGCCATGTCGGGCCACACTTCGGAGGCGAGCACGCCCGAAAGCCGGGTCATGATCAGATACGGCCACGCCTCGCGCTCGCCTTCTTGGACAAGCTCGGGAATGTCGATGCGAAGCTGCCCGGCGAGCGTCAGCAGCGCGCCGCGCTCGGAAACGAACTGGCTGCGATGCATCGGTGGGAATATCTTCAGGATCAGGCGATCACCCAACCCGGCAACCAGATTCGTGCCGGTCGCGAACGCGGCAGGTTCGAGGCCGGCGTAACCGTGACTGCCGGCGATATCGCGCACCATCGGCAGCCACAGTGACGGATCGGCACGAAGCCTGCGAAACTGGTCAATGCCCGTCAATGTCGGCGGCGAGATCATGCTCATCATTGCAACGGCGACCGCGCGATCAT
>Ga0302322_100003453_pt1 | contig 13590 bp, 10 predicted proteins | sample Fen_T0_2_FD_203757 | JGI IMG/M metagenome (GOLD analysis project Ga0302322, IMG submission 203757) | Peat permafrost microbial communities from Stordalen Mire near Abisko, Sweden - Fen_T0_2 | ecosystem: Environmental > Terrestrial > Soil > Wetlands > Permafrost | place: Sweden: Abisko...
GTGGCCTGGGGCAGGGTGATCCTCAAGACCAGGGGGAGGGGAGGCTGGCGGCCGACGACGATTCTGGCCTTGTGTCCTTCGGGTTCGAGGACCAACGGAAAGGAGCAGTCGAAGATGGTCAAAGGGGCGTCAGACACCAGGTCTAGTTCCACTTCTTCGGGGTCAAGGGAGCCAAAGAACGTCAAATTCCACACCGTCCGATCGAGGAAGGCCGACCGGGTCACCTGGGTGGACCAAAGGCCGGCCGGCCGGCCCTTGGTCAGGTCGATGTGCTCCACCGCCGGAACCACCGCCGCCGGGTGGGCCGGTTCGACCCGGAGCACGGCCAGCCCCGCGGTGAGGGTGGCCAGGCCCCAGAGGGCGAGCTGGATGGCGGCCCGGAGGCCCTCGTTGCGGTGTTGGTGGCGCTGACCCGAAAAGTGCCAGGCCGCCACCTGAAGGAGGAACGGGAAGAAAAGCACCGCCAGGACGAAATTTCCGGCCACAGGCGAGGCAAGCACCCACCGGGTCAGCTCAAGGTCTGGCTGGGGACCCAGCACGTCGTAGGCGGCCTTGAACAGCCACACAGGCCCCAGCCCCAGGGCGGCGAATTGCAACCAGCGCCACCGGGACACCAGCAGCACCGCCGACCAGACCAGGGCCCAAAGGAAGTAGAACGAGAAACTCAACTCGAAGGCCGTGGCGGCCAGGGTCATTCCGCCGAGCCAGACCAGGGCCGCCTGGCCATAGAAGTCAGGGTCCCTGCTCAGGGGGGTGCGCCGGAACGGGAGGAAGAAAAGGACTGACAGGCTGACGGCCACCAAGGCCTTGAACGAAGAAACCAGCAACGGCATTTGCCGCCAAAACTCGGGCTCGCCCCGGCTCTCCTGGAGCATGGTTGCCAAACCAGTAGCGGCCTCCAGGGCCAGGAAACCCACCGCCAGGAGGGCGGGTATCTGCCAGAGGCCCTTGCGCAACACCCTGAGGCTACCCCGTCTCCGGCGTCCCAGGGCTGCGTATCCGAATAACAGCAAGGCCACGATGACCAAAAAGACGACGAGGTAGGTTTGTTGGCTCCAAAACACCTTGCCGACGCCGAAGTCGAAGGCCAGCCAGTGTCGATCCCAAAAGGCCGGGACCCCCTGGGGTAGGGCCGCCACGAAGGTCTCCAGGGCCAGAACCACGGCGTCATCGGCCGGTCCTCCGGCCAGCCAGAGACCGGGAATCGTCCTCTGGAACCAGGGGGCGAGGGCGTTTTTCCTTTCGGGAAGGTCGAGACGGAACAACGAAGGCGCCGTTCCCGTGAATTTAACCTTCAGTTTCTGTTTTTGGAACGCAACGGTCAGACCCTGGACCATCCAAAGCGGCGAAGGGTAGGCTCCTGACTCGGCGGTGAGCTTCATCTGGTCGGAGCTGTCTTCGACGTCGAAGTACAGAACGGCGGCGGGGTTCTCGGGGTAAAAATCCTGGAGGAAAGTCCGGGAGCCTAGGCCCTGGGTTTCCCCGGAGCCGCGTTCGGCCCCGGTGAAAAGGAAGGTGACCGACACCTCGGGGCTCCGGGTCATGGCCCTGTCGGCCCAGGCCGAAGCCCAGGCAAGCCCCCTGTCGTTGGCCCCGTCGGTGGGGACCACCACGACCAACTCCCCTGGCAACTTTCCGGGCACCCGAAACCACAGCTGTTTCGAGAACGAGTGTTCTCCCTCCAGCTTGTCAAAGCTCACTTCCTTCAGGTCAGCCCGACCCGAAAACCAGTGTCGGAGCGTCGAAAACACCATCTCCTCGGAGGCCGACCCTTCCCTTCTGTGGCCAAGGCTTGAAAACCATGCGGCCACGGCCTTGGGGTCTCCCGGGGCCGGAGCCGGGGCGGCCTCCAACGACCACGTCAGGAAAAATAGGCCGAACACGACCAAGGAGACTTTCACCGTCCTAAAATATGTCATCTTTGACACTTGCACAAGTTCGTGTATACTTCCATCAACCCGACTATGGAGCTGGCTAACGTCATCCAACAGCGCTTTAGCGCCCATTCTTTCCTCCCGGACCCGGTTGCTCCCGAAGTGCTGGAACGCATCCTTGAGGCCGGACGACGGGCGCCTTCGGCGAAGAACCGGCAACCTTGGCGGTTCGTGGTCATCCAATCCGAAGGCCACCGCCAACGCATCCAGGAGGCCGCTTACGGGGAGCCCTGGGTGGGCCAGGCTCCTGTCATCATCGCCGTGTGTTCCACGAACATCGACTACCGCATGCCCAACGGCCAGCTGGCCTACCCTATTGATCTTTCGTTTGCCGCCGCCTACATGGAACTCCAGGCCGTCCACGAGGGCCTGGGTTGTTGCATCAACACCACGTTCCAAGAAGACGACATCCGCGATCTGCTGACAGTTCCCTATTCGATGCGCATCGTCGTCTTGCTGATCATCGGCCATCCGGCCGAGAAACGAACCGGGGATCCTAACCGCCTTCCCAAGGGGCGCATCGTCTCCCACGAGCATTGGTGAGGAGAGGGAATGGCTGAAGAAAAGCGCAAGAAAATCCTGGAACTCCCGATGAAGATCATCTTCAACGAGGAGGGGATCAACTTCTTCATCAAGAGCAACAAGAAACTCAGCAAATTCAAGCTCGCCGACGAGGTGGAGCAGTACGGCATCTTCTTCGACTCGTTCTCGCCACCTTCGGTGCAGAAGATGTTGCTGATCAACTACATCTCGTACATGGAGATCAGTCGTCCCGAGTTCATGAGCAAGCGCCAGGACGTCATGGATCTTTCCAAGCTCATCACCTATGGCACCCTCTACCGACGGTTCGACGAGATCATCTTTTCCAAGGTCCTCGACTCCGAGGTGACCCGCAAGTGGAACCGGGCCAACCCGTCGAGCATCATTGACCGCAAAACCAATGTGAACGACGCGTCCCTCCAGGCGGCCATCGAGAAGAACAAAGCGGCGGCGGCTGGGATCAAGCAGGGTATGCTCAAGTCGCTGGTCACGGCCGTCCAGGCCAATTCCGACCTTCTCCCCGAAGAGAAGAACATCCAGCTCTTCCTGGCCGACAAATTCCTCTCCATCCTGCGGCCGTTCACGTGGTTTGTTCTGCTCAAGTTTAAGGACAACGACGACCTGCCCCTGTTGCTGGCCGACATCGAGGCCACGCTCCAGGAGTTCATGGTCAAGGCCAAAATTGCCGAGTTCCTGTCGCTCATGACCATGGAACTGGCCGCCATGGCCGAGAATTCCAACATCCAAAGCTTTGCCAAGAACCGCTACAAGGGCACGCTCGACCCCATGGCGGTGATGTACGACCCCGAGATGCGCAAGATGATCGTCGAGGAGATGCGGGTCCGAAGCCAGAACGTCTTCCTTTCGTGGAAGGTCGGCGGCGGGAACGTGAGCAGCCGCGAGCGTTTGCAGGTGAAGATCTTCAACAAGGAAACAGGCTTCGCCGACCTGAAGAAGAGTGTCGACGACACCCGGAACCTCAACCTCAAGCAACGCTCGTTGATGGAGTTCTACAAGGAAGGCACCGACGAGGCCACAGGGAACACCGAACTGGGGCTGTACTACCTGAGCTACCTCTCGGAGGAATGCCAGAAGGTGGGCGTCCATTTCGAGTCGCTGGTCAGTCAGATCCGCGAAAGCAACCTCACCGTGATCACCCTGACCCTCTTGTTCTAGAGGCCGACGATGAGGTTTCCCCTGGCCCGGGCCGGTTGGCTCTTCATCGTGCTCTTCGGTCTGGCCCTGACGGGGGCCACAGTGATGAACCTCGTCCTCATCGGTCAGACTCGCAAGGCCCTCGACGAGGGCATCCTGGGCAATAAGCCTCCGGGCGCCGTCCTGAAATACCACGTGGCCCTCATCATCCCCGATTCGCCTGACTCGTTCTTCGACGGCCTCCGAGAAGGACTGCTCAAGGCAGCGGGTACCGAGGCTGTGGCCATCCAGGTCTTCAAGTACCACGCCAACGTCCCCGACGAGGCCGAAACCTACTTTCAGCTCTGTCTGACCAGCCGCATCGACGGGGTCATCCTCTACGCGGGGCCCGATCAGATGGCCCGACGGGGGGATCAGGCTTCCAAAGAAGACGTGGTCTTTGTCCCTGTGGGCACCCTGACGCCGCCCCGGGCGGGTTTGGGCTTCGTGGGATCGAGCAGTCTGCTCCAGGGAGTGGAGGCGGGCAATCAGGTGGTCCGGCGGCTGGGAAGGTCGGCCCGGGTCGGGCTGCTGCTCACCTCCGAAGGCGAAGAAGTGCCCGTGGAGGACCCTGTGTACGAGGGGGTGGTCATCGCTCTCCGATCGGCCCCCGGGGCCCACATCGTCCAGGTGTCCCGGGCCAGGCCCGGCATCCTTTCGGGCGAAGAAGCCGCCTCGGCCCTGCTCAAGGCCGATCCCTCCATCAACGTGTTGGTCTGCGCCAGCGCTCCCATCACCGAGGGAGCGGCCCAGGTGGTCGTCGACCAGGGGCGGGTGGGGCAGGTTCTCATCGTCGGCACCGATGAGTCGCCCACCATCGACAGGCTTGTCGACAAAGGCGTGATCGCGGCGAGCATTGTCAGGGACTCCAAAAAAATGGGCGCCGAAGCGTTGAAGGCCTTCGTGGGAGCCCGGAACGGAGTCCCCTTCCGCCGGCCCGTGGAAGTGGGGTTCAACGTGAGGACGCGTCAAGAGGTGGCGCCATGAAGCTGGGCACCGTCCGGGGTAAGATCGTCGCCAACTCGGCCCTCATCCTCGTCCTCATGGCCGCGGCTTCGCTATATTCAGGCTTTGCTTCGTTGGAATTGTCCCGGAGTGTCGAGGTGTTGTTCCAGAACAACCTAGCCATGGAACAGCTCCAGGACAGTCTCGACCAGACCGAAGCCAGCTTCTCCGAATACCTGAGGACCAAGAGCTCCGACTCGCTCAAGGATTTCATCAAGGTCTCGACAAGGCTCACCGACCAATCCCGAAACCTTAACCCCGACGTCTACGCCGACGAGATCCTGCTGCTCCAGCGCGATCTCTCCCGGGCCTTCGACACCTACCTCAAGGTGGCCGAGGGAGGGGTACAGGCCAAGCGCGGCCGGGATATCCCCGGCTACGCCGAACGCTTCGAGACCGCCGGTCGCCACGCCCGGTCGGTCCGCATTCTGATCACCGATCTCAAGTCGCGGTTCCTCTCCCAGTCCCTCGGGGCGTTTTCGCTTTACCAGAGATTCATCCCCGGGGTGCTGTGGTCCAACGCCGCCCTGGTGCTGGCCGCAACGCTGTTGGGGTTTTCGCTGCTCCTGAGGTACTCGCGCCGGTTGACCGACCCCCTGGCCAGGCTGGCGGAGGCCGCCCTGGCGGTGGGGCGGGGCGACTACCAGACCTCCATTCCCTCCCTCGACAGTCGCGACGAAATCGGTACCCTGGCAGGCACCTTTTCGGGGATGCAACAGAGCGTTCGCCGATCCTTCCTCGACCTCCACACCCGGGCCGAGGTCGAAAAAACCCTGCTGGAAGAGAGGATGCAGGTCCTGGAGCTGAACCATAGGCTCAAGGACGCCGAGCTTTTGGCCCTCCAGACCCAGATCAACCCCCACTTTCTGTTCAACACCCTGTCGGCAGGCATCGAGCTGGCCGGGGCCGAGGACGCCCACCGAACATCGGCTTTTCTTGAGAACCTCGCGGTGTTTATTCGCTACGCTCTGACCCCTCCCGACCGCTTCGTGGCCATCGCCGACGAGATTGAATGCGTCAACCGCTACATCTGGCTGTTGACCCTCAGGTTCCGGGAGCGGTTTGCCTTTGACGTGGGCATCGACGAGAGGATACTGGCCCTGGAAGTACCGGCCCTCATCCTCCAGCCGCTGGTGGAAAACGCCGTGGGCCACGGCCTCGCCGACAGGGAAGCCGGCGGCACCGTCACGGTCAGGGGACGATGGGAGGGAGACGAGGCCATCCTCACCGTCAGAGACAACGGGGTGGGGATGAGCGACGACGAGATCGCGGCCGTCCAGTCCGACACCGACCTGGCATCACCCATCCACGGCATCGGGCTGAGGAACGTGATCCGGCGAATCCAACTTTCAACCAACGGTCTGGGGAGGGTCGAACTGGAAAGTAGCGTCACCGGAGGGCTGGAAGTCCGGATTCGTCTTCCCCTGTCGTCTGTGGGAGAGCCGTCATGAAACGAGTGCTGGTCGTCGACGATGAGCGTCCGGTGGTCGATCACATCGTGCGCCTCATCGGCCAGGAGTTGGAGGGTGAGTTCGCGGTGGCGGCCACCGCAGCCTCGGGCCGGGAGGCCCTGGAAAAGGCGCCGCTGGTCCGACCCGACATCATTTTGATGGACGTGCGCATGCCAGGCCTCTCGGGGCTGGACACCATCCGCGAACTCCAGAAAAGGGGCTCGGCGGCGGCCTTCGTGCTGTCCACCGCCTACGAAAGGTTCGACATCGCCCGGGAGGCTCTGGAGTTGGGCATCACGGGCTACCTCCTCAAACCCGTGGTCAAGGATTCCCTTATCCAGGCCCTGAGGAATGCCGCCGCCCAGATCGATCACCGGAGCGAACGCGAACTCAAGGAATTCGACTTCAGGGAAAAAGACAGGCAGGTGAGGGGTTTCGTTGAGGACGCCTTCCTGGGAGGGTTGATGCTCGGCCGAAGTTCCACCAACGCGGGGTTGCGGGCTTGGTTGGGCATCGACAAACCCTGGGCCTTGGTGGCCGCGGTGGCCTTCGTCCTAAGGCCTCAGGAAGTTCGGAAGACCCTCGAAGCCACGCTTCAGTACAAGAGCGAAGCGCTTTGCGGGCCCATGGTCGACGACCGCTGTCTGATTTTCCTTTCCCTTTCTGACCCTTCCGAGGCCCCTGAGGCGGAAAAGAGCCTGAGGGAGTTGCTCCGGACGTCCCTGGCCGACGATTTTCAAAGGGGTGCCCTCCGGATAGGGTTCGCCGACCCCCGGCCCCTCGACGACCTGGGACTCTCGTGGCCCGAAGCCCTGAATCGGTTGGCGGGACGGAGGCCTGAACCCGGCCCGGCAGCGCGGTTTGCCGCCGGAAGGACCTTCCAGGAGGAAGAGGAATTCCAATCGGCCCTGACCCAAGGCGACGGTGGCAGGCTCGGATCCTCCTTGGATGCCTTGCTCCGGCCCTTCGAAGACGCCGAGGAAGTGGCGGTGGTCGAAAGGTACCGAATCATCACCATGCTGGGTTTGGCCCTGGGCCGCCTTGTCGGGCTAGGTCTGCTCGAAGAGCCCTCGGCCCACCAATGGATGGACTTCGACGATCTCCGCCAGGCCCAGGGGGGCCGGGAGTTCTGTGTCCTGGCCCGGCTCAGGTTGCCTGCCATCGTCGATGCCCTGGGCCGGTCCCGCCGCTGGTCGGTCTGGGTTACCGGGGCTTTGGACTTCATCCGGACGAACTTCGCCCAGCCCATCACCCTGGATTTGGTCGCCGAACATGTGGGGCTCTCCCCCAAGCGTCTTTCCCGGTTGTTCATCGAGGAACTGGGCAAGGGATTCTCGGATTCCCTGATCGACTTCAGGATTGAAAGGGCCAAAGCCCTTTTGACCATGCCGGGGATGACCATCAAACAGGTCAGCGCCGATTGCGGTTACCCCGACCCCAACTACTTCGCGAGACTGTTCAAGAAAGTCACGGGGTCCACGCCCAGCGAATTCGCCGGTTCCCCATGAATTCGATTGCCGGGCCCCCGGACCAGTGGGATAATCGGGCCATGACGAAAAGGTTCGCCCCGTTGCTGGGCCTGCTTGTCCTTTTTTTCTCGTGTGGGCCCGAAAGACCCTTAGCGGCGGCAGGTCCCGGGCCCGTCATCGGATTCTCCCAGGATTCTCTGGTCCTCGAACGGTGGAAGCGCGACATCGAAGCGTTCCGGGGAGCGGCGAAGGACCTGGGCGCCGAGGTCCACCTAAAGGTCGCCGACCAAGACGCCACCGTCCAGGAAAGGCAGATCCGAGAGCTCGTCCAGGAAGGAATGGACGTCTTGGTGATCGTGGCCAACGATTCGGACAAGCTTTCGGCCGTGGTCAGGGAAGTCAAGTCCCGGGGCATCCCGGTGATCTCTTACGATAGGCTGGTCCGTCAGGCAGGGGTCGATTTGTACATCAGCTTCGACAACGAAAAGGTTGGAAGCCTGATGGCGGCGGCCATCCTCGGCGAAGTCGATCGGGGAGGCTACCTCATCATCAACGGAGCCCGGACCGACAACAATGCCCTGATGATCAGCACCGGCATCCACAGGGTGCTCAGCGAATCACTGGCGTCGGGACGCATCCATCTGGTGTCGGAGATCTGGCCGGTGGCGTGGGATTCCAACGAGGTGAGGTCGGCCCTGGAACCCTTGTTGCCTCGGATCACCGAGATTCGTGGCATCATCGCCGGTGACGACATGCTGGCCGAGGAGGCCATCAGGTTCTTCTCGGAAAACGGGCGGACGGGCCTGGTCAGGGTAGCGGGCCAGGACGCCGATCTAGCGGCCTGCCAACGGATCGCCGAGGGAACCCAGCTGGCCACGGTCTACAAGCCCGTCGAGCGCCTGGCTCTCAAGGCCGCCGGTTTCGCCGTCATGCTGGCCAACCACGAGCCCATCGAGACCGACGGGACCATCGATGACGGCACGGCCAAAGTGCCCTACGTCCGCCTTGAACCCCTGCTGGTCAACCGGGCCAACCTCGACGCCACCGTGGTCAAGGACGGGTTCCACTCGGCGAAAGAGGTGTATCAGAATCTGCGTCCGAGGAAGTGAAGCTCCGAAAGGCGGTGCTGGTCGCGGCTTTCATGAACTTTTTGTCATAATTCCTTTTACCCTCAAGAATTCCCCGACCTTTCGGACTCACTAATCTAGACTTTCATCCTTGATTTTAAGACGAAAGTGCTAGTTCCCAGCATCGGTGCGGCCTTCAAGGGGGAATCTGGCCAAGAGTCCTGCACCTCGACACAAGACTCCTGGTTACAGATGGAAAAACCGCTGGGACAATAGACGCGAGACTGAAAGGTCCGTCCGACCTGGTGGTCGGAGAATGTTTTTTCTCGGAGGAATTCATGAAGAAGTTTCTTATCGTGTTCGCCACCGCCCTGGCCCTCGCCAGTTGCGGTGCCCCCCCCACCCAGGTCGGTATTGTTCTCCCCACCAAGGACGAAGAACGCTGGATCCAGGACCAGACCCGGTTCCAGGAAGCTTTGAAGACCGCCGGCATTAGCGCCGAGGTTCTGTTCAGCGAAAAAGACCCCGCCAAGGAAAAGGCCAACGTCGAGACCTTGATCACCAAGGGCATCAAGGTTCTGGTTCTGTGCCCCGTGGACAGCGCCGCCGCCGCCGCCGCCGCTGACGCCGCCGCCAAGGCCGGAGTCAAGGTTGTCGCCTACGACCGCCTGATCACCGGTACCAAGAACGTCAACTTCTACGTGACCTTCGACAGCTTCAGTGTCGGGGCCGCCTGGGGTACCTTCCTGGCCAGCAAGGCCGAGGGCAAGGGGAACAACCTCTACCTGTACGCCGGTGCCGCCAGCGACAACAACGCCTTCATCTTCTTCGCCGGTGCCTGGAGCGTCCTTCAGCCCAAGATCGCCGACGGAACCTTCGTCATCGTCAACAGCGACGCCGCCGTGGCCCTCAAGGGCAAGGCCGAGCTGACCCGGGATGAAGAAGCTTCGATCATCGGTCAGGTCACCACGAACTGGAACCCCAACGACGCCAAGAGCAAGGCCGAGTCCCACCTGACCAAGGCCACCGCCAAGCAGAAGGGAATTGCCTTCGTCCTGTCGCCCAACGACCAGACCGCCCGGGCCATCGCCGACGTGTTCGCCAAGGACAAGGACGTGAAGAAGGCCTACACCACGGGCCAGGACGCCGACAAGGCCTCGATCCAGTACATCATCGACGGCAAGCAGTCGATGACCGTCCTCAAGGACACCCGGGTTCTCGTGGCCGACGCCATCACCACCGCGATCACCTTCGCCAAGGGTGAAACCCCTGCCCAGACCAAGACCTACAACAACGGCGTGATCGACGTTCCCGCCAAGCCCTCCGAAGTTGTGAGCGTCACCCAGGACAACGTCAAGGCCGCCATCGTGGACAGCGGATACTACGCCGCCACCGAATTCACCGGTCTGAAGTAAGCTCCTTTTCTCGCATGATGGGGGAGGTTCGGCACCGCCGCCTCCCCCTTTTTCCTTCGTAAGTTCCAGGAGAGTCTTTTCCATGAGTCCCCACATCCTTGAAATGCGTTCCATCTCCAAGACCTTCCCGGGGGTCAAGGCCCTCGACGACGTAAGTTTTCAGGTCGCCGAAGGAGAGATCCACTGTCTGGTGGGTGAGAACGGCGCCGGGAAGTCCACCTTAATGAAGGTGCTCAGCGGGGTTCATCCCCACGGTTCCTACACCGGAGACATTTTGTTCCGGGGTGCTGTTCAGTCCTTCCGTGGCATCTCTGACAGCGAGCACGCGGGCATCGCCATCATCTACCAGGAACTCGCGCTGTTTCCCGAGTTGTCGGTTTACGAAAATATCCTCATGGGTCAGGAGATCACCAAGGGTCTGACGGTGGATTGGAACGAGACCATTAAGAAAGCCACCCAGATGCTCAAGCTAGTGAGGCTCAACGTGAACCCCGAGGCGCTGGTGAAGGATTTGGGTATAGGCCAGCAGCAGCTGGTCGAGATCGCCAAGGCGCTCTGCAAAAATGTGAACCTGCTCATCCTCGATGAGCCCACGGCGGCCCTGAATGAGGACGACGCCGAGAACCTTCTTCTGCTCATCCAGGATCTGAAGAAAAGAGGCATTACGTCGGTGTTGATTTCCCACCGGCTCAAAGAGGTCATCGAAATCGCCGACACCGTCACCGTGCTGCGGGACGGCCGGACCATCTGCACCCTCGACGCCCACAAGGGTGAGGTTTCCGAGGGGGTGTTGATCAAGAACATGGTCGGGCGCGAGATCAACAACATCTATCCCCCGCGCAACCACAAAATTGGCGAAGAGGTGGTCCTCGAAGTCGAGAACTGGAACGCCTACAGCCCGAAACTGGGTAGGGCCATCCTCAAGGACGTGGCCTTCAAGCTCCATCGGGGGGAGATCATCGGCATCGCCGGCCTCATGGGGTCGGGGCGCACTGAGTTGGCCAAGAGCCTCTTTGGCAACCCTGACGGGTACGAGATCCAGGGCGAAGTCACCTTCCATCAGAAAAAAAAGCGGTTCAAGAACCCCGGCGAGGCCATCGACGCCGGGCTGGCCTACGCCTCCGAAGATCGCAAGGGCAACGGCCTCATCCTCATCCAAGACATCAAATCCAACATCACCTTGGCCAACCTGCGCAAGATTTCCCGCCGGGGCATCGTCGACGCCAATCAGGAAGTCAAGGAAGCGAACACGTACAAAACAGCGCTCAACATCAAGACACCGAGCGTAGAGCAGACCGTGGTCAACCTTTCCGGGGGCAACCAGCAGAAGGTCTCTATTGCGAAATGGCTGTTCGTCCAGCCCAAGATCCTCATCCTCGACGAACCATCCCGGGGCATCGACGTCGGGGCCAAGTACGAGATCTACACCATCATGAACCGGTTGGTGGAGCAGGGAATGAGCATCATCATGATTTCCTCGGAGCTTCCCGAAGTATTGGGCATGAGCGACCGCATCTATGTGGTCTCGGCGGGTCGGATAGCCGGCGAGCTGTCCCGGGCAGAAGCCGACCAAGAGAAGATCATGCACCTGGCCACCAGCTAAATCGAAACCACCCCACCAAGGAGACTCTCCCGTGACCACCCAAGATCTGCAAAAAGCCTTGAACAAGAACATCCGCGACTACGGGATGTACATCGCGCTGTTCGTCATCATGACCATCTTCACCATCGCGACCAACGGTCTGTTCCTCTCGTCCCGGAACATTGCCGACCTTATGAACCAGACAGGCTACATTGCCGTCCTCGCCGTCGGTATGACGCTTGTCATCGTCATCAGGCACATCGACCTTTCGGTAGGGTTTCTCGCCGGGTTCCTGGGAGCCGTCGCCGCCATCGGGCTGAGCGTCCTTCATTGGCCGTTCTTTGTTGTGATTCCCATCGTGTTGGCCTTGGGCATCGCCGCCGGCCTTTTGACCTCCTGGCCCGTGGCCAAACTGGGCATCCCCTCGTTCGTGGCCTCCCTGGCCGGTTGGTTGATCTACCGCGGCTTTCTCCTGTTGTCCACTACCTCGACGGGTACGATCAACATTTCCGACCCCACCTTCGTCGCCCTGGGCAATGGGAGCATTCCCGACTTCTTCCCCGAGGATTCGGCCTTCCTGCCCGGGCTCCACAAGGTGACCCTCCTGTTGGGAATGTTGGCCATCGTCTGGTTTATTTTTGCCGATCTTAGGGCCCGAAAGCAGAAGAAGAAGTACGAGTTCGACGTCATTCCCACCGACATGCTCGTCCTCAAGCTTGTGCTGATTTCCGGAGCCATTGGGTTCATCACCTGGAAGCTGGCTGGCTACAACGGCATGGGCTGGACAGTGGTCATCATGCTCGTGGTGGTCGGTATCTACGACTGGATTTCCCGCCAAACCATCCTGGGGCGGCACATTTACGCGGTGGGGGGCAACCCCGAAGCCGCCGAGCTGTCGGGCATCAGCGTCAGCAAGATTACATTGCTGGTTTTCGGTTCCATGGGACTGCTTTCGGCTCTGGCCGGCATTCTGTTCTCGTCGAGGCTCCAGTCTGCGGGACCGACGGGAGGCACGCTGTTCGAGCTCGACGCCATCGCCGCGGCCTACATCGGCGGCGTCTCGGCTGCAGGCGGCGTGGGAAAGATCACTGGATCCATGGTGGGTGCCTTGGTCTACATGTCATTGCGCAACGGCATGAACCTCATGGGCGTGGACGAGTCGTTGCAGTACGTCGTCCGGGGTGCGGTCCTCGCCTTGGCGGTCATCTTCGACGTTTCGACCCGCCGGGTGAAGCGCTGACCCTCTGACAGTTCAGCCCCTGACCATGCCGTGAAACCCCCGGGGGTCCAGCCAGCCGTCCAGCGGTCGGTCATGGGGCTCCAGGGGCACCTCGTCCAGGCTCTGTACCGACCACCCCACCCCCAGGGTGAAAACCTCGGTAGAATGGGTCGCCAGCCAGCGGTCGTAGTAACCCGCACCCCGGCCTAACCGGGAAGCGCCGCCGGGTCCAGGGGCAAACGCCAAGCCGGGGACGCAGACAAGGGTGGGGAGCCCTGGCGTCCAAGACCGGGCCTCCCGGGGTGGTTCCCGCATGCCGAAGGGTTTGGGCAACCAGGGGCCTTCCATCGACTCCACCTCTCCAAAATCCAGGCTTCTTCCCGGGCCGGTCCGGGCCAAGGCCACCCTATGCCCCGAAGCCAGCCAAAATGCCAAAAAAGGGACGAGGTTGGGTTCATCGGGGAAGGGAAGCGTGGCGAGGACCCACTCCCAGCCCGTTAAACGGGCCCAGTCTGTCAGCCGGGCGACCAGGGCGGAGTTTTCCTCTTCCCTGGCGGCGGGAGTCAGGGCATCGATGTCCTTTTGAACTTTCTTGCGAAGAGTCTGCTTTTCCACCGAAGGCAAATCCATGCCCTCATGGTAGCATAGGACCAACCATGAAACCCTCGACTCCCTCCTATTCCCTGGACTACTATGAGGCCCTGTTCGGTTCGC
>Ga0302322_100003454_pt1 | contig 13584 bp, 12 predicted proteins | sample Fen_T0_2_FD_203757 | JGI IMG/M metagenome (GOLD analysis project Ga0302322, IMG submission 203757) | Peat permafrost microbial communities from Stordalen Mire near Abisko, Sweden - Fen_T0_2 | ecosystem: Environmental > Terrestrial > Soil > Wetlands > Permafrost | place: Sweden: Abisko...
GGGGGCGGCCCGGCCGGGCCACCCCCCGGGGTGGGGGGCGGGGGGGCCCCCCGGGGGGGGGGCCCGGGGGGGTCCCCCCCCGGGCCCCCGCCGCGAGGTCACTCCTCGGCCGCGACGGCCCGCCGCGCGTCGGCGTTGAGGACGCCCCACGCGATGAGCTGCTCGGCGAGCACCGCGGGCGGCACGTCGTAGATGACCGCGAGGGTCCGCAGGTCGTCGGTGCGGATCGAGAGGACCTTGCCGTTGTAGTCGCCGCGCTGCCCCTGGATGGTGGCGGCGTAGCGGGCGAGCGGTCCCGCCTTCTCGGCCGGGACGGACTGCAGCCGCTCCAGGTCGAGAACCAGCTTGGGGGGTGGCTCGCTGCTGCCCGTGGGGGCGGCGTCAGGCAGGAGCGCCTGGACGGGGACACCGTAGAAATCTGCGAGTTCGGCGAGCCGCTGGACGGTCACGGCGCGGTCACCACGCTCGTAGGAGCCGACGACGACCGCCTTCCAGCGGCCCTCGGACTTCTCCTCCACACCGTGCAGGGAGAGTCCCTGCTGGGTGCGGATCGCGCGGAGTCGGGCGCCCAGCGCCCGTGCGTAATCGGAGGCCATGCGCTGATGGTCACGGAGCGTGACATCGTTCGTCAAGCAGGATCGCCGAATCCGCACCGATCAGTTCTGCGGCGTCGGTGGAATTGCGCGGATTTGATGGTATTCGGGCACGGCCGAACAGGGGAGGGTCACCGCTGAAGGTCCCGGGTGTCGCAGCCCCGGGAGGCCCGCCGAGGGTCGAGGCGGGTCGCGGCGGAACGTAGGCGAGGGGGCCGTCGGGTGGCGGCGGACAGTAACTCCGGCCCTCGCGAGCCGCCCCGTCCGGCCACGGGGCGTTGCCTCCGGGACCCTCGGGCGCCGCCTCCGGGGGACGCCTGGGGGGCCGCACGGGTCCTGTCGGACCCCGGTGATAGCGTCGGCAGGACGAGCGACCCACCTTTAACGACCGTCCTGTGAGGCGGGAAAGGAGGGCGGTGCGGTGACCCCTGCACGGCCAGTCCCAGAGAGCCCAGAGTCCGAGAGCCCAGAGTCCGAGACGGCGTCCCATGCGGTCCTCGTCGCCGGCGAGATCACCCGGGCGCTGACCCGGATCGCGCACGAGGTCCTGGAGCACAACAAGGGCCCCCACGGGCTCGTCCTCCTCGGGATCCCGACACGTGGTGTCCACCTCGCCCGGCGCCTGGCGACGCGGCTGGAGGAGATCGAGGGGACGGCCGTCGGGGTCGGCACCCTCGACGTCACGATGTACCGCGACGACCTGCGCCGCCAGCCCACCCGCAGCATCGAGGCGACCCGGCTGCCCGAGGGCGGGATCGACGACCAGGTCGTGGTGCTCGTGGACGACGTCCTGTTCAGCGGGCGGACCATCCGCGCCGCGCTCGACGCGCTGTCGGACCTCGGGCGCCCCCGCGCCGTCCGGCTCGCGGTCCTGGTCGACCGGGGGCACCGCGAGCTGCCGATCCGGGCCGACCACGTGGGCAAGAACCTGCCGACGTCCCTGCGCGAACGGGTGCGCGTCAGCGTGGCCGAGATCGACGGCCTCGACGAGGTCCGGATCGAGGGCGGTCACTGATGCGCCACCTGCTCTCGGCCGCCGACCTGGACGCCGCCACCGCCCTGCGGGTGCTCGACACCGCCGAGCGGATGGCCGCCACCCAGCAGCGGGAGATCAAGAAGCTGCCCACCCTGCGCGGGCGCACCGTGGTGAACCTCTTCTACGAGGACTCCACCCGCACCCGGATCTCGTTCGAGGCCGCGGCGAAGCGGCTCTCGGCCGACGTCATCACCTTCTCGGCCCGGGGGTCGAGCGTCTCGAAGGGTGAGAGCCTCAAGGACACCGCGCTCACCCTCGAGGCGATGGGTGCGGACGCCGTCGTCGTCCGCCACCCCGCCTCCGGCGCGCCCCACCGGCTCGCGAACGCCGGCTGGATCCGCGGCTCGGTGGTCAACGCCGGGGACGGCACGCACGAGCACCCCACCCAGGCCCTGCTCGACGCCTACACCCTGCGCCGGCGCCTGGTGGGGGGGAGCGCGACGGGCGCCGACCTCGCCGGGCTGCGGGTGGCCATCGTCGGCGACGTGCTGCACAGCCGCGTCGCCCGGTCGAACGTGCTGCTGCTCCGCACCCTGGGTGCGGACGTCGTCCTGGTGGCGCCGCCGACGCTGCTGCCGGTCGGGGTCGGCAGCTGGCCGTGCTCGACGTCCTACGACCTGGACGCCGTGCTCGGGGGCGCGCTCGGCGACCTGGACGCGGTGATGATGCTGCGCGTCCAGGCGGAGCGGATGAACGCGGCGTACTTCCCCAGCGTGCGCGAGTACTCGCGGCGGTACGGCCTGGACGCCCGGCGCGTGCGCGCGCTGCCGCCGCACGCCGTCGTCATGCATCCCGGACCCATGAACCGCGGCCTGGAGATCTCCGCCGAGGCCGCCGACTCGCCCCGCTCGACGGTGGTCGAGCAGGTGACCAACGGCGTCGCCGTGCGGATGGCGGTCCTGTACCTGCTGCTCTCCGGCGCCCCGGACGAGCCCGTCGCGGCCCCTGCCGCCCTCGAAGGAGCGCGGCCATGAGCCCTGCCGGCCTCATCACCCCGACCACCGGTCCGGCCGACGGACGCGCGGCGGTCGGGCGCCACCTGCTGCGCGGCGTCCGGCCGCTCGGCGGCGACCCGGTCGACCTCCTGCTCGCGGACGGCGTCATCGCGGCGGTCGGCCGCACCCTCGCCTGGGACGGCCCGGCGGGCGACGTCCGCGTCGTCGACGGCCGGGGCCTCATCGCCCTCCCCGGGCTCGTCGACCTGCACACCCATCTGCGGGAACCGGGCCGCGAGGACGCCGAGACGGTCGACAGCGGCAGCCGGGCGGCGGCCCTCGGCGGGTTCACCGCCGTCCACGCGATGGCCAACACCGACCCGGTCGCCGACACCGCGGGCGTCGCCGAGCAGGTCTGGCGGCTCGGCCGCGAGGCCGGCTGGGTCGACGTGCGGCCCGTCGGCGCGGTGACGATCGGCCTGCGCGGCCAGGGGCTGGCCGAGCTCGGCGCGATGGCCGACTGCGCCGCGGCCGTGCGCGTGTTCAGCGACGACGGGCACTGCGTCTGGGACGCGGTCCTCATGCGCCGGGCCCTGGAGTACGTCAAGGCCTTCGACGGCGTCATCGCCCAGCACGCGCAGGAGCCGCGCCTCACCGAGAGCGCGCAGATGCACGAGGGGGAGGTGTCCGCCGCCCTCGGCCTGCACGGCTGGCCCGCCGTCGCGGAGGAGTCGGTCATCGCCCGGGACGTGCTGCTGGCCGAGCACGTCGGCTCCCGGCTGCACGTCTGCCACGTCTCGACGGCTGGATCGGTGGAGATCCTGCGCTGGGCCAAGGCGCGCGGCGTCCAGGTCACCGCCGAGGTGACCCCCCACCACCTGCTGCTCACCGACGAGGAGGTGCGCAGCTACGACCCGGTCTTCAAGGTCAACCCGCCGCTACGCACCGAGCGCGACGTCCGGGCGGTGCGCGAGGCGCTCGCCGACGGCACGATCGACGTCGTCGCCACCGACCACGCGCCGCACCCGGCCGAGGCCAAGGAGTGCGAGTGGGCCGAGGCCGCCATGGGCATGACCGGCCTGGAGACGGCACTCTCCGTCGTCCAGCGGACCATGGTCGAGACCGGCCTGCTCGACTGGGCCGGGGTCGCGGAGCGGATGTCCGCGGCGCCCGCCCGGATCGGCCGGGTCGCGACCCAGGGCCGCCCGATCGCCGCGGGGGAGCCCGCGCACCTCACGCTCGTCGACCCGTCGGCGTCCCGGGTCGTGGACCCGTCGACGATGGCGACGGCGGGCCGCAACAGTCCCTTCCGGGGCCGCGAGCTGCCGGGACGCGTCGTCGCGACGTTCCTGGCGGGCCGGCCGACGGTGCTCGACGGCGCGCTCGTGGCGCAGGAGGCGATGGCCCGGTGACGACGAACTTCCCGACGACGAACCACCCGACGGACGGCCCCGCGGACGGCGCGGTGCTCGTGCTCGAGGACGGCCGCGCCTGGCGCGGGCGCCCCTACGGCGCCGTCGGCGAGACCTTCGGCGAGGCGGTCTTCGCCACCGGCATGACCGGCTACCAGGAGACCCTCACCGACCCCTCGTACCACCGCCAGGTCGTCGTCATGACGGCGCCGCACATCGGCAACACCGGCGTCAACGACGAGGACGCCGAGTCGGCGCGCATCTGGGTGTCCGGCTACGTCGTCCGCGACCCGGCCCGTCGCCCGTCGAGCTGGCGGTCGCGCCGCGGGCTCGGCGAGGAGCTCGCGGCCCAGGGCGTGGTGGGGATCAGCCACGTCGACACCCGGTCGATCACCCGGTACCTGCGCGAGCGCGGGGCCATGCGGGTCGGGGTGTTCTCCGGCGAGGCCGCGCGCGAACCGCTGGACCGGCTGCTGGAGCGGGTCCGCGAGGCGCCGCCGATGGCCGGCGCCGACCTGGCCGGCGAGGTGTCGACGGACGGCGCGTACGTCGTCCCGGCGGTCGGGGAGCGGCGTTTCACCGTGGCCGCGATCGACCTGGGCATCAAGGCGATGACGCCGCGCCGGATGGCCGAGCGGGGGATCGAGGTGCACGTCCTGCCGTCGACGGCCACGTTCGACGACGTCCGGGCGGTGGGCGCCGACGGGGTGTTCTTCTCCAACGGCCCCGGCGACCCGGCGGCGGCGACGCATCCGGTGCACCTGGTGCGCGACGTGCTCGCGGCGGGGGTGCCGCTGTTCGGCATCTGCTTCGGCAACCAGCTGCTCGGGCGGGCGCTCGGGTTCGGCACGTACAAGCTCGGGTTCGGCCACCGGGGCATCAACCAGCCGGTCCTGGACCGGGCGACCGGGCGGGTCGAGGTGACGGCGCACAACCACGGCTTCGCCGTCGACGCGCCCCTCGACCGGGTGAGCGACACCCCGTTCGGGCGGGCCGAGGTCAGCCACGTCGGCCTCAACGACGGCGTCGTCGAGGGGCTGCGCTGCCTCGACGTCCCGGCGTTCTCGGTGCAGTACCACCCGGAGGCCGCCGCGGGCCCGCACGACGCCGCGTACCTGTTCGACCGGTTCGCGGACCTGATGGGCGGGGCCGGTCCGGCCGACGCGCCCGGAACCGGGACGACGACGAAGGGCGGGACCCGCTGATGCCGCGCCGCGAGGATCTGCGCAGCGTGCTGGTGATCGGTTCCGGGCCGATCGTCATCGGGCAGGCGTGCGAGTTCGACTACTCCGGCACCCAGGCGTGCCGGGTGCTGCGCGACGAGGGGCTGCGCGTCGTCCTGGTGAACTCCAACCCGGCGACGATCATGACCGACCCCGAGTTCGCCGACGCGACCTACGTGGAGCCGATCACCCCGGCCGTCGTCGAGGCGATCATCGCCAAGGAGCGGCCGGACGCCCTGCTGGCGACCCTGGGCGGGCAGACGGCGCTCAACACCGCGATGGCGCTGCACGCCTCCGGGGCGCTGGAGCGGTACGGCGTCGAGCTGATCGGCGCGAACGTCGACGCGATCGAGGCCGGCGAGGACCGGCAGCGGTTCAAGGGCGTCGTCGAGCGGTGCGGCGCGCAGGTGGCCCGGTCGGTGATCTGCCACACCCTGGACGACTGCCTGGCGGCCACCGCCGAGCTGGGCTGGCCGGTCGTCGTGCGGCCCTCGTTCACCATGGGCGGCCTCGGCTCGGGGATCGCCTACGACGAGGCAGACCTGCGGCGCATCGCGGGCGCCGGGCTGCGGTACTCCCCGACCACCGAGGTCCTCCTGGAGGAGTCGATCATCGGCTGGAAGGAGTTCGAGCTGGAGCTGATGCGCGACCGCCACGACAACGTGGTCGTCGTCTGCTCGATCGAGAACCTCGACCCGATGGGCGTGCACACCGGCGACTCGATCACCGTCGCGCCCGCCCTGACCCTCACCGACCGGGAGTACCAGCGCCTGCGGGACGTCGGCATCGCGGTGATCCGCGAGGTCGGGGTGGACACCGGCGGCTGCAACATCCAGTTCGCGGTGAACCCGGTGGACGGGCGCGTGGTGGTCATCGAGATGAACCCGCGGGTCTCGCGCTCGTCGGCGCTGGCGTCCAAGGCGACCGGCTTCCCGATCGCCAAGATCGCCGCCCGGCTCGCCGTCGGCTACACCCTCGACGAGATCCCCAACGACGTGACCCGCTCGACGCCCGCGAGCTTCGAGCCGACCCTCGACTACGTCGTGGTCAAGGTGCCGCGGTTCGCGTTCGAGAAGTTCCCGGCCGCCGACCCCACCCTGACGACGACGATGAAGTCCGTCGGTGAGGCCATGGCCATCGGCCGCAACTTCACCGAGGCCCTGCAGAAGGCCCTGCGGTCGCTGGAGCGGCGCGGCGCGAGCTTCCACTGGGACGGCCCGGCGCCGTCCGGCGCGGCGCTGGACGCCCTGCTGGACGCCGTGCGGCGGCCCACCGAGGAGCGCCTGGTGCAGGTGCAGCAGGCGATCCGCGGGGGCGCCGACGTCGACGCGCTGCACCGGGCCACCGGGATCGACCCCTGGTTCCTCGACCAGCTGCTCCTCCTCGACGAGACCGCCCGGGCGATCGAGGGCGCCGAGGCGCTGACCGCCGACCTGCTGCGCGAGGCGAAACGGCACGGCTTCAGCGACGTCCAGATCGGGGCGCTGCGGCGCATGCCGGAGGACGTCGTCCGCGGGGTGCGTCACGCCCTCGGGGTGCGGCCGGTCTACAAGACCGTCGACACCTGCGCCGCCGAGTTCGCCGCGCTGACGCCGTACCACTACTCCTCCTACGACGAGGAGGACGAGGTCACCCCGTCGGGGCGCCGCAAGGTGATCATCCTGGGGTCCGGGCCGAACCGGATCGGGCAGGGCGTGGAGTTCGACTACTCGTGCGTGCACGCCTCGTTCGCGCTGCGGGACGCCGGCTTCGAGACCGTCATGGTCAACTGCAACCCGGAGACGGTCTCCACCGACTACGACACCTCCGACCGGCTGTACTTCGAGCCGCTCACCCTGGAGGACGTGCTGGAGGTCGTGCACGCCGAGCAGCGCTCCGGCGAGGTGGTCGGCGTCATCGTCCAGCTCGGCGGGCAGACGCCGCTGGGCCTGGCGGCGAAGCTGGAGGCGGCCGGCGTCCCGATCGTGGGGACCTCGCCCGCGGCGATCCACCTGGCCGAGGAGCGCGGTGCGTTCGGGCGGGTGCTGGCCCGGGCCGGGCTGCCCGCGCCGCGGCACGGGACGGCGTCCAGCTTCGTGGAGGCCAAGGAGATCGCCGACGTCGTCGGCTACCCGGTGCTGGTGCGGCCGAGCTACGTGCTCGGCGGGCGCGGCATGGAGATCGTCTACGACGAGCGGATGCTCGAGGACTACATCGAGCGCGCCGCCCTGGTGACGCCGGAGCACCCGGTGCTCGTCGACCGGTTCCTCGAGGGTGCGATCGAGATCGACGTCGACGCCCTGTTCGACGGCGAGGAGCTCTACCTCGGCGGCGTCATGGAGCACATCGAGGAGGCCGGCATCCACTCCGGCGACTCCGCGTGCGTGCTCCCGCCGGTCACGCTCGGCGTGCACGACCTGGCGACCGTGCGGTCCAGCACCGAGGCGATCGCCCGCGGCGTCGGCGTCCTGGGGCTGCTCAACGTGCAGTACGCGCTGGTCGGCGGGGTGCTCTACGTGCTGGAGGCCAACCCGCGGGCCAGCCGGACGGCGCCGTTCGTCTCCAAGGCGACGGCCGTGCCGCTGGCCAAGGCGGCGGCCCGGGTCATGCTCGGGGCGAGCATCAAGGAGCTGCGCGCCGAGGGCCTGCTGCCCGCCCAGGGCGACGGCGGCACCCTCCCCGAGGACGCGCCGGTCTCGGTGAAGGAGGCGGTCCTGCCGTTCAAGCGGTTCCGCACCCCCGAGGGGACGGTGGTCGACAGCCTGCTCGGCCCCGAGATGCGGTCCACGGGCGAGGTCATGGGCATCGACGTCGACTTCCCGCACGCGTTCGCCAAGTCGCAGGCCGCGGCGTACGGCGGGCTGCCCGACCGCGGCCGGGTGTTCGTGTCGGTCGCCGACGGCGACAAGCGGGCGATCATCTTCCCGGTGAAGGGCCTGGTCGACCTGGGGTTCGAGGTGCTGGCCACCGAGGGGACGGCGGCCGTGCTGCGCCGCAACGGGATCGCCTCGACGCTCGTGCGCAAGCACAGCTCGGGGCCCGGCGCGGACGACGAGCCGACGATCGTGCAGCGGATCGCCGCCGGGGAGGTCGACATGGTCGTCAACACCCCGAGCGGCCCCGCGGCCCGCCTCGACGGGTACGAGATCCGCGCCGCGACCACGGCGATGGACCGGCCGATCATCACGACCGTGCAGCAGTTCGGCGCCGCCGTCCAGGCCATCGAGGCGGCCCGCAACGAGCCGATCCGGGTGACCTCCCTGCAGGAGCACGCCACGGCCCTGCGGGCCGGCCGCGCCCGGCAGGCCGGGGAGCAGCTGCCCGGCGGGGCCGCGTGAGCCCCCGCGACCGGGTCGACCCGGTCTACCGGCACGTCCTGCTGCCGCCGGTGCGGGCGCTGACCCGCCGCGACGCCGAGGTCGCGATGGACCTCCACCTCGCCTCCCTGCGGCTGCTGCAGCGCACCGCGGCGGGCCGGGCGCTGCTGTCCCGGGGGCGCCCGGCGGTCGACCCGCGGGCCGACGCGCTGCTGGGCCAGGACCTGCTCGACGGCGTCCACTTCCCGCACCCGTTCGGGATCGCCGCCGGGCTGGACAAGAACGCCGCCGTCGTCCCGGCGCTGGTCGCCCACCACTCGCCCGGGTTCGTCGAGATCGGCACGGTGACCCGGGAGCCCCAGCCGGGCAACCCGCGCCCGCGCATCACCCGCCGCGACGCCGACCACCTGGTCAACGCGATGGGCTTCCCGAGCGCGGGCGCCCGGGCGGTGGCCGCCAACCTCGCCGCCGTGCTCGGCGGGCCCCTGGCGCCGCCGGTGCCGGTGGGCGTCAACGTCGGCAAGAACAAGACCACCCCGCCCGAGGGCGTCGCGGCGGAGTACGCGGCGGTCGTGCGCGCCTTCGCCGACCGGGGGGCGATGCCCGCCTACGTCGCGGTCAACGTCTCCTCGCCGAACACGCCGGGCCTGCGCGCGCTGCAGGACAAGGCGGTCCTCACCGACCTGCTGGCCGCCGTCGCCGAGGCGATGGCGGCCGCGCCGGACCCGCGCCCGCGCCACCGGCTGCTGGTCAAGTTCGCGCCGGACCTGACGCCGTCGGCCTTCGAGTCGCTCGTGGAGTGCGTGCTCGAGCAGGACATCGGCGGGCTGATCCTCACCAACACCCGGCCGGTGCAGCCGAAGGGCGGGCTGTCCGGGCCCGACCTGTTCGCCGACAGCTCCGCGCTCGTGCGCCGGGCCGCGGCGGCCCTGCCCGCGGACAAGGTGATCGTCGCCACGGGCGGCATGGACACCGTCGACAAGGTGTACGAGATGCTGCGCTACGCCGACCTGGTGGGGGTCTACACCGGCCTGGTGCTGCAGGGGCCGGGCCTGCTGCGGCACCTGCGCGACGGCGTCGCCGCCCGGATGCGCGCGGACGGCGTCACCTCGCTGGCGCAGCTGCGCTCGGCCGAGCGGGTGCGGGCATGACGGCCGGGCCCCCCACCGGATCTCCCGCGGCCCGGGAGCCGTTCGGCACCCGGCTGGCCGCCGCCATGGCCTCCCGGGGCCCGCTGTGCGTCGGCGTCGACCCCCATCCGGGGCTCCTGGCCGCCTGGGGTCTCGACGACGACCTGGCCGGCTTGGAACGGTTCAGCCGCACCGTCGTCGAGGCGCTCGCCGACCGGGTGGCGGTGCTCAAGCCGCAGGCGGCGTTCTTCGAGCGGCACGGCTCGCGCGGGGTCGCCGTCCTCGAACGGGTGCTCGCCGACGCGGCGTCCGCGGGGGCGCTGACGATCGCCGACGCGAAGCGCGGCGACATCGGCTCGACGATGGCGGCCTACGCCGACGCCTTCGTGGGGGAGGGCTCGCCGCTGGCGGCCGACGCCGTCACGGCCTCGCCCTACCTCGGGTTCGGGTCGCTGCGCCCCCTGCTCGACCTCGCCGCGGCGACCGGCCGCGGGGTGTTCGTGCTCGCCCTGACCTCCAACCCCGAGGGTGCCGCCGTGCAGCACGCCGTGGGCGTGGACGGCCGCAGCGTGGCCGGGGCGGTGCTGGAGGGGGTCCGGGACGCGAACGGGCCGGAACGGGCCGCAGGGCGCCCCCTGGGGTCCGTGGGGGCCGTCGTGGGGGCGACGATCGGCCCGGACGCCGTCCGCCGCCTCGGTCTGGACCTCACCGCCGTCCACGGGCCGTTCCTCGCCCCGGGCATCGGCGCCCAGGGTGCGGGCCCGGCCGATCTCGCCGCCGTCTTCGGCGACGCCCGCCGGGCGGTGCTCGCCAGCTCCAGCCGGGAGGTGCTCGGCGGCGGCCCCTCGCCCGCCGGGCTGCGGGCCGCCGCCGAGCGCACCCTGGCGGGGCTGGCCGCCGTCCTGGGCGGGTGAGCCGGGCGGCGCGCCCGGCCGTCCCGGGTGGCCCGCCCGGCCGCCCCTGGCGGGTGACGGGCGGGCGACGCGGGCGTGACGCGCGGCCGGCGCCCCGGCGGCGCACGGGTCGCGTTGCTCGGTCGGGGGGCGAGTCGATAGGTTTCTGACCTGCATCGGCGCCAGGTGCCGGTGCCGGGGGAGGTGGCGAGGACGCGCGAGCACACCTCCACGACGGCCCGTCCCCGGATCATTACCATCGTGGCATTCACCGCAACCGATCGACCGAGGTGACCTAGTGGCTCTGCCCCCTCTGACTCCCGAGCAACGCGCCGCGGCACTGGAGAAAGCCGCCGCCGCGCGGCGTGCCAGGGCCGAGATCAAGAACCGGCTGAAGTACTCGCAGGGCTCTCTGGGCGATGTGATCAAAGAGGGCCAGGCCAACGAGGTGATCGGCAAGATGAAGGTGTCGGCGCTCCTCGAGGCGCTGCCCGGCGTGGGCAAGGTCCGCGCCCGGCAGATCATGGAGGAGATCGGCATCTCCGAGACGCGGCGCGTCCGGGGGCTCGGCTCCAACCAGATCGCCGCGCTCGTCGAGCGCTTCACCCGCTGATCCGGCGGTGGAGGCGCGCTCTCGGGGAGACGTCCCGGCCGCCCGTCTGACGGTGCTGGCCGGGCCCACCGCGGTGGGCAAGGGCACGGTGTCCGCGGACGTCCGCACCCGGTACCCGGAGGTGTGGCTGTCCGTGTCGGCGACGACGCGCAGCCGTCGCCCCGGCGAGGTGGACGGCGAGCACTACCGGTTCGTCGACGAGCACACCTTCGACCTCATGGTCGCCGAGGGTGAGCTGCTGGAGTGGGCCGTCGTGCACGGGCGGCACCGCTACGGCACGCCCCGCCGGGCCGTGGAGGAGGCACTCGCCGCCGGACGTCCCACCCTGCTGGAGATCGACCTGCAGGGCGCCCGCCAGGTCAAGGCGACCATGCCCGAGGCGCGGTTCGTCTTCCTCGCGCCGCCCTCGTGGGACGAACTGGTCCGCAGACTGGTCGGCCGCGGCACCGAGGGGGCCGAGGAGCGGGAGCGCCGCCTGGCCACCGCCCGGGTCGAGCTGGCCGCCGAGCCGGAGTTCGACGTCACCGTCGTCAACTCCGATGTGCACCGGGCGACGGACGAGCTCGTACAATGCATGGGTCTGGCTCCTCGACCGCTGGTGCGGGCGCACCACGGCGAGAGCTGACCCGCCCACGAACCAGGGAGACGATTTCTTGTCCGGGACCACCGCGACGCCCGAGGGCATCACCAACCCTCCCATCGACGAGCTGCTGCAGGCCGCCGACTCCAAGTACGCCCTGGTCATCTACGCGGCCAAGCGTGCCCGCCAGATCAACGCCTACTACTCCCAGCTCGGCGAGGGCCTGCTGGAGTACGTCGGTCCGCTCGTCGAGACCCACGTGCAGGAGAAGCCGCTGTCCGTGGCCCTGCGCGAGATCAACGAGGGCCTGCTGACGGCCGAGCCCGTCGAGCAGTGACCCCCACGTCGTGACGGCGGGCGCGGCGGGTGCCGCACCCGGCGGCGCCCGTGCCGCCCGGATCGTCCTCGGCGTGTCGGGCGGGATCGCCGCCTACAAGGCGTGCCTGCTGCTGCGGCTGCTCACCGAGAGCGGCCATGACGTCCGGGTGGTCGCCACCGAGGCCGCGCTGCGGTTCGTGGGGGAGCCCACCTGGGCCGCGCTCTCGGGCCACCCGGTCGCCACGAAGGTGTGGGACGACGTCCACGAGGTGCCGCACGTGCGGCTCGGGCGCGAGGCCGACCTGGTCGTCGTCGCCCCCGCCACGGCCGACCTGCTGGCCCGGGCCGCGCACGGCCGCGCCGACGACCTGCTGACGGCGACCCTGCTGACCGCCACCTGCCCGGTCCTGCTCGCCCCGGCGATGCACACCGAGATGTGGCAGCACCCGGCCACCCGCCACAACGTGGCGCTGCTGCGCGAGCGGGGCACGATCGTGCTCGACCCGGCGGTCGGCCGCCTCACCGGTGCCGACTCCGGCCCGGGCCGGCTGCCCGAGCCGGAGGCGATCGCGGCCGTGGCCCGCCGCCTGCTCGCCCGCGGCCTGCCGTCCCGCGGGCCCGCGACGACGCCGTCCGGCGACCAGGTCGCCGATCTGGCGGGCCGGCACGTCGTCGTCAGCGCCGGTGGGACGCGCGAACCGCTCGACCCGGTGCGCTTCCTCGGCAACCGCTCCTCCGGCCTGCAGGGCTACGCGCTGGCCGCCGCGGCCGTCGCCCGGGGCGCCAAGGTGACGCTCGTCGCGGCGAACGTGGCGCTGCCGGACCCGGCGGGCGTCGACGTCGTGCCGGTGGGGACCGCGCGGGAGCTGCAGGAGCGGGTCGTCGCGGCGGCGGGGTCCGGCGCGGACGTCGTGGTCATGGCCGCGGCCGTCGCGGACTTCCGGCCGGTCGGGGTCGCCGAACACAAGATCAAGAAGTCGGACGACGCGGCCGACGCGCCCGTGGTGCACCTCGTCCGCAACCCCGACGTGCTGGCCGACCTGGTCGCCCGGCGCCGGTCGGGGGGCCCCGCGCCGCGGGTGATCGTCGGCTTCGCCGCCGAGACCGGGGACGCCGCGGGCGACGTCCTGCACCACGCCCGGGCCAAGCTGGCCCGCAAGGGGTGCGACCTGCTCGTGGTCAACGACGTGTCCGGGGGGAAGGTCTTCGGCCGCGCGGAGAGCGCGGTGACGCTGCTCACGCCGGACGCCGCCGGTGGACCTGCCCGGGCCGGTGAACCCGTGGCCGGAGGCAAGGACGAGATCGCCGACGCCGTGTGGGACGCCGTCGTCGACCTGCTGCGCAGGTCAGGCTGAGGTCCGGCAGCCCCTTCCCGGGCCTCGCTCGAGCCGGGCTCGGGGCTTGCTGAGGCCAGCCTCGAGGAAGCGCGATGTGTCCGGCCCCGACCTCACCAGATCGGTAGAGTGTCCGGGACGACGGGGCCCTGACCGCTCGGGTCCCGCGCCAGCCAGCAGCCGCTGCACGCAGACAGGGAGCCCCGTGTCCAACCGCTTGT
>Ga0302322_100003455_pt1 | contig 13583 bp, 11 predicted proteins | sample Fen_T0_2_FD_203757 | JGI IMG/M metagenome (GOLD analysis project Ga0302322, IMG submission 203757) | Peat permafrost microbial communities from Stordalen Mire near Abisko, Sweden - Fen_T0_2 | ecosystem: Environmental > Terrestrial > Soil > Wetlands > Permafrost | place: Sweden: Abisko...
CGCATTCGCGCATCGTGTACAGCGGGCTTGTGCCAATGTCGCCAAAAACGACCCCCAGTGCGCCGAGGCAAAGCGCTGCTTGGGCCGACTTGGTAATGACGGCAGAATGGGTCGAACTCATGAGTATTGGCATGAGCTAGCATAGAACGGTCCATTACGGACAATATTCCTCGCGGGAGCGCATTATCTAAAAATTCCACCACCATGAGCGCAGCTGATGCGTGCAGATTCCGTAAATCATACTGCCGATCCGTGCATCAATTGGGTTTATCTTTTCCCGGCATCCCGCTTGCATCGGCCACGACTATGAACCTCGCACTGCTGTTGGCCTCCGCTGAGCACACGGAAATTTCTCCGCTGCTCATCCTACCCTTCGGGCTGCTTCTGTTGCTCATTGCAAGGATGCCGCTCTCGCCCGCTAAGGTGAAACACTTCTGGGAGCATAACTACCACTTCGTAGCACTGGGACTCGCGGCCTTCGTCGCGGTGTTCTATTTCTTGAAGATTCCCGGCGGTGGCACCGAGATTGCCCATACCGCCAAGGAATACTTTTCGTTCATCGTGCTCATCGGTTCACTCTTCATCGTGGCCGGCGGCATCCACATCAAGACCTCTGGCGAGGCCTCACCGCTCCAAAATGTTATTTTTCTCCTTATCGGTGGCGTGTTGGCCAACTTCGTCGGGACCACGGGAGCCTCGATGGTCCTGATCCGGCCGTACATCCGGATGAACAAGATCCGCATCACCGCCTACCACATCGTCTTCTTTATCTTTGTCGTTTCCAACGTCGGCGGCGCGCTCACGCCGATCGGCGACCCACCCCTCTTCCTCGGTTTCCTGCGCGGTGTGCCATTCTTCTGGCTACCTGAAAAAGTCATGCCCCAATGGGTCGTCACCATCGGCCTGATCTTGGTCGCATTCTACTTGTTCGACCGCCATTTCTACGCCCGCATCCCCAAGAAGATTCAAAAGAAGATCGAAAAAACCGACGCCTGGAGCTTTGAAGGCGGCATCAACGTCCTCTTCCTCCTCGTCATTATCGGTGCTGTTTTTGTGGAGAAAACCCCTTACCTCCGCGAGGCCATCATGATTGGAGCGGCAGTCGCCTCGTATTTCCTGACGCCCAAGAAAGTCCACTCTGAGAACGCCTTCAGCTTCGGCCCGATCAAGGAAGTCGCCTTCCTTTTTGCCGGTATCTTTATGACCATGATGCCCGCCCTCGGTTACATCGATCAGCACGGCAAGGAATTCAACGTCAAGAAACCCGTTCAATACTACTTCGCGTCCGGCAGCCTGTCATCCGTCCTCGACAACGCACCGACCTACGCGACCTTCCTACGGCTCGCCGAAGCGACCGCCCAAGCCGAACATCCGGCCGATTTTGCGGACGCCAAGACCGAACCCGAAGTCGTCAAGATCCTTCTCTCCAAGCCCGACTACTCCCTCCTCGTCATCGCGGTAAGCCTGGGTTCGGTCTTCTTCGGAGCCATGACCTACATCGGCAACGGCCCGAACTTCATGGTTAAATCCATTGCTGAAAGTGCCGGCGTGAAAGTGCCGACCTTCTTCGGCTATGTCTTTAAATACAGCCTGCCGATCCTGCTGCCAATCCTTGCCCTAGGCGCCTGGTTATTCCTGTGAATCAGTCCGGCCAATTGGAGTAATTCTCCACATCTGCCGTTTTCTTCTTCAAAACCCGCACCCTCTGGTGCGGGTTTTTTCGTATCGCCAACGAAAGTTGTTTTACTTCGCCGCCAGCACCTTGGACTGAACATTGTAGGCAACAAGGACGGCCCGCTCACCCTCCATCAAAATCGTGAAGGTTTCCACCCCTTTGCCGTGCTCGAAAAGTGTTTCCTGGGAAAGATACGCCATGATCTTCTCGTTAGCGGTCGACATCCGCCGGTCGATATTCGCCGTGGACGTGGCTTTACCAAGCTTGGTTTTCACTCCCTGCAGGTATGTCACGAAAGCCGCTTTCTCGGTCGCGCCCTGAAATCGTGCGTGCGCCGCATCCCAAATCGCGTCGGCTTTACCGCTATTATATTGATCGTGAAACTGGGTGACGGCCGCTTCCTGAGTAGCCAGTGTCCTATTCAAACTCGAGCAGCCAGTGATCAACAGTCCGAGACAAGCCAGGATCAGGGGTACAACGTTCGTCTTCATAAATATGCCTAGAGTTTTTTTGCCACTCAATTCAGGTACATTTTCAAGGGACAAGCCGAAGCGCACCAGAAGCGCCAAAATGCGGCAATCGGAAAACGATAAGGACGACAATTCTACCCCAAAGATTCGCGATCAAAACGTCGCCGCCAAAGCGCCCAGATTTGCATATTTCCACCAACACGCGAAATTGAGCCGTAAACCACGGCATCACGCCGATCCTCATTCACCCATGAAACACTACGAATTCCAAAAAGACTTTCACGCTCTCTACGACAAAGCCGTTGCCCTCTACGCCAAAGGCCAGCGCGGCGCCGACACGTTCTTTAACTCCGAAGAGCAAGCCTTTCTCGCAGCCAATGGCATAACCAGCCAAAACCTCTATGATTACGCCGAGGATCACAATAACTACGGCGAACCCGGCTTCGACCTCGCCCTCGGCATCGAGTTTGTCCGTCGCAGCTATTTCTTAAACAACCAACACGGCAAGTCCTCGGTCACCGTCCTCGACGACGCCAAAATGCCCGCCAAAACCGACTCCGTTCGCAGAATCGCCTGGCTCCCCCGTATTTTACCAAAGGCGAAAGCCAAACTCCGCGGCGAACTTCCGGCGTCGCTCATGTATTGTTGCGGTGGCGACCGAAACTTCTTCAAGACCCACGATATCAACCCGGTTGAGTTCCTCGAAATCGTTCGTCAAAACGAGACCAACGACACCGCGATCATCGACTGGGTCTGCAAACGCATCGGCACCGGCTGAGGCCGGCACGCCGGGCGCTCGTTCACCGCTTTGATCAATCCTTCATCTCGCGCAGGCCGCGCAGATCCAGAACCACGTCATACAGTCCGGGCGGTGGCGGCTTTTCGCCCGACACCATGTGGTCAAGCGAACGGCAGGGCGGAATCATGGGATGCTTTTCATAAAAATAGAGCTTCAGCATTTCCTTCGGCACCCAGTCCGAGTCCGTCGACAACGAACCGAACTCATCCGTACTCATCAACTGCACGGGTGCGTCCGCCGGTGTTGGCGTGATGATGTAAACTTTCTGATCGCGAGTCCGATCCAACTTCATCGACTCCTGCTCCACGAGCCGGCATTCCTTGTCCTGCGGCACTGCAATCAATTCATACGCCTGCGTTCGCGCCAAGTAAGCGGCCACGACAACGACCGCAACCCCCAACACGTACCGGATGCGTTTCAGTACCGGCACCAATTCTCCGATCATCGCGATGGAGGCTGCCAGAAAAACGATGATCACCCCCGTCAGCGGATAGATCGTTCGGTAGCTGAACAAACGCTCAGAGGCCACGAGATTGATGGCGTAGGCTCCCAGCACGAGCACGATAAAACCGACAAACCAAACCAGCCCTTCACGCCAGCCACGGCGCCACCCAGTCGCAATGCCGCCACCGATGATCATCACGCTCACCAACGCCGCCGCCAGGTGATGCAAAGCCGCCGTGCGCCCTTGCAGATCGTTCAACACCAGTAGCGAAAGCGCATTGGGCAGCACATTCTTCGCGAACCAGACCAGTTTACCCAACGGATCGGTTTCGAAAGCAATCCGTTTCGACATCGGCAAAAGTTCTGCCGCGAACGCCGCACGTATCAATACATAGGCTACGAGCAATGACGCGGCCATCAACAACAGATGCTGAATCAACCTCAACCGCGGTCCCTGCAACGTCCATTCGCCACGCCGAACAACCGCCACCGCCACAAAGACGAGGTAAAAGAAACTACACGACTGATAGGTCCACGCACTGACGACAATCAGCAGACCGGCTATCCCCACTAGTAGAAATTGGCGTCCTTTTTTCTCCGCCGGTGCTCTGAATGCAAACTCGGCCAGTACAAACGCGCCCAGTGAAAGCAGGCTGGCAACATTATACGGCCACAATATACCCCAACTCGCGATCACCTGCGCCGAAGGCACCAGCACCAACAACGCACTCACACAAGCCGATTTCAGGAATGGCCACCGATACCAAAAAACCAGGATGCCAAAAACCGAAACAGCCGTCAGCCCTAACATCACAGTACTCGCCAGTCGCGCCCGTGAAATTTCTTCGATATGATCGATCGACTTAAACGAAGTCTTCAGCAACCAGCCGTAAACCGGCCGCGCATGTGAGCCGCAAAACCGCACGATTGCGCCCGGTTCTTCACGCGCCTCACGGACAACCCCGTAGTCATCGCGCAGACCAAAATCCTTCCAGATCGTGTTCCAATAAACACAGGTGGGTAAAACAAACAGAAGAGCCGCCACCAGTATGAGCAAATAGCCCCGTCCACGACCTAGGGAAGCAGTCGCCAATCCAGTCACGGTCCGTTCTTCAAGTGGCTGGGTTATGATTTCCATCTGAACAAGTCTCCCCTTCAGCCAAACCCACCGTCAAGATTTCTTCCCGAACGTTTTTTGCACGCGTCGTTGAACAACGTCCACTTCCCGCTCGATCAGCTTCTCTCTTCGGTCAATCGTGTTCCCATGCGTTGTCTCACTTCGATATCCTTAACCGCTGCGCTCCTCGCGGTCCTCGCCACCTTTGTCCACGCCGAAGATTCCTCCCCGGCCTATTTGAATCCAGCTCTTCCCGTCGCCGCCCGTGTGACTGACCTCGTCGCCCGGCTGACGGTTGAAGAAAAGGCCGGCTTGATGATGAATGGTTCGGCGGGCGTTCCCCGCCTCGGCATTCCGAAATATGATTGGTGGAACGAAGCCCTTCACGGTGTCGCCCGCGCCGGCGAAGCCACCGTCTTCCCCCAAGCCATCGGACTCGCCGCCATGTGGGACGAAGATTTTATGCTCACCGTTGCCGAAACGATCAGCACCGAAGCACGCGCCAAATACCACGACGCCCTCCGCCGAAACAATCGCGAGCGCTATTACGGCATCACCTTCTGGACTCCCAACATTAACATCTTTCGCGATCCGCGTTGGGGCCGCGGCCAGGAAACCTACGGCGAGGATCCTTTTCTCACCGCCCGCCTCGGCATCGCTTTCGTGCGCGGACTTCAGGGCAACGACCCTCGCTTCCTAAAAACCGCTGCCTGCGCGAAGCACTTTGCCGTCCACAGCGGCCCCGAATCCCTTCGCCACGATTTCGACGTCGCACCCAGCGAAACCGATTTTCACGACACCTACCTGCCCGCCTTCGAGGCGCTCGTCCGCGAGGCCCATGTCGAAACAGTCATGACCGCCTACAACGCTCTCTACGGCTACCCCTGCGCCATCAACCCCCGGCTCTACGAAATCCTCTACAACCAGTGGCATTTCGACGGCCATGTCGTCTCCGACTGCGGAGCCATCTACGATCTCTCGCGCAGCTACAAAATTGCCCGCAACGACGCCGAAGCCGAGGCGCTCTCCGTCAAAGCCGGTCTCTGCCTGCGCTGCGGCGACGACAACCCCGCGCTCGCCGAAGCCGTGAAGAGCGGTTTTATCACCGATGCCGAAATCAACCTGCGCCTCGGACAACTGCTGCGCACGATGTTCCGCCTCGGCTTTTTCGATCCCGCCGAAAACGTCCCGTATTCAAAAATCCCCTTCAGCGAAAACAACTCCCCCGCTCACGCCGCACTCGCGCTCGAGGCCGCGCAGAAATCCATCGTTCTCCTCAAAAACGACGGCGTGCTCCCACTCCACGCTGCGAAACTCAAACGCATCGCCGTCATTGGCCCCAACGCCAATTCGCTCCCTGCCCTCCTCGGCAACTACAACGGCACGCCTTCCGCCCCTGTCACCCTCCTCGCCGGACTCAAGGCCGCGCTTGGCGAACAGGTTGCCATCGACTACACGGGCGGCTGCGATTTTGTCGGCACCGACGCCACGCTCGTCGCCATCCCGCGCCCAAACCTCTCTGCCGGCGAATACACCGGCCTGACCGGCGAATACTTTTCCAACCCAACGCTCACCGGCGAACCCGTTTTCCAACGCCGTGACCGCCCCGTGGAGTTCGACTGGAGCAAGTCCAAATTACCCGAAAAAGTGCCATCACAAAACTTCTCCGTACGCTGGAGCGGCTGGCTGCTCACCGGACTCGATGGCGATTACCAGCTCTCCGTCGAAACCAGCGGCGGCTTCCGCCTCTATCTCGGCGATGAACTCATCATCGATGCGTGGACACCCGGCGCCAAAGCCAAAACCATCACCCACCGCCTGCCCGAGAAAGCACGCTTGCCTGTGCGACTCGAATTTTTCCACACCGATGGCCCCGCAAAAGTCGCCCTCAAATGGGCCGTACCCGAAGCCACCTCCGGCTTTGCCGAAGCCATCGCCAAAGCTCGCGCCGCCGATGCCGTGATCTTCGTCGGCGGTATCACCGCACAACTCGAAGGCGAAGAAATGAAGGTCAACTTCGATGGTTTCGCCGGCGGCGACCGCACCAAGATTGAACTACCCGGCGTACAGGAACAGTTGCTCAAAGAACTTCACGCCACCGGCAAACCCATCGTCTTTGTACTCATGTCCGGCAGCGCCATCGCCCTCCCGTGGGCCGACGCCCACCTTAACGCCATCGTGCAAGCCTGGTATCCCGGCCAAGCCGGCGGCACCGCCGTGGCCGACGTGCTCCTCGGCAAAACCAATCCGGCCGGACGCCTCCCCGTCACCTTCTATCGCGCCACGTCCGACCTGCCACCGTTCGAGAACTACGACATGACGAACCGAACCTATCGCTACTTCACAGGGAAGCCGCTCTACCCGTTCGGCCACGGTCTTAGCTACACGCGTTTCACTTACAAAAACTTCCACGTCACCAAAGCGACCGGCGACACCGGCCTCGCCGTGACGATTGACATCACCAACACCGGCAAACGTGACGGCGACGAAGTCGTGCAACTCTACGCCCAGGAACCGAAGGCCACGAAGCCTCGCACCCGCGAATCACTCTGCGGCTTCAAACGCATTCACCTAAAAACCGGCGAAACCAAAACGGTTGCCATCACTATTCCGTCCACCGCGCTCCGCCGCTGGGACAATGCAAAAAAGGACTACGCTATTCCGTCCGGCAACTGGCAAATCCTTGCCGGTTCCTCCTCCGCCGACCTCCGCCAGACCGCAAAAGTCAGCCTGTAATGACCACGAAAGTCGGCACCGCTTGGTTCACCGGAGTGCCGCCTACCGCCGTCGGGGGCTAATCCTCCAGGTCAAAACGGAGGGGAACCGTCACTTTCGTCTTCACCGCCACACCTTCCTTTTTACCGGGCTTGAAGGTCCATTTTTTTACCGCTGCAAGAGCGGGTGCATCAAAATCGGGGTTCGATGATTTTATCACCTGAGCGCTAAAAACCTTGCCCGCCTCATCAATCACGATGGAAACCGCCACAACACCTGAAGTACCCAATCGTTTAGCGTCATTCGGATACTCTGGAGGTGGAGTTTTGATCGGCACAGGATTTACATCGACCTTCGTGTACACCGTATCATCGGCGGATAGGCGAAATGGCACCAAGGCCACTATCGCGGTAACGAGCACGGCGCTGATTTGTGACAACGAAATCATGGAAAACATATCGAGTGGTCCTTAATGCTGCTTCGTCCGCACGGGTCGGACGTTGGGATCTTTCAAAGTCCTAATGGAACCATAGCATACTCAGTTTTTCTTTTGACGCTGTGCAATGCCTACAAGTTTCCGTCAAAAACATCAGAATACGCAATCCCTACGCTGCTGTCATTTAGTCCACATCGTCCCTCAACCACGTTCGCGCCGCCCTCGAACCTCGGCGCATGAATTGCGCAAACGTCGCGATTGCCGCAATTCTCCTGCTCGGAAGCATAACTTCGCCCGAAGCGGCAGCAACAAAACGCAGAATACCCGGTTGCGAGAAAGAATTTTGTGACTTAGCTGGCGTCATTATGACCCGCACGTTGAACACCCCGCGCACGCCTTATGAAAAAGTGGGAGGCCTCTACTATTTGGGCCGTTGCATCGACAAGATCCGGCTGAAACAGGCCGGCCTGCTTCGCCCGGATTTCTTCGAACTCATGGGCAAGGGGTTTGATGCCCGAATCATGGGCTATCTGGAATTGGACTACGGCCAGTTCACCGAATTCGTCCTCATCGGCGCGACCGATGAGCAATGCTGGGACTACTGCGCCCAGCATGGCCGGAAACTGAACGACCTAACCACGCTGATCTGGAATGATTTCTCCAGCAAGCGCGGCTGGAAAGACTCTGCCTCGGAGTTGCTGGTTAAATTTAAGGCCGAGAGTGGTCTCGCCGCGCGTGACGACCTGCAAACGCTGTTTGAGTTTTGGGAAGTGGATGAAGGCCGAAAGCCGTGAGCCGAAAACCGAACCAATAACTAATTTAGAACACTGGAGCTCAGGAACAAACACGCGAAGCAGGGGATTTTCCAGAGTTCCTGAGTTCCAGATTAACTACCGACATCCCCCATGAACGCGATCGACGGCTATTTTCTGATCAAGCCCGATGACCTTTCGTGGAAGCCCGCGAATCCGATGAAGATTCCCTTCGCGGATTTTCTCGAACGAACCAAAAGCGAGAACCTTGGCGCGCGGATGTGGCGTTTTCCGCCGAAAAGCGCGAACACGCTGCACAAACACGTCAAAGCCGAGGAGTTCTATTTTGTGCTCGAAGGCGTGGGCCGCATGCGCGTCGGCGGAGAAACGCTCACGGTGCCGAAATACGGCGGCGTGCTGGTCGGGCCCGAATCCATGCGACAGGTTTTCAATGATACGGACAGCGAGGTGCTCTGGCTAATCCTCGGCGCGCCGGACAGGGAGTTTGGACCAGGGGAAAGCTTCGACATCAAACACTTCTGGCCGACGGATCCCAAGCAGTTACCCAAAGAATTAGAGGGAACGATTTGGCCGCCAAAAGAAGAGGGCTGAAATCAGACCATGCCAACCGTATTCTGCTATGACTTTTCAACTCTATAACGGAGCTCAAAACTATCAGACGGAATCGATTTTGCCGGTGGCTTCTGATTTTTGCTGTTCATAAAAGACCAAGCGGCGTCCTGGCTATCGAGGTAATTCGGACGAGTCCACGTGGTCCAATCAGCCGCTTTGGTCTCCTTGGGAAGCACAATTTCGAAGACTTGTGACGGAGCGCTGTTTTCGAACGAAACAATCAAAGCCCGGCGATTCTCGCCAGTAAAGATCAGCACGCTTGCGGCATAGATCGAATAATTTCCATTAATATGTTGTTTCGTGAACTTCAGACGTGTTCCTGAAGCACCACGGTCCGTAATGAAATCAAACTTCGTGAGTGGATCGAAGGTTTTGGATTTCGGTGCACGAAGTTCGTACACGATTCTAAACGACTCGTCGGCTTCGGCGCTGTCAGCCGAGAATTTAGGCGCCTTGTCCCAAGGAGGAGGAGATGAAAACGTCATCTTAGCCCTCTCGCTTTCCATCCACCAACCGTTGTCACGAATTCGCGGCAATTTCTCGCTTGGCAAAACCTCTGCCCCAACTTGAAGCTCAACGCCACGACTTTTAATGACCTGAATGACGTAGGGCCACGTGTAGGAAATAGCCTCTTGAACATCTTTCTCAGGCATTTGCGCAGCCAGATTGCTAAGATTTCTGCCCGCACGCACCTGGGTGTCATCGTCACCCATGCCTTCCATGTGGATGGCCAAGAATATCAGGTAAGCGATCCTTTGGTTTTTTACTACGCCAAGCCCATCGCGGTACATCACGCCGATGTTATTGAAAGCGTCGCCATCGCCGCCCTCGACCGCTTTCATATACCAGTCAAACGCACGTTTATAGTCCTGCTCAACGTCTTTGCCCTGATGATACATAAGGCCCAGCGTCGTCATCGCTCGAGCATCTCCCTGGTTTGCGAGTGCTTCATATTTCGCACGATCGTTACCGCCCGGATTTGAATCCTGAGCAGTCAGCCGCATCAGGCAAAAAACAATAATGGAAAAGACTAGAATAAGAGGTTTTCGGTAGTTCATTGGGATGCCGTTAGGATCGAGGGCGTACGTACGGCGCATGAGGCTAAACACCTGAAATCGATAACCAGCGCAATTTAAATACCCATATTAGGAAATAATGCAGCGAGGAAAAACGCCTAATAACACGGCAAGCGGTTCGGCTTTCGCGTGGACTTTCCAACCAGCCAGGAAAAAAGTGCAACCATGAGCACCTCTGGCGTTACCCCGTCAGCTCCGGCCGCGAGCCGTTATCGTTGGGTGATCTGTGGTCTGTTATTCTGGGTCACCACGGCAAACTATATTGACCGTTCTGTTTTCGCCAATCTTGCACCCGATCTCCAAACTACGATCGGTTGGACGCAGGATCAGTACTGGTACATGCAGGTGGTTTTTCAGGCGGCCTATGCGGTGAGCATATTATTCGCGGGCCGGCTCATGGATGTTGTGGGTTTGCGCTGGGGTTTCACCTTGGCGTGTGCGTTTTGGGGCTTGGCCGCGATGAGTCATTCGCTGGTCAGCACCGTCGGGGGATTTTTTCTCGTGCGAATTCTGCTCGGACTTGGCGAGGGCGGCAATTTTCCCGCTGCGAATAAGGCGATAGCCGAATGGTTCCCGAAACAGGAACGCGCCTTGGCAGTTTCGCTTTTCAACACAGGTTCCAACGTGGGCGGTATTCTCGTACCGACCGGCCTGTCCCTGTTGATGCCTCTGATGGCGAAGATCACGATCGCCGGGCACATCCTTGGCTGGCGCGGTGCGTTTATTGTCACCGGCATTTTTGATTTAGGCTGGATTATCGCGTGGCTGGCTTTTTACCGAAAACCTCACGAGCACCCTAAGGTTTCCGCGGAGGAATTGGCGCTCATCAACAGTGAGCCGCCCGAGCCCGCGGTGAAAATCCCCTGGCTTGCACTGCTTCCGCATCGGCAGATGTGGGCGTTCGCGGCCGTCAAACTGATGGACTGCTTTTGGTGGTTTTATTTGACGGGTGCGCCTCAGTTTTTCTCTGATCGTTTTCATATGAGCCTGCAATCTCGCGGCGCACCGGTGGCCTTTATCTACGTGATGGCCTCCATCGGTGGCATTTCAGGCGGCTGGATCTCCGGTCACTTCATGAAGCAAGGCTGGTCGCTCAACAAAGCCCGCAAGGTCACCCTGCTGATCTGCGCCAGCGCTATCACATCGGTAATATTCGCAGCCTTTACTGATTCGCCGTGGGTGGCTGTGGGTTTGATCGCGGTGGCCTGCGCCGCACATCAAGCTTGGTCCTGCAACGTGATGAGCCTAGCCAGCGATATGTTCCCGCGTCGCGTCGTCGGCTCCGTGACCGGTTTGGCGGGTTTCGCCGGTTCGGTCGCCGGCATTCTCCTTTTCACCTGGATCGGATTGATGCGTAAAGCTGCCGTCGCTCGGGGCGAGCCCGGCAACTATGTCCCTATTTTCATCGCCGCCGGCAGCAGTTACCTGATCGCACTCCTCGCCATGCATCTGGTCGCTCCGAAAACGGAACCGGCCGCCATCGATGCTCAAACGAGCACGTCGAAGTAACATTTTCAGCAAGGTAATTCAGGGCATACGCCGCGATCGTCACTTATAATCCTAGAGGAGTTCGATCTTAAGGCGCGTGTGTTCCCAGACCTTAAAAATCTCGAACCTCTTTCCTGGGTTTAGGATTCCGTTCAGGTCGAGCGCATCTTTCACGGCGCGCACGGCTTTGATCTGCGCGCGGGAGTGGCAATGCAACTTATGTCGTCAGTGCGGGCACGATTTCGGAGAAGGAATGAATTGTGGCGCGTTGACCGTGTTGAGCACCGCGCTTTTCCCGGTCAATAAGGATGGAGAAGATGCCGGCGGCGTTGGCTCCGACCACGTCCTACGGTTCGTTGCCGAGGTAGATCATTTCGGCAGGCAATATTCCGAGCGATTCGGCAAGCGCGAGAAAGCCGCGTGGCTCCGGTTTGCGAAAGCCGACATCGACGGACGTGAGTAACTGGTCGATCAACGAGATGATGCCACCGTCGGCAAGGTCGTGCTGAACGAAGGCCCGCGGCATGCCGTAGGGCACATCGGTGAGCACGCCGATCTTGAAACCTCGTTCGCGCAGGGTCGTCAGTGTTGCGCAGGTTTCGTCGTAGGCGATGAGGCGTTGTTGAAAAAAACGGAAGAATACTTCGATCGCGGCGGGTAAAACATCAGACGGGAGCTGCCATTCGTTGAGGATGTGGCGGAAGATTTCTTCGGCCGGAATTTCTTTGATACGTGGATTCAGGCGGGTGTTGTACTCTACGAGAATAGCCTCGGCGGCGAGGAACTGCTCCTCTATCGGCGAGCTGTTGCATACTCCCGCCACGGATGTGAGCGCGGCGCGATAAAGCGAAACCCAACTCAGAGGCGTGTCGCGATAGGTGAGTAAAGTTTCGCCGAGATCAAAGCCAACGGCGCGAATGCCTCGTAGACAGGTCTTCACTTATGATCCCAAGGAAGTTCGATCTTCAGGCGGGGGTGTTCCCAGACTTTGAAGATCTCGAACATTTTGCCAGGGTTTAGGATTCCGTTTGGATCTAGCGCTTGTTTCACCGCGCGCATGGCTTTAATTTGTGCGGGCGAATGTTGCAGGCGGAGGAAAGGCGTTTTCGCGAGGCCGATGCCGTGTTCGCCGGAGATGGCGCCACCGAGTTTGACCACGCCGGCCATGAGCTGGCCGACGGCTTTTTCGGCGCGGAGATATTCGGCGCGGTTCTCACGGTGATAGATAATGTTCACGTGCAAGTTACCATCGGCAAGATGGCCGAAGGTGGGAATCGGCAGGCGCGAGCTCTGGCGGAGTTTGTCGAGGAAGCGAGCGAATTTCTCGTAGTTCTTCAGCGGGACGACGATGTCCTCGTTCAGCTTTGAGTCGCCGAGGGCGAACATCGCGGACGAGCATTTGCGGCGCACGTTCCAGAGTTCTTCGGCCTCGACGCGGTTGGCGGCTTCGCGAAACGCGAGCGCATGCTGCTCGGCCCAGGCGAGGACGGTGGTTTTTAGTTCGGCAAGTTCGATTTCGGTGCCAGCGAGTTCGATCAGGATGACGGGGCGGCCGGCTTGGCCCTGGAAAACGGTTTGGCCGGTCTTGGCTTCGGCGCATTGCACGCTGTGGCGGTCGAGAAACTCGCAGATCGCGGGTTGCACGCGTTGGGCGAAGAGCGCGCGGGCGGCCTTGAGCGCAGAGACTTCGTCGGCGAAAGCAGTGAGCAGCGTCCAGCGCGCGGGCGGAAGCGGCACGAGTTTGAGCGTGGCTTCGGTGACGACACCGAGCATGCCTTCGCTGCCGATCCAGAGATCGCGGAGGTTGAAGCCGGCGGAGAATTTTTTCGTGGGTGTGCCCCACTCCACGTATTCGCCGGTCGGGAGAAAACCTTTCACGGCGAGAACGAAATCACGGGTCACGCCGTACTTGCCGCCGTGCATGCCGCCGGCGTTGCAAGCGATGTTGCCGCCGATGGTGGAGTATTTTTTCGAAGCC
>Ga0302322_100003456_pt1 | contig 13582 bp, 9 predicted proteins | sample Fen_T0_2_FD_203757 | JGI IMG/M metagenome (GOLD analysis project Ga0302322, IMG submission 203757) | Peat permafrost microbial communities from Stordalen Mire near Abisko, Sweden - Fen_T0_2 | ecosystem: Environmental > Terrestrial > Soil > Wetlands > Permafrost | place: Sweden: Abisko...
CGAAAAAAATGTGTGAACCCCGCCTGGTTAGAAATAAAAAAGCTCGAGTCTGCAACACTGGCTTTGATGGCATAAGTAACTCCTTCGCCCCGAGATTCACTGAGTGCATTTATTGGTTTAAAAATACCCCGGGAATAATAAGCGGCCCTGGAATTGGATTGGCCTACAACCACCTGGTTTCCCAGGCCTGCAAGTTTTAAAATTCTATTATTCTGAAAAAAATCGGCGGACTTAAGAAAGTTTATACGCATGTTGGGTATATACATTACACCGTCGTTCAGGGTGGATATCCAAAGAGAGCCCTCCCTGTCTTTAAGCACATGCGATACGTTCATGCTATTGAAATACTGACCTGATTTTTTATGACTTATACGATTGTAAATGCTTAGTCCGTTAGCTGAGCATAAATAAAGTAAAGAATCTATGGATACAACAGCATTAAAGCTTTCGGCCACCTCAGGAGTATTAATTACTGACATGTTCTTTTTTTCCATGTCAAACACTTCCACCCTTTTATTACGGCCTATGTACACTTTTTTATCAGCATAACAATGCCTTCCAAAAAAAATGGATGAGTCATAATTCGTGAATACTACTTTCCTCATTGGATTATCAACCGCATAGATACCCTGTTTGGACGAAATGTAATTGGAATCTTTGTAGCTGAAAAAGATGCTATTGAATATTGTTACCGGCACTTCTGTGAAAGCATTTAAATCCGGAGACAAGCAATAAATACTTCCCTTGTCAGGAATGATCCAGATCTTTTTTTCATTGTCTTCACGAATATCAGAAATAAAAGAACTGATCTTTAGTTTAGCAAAGAGTGGACAATCTTTTTCATTATATATCTTTTTATTCCTGTAGTAACATATCCTGCCACTGGCTGTCATAAACCAAAGCCGGTGATAAGAATCCTCAAAAATCTTAAATACTTCATTGCCCGGAATGCCATCTTTTTTTCCATATGAGGCGAGCTTGTTACCATTAAATTTCACCACACCAGTGTTTGTACAAAACCAAACATTGTCTTCAGAATCCTGAAACAACCCATAAACAACGCTGGTTGATATGCCGTTCTGCTCGTTATAGCTAATGTATGGTGGGTTTTGTGCGAAAACATTTAACTGGATAAAAAGGCATAAAAATACTGCAGTCAGTATTTTACACAAGCCGGAAAACTGCTGATATTTATTGGTAATAAGCATTTTTATTTCTAATAAAAATAAGCCTGGTAACGCTAAAGTGATTTCAAATGTAATTAACTGTCTCAACTTTTAGTTTTTTATTTACGCCTGATTTTATACTTTGGCTGAGAACCGAAGCTTTTGTAGTTTGCAGAAAATATTTTTTATGTCAATCAACTGGACAGGCGTTTTTCCCGCCCTTACCACAAAATTTACTGCGGATGACAAACTGGACCTTCCGCTTTTTGAGAAAAATTTAAACGCACAATTAGATGCCGGCGTTAACGGCGTTGTATTAGGCGGTACACTGGGCGAAGCCAGCGTACTAACTACGGAAGAAAAAGAAACACTGGTAAAATTTACTATTGAAAAAATAAATGGCAAAGTACCTGTTGTCATCAATATTGCAGAAGGAAGCACCAGGGAAGCGTTGCAGCAGGCTGCTTTCGCAAAAGCCTGGGGTGCAGCAGGTATTATGATATTGCCGCCCATGCGTTACAAAAGCGATCACCGGGAAACGGTTACTTATTTTAAAACTGTGGCCGATTCAACGGACCTGCCCATCATGATCTACAACAATCCTGTGGATTATAAAATTGAAGTAACGCTGGATATGTTTGATGAATTGCAGGCTTGTGAAAATATAACAGCCATAAAAGAAAGCACCAGGGATGTTACCAACGTGACCCGCTTAATTAATCGTTTTGGCGACCGCTACAAAATTCTTTGTGGTGTTGACCCTCTGGCAATGGAAGAATTGGTTTTGGGTGCCGATGGCTGGGTGGCTGGACTGGTTTGTGCTTTCCCAAAAGAGACGGTTGATATTTTTAAACTGGTGAAAGCAGGTAAAATTGCGGAAGCAACAAAGATATACCGCTGGTTTATGCCCTTGCTGGAACTGGATATTCACCCTAAATTGGTGCAATATATTAAACTGGCCGAAGCAGAGGTTGGTATTGGATCGGAATACGTGAGAGCGCCAAGATTAACACTGGTAGGAAAAGAAAGAGAAGATGTTTTGAAAGTGATAAATGATGGCATTGCAAGCAGACCAAAATTTAATTAAGAATTAAAAATGAAGAATTAAGAATTTTTTAAGCAATTACATTTTTATGAGTTACAAAGATTTTGGTATTGAAGAAATTGACGCAGTGATGCATGAGGCTTGGAAAGCGTTTCATGTTTATAGAAAATTTTCCTTAAAGCAACGTGCTGCATTTATGAAAGCCATTGCCATTGAACTGGAAAACTGCGGCGATGCTTTGATACAGACAGCCATGCTGGAAACAAATCTGCCCGAAGCAAGATTGCGTGGCGAAAGAGCAAGAACAATTTTTCAACTGAATAGCTATGCCGAAGCCTGCGAAAAAGGAGATTGGTTAGAAGCAAGGATCGATACAGCCATACCGAATAAAACCCCGCCAAAACCAGATATCCGTAAAATGTTGGTACCACTTGGTCCGGTTGTGGTTTTTGGGGCAAGTAATTTTCCATTTGCCTATTCAACTGCCGGTGGCGATACAGCCTGTGCCTTTGCTGCTGGTTGTCCGGTAATTGTAAAAGCGCATCCTGCGCATGCTGAAACATCGGAGATCGTTTCCAATGCAGTTTTAACCGCTGCAGAAAAAAACAATATGCCTAAAGGAATTTTTGCGCATGTACATGGCGCCGGTTTTGAAGTGGGCAAAACATTAGTAATGCATCCGCATACAAAAGCTGTTGGATTTACAGGCTCTTACGCCGGAGGCAAACAATTATTCGACTGGGGCAATCAACGCAAAGAACCGATACCGGTTTTTGCAGAGATGGGGAGTGTGAACCCGGTCTTTTTGTTGCCAGAAAAATTGTCTGCGTCGCCAAATGAAATCGCAACCATGTACGCTGGTTCCATTACTTTAGGTGTTGGGCAATTTTGTACAAACCCCGGGATTATCATTGGTATAGAAAGTGAAGCCCTGCAAACATTTGTACATGACCTGGGCAAAGGCATACAAAAAATTAATCCGGCACCCATGTTGCATCCGGGCATTGTAACTGCATATAAAAAAAATAAGAGTAATGCTTTATTGCAGGATGATGTACACCTGGTTGCAGAAAGTGAAACTGATGTAAAAGAAAACGAAGGCTTGCCAACCATTGCAACTGCCAGCGGACAGGCATTTTTAAACAACCCGGTCTTGCACCAGGAAGTTTTTGGCCCCTACTCTATCGTTATCCGTTGTAAAGACATGGCCGAAATGATTGCTGTTGCCAAAAACCTGGAAGGGCAGTTAACTTCTACCTTGATGGCAACTGAAAATGACATAATAGAAAATGATGAACTGGTTGAAGCTGTAAAAGATATTTGCGGCCGCTTCATTCTCAACAGTGTTCCTACCGGTGTTGAAGTTTGTTTAAGCATGCAGCATGGCGGCCCTTTCCCTGCCACAACCGATTCCAGATTCACTTCTGTGGGTGCAGATGGTATTAAACGTTTTGCAAGACCCATAGCTTTCCAGAACTGGAGTAATAATTTATTGCCTGATGAATTAAAGAATGAAAACCCGCTAGGGATATGGAGAACGGTTAATAATGAATTAACAAAAGATTCCGTATTGTAAAAACAATTTCAAGTTTGACAATTTCAATCAATTCTGTAAACAAAATTGCTGCCTGTAAAGATTTATGGGATGATTTTCTACCTGAAACCCATCACTTAAAAAAAAGGCATTTACTTCAACTTGAAAAGGCAGATATCCCGAATATTGAGACTTATTATTTACAAATATTTTTGGAAAAGAAGCTGATAGGATTGGCTTACCTGCAACTATTCAGGTTCAACCACACTCATTTAAATTTCAGCACTCCGCAAACTGTTCAATCCTGGCTGATAAGATTCTTCTTACCCAGATCGCTACACCTGCTTGTTTGCGGAAATCTATTCAGGATAAACTTCCAGGGATTTTATTTTAAAAATGAGCATCACAATGCATTTATATTTGAAGCTATCAAGCTTTTCACAAGGCAGAACAGGAAGTTAAATCCATACGGAATTATTGTTAAAGATTGTGATGACGTTTTTTTAGATGAAAAATATTCCAGCTCGAAATATCAATTTTTTAATGGCGATGTTACAATGGAAATCACCAGGAGACAACTTTGGGTAAGTTTTGACGATTACCTGAATGATCTGACAAAAAAATACTTTAAGCGGGCCAAAAAAATAATACAGGCTTTTGAAGCTGTGGTAATAAAAGAATTAGGTGCAGCCGAAATTTTAGAAAATGCTGCCGATATAGAACGATTGTACCTGAATGTCGTAAATAAGCAAAAGGTAAGGCTGGGCATAATAAATGCTGTCTACTTATATGAGTTAAAGCTGGATCTGGAGCGGGATTTTGAACTGCATGCCATCTATTTAAACAACACAATGATTGGTTTTTACAGCTACATCTTTTATAGAAATGAAATGGAAACCCATTTTATTGGATTAGATTATAATTATAATAATACGCACAAAACGTATTTCAACATTTTATTTTTAAGTGTTCAGAAAATGATCGATCGGAATTATGACAAACTGGAGCTTGGCAGAACTGCAAAAGAAGCCAAAGCAAACCTGGGTGCATTTCCCAAACAGATTTTCAACTACGTGAAAGTAAATAACGCTTTGGCCAAAATTGCATTACGGCATTTTTTAAAAAAATTTAACCTTGCTGAAAATCAACTTCAATCAGAAAGATCGCCACTAAAATGAAAAAGAAATTACCCACCTTATTTTTATCTATTCTCATTATACTTTTAGCAGCCTGGGGATTTAGATGGTATTTGCGTAAGACGATGGCACCAAAAATGGAATTTAACAACAAGGAATTACTTTTAACCGTCAACAATGCCAAAACAACCATTAACCATCTGAAGGGTAATGTTGTCATCGTTTCATTCTTTCAAACCTGGTGTGGATCCTGTATTCAGGAGATGCATACTTTTAATGAACTTATAACAACGATCAATTCACCTAACCTCAAAATTATATGCATATCAGATGAAGATACAAATCGCATCATGGCACTTCAAAACCGTTTCTCCACGACCAAAATACTATTTGCAAATTCGGGTGAAAGCCTATCCAGCCTGGGCATATATGTTTATCCAACAACCTATTTACTTGATAAAAAAGGAGAAGTGATCCAATCTAAGCTGGAGGGATACAATTGGGCTCTTGAAAAAACTGTGATTGAAAAGTTACTTACTGAGTAATTTACTTTTAAAATTCATACAACGGCAGCCATTTTTACATCTTCTTTAGCATGCTTCATCACAAACCAGCCCGTTACCATCATGGAGATTACAAAATAAGCAGCAAGCATATATTTTGCAACAGGAAAATATATGCCAGCGCCAAACCAATCATTTTGATTAAAAAGAATCGTAAGGCCAATGCCCCCCCTGATACATTCCCACACAATGGCAGAAACGTTCCTGTCCATCAGGTCGGTCAATGAATACACACTTAAGAAAAGAAAACCACCATACCAGAAAATATAATTTGTATTAAGCCTGTTGATGAGTGCAATGTTTCCAAACATATAACTTAAAAAAAGCAGGATCAGCAGCAACTGTATCCAGCTCCAAACATTTAAAGCTGTTGAAGTTTGTGTATTGTATTTTTCGAAATGATATACATCCTCAATTTTATAAACCGGGTATTTTTCTACCAGATCGGCAGGACGATAGCCCGTTGGTTTAAACCACAGTGTAAATTTATCTTTCCAGCTTTTTGTTCTCCAGGCGTCCCTGATCAGCAACCAAACGTGTTGAAAATTAATCCTGATCGGGTTCCAGGTGTTTACAGGCCTGGTAATGCCATATACAGGCGGCATATCAGTCATTTCTTCCTGAAAAGTACCAAACCATTTATCCCAGAATATAAATATCTGGCCGTAATTCTTATCAATATATTCTTTGTTGAAAGCGTGATGCACCCGATGATGAGAAGGTGTAACAATTATTTTCTCAAGGAATCCCATCTTGCCAATATGCTGAGTATGGTACCAGAACTGGGCAAATAAATGCAGTGGTGCCACTACGGCAATTACCTGTGCCGGAACTCCCAGCAATGCAGCGGGTAACAGGAATATCGCATAAATTTTTGCAATGGCCGAAATACTTTGCCGCAGTGCACAGGCTAAATTAAATTCCTCGCTGCTGTGATGAACAATATGTCCGTTCCAGAAAAAATTGGTTACATGTTGCAAACGATGTACCCAGTAACCTGCAAAATCCAGCGCAAAAAAAGCAATGATATAAACAACGATGGTATTGCTTATTGTAGTTAGCGCAAGCCATTTCAGCATAAACGGGTAAGAAAGAATAACAAGGTACAAACCAATTACATCTTTAGTAACGTTGGTTACGCCGCTGCCCAGGCTGCTGATCATATCCATATTACGCACTGTATCTTTTCCTTTGCGCCAGCCATACCATTTTTCAAACAACACCAATAGCAGAAAAGCAGGCATGGCAAATAATAATATCTTTCCGTACTGTTCCATATTTTACAAAATCTTTGTCGTAACTATACAAAGTTAAAATTATAAGCAAATAAACAGGCTAAAGCTGCTTATATCAAAAATTTAACTGCTACAATTTATGAAAAAAATTTTATTACTGCTGATTTTATACAGCGCATGTGCATATTGTCAGACTGAAATTAAAGATTGGCAACTAGGCCCATTTAAGAAGCCCGCCGGTAACCCGGTAATGAAGGCAGATTCGACTTACCTTTTTAATTGCCCGGTAAAAAAGGAGACCGTCCAATGGCAAAAAGCGGATGTTTTCAACCCTGCAGCCGTTGTAAGAAATAATAAAGTGTATGTTTTATTTCGTGCAGAAGATGTTCCCGGAGTGGGTATAGGCATGCGTACATCAAGAATTGGCATTGCAGTGAGTGAAGACGGGATACATTTTAAGAAAAATAAGGAGCCGGTTTTATATCCTGATAGCAGTGCCTTTATTAAATATGATTACCCCGGCGGATGCGAAGACCCCAGGATTGTTCAAACAGAAAACGGAAAATATGTTTTGATGTACACAAGCTGGAATCGTGATGTGGCAAGACTTAGCGTTGCTACCTCCGGTGATTTGTTGCATTGGAAAAAACAAGGCCCTGCATTTTTAAAAGCGTATGATGGTAAATATCTGAACACCTGGAGTAAATCAGGATCGATCGTAACAAAAAAAATAAACGGTAAATTTCTTGCAGCAAAAATTAATGGCAAATACTGGATGTACTGGGGCGAAGGACCTGTTTATTTAGCAACCTCAACCGATCTGGTCAACTGGACTCCTTTAACCGATTCAAAAACAGAATTAGTTCCTGTACTTACATCAAGAAAAAAAATGTTCGACAGCCAGATAGTGGAACCCGGCCCTCCGGCGATTCTTACAGACAAGGGAATTGTTTTATTGTACAATGGAAAGAATGCGGAGAATGAAGATGCCGACCCGGCGCTTGCAAAAGGAATTTATTGCGGAGGCCAGGCATTGTTTGATGCTAAGCATCCCGAACATTTACTTGACAGGTGTACAACTTATTTCATTAAACCCGACTTACCACATGAAATAAGGGGCCAATATACTTCGGGTACAACATTTATTGAAGGGTTGGTGTATTTTAAAAACAAATACTTTTTATATTACGGCACTGCAGACAGCATGGTGGGCGTTGCTGTAAAAAAATAACTACAACTACTGTTTTAGTAATGAAATATACTTTTAACTGTATTGATGCTCATACCTGCGGTAATCCCGTAAGGCTGGTTAAGGAAGGAGGGCCTGAGTTGATTGGCAATAACATGAGTGAGAAGCGCCAGCATTTTTTAAAAGAATACGATTGGATACGCAAGGGCCTTATGTTTGAACCACGTGGCCACGACATGATGAGTGGAAGTATTTTATATCCCCCACATGATCCCGAAAATGATGTAGCTGTTTTATTCATTGAAACCAGCGGATGCCTGCCTATGTGCGGACATGGAACCATCGGCACCATTACAATCGCCATTGAAGAAGGATTAATAAAACCGAAAACACCATGTGTGGTCAGGATGGAAGCTCCGGCAGGATTAGTTTTAATCAGCTACAGGCAGGACGGAAACAAAGTAAAATCTGTAAGGCTTACTAATGTACCATCTTATTTAGCTGAAGCAGAGTTAACCGTTAATTGCCCTGATTTGGGAGAGCTGGTGGTTGATGTTTCTTACGGCGGAAATTTTTATGCCATTGTGGATGTACAGAAAAATTTTAAAGGGCTGGAACATTATACAGCAGATAAATTAATTAGCTGGGCAAGAGAACTTCGAAAGAACATTAATGACAAATTTTCTTTTATTCATCCGGAAAATGAAACCATTAAAGGTTGCAGCCATATTTTATGGACCGGTTCAGTTCTGGATAAAACATCCACAGCACGCAATGCAGTTTTTTATGGAGATAAAGCCATCGACCGCAGCCCTTGTGGCACGGGCACATCGGCCCGTATGGCGCAGTGGTATGCAAAGGGATTGTTAAAAAGCGGAGATGAATTTATTCATGAAAGTATTATTGGCAGTAAATTTATTGGAAGAATTGAGGAAGAGTTAATGGTTGCCGGTAAGCCGGCAATAAGGCCATCTATTGAAGGTTGGGCAAGAATTTATGGACAGAATACAATTACGATTGATGATGAAGATGATCCGTATGCGTTTGGATTTCAGGTGATGTAAAAACCGCCGCCTAAAGGGGGAACTGAGGACAACAGAAATTTTAATTAATATACTTTTGATTTGCATAGACATCATTTTATAAATTTAAAAAGCTTATTTCTTTTATACACTATACTATGCAGTAGTGTGCATTGAAATGAGGTTCCAGCTTCAGGGGGGCAGGGGGTATGAAAGTTACAATTATTGGCGGAGGGGTGATAGGCTTATGCAGCGCTTACTATCTGCAAAAAGAAGGTTATGAAATAACTGTAATAGAACGGGGCGATATTACGGACGGTTGTTCATTCGGCAATATGGGCTATATGTCGCCCAGCCATTTTGTGCCGCTGGCAAGCCCAGGCATTATTGCCGAAGGATTTAAACACATGCTAAGTAGTAGCAGCCCGTTTTACATAAAACCAAGGCTTAACTGGGATCTGATGCAATGGGGCTGGCATTTCTGGAAAAGCAGCAATGCTGCAACCGTTAAAAAAAATGCACCACAACTGAACAATCTCTTACAGTTAAGCCGTGGTTTAATTAATGATATGCGAAATGAAATTGGCGATGTGTTTGACATGGAAGAGAAAGGTTGTCTGATGATGTGTAAGCAGCAAAAAACACTGGATCATGAGTTTCACCTGGCGGATGATGCAGAACAATTTGGGTTGAAAGTGGAGCGGCTGCAAAAAGATGAAGTACAAAAACTGGAACCTGATGTTGAGTTGAATGTTGCCGGTGCAGTGTTGTTTAAAGATGATTGCCATTTCAATCCCGGGAAGATGATGGTTGCGTTGAAAAATGATTTAGAAAAAAAAGGAGTGCAATTTGAACTTAATACAACAGTAACTGGTTTCGAAAAATCGAATGGTACTATTTCGGCAGTAGTTACCGACAAGGGCAAATTTGATTGTGAACAGCTTATTGCGGCAACAGGAAGCTGGTTGCCGGTTGTAGCAAAAATGATGGGTATCAGATTATTATTGCAACCGGGCAAAGGCTACAGCCATACCTACAAGCATGTTGAAAAAAATATAAAATATCCCGCCATCCTGGTTGATGGCAGATGCGCCATAACACCGTGGGGGCAACAACTTCGCATTGGAGGCACCATGGAATTAAGCGGCATAAACCATAAAGTTTTAATAAACCGCATGCAGGGCATTTACGATTCTGCAAAAGATTTTTACCCTGGATTAAAAATTGATTTTCCACCAGCAGATAAAATATGGAATGGGTTAAGGCCGGTAACGCCGGATGGGCTGCCTTATATTGGAAAAGTTTCAGACTACAGTAACGTAACCATCGCCGGTGGCCATGCAATGCTGGGAATTTCGGAAGGCACTGGTACTGGAAAACTGGTGAGTGAAATAATGCTGCAGAAAAAAACAAGCATTGCCATAGAGGCTTTTAAAGTAACCCGGTTTTAATCAATATTATTTTTTTTGATACACATATTTTTCATCAAGCAGTTCTGACAGTTTTTTATAAAACTCTCTCAGCTCAGGATAATTTTCCGGCGTAAAATATGGCTTCCTGAAATCAAGACTCATATCAACAAATAAAAACCCATCAGCATAGTTAGATTGCCTTTTAAAAATTATTCCCGTATCAGAAGTTATCAGTTTTATATTTTTAGGAAGTCCTTCCATTTGGTAACCATCTGGCAGAAATATATTTCCGGTTATATGGTATTGCTGGTTTACTCCATAAAAGATATCAGTTTTTCTTTCCTCAGCTATAAATGGATTACTGTTTAGCCCTGCAAAATAATTTATAGAAAAATGCCTGTAACTACCCGAGGAAGAAGTTGATGCAGTAAATTTAACAGATTGGGTAAGTGGCAACGTATCATTATCTGCATCTTCCAGCGCCAGGCTGTCAATTTTAATATCCTGTTTAGCTATAAGGGTTTCTTTAAATTTTTCTTGTCCATCCTTCAGCAATTCCAGTTGCTTTATCTTTTCATAATCGAAAGACTTAATTGTTGCTTCTCCTTTCATAGTTCCGTTTTCTTCAATTTCTGCATTAATAAAGACATCGTTTTTTTTCTGATGAGTTTCATCCCACAGCATTTTCCAGCCCCATTCGTATGTATCTATTTTTTGAATAACCAATCCCTCTGATGCCATTACTTCAAAAGGTATTAGATGGGAAGGTGTATTTTTTTCAGTAGCATCCAGTACATACACTTTGTCCTTTATCTGAACATATGCCAATACTTTATTAAACTGGTCGTAACCAGCAAGCCCGGTATTCGCTATACCATTTTCCCTGGTACTCACCAATATAGGAGAGACTTTAAGTCCTGCATCCTTTAACAGATTAATCAAGATCAGGTTAATTTCTCCACTGGTGCCCTTTTTTTCTTTCCAGGCGGATTTTACACCATTCAGTGCCCAGATATTATCGTACTCATTCCACACCATATTATTGCGTACGTATTTGTGAATGATGCACATTCGCTTATAATCATCATCTACCGAACGTACCATGGCCTCCAGTTCAGAAGTACGTGGTAAATTTTTATTCAGCTGTTTGCCAAAATCTTCATCTTCAATAATCTCTTTTATAATACCTGGCCATGAACGCAGGAGACTTCTCCTGGGAACACCCGGAAAGTCAAGTGCAACAAGCTTGCTCTCCAAACGCTGCAAATAATCCTCACGGCAACTCATAAATGGTTCATCGGGAAGCCCGGGAATATTGCTCATTGCATACCAGGAATAGTTACCGGCTCCTTCCCTGTCGCTTTTCTTTTGTTGCAATGGCATTGTACAGTAAGGAATTACAGATACTATAAGTTCAGGCGGAAAATCTATAATAAACCGGCTGAATTTTACCGGAATTGATTTTTGGAAATACCACTCAGATCTTGAAGCATTATCAAGCCTGTAGGTATATTCAATTACTGAACCTGCCTTCACATTGGGAAATGCAAAAATTTTTTCTGAATATCTTGTGTTAATAGCTTTGTCAAAAATGGAAGCTTTATCAAGTTTTGAAACTACAATATTTCCGGCTTCATCAAGATTATATGTCTGTGCATTGAGATGTATAATAGATACTGTTTTATCAGAAGTAGGATAACGTATTTTTATATTTGCATTCGAAAAGCCTTTTTCATTAAATATCTTTATCCTTATACGGTGATCTGTTTGTTCAAGGAAAGGAGAAACAGGGGAACTAAGATTAATCCTGAATGCAGATTCTGCCTCATCAAAAATAACCATAGCAGCTGCTCCTTTATCAAAACTACATTCAGTCATTTGTAATTCGGACTTATCAACTTCCCCAAATTTGGGAAGTTTAACCATTTGTTGTGAATATGTTTTAACTGATAAGAATAGCATGCTCAGAAATAAGGAAAATAGTTTCATACTTAGTATTTAATACAACAATATATAAATATTTTCACAATTAAAAGCCGCTATTTTAGACCTACCCACTATTTTCTATATGCAAGCTATTAATGATTCGCCGTATCTTTTGGTTTCTTCTTTAAAAGGTTATCCAGCAATCCTTTTACGGATTCCTTCGTTTTCTCTCCACTGTTTTTTACGGGGGTAGAATCTTTTATTGCCACAGTATCTTTTTTATTCTGCATTCTCTTTTTCAACTCTTCCAGGGCAGCATTTCCCAATTGCTTTTTAATTGAATTCAATGTATCTGTAGCGGCTTTTTTAACACTGTCAGCTTTTGCCTGCACAAAATCCTTTACCTGTTGCTGCATCTGGTCGGCCAGTTTTTCACCACTTTGTTTCAGGTCAACTTTAAGTGTAGGACTTTTTATTGTACCTCCCATTGCCATCTTAAGATTCACTGTTTCTCCCAGGTTCAAAGGCACTCCCTTGGCATTGACAGATTTAACCAGGTTATCTACAAACTGGTTACCCTGTGTGCCCATTAAAGATCTGGGGAGTTTCATATTGATGGCATAATTGATTCCTTCGTCAAATCCAATTCCCTGCAGGCCGCCAATCTCCATTTCAATGTTTTTAACTTTTACCGTAAATGGTTTTACAAGCAGCTTTCCGTTTGAAAATTCGAAAAAGGTTTTTACGTCTTTCATGGATATGGACTGCAGCTCATTTACATTCAGCACAGATGCAATCTTATCCAGCGGTGCAAATTTGCTGAGGAAACCTTCTATCAAAAATAAATTTCCATTGCCGGAGATCGTACTCATATCAATATCCATATTATCGCCCAGTTTACCGGTTGCAGATAAAACAGAAGTTAATTTGCCGGATAAAAACTTACCAATGGGCATCAGTTTTTGTGCGGTATTAAAAGCATAAAATGTTTTTTGAATATCAACCTGTGCCACATCATAACTCATGGCTATTGCCGGCTTTGTTTTACTTTCCTTTGTGCTGTACGATCCATTAATTTTTATGGTGCCATCCAAAGCATTACCACTCACATTATTCAATTTCACCGCCTCATCTGCTATCTGCAATGCGCCAGATAAATTCTGAATATCAACCTTATCATATTTCAGGTTATCAACCTTTGTATTTAACAAAATATCCAGGTTTGCAGGCACCACAAAAGGCTTTGCTGCAGGCCGTTTGGTAGTAGTGGTATCGGCTGATACGCCTATCCAGTCATTCAGGTTTACCTTGTCAGCATTTACTGTAAGGTTTGCACTCAATGGTTTTCCGTTAA
>Ga0302322_100003457_pt1 | contig 13579 bp, 14 predicted proteins | sample Fen_T0_2_FD_203757 | JGI IMG/M metagenome (GOLD analysis project Ga0302322, IMG submission 203757) | Peat permafrost microbial communities from Stordalen Mire near Abisko, Sweden - Fen_T0_2 | ecosystem: Environmental > Terrestrial > Soil > Wetlands > Permafrost | place: Sweden: Abisko...
CCCCTGCCAGTGCGTCGCCTTCTTGTTGGAAGGTGTCGAAATCGACATCGCTGTGCTTGTCGTGCAGGTCTTTTAGCTCGGCCAAACCATGTTCGGCGATCAAATCGGCGGTTATTTCGGTGATAAAGTGGCGGAGTTTGGCCTTGTCGGTCTTTTTGAACAACTTGTTTTCATAAGCCCGGTCCAATAGCTGCGCCATCTTGACCCGCTCGCTATTATACGCCTCCACCAACTTTTCAAACTCTCCACTGACCTTGCGGTTGTAGGTAGGGATGGTTTCTTGCCATTCCAGTAGGCGTTTTTTCTCGGCCTCGATTTTTTGGCTCAGGGTATTAAATTGCTTTTGCGCCTTGGATAATGTTTTGCTGTCGGCGACTGGCGCAATGCGGACAATTTTATGGTGGGATGAAGTCATGGAAAGGTCACGATTACTTGGGATGTGGGGATTGGAGGTGATCCGAAATTATGGGTGTCCTTGGTTCCTGGTTACTATTTATAATCCCGATATGGGGTTGGATTGGCTATTCACCCGATCCCGCATTTCCTGGCCCGGCTTGAAATGCGTGGCCACTTTCGCTGGCAAATTAACGGTTTCCCCCGTTTTAGGGTTTCGCGCCCGCCGGGGTCGCCGATGCCGCAAACTAAAACTGCCAAAACCCCTTATTTCGATCCGCTCACCCTGGGCCAATGCATCCGACATCTGCCCAAGGATGCAATCGAGCGCCGATGCCACATCGGTTTTCTGAAGCTCAGGAAGTTTTTCATTTAGCTTGTCTGCCAGTTCTGATTTTAGCATTGCATCGTCCCCTTATTTTTGAGGGATCATTTTAACAGGTTGTTAAACCGCTGCTTGATCCGCCATTAAAATAATCTGCTATTTCTGAAAAGTACAACTCGTACCACGAACTTCAAATCAGCACTATTGCCAGCTATATGGTTACTGCCCATTTATCGGGATCAAATTTGGTGTGGACTTCATAGGCTATACCGATCCGTTTCGGGGCTGATTGCCGCCGCTTGAGACAGGCTTGCACCAGCCGCACCGCTGCGATCTGGTAGAATCGCATGAGATTACGCCCGGCGTCACAAGCATGAAGCTCAATACGGAACAGGTCTCCGTAGGCGGTTATAGCGTTCGGCGCTTGTCCGGCACATAAGCTAGTCACGGGATATTATGCTCAAGCCTTGTCGGCGGAGTTCAATGATTTTAGTGACAATTTGTTTGAACAACGCAGGCGGCAAAAAGCCGTAATCGTATTTTCCGGACGTTCCGGGAAGTGGCCGCAAGTCATATCCAGGCCATAAGAACTCATTGAAATCGTCCAGGATAATCCACGACCTCTCCCCGTCCAACCCAAGGTGTTGTTTGACTTTTGGGGGAATCTCAAGGGCGACGCTTAAATTTTGGGGTGTGGCGTGAGTAAGGGGAGCAACGGTGACTTTCTTGCTGCCATCATCGTTATCTACAACCAAGATAATTCCGCAAGGCCTATTCTTTAAGCCTTCAATTTTTCCTGCCCCGTGTTCATTTCGCCATAAATAAGAATAGGAAATAACAAGACCGCATTCCGGTTCTGGTAGCATCCTATCTGCCCATTATCATGGACACTTAATCCAATAAGGCGTTTAAGTGGTCATGTGACGGATCCATTTCCGCCTTGGCAAGGGCTGAAATAGTTTCTTCGGGCAATTCGCTGACATGGTAAGCATGTCTTGCGCGTGTTTTGAGAAGCATATATTCAAGGTATTCATGTTCGGAAACGAAATAACCGCTTGTCCGGCCATGGCTCGTCACCGCGATGGCTTCCCGTTGGGCGCGTTCTTTATATTGTCCAAAATTCTTGACGAATTCGGTTGCCGGGACTTCTACCATAGCACAGCTCCCAAGTCAGAAATGGAGTATTATACGTATATTACGTATTTTGTCAATGATGCTGAAGGTAAGTCTTGTGGAAGGCATCATAATAAAATTTCTGGAAAAATCATCGCTAATTCCCAGTGACAGTCTGCTCGCATTCTAAGCAGCCGCTCAGCGAAATTTAGTGACCGCCGGTTGCCGACCCTAAAGCGACGCTCAGAACCATGCCAGGATTTTCCCTAAACCGGTCATTCATATCAAGTTTGAAAGATACCTTTCCTCTGCTAATCCGATGTTATATTTTACCTTGCACCAATGGACAATGTGTTCAAAATCATGAGTTCGGGAGTAGGAAACTATCCAAAGTTAACGATAGACTTAGCTGTTATTGAATTCAGTGAATATCTATATCAGCTTTGGTTGGCCTATGCAGAATTGCTTGGCTTATTCGCGCACTAGCCGAATATCAATTTCTCGTTCTACATAATTCCACTCTTCAGTTGCACGTAATTCCGATACCAATTCATTAAAATCAGCTTGATGGGCCGGCGCGAACTCGAACCAAGTAAGGAAATCGAATGGCTCGTCCTCAGAAAGGTCTCGACAGTGGTGAAGCCTTCGTGCAACGGCAGGCAAATAGCGAAGGCCAATCTTAATGTGCTTGGAGTTCTCTTCAAGTATATGACGACGCTCATCTTGAGTAAGCGCCCACCACGCTGAATTCTTGCGTATTGGGATCAATGCAGCGCATGTCGCTTCAGGGCGGCCAAGGCCTTGTTGTTTTGCTAGGAGTTTGGACTTTTCCTCACGGACAACGTATCGTTCATTACTTGTTATTCCACGCAGAACCCACCCTGCATGAGGATCAGGGTGAACCTTTGAGCCAGAAACGATATCGAGCCTACTAACTTCACCTAAAGGTTCACCAATTAAGGTTTCATTACTGACAACCTTCCAAATACCCGAGTTACCGCCGACAAATGCGAAAAATCGTGCATTCACAGCAACCTCCGTCAGGAATCAATATTCACTTGAGTTACCGTCGTGCATGAAAAAATATAACTATTGAGTTGTATGGTAATCCGTCAGTAATCCTACGAAGATAATGACAATGCCAATTACGATATAGAATGCTTTGGCTGCACCATCAAACCCGAACGCAAAAGGCAACAAGACCAAAACGGGGCCTACAACACGCTCTACCCATCCATGGATCGAAAATGGGAGCTTTTTGACAACGCCTAGAGGAAAATCAGTCACGAGGGTCATGGCGAGATGAATTCCGGCCAGCAGATAGGCAATGGTTCCTGCCAGGCCTGTCAATCCAATAAGTGACGGCGCTAATAGGAATATTACGACGGTTAGGTAATCAAGATACCCATGTTGGGTGGGCGAGAGTATTTTCATGGCTTTGCTCCTATCGTTGATTGTTTGGGATAGCGATGAATTTTCTTGCATTTTACTTCTATATATTCACAAAAAGTGAAAAAATTTATGGTCGTCCAGTAAAAAAGTGATTATTCGTATCAACCAATAGAGTTATATTCCCTGTAACGAGAAGTCAGAATTTTTTTTTAATTTTCGACTTAAAAGACCCCGCTTCACTTTTTAGGTTCGATATTCCAGACTTTTAAAGGATAAATCCCGAGTAGATTTTGATCGATCTGCAATCTTCCGAATGTTGCCCCAGGTCTGCTTGTAATTGGGGATGACCAGTTCATTAACGCCTTTTGATATAACATTAGCCACAGCGCCTTTAGGATGCGCAAATACGAAGAAGGTTTCCTTCCTTTTCGCCGTAGGGGTGGGATAGGCCATGGCTTGCACCGATCCATTCTCGTTATAGATTTCAACCAGATCACCCGCCTTTATGTTCAACTCATCCATATCGGTGGGATTTATTTCAATAATAGGCAAAGGCGACCGATCCATCACAAATGCGTTGTACTGATCCAGATACAGTGATTGCCATTGGCGATTGGCTCGCCCGTTATTAATCAAAAATGGAAACTCGCTTTTTTCGTGTTGCTTTCCTGGAGCTTGCAAACCACGCCATTCGGTTGCCATAAACTTGGCTTTGCCGTCTGTTGTGCTAAATTGACCATCTTCATACAGCCGCTTAATTCCGATGATTTGCCCAGCCGTTAAGCCGATCGCCGGTTCTTGAAAGCCGTTAGTGCCCATTTGGCGAAGAACCGAATAGGTCACAAACTGGCCGCCTTTGGCATGCTGGTGGTAGCCATCCATGAACGCGTCTTCCTCAGTCAGCCAATCATAGCCTTTAAAACGATCGGCAATGGTGTCATTTCCAATCGAGCGCCAGCTCTTTTCAAGGGCTTTGGCTATGCCTGCGGCAATAAGGCAATCGGGTTTGGCTTCGCCGGGCGGGTCCATATAGCGCTCGGAAAGCCGCATTCTTCGTTCGCCATTCATGGAGGTTAGATCCATTTCGCCTTGAGTGGCTGCTGGTAGAATCAGATGCGCCTGTTGACCGATTTTAGTGGGAACGATATCGACATCCACCACAAAAAGTCCGCCTTTATGGATAGCCGCCATGATAGCTTCCACAGTTTTTTCTCGATCACCATAAGGGACATGATCCATCGCTTCCTTAACCCGATCAGTCCGCTTTTTGTATACTCGTTTGAATTGGCTTGCATTCAGGGTGGTTTTGTAATGATCACAGCCCCAGATGTGATGAATGCCACCTTTGCCATTGATGAGCAATTGATCAACGTAAGCAGCCGGTCGGCCGACATGCGCATCAGAAGGTCTGACATAACCTTCCTGGTGTCCGCCCATCCGCACGCAACCGCCACCTGGCCTGCCGATGTTGCCAGTGGCCAGTGCGATGTTGACTAAAGCGGCATTCGTCCGGTAGTTATCATTTCCCCAGATCAGTCCTTTCTCATAGGCAAACATCGTTCGGCGTCGTGCACCTTGGTTCTTTGGCTTGGCAATCCACTCAGCGGCTTTACGAATTTGCTGAGGAGATAGGCCGGTAACCTGCGCCGCTTCCTCGATTCTGACCTGATTCGCTGCTAACATGCTATCAAATTCGCTCGTATGATTAGTGATGAACTCATGATCAAACCAGCCTTGTGCGGCAATTTCTGTCATGATTGCATTCAGAAGAATCAGGTCGGTTCCGCTGTTTATTGCCAGATGCAACACGTTTTCTTTACCGGCCTCATATTCGCAGGCATTTACGGTGACGGTTCGGCGTGGATCTACGATGATAATTTTACAGGGTGCGTGGCTTTCTCCCGGCAACTCCGCTTTCTTCTTGTCCATTGAACTGCCATCCAGATTCGGCACCCAGTGGTTGAGAAAATAGTTGGTCTGGGTTTCCATGGCGTTGGTGCCAATGGCCATGATCGTATCGGCCAGTTCGGCGTCTTCATAACAGTTATTGAGCTCCCCAACGCCCATGTCGCGGGTGGCGTGCACTTCCGAATTGTAGGCGGGGCGGTTATGAATGCGGATGTTCTTAACCTTCATGCTCTCAAAGTATAGCTTTCCCGTGGCCCAGGTGTTTTCATAACCTCCACCCATACCACCGTGGTCATAGGCCGATACGATAAGTCCATCCTCTCCGTAACGTTCAACAACCCGTCGGGTAATTTCGGCCGTCAGCCAAAAAGCCTCATCCCATGAAATTTCAACCAGATCACCATCCCGATAGATAAGTGGCATGGTTAATCGATGCAGTTGTGTTTGGGTGACCTCTGAATAAGAGTCTTCTGCCATTCGAGCGCCTCGTGTTGAGGCTAGTCCTGAATTCACAACGCATTCGTTGTCCGGCATCAAAACCAGGTGGACATCCCGCCCGTTCTGTTTGACAACGTTGTACATGGAAGGTGAATACCAGGCTTTGGCAAAGGCTTCCTGTTGTTTGGAAAGATCAACGCCAAAAATATTCCGGTCAGGCTGAGGACCGCCCGCTTTATCAAGTTCCCAGGTAATGGCTTTGTAGCCGCATCCAACGATGCAGTAATGACATACCGCATTTTGTACGGTGGCGTTTGCAGGCGGAATGGGTAAGCGGTCTATGTTACGTTTGTAAGTCATAGTATTTCCCTCAAACAGTCGTTAAGACATTGGAAAGCCGACCGTAAATCAATTCGTCAACGCCTTCCGCAAATATATCGCCTTGATGATCAACTCGTAATTTAAACTGAGGCAAGTTTTGGGTGGCATGCCCCCAAATTTGCTGACCGCTTTTTTCACAATCGAAACGCGATTGGTGTTCTTTACAATTTAAGGATTTATCGGCCGCAACATAGTTGAGCCGAATACCCTTGTGCGGACATAAGGTAGAAAAGGCGACAATATCTTGATGAGGTCCTACGCCATCTTCAACAGAATGACCTAATTTCAGCAAGATACCAGGCGAAGCGGTGTCCGGGTAGGTTATTTCAATGGGAACATCAACCTTTAAATCTTTGATATTACCGATCTGGTTAGATGGATAACGGTTCGGGTTAGTTTGATGGGCGGATGCCGATTGCGGGGATAATAGACTGCACGCTGCGCCTGAAGCCGTCAAAACGGCTCCACCGACTAATAAGCGCCGCCGACCTGGATTTATATCTTCATTTGACATAACATTCCTCTTTTTCATGGATACTTAAATCACTAAAAAACACGAAAAAATAATATCATAAGCCATAACTATAAATAATCCTGAAGCCATCGATCCTCCTCTAGTAAAATTGATAGCAAAGGCGGTGGGTTGAGTATTCGGATTCCTTTATTGATAAGGTGCTGGCTTACAAGTTTTACCTCTTACGATCCTAGCTTTGCTGTAGCGGTATTGATAAAAATGGCATCTAAAACTGCGAAAATGATAATTTAACCGCGACTGCCATTCACATAAGCCGCCGTTAATTCATGAACAGGTGCTTCAAAAATCTGCTTGCACTGGCCAAATTCGATCAGGCAGCCTGCTCGTTGTTCCTTGATCCAGAAAAATCCCGCATAATTAGCAATACGTCTAGCTTGTGCCAGATTATGGGTCACGATGACGACCGTGTATTTTCCCCGTAAACGCTGAATCAAATCTTCCACGACACCGGAAGAAATCGGATCTAACGCACTGCAAGGTTCATCCATTAACAAGACTTTCGGAGACAAGGCCAAGGCCCGGGCGATACAGAGCCGTTGTTGCTGACCGCCGGACAAGGCCAGGGCCGAAGACTCCAACCGATCTTTGACTTCATCCCACAAACCGACATCCAGCAAAACCTGCTCCAGAACCTGATTCAAATCGGCTGGTTTGCTCATGCCGTGTTCCCGTAATGGCAGCTCAATATTGCGGCGGATCGACATAGGAAACGGAACGGGTTTTTGAAAAATCATGCCGATTTCGCGGCGTAAGCCTTGCACATCCAGAGCTGGATCACGCAAATCTTTAGAGTCGTAAATAACCTTGCCCGATACACGGCAGCCGGGAATCATATCGGTCAAGCGATTCAATACGGACAGGAAACTGGTTTTTCCGCAGCCTGAGGGTCCGATCAGCGCTGTAATACAGCCATTATAGATATCCAGCGAAACAGCTTCCAAGGCCGGTGTGGTTCCATAATGTAAAGTCAGGTTGTCGACCTGGATCAGTGGCTTAGGAACACAGCAGGGAGGGCCTGCCTGCAGAGGGCCTAACGTATAAGCATCCTCCGGTTTTGGGGTTTTATCAACTGGTTCACCCGTTGAATTGAGAAAATGATTCATAAGGCAATGATGCTCTTATGTTGCCAATGTTTAGCCAGGCTCATGGCCAGACTGTTGATGATGACTAATAGCATGATCAACACCAGCGCGGAACTGAAGGCACTCGCATCGCCGCCTGCCACGTTCATGGACAGATCGTAAATATGAACCGATAAGGCCCGGCCGGAATCGAACAGGGAACCGGGCATGCGATCCACATAACCGCTTGTAAAAATGAGAGCGGCGGTTTCGGCCCCGGCACGTCCGATACCTAATAGTAAACCGGCGACTATTGCGGGAGTTGCCGCCGGCAACAGCACTTGAAATAACGCAGCACCGCGGGACATGCCTAACGCGGCAGCGGCCAGTCGATACTCATTAGGCGTTGCCTGCAAGCCTTCTTCAACCGTTCGAATCAAAATCGGTAAAACCATACAAGCCAGTGTCAGTCCGCCCGATAAAATAGAAAAGCCCAGTCCCAGATAAATACAGAAAAAGGCATTGCCGAACAGTCCGAATACGATGGAAGGGACGCCCGCCAATACATCGAGACTACGCCGCACCAAGTGGCCGAACACACGATCCTGCTGAGTGAATTCGCTCAATAGCACCGCCGTTGCCAGACCAAGCGGTGTCGCCGTGATCATGGCAACCATTAAAATCAAAGCTGTCGATACAATAATGGGACCGATGCCACCGGAGCGTCCGGCATTTTTTGGGTTTTCAACGAGAAATGGCCAGGAGAGTTTAGCCAACCCATGAACAATGATGTCAGATAACAGCCAGAAAAAGACACCGCTGACCAGCAATGCTATTAACCAGATGAACACGGTCGCTAGGTTGTTTTTAGACATAACGGCGTTCTTTAGTGAAGAATTCGGCCAGTCCGACTAAAACCAACACCATCGACATTAAAGCCAAACCCGATACAAATAAGGCCGCACGATGATCACCGGTTGCGTAGGCCATCTCCAGGGCAATGTTTGCAGTCAGAGTCCGAACTGAATCAAAAAGACTGTGCGGTTGTTCCACGACATTGCCGGCGACCATTAATACCGCCATCGTTTCGCCGATAGCTCGACCTGCTGCCAACAGTATGCCTGCGGCTATACCCGAACGAGCAGCAGGCATTGTCACACCGCTGATCAGACCCCATCGGGATAGACCTAAGGCCGCTGCACCGCGAACATAAGCTATCGGCACGGCTGACAATGCGGCATCGACGGTTAATGCTACGGTCGGCAGAATCATCAGTGTCAATATCAGAATACCGGTCAATAGACTGACACCGGGTGGATGCAGGCGACCAATTAACGGCGCCAACGTGGTTAATCCCCAAAAACCATACACTACGGATGGAATGCCGGCCAGTAATTCGATCAAGCGACGATAGACCATAGCGAGAAAGCTGGGGGCATAATAACGGCTGAACAGCGCTGATCCGATACCCAAAGGCGTGGCCAGTAATACAGCGCCCAGCGTGGAATAGAGTGTTGCCGACAGCATCGGCGTCAGCTGATACAAACTTTGTACCGGGTGCCAGGAGGTATCGGTGATAAAACGTGTCAAGGCCACATGCTGCAATATCGGCCAGGACTCTTTCACCAGAAACAACAAAATCAACAGCACAATCGCTGCCGCCAGCAGCGCATAGCCTCGTAGTAACGCAACGAGTTGCCGGTCAGCGCGGGACAGGGACAAAGTATTGTGCCTCAATCAGATCATTCACCTGGGGTGAGCTAGCAAATTCGATGAAAGTTTTAGCAATACCTGTGGGTTCGGCATGAGTCACCAGATTTAACGGCCTCGATAGCGGAAAGCTGCGATTTCGCACATTCTCGACGGAAGCGGCAATGCCTTCGAGAGGCAGCAATTTAATGGCGGCACCCTGGCTGGCTTCGTACTCGGCCGTTCCGACAGAAACGTAGCCAATGGCATCGGGGTTGCCCACTACGGTTTTAATGCCTTGCTGATTGTCACCAATCACGACTTGCGGCTTGACATCGGTATTTTTCAAACCAAAATAATGCAGAAATAGCTCCAATGTCGAACGGCCTTCTGCTTTATTAACCACGGTAATTGGGGCATCGTTGCCGCCGACATCTTTCCAGTTAACGATTTTACCGGTATAAATATCGATGATTTGCTGTTTATTCAGCGATTCAACCGGATTTGCTTTATTTAAGATGACACTGATACCGTCCAGCGCGATGGTAAAACTCAGTAAATCTTTTTCATCGTCTTTAAGCACACGGGACGCCATACCAATATCGGCCAGTCCCGCTCGGGCATCACTGACGCCGCGCGAGGAGCCGCCGGTCTGAACATCCACTCTTACATTACTATGTAACGATTCGAAGCGTTTGCCGATTTCGGCAGCCAGCGGTGCTACGGTGCTGGAACCCGTCAACACCAACTTTTCGAATTTGGTTCCGTCAGTCCGGCTTTTCAGGAACCCCGAAACGGCTCCTATTACCAACAAAAGAACCACAAATATAACGCCCAGATTTTTCATAATGAACTCCCCTGTTACCATCTAATAATTTTTTTATTGCGTTGTCTCAGAATCTTACGGGTTAAGTCAATGTCTTGCAAGGTTTACAACAACCCAGAATAGGCTTAACACCGCTAAAAAAGATGACAATGTTGGTTTTAGTAAAGCTGATTTTTAAAATGAAGCCCCTCACTATTTGAGGAGGCATTGCAAGTCTTTTTTTGAGCCTGAGTTTCTGCTTCCAACCTCCCTAGTTGGGCATACAGACCACGTGAGTTATCCGAGAATAATCAGGTCGAAAAATTGAAGTCCAGTGGAACTTTTTGTATGGCTGGCTATCGAATTTTTTGACGGATTTTAACAATTATCACTCGGCTTTTCTAAATACAGAGTGAGAAGTTAGCCTTCCCATGGAAAGCAGATTTGTGCAACAGGTAGAAAACGATGATTCCATTAATACGTTCCTTAATTTTAACGATGGTGTTAACTGGCACTGTCCTAGCTGCTGAAGACCCTTATACCCAGACTGCTTTCGATCATCTCCAACAACAGGGCGTTCCCATTTTGATTTCAATTCATGCCGATTGGTGTCCAACCTGTCGCGCACAAGCGCCGATTCTAAAAAAGCTGCTTGAGCAAGATGAATTTAAACCGATTCATGCCTTGCGCGTCGACTTCGATCAACAGAAAGACGTTGTAAAAGCCTTCAAAGCCATTAAACAAAGCACACTGATCGTCTTCAAGGGCGGCAAGGAAGTCGATAGAAGCTTGGGGGTTACCAACGAATCGGCTATCGAAGGGTTATTGCGGAAAGCTTTGTAAGAGGCTATCGATCGCTATGATTGTCGGAATCGGTGTCTATGGACTCAGTGTCATGGCGGGCATTTTATCGACGCTGTCGCCCTGCGTGTTGCCGTTGATCCCGATTCTTGTCGGAACGGCTTTAACAGCTCACCGATACGGACCGGTCGCTTTAGCGTCAGGATTAGCGCTCGCCTATGCAATTGCCGGACTATTTTTAGCGACGGTCGGGCTCATGATCGGTTTGGATCAGGTGGTTTTCCGGAATATCGCCGCAGGCTTAATGATACTGTTCGGATTGGTGTTGCTATCGGCGCCGTTACAAGAATACTTTGCATCTCTCATAGCAGGCGTGAGCAGCAGTGGCCAGCCCTTACTCGAACGGATGTCTGCTGATACGCTGACCGGTCAGTTTTTGTTGGGGGCTTTATTGGGTATCGTCTGGAGTCCTTGCGTCGGCCCAACCCTAGGCGCTGCTATTATTCTAGCTAGCCAGGGCGAAAATCTCATGCATGCAACGGTCGTTATGGCCCTGTTCGGCGTGGGTGCGGCTATCCCCCTGATTGCGCTGGGAATGCTGTCACAGCAAGCTCTACAGCACTATAAAAATAAACTATTTGCTACCGGCATCGTCGGTAAAAAACTGTTAGGGGCTTTACTCCTGTTGCTAGGATTGTTTGTCGTAACCGGTATCGATAAAGTTTTTGAAGCCTGGATTTTAACGAATGCGCCAGAATGGCTGAGTAACCTAACGGTCTCGATTTGAAGTGATCAATTGAGTCACTTGGTTTCAGTGGCTAACCATTGCCAAAACTTTTCCGCACCTTGATAACCGGTATAACGCGCGACTTCTTGCTGGTTTTTAAATAACACCATCGTCGGCGTGGCGAATAAGGACTGGTTGAGCTTCCAGCCTTTGGGCGGAATGGTTGAATTGGTGGGATGAATGGGGATGGGATGTTTCCAGGTGGCGAGTACCTCTTTGTCGAATTTGCGGCAATAACCGCAATCGACCGCTTCAAAAGCAATCAGTTGTTCTTGGTTGTTAAGCTTAACCTGTTCCCAATTTTCCGCATCCGCCTGTTTAGCCGCTAACGGTGTGCTATGGTACTGATCTCCCAGAGCGGGATCAACATAAGCCACGCCGATGCCGCCTAATCCGCAATAACCCAGCGGATTTTTCTCCAAATAATCCTGATGATAATCTTCGGCAGCTGTGTAGTTAATCAGCGGGGCGATTTCGGTGGTAATAGGGTCGCTAATGCCTGCTGCTTTCAAATTGCTTTGATAGATAGCGCGGGTTTTTTCCGTCAATTGGCGTTCTTCGTCGGTACGGTAGAAAACGGCACTGCGATAATTGCTGCCAACGTCATTGCCTTGGCGGTTACCCTGGGTTGGGTTGTGGTTTTCCCAGAATTGAATGAGCACCTGTTCTAAGGTAGTTTGTTTAGGGTCGTAATAAACTTTCACCACTTCGGCATGATTTTTGACGGCTTTACTCTCTTTAATAGCCAATTCGGTGTCGTGCAGTGTTTCGTAGCTGGGGTTGGTGATATCGCCGCCCGCATAACCGGCTTCCACATCCAAAACACCGTTTAAAGCCTGCATACGCATTTCCGAGCCCCAAAAACAACCCATGCCAAGGACAATATAAGGGGTATCCAGATCTACGATGCCCTTATTCAAAGAGGGGGTGGCGGTTTTACCCGAAAAGAGGGCGGTTTGTGGCAAGATCAAACCGGTAAGCACCAACAGGCTAAGCATGATTAACGACCAAAATGCCCGGTATCGCCTTGCCACTTCTTCTCCTCTTTCGGTTTAATGTGAGAAATACTTTGTTTCCAATGAATGCGTTATTTATACCCGATTTGATGGGCGTGGGAAAATAAATTTTATGGTTTTAATTGTCCGGCAAGGATGCAAGTTAGATGCTATGAAGCAAGACAATCTATAAAAAATCGTTTCATCGCATTCCGGCAGGTAAGCAAAATCATTGGGTATAAGGCCGGATAATCCAGTCGTTTGACATCCTCGCCTTTTGTCTTGCGCTACTGCACAACTGCGCAATTTCATGATGTAAGCCGTATGGCCCAAGGATGTTGAGCAGCTCTCAAGCTTTTGATGCAAAACCTTGGCAGCATAAACACCGAAGGTGCTTTCAACCACCCGGTCAAATGATGCAAGACAAGCGATATTGTGAAAAGACCTAATTTTGATTTGAATGTCTGTTATCCTGGCGTGATGCTCTGATAAGAGTAAACATATGAAGGTCCGTTGATGGCCGATGGCCGAAATTGGCCAGCCAGAACCGAGAGTCAGCTCCCTGCTCGTTTGCAGCCATTCAGCGATATGAGGCGAAAATCCCTGCCCTGGATCGTAAGTTAATTCAAGGTATTTCCCAAAAAGCTCATTATGGGCACAAATTTGGCTTGGTAATGCCTATCCTGTGCTTATCGTACAGGTCACTCAAACAATTCTGCGTGTGTTCCTGCCCGCACGAATATCACACGCTCATCCGTGCCACTGCCGTCCAGCTTATAGATCAATAGGAAGTCACCTCCAATATGGCAATCTCGATGGTTCGTCCATTGTCCGGTGAGTGGATGATCGAGCCATTCCGCCGGCAACGGCGCGGCATTTTCAATAAGCAACAGCATGGCTTCCTTGAGATTATTCATGTCGTAGCGGCCACTGTGCGCCAAACGTTGCCAGTCTTT
>Ga0302322_100003458_pt1 | contig 13579 bp, 10 predicted proteins | sample Fen_T0_2_FD_203757 | JGI IMG/M metagenome (GOLD analysis project Ga0302322, IMG submission 203757) | Peat permafrost microbial communities from Stordalen Mire near Abisko, Sweden - Fen_T0_2 | ecosystem: Environmental > Terrestrial > Soil > Wetlands > Permafrost | place: Sweden: Abisko...
TCGCGTTGTTGGCGGCGTTGCTCTTCGCGCTGAACTTTCGACGCGGCGTAGTGAGTTGCTGTATACAACCAGCCGGCCACAACGGGGCGGTGGCTGAGGCTTTTGGCCTTGTGTGCAAGATCGATGAAAACCGTTTGGACAACATCGTCGGCGCGCTGCGAGCTGCCGAGTTGGCGACACGCCGTTCCGTAAAGCATGCCGACGTAACGCTCGACCAAGGTGGCGAAGGCTTCCTGCGAACCTTCCTCCGTGTAACGGCGCAACAGTTCAGAGTCATCTTGCATGTTTACACACTTACACCCGCAGTTGACGAAAGCGGACAAGATTTATGCCGGTTCTCACGTGAGCCCGGTGCTCTTACCCTGCGTCGGGAGCAGGTTTGCTGTGCCAAATCGCGTAGGACAGGGGTGGACAGCGAGGCCGGGAATGCCACTGTCGAAACGATGATTCGCGCGCGTACTCCCGAGGCTTTGAAAGAATTTGATCGTCCGCTTGAGGAATGTATTGCCCTGTGTTTTCCACAATCCCACGCGTTGTTGGAAGCGGCGAAGAACAGTCTTTTTTATTCCCTGCCGGTCGCATTCGATTCGGTGTTGGGGTCTGGTTGTTATCTCGCGACGGTGGACCGCGATGAAAAAGGCGAACCTTGGCGCTTCATCGACATGGGAGCGCAGATCGCGACCCGCGCGTTTGGCGAGAACGACCCCGATCTAATGGAGGTGATGCGTGCCGAACTCCCAGCCATCGTTAATCGCTATGCGCACAGCGAATACCAAACCGTCACGTCGCTCAGGTTCAAGGCAGCGCTCGATCGGTTGGCTCCGAAAGGTGCGCCGCGGCACTTCGTCGTTAACACAGGCGCCGAGGCGGTGGAGAATGCTATAAAGGCTGCGCTGCTCATCCGCGCGCGTACGGCTGGTGTGAAGGAAGGGGGCGTCATCGTGTCGTTCGAGGGAGCTTTCCACGGTCGCACACTTGGTGCATTGGCCGTTACCCATCGCAAAAAGGCTCGGCTTGGGTTTCCCACTTTCGACTGGCCGCAAGCCATTTTCCCGACCGAGGATCTCCGCGCTCCTGCAGCGACGCTGCGACGCGAGGAACGTTGCCTGCGACAGATTTGGCAGATCCTGCAGGGTAAGCGCGAAGCGTTCGCGACCGAACTCGAGAAAATCGATAACTTCCTGAGTAATCCGGGAGACTTGGCTCAATTCATCGCTGCGGAGAGGGAAAGGATTGGCGCGGAATCCATCACGCGCGCGCAACGCGTTGCCGCTGTCATCGTCGAGCCAATCCAAGGAGAAGGCGGAGTACGTATGGCGAGCGCACGGTTCTTCAAGCGCCTGCGGCTGCTCACAGTCATTCACAACGTACCGCTCATCTTCGACGAAGTGCAGACCGGTTTCGGAGCCACGGGGAAAATGTGGGCCCACGAACACTTCGATCTTCCCTCGCCGCCGGATGTCGTTACGTGGGCGAAGAAGGCGCAGAACGGTGTGCTCTTTGTGAGCGAGGTGTTGGCGGTGTTCTTTCAAGAGGAGAAAAAGTTCAATACCACGTGGGAAGGTGATCCGGTCGGCATGCTGCGTGTCATGGCCACGATGGACCGGCTGGACCTCGAACAAGTGCGTCGCACAGGGGAGATCGCTCGCACGGCGCTCGACGGGTTGCAGACGCGTTTCCCTGAACTCATTCAGCAAGTCCGTGGGCTGGGGGTGATGCTCGCTTTCGACGTGGCGCGTTCCGACTGGCGGGATGTTATCCGAGATCGTGCCTTTCGACGTGGGCTGATTCTTTTGCCCGCGGGAGAACGTGCACTGCGTTTCTACCCACGCTACGACACGTCAGAAGAGACGATCCGTGAGGCGATGGAAATCCTCACCGCGGCGGTGCAGGATATTTTGACGCGAGATGCCGTAGTGCCATTGGGACCGCTGCTCCGAGTGGGCGTCATCACGGTGCCGCCGGAAGGTGCCGAGGTGATCGAGTTGGACTCGCGGAACTTTCCGGACCATCGGGCCGGAGTGATGGCGGTGGAGATCGAGCGTTATGGCTCGTTGTCGAACTATCCGCCAGATGCGCTCCGCGAGGGACGACGCCCCTTGCTGCAGTTTCCAGTCGAAGCGATCGAAGGCACTCTCGCCAACCCTCGCGCGGTAGGAATCGCGGTGCGCTTCTCCGGCCGCGTTGTTGCCTATGCCGTCGGCAGCCCGCTCGAAAACTACGGTGAAGAAGGCGTGCTCGATGATCCGTACTTCGGTGAGAACCAGGCTTATTACCTACAAGCGATGGCGGTGCATCCGTCGGTCCAGAACGCTACGGAAATTGAGAATCATCTGCTCGAACTCGTGCGGATGCGGGTGATCATGCAAGGCTACCAGCGTTTTTCGGCGCTCGTGGAAGAACGGCTCCAACAGAACGGTCCCGCGTGGCTGCGCTCGGCCGAGATTCTGCGGATCGTGAACAACTACCTCCGAAGCGGGCAGCGTTTTGTTTACCTGCAGGCCATACTCCCCGAAGCGAAAGCGCCTGAAACAACGGCGCCGATTTGATTTACTCCGAAGTTTTAGTTTGGGCCGAACTATCCGACAAGCCAGGGTCGCTGGGTTAAGAGCGTATGCGTTTTTTAACCACAGATGTACACGGATCGACACGGATGGGCTGCGTCTGCCTGCCGAGCAAATCCGGATAGCTGACGACCAAACTGAGTGCTATGCACAAACCCCAATCCGTTTTATCGCCGTTTAAAGACGACAAGAGGCCGGCGGGTGAGGCCGGCTCTTCGCGAGGGATCGCAGAGGAACGGTCCGGTTTATTGCGTCACGGGCGCTGCATTCGGGGAGAGTTGCCTGCGGGCTTCGGTGACTGCGAGAAGCACGGGCTCGATTTGCAGTTTCAACGTTGCGCCGTCCGCCATGGCTTTGTCGGCCGTGGGTTTCATCGCCTCCACTCCTTTGGGCGTAAGGTCAGTTGAGAGGTAGGTCCGGATATCTTTAATATCCACCAAATACGTTTGGAGCGAACTGCGCAGCCCGACGCTCGCTTGAGCGATGCGTGTAAAGGCTGAGCTCAATTCCGCGCGACGTTCCTCGCTGATGGCGCGAATTTGCGGGTTCGTATAGGAGTCTCCCTGTTTGCGCCATTCAGAAAAGTAGTCGGCTCCGCTCGTCGCCATAGCGTCCGTGTGCTTGAGGAAGTTGTTGCCCGCTTCCTGCACTTTGTCGGCGCTCTTTGAGTAGTTTTCGAAAGCTTTTTCCTGGTTGGTTTGCTGGGGCGAAAACAGAGTGCTGAGGGCTGAGTTGGTGGCGTCCAGCTGGGCATTAAGCGCCACGATATCGTTTTCGACGGATTGCATGCTCGTTCGTGTCTCCCCGGCTCGCTCATTGCCGGTGGTTTGGCAACCGATTACAATTATTGCGAGGGTGAGCAAGGTTGTGAGGCGTGTTACCGAGGTGAGTAGATATTTTTTCATAGTTTCTTAGGTTTATGCTATCGTAGGCTCCGGTGCGTCGCAGAGATATGGGGCGTTTCCCCGCCTGCTCTATCGTGACGGAGCGAATTGTATTCATTTTTTCACTTCAGGAGTGGAATGATCCCCGGCTAAGACGCTTGGGGGCACAATCATGGTCTCCGTCACCCGCGCCCGCCGGATGGTCCGTGTGTGGCGGTTACAGGTGCTGCCAGAAAAGAACCAGAAAGGAAGAAAGGGGCCGCCCCAAGTGTTTGCGATCGTTTGAAACCAGGCGGTGTGAGCCGGTCGCTGTTGCTCTGGTTCGGCGAATAAACGTTGCCGGTGCCTAAGCGTGGCTGTGAGGCGGGAGTCGACATCGGTTCGGGCTATTCAAAGCGAAAGGCGGATCTCGCTCGACCCCTCACGCTTCACCCGCTAACAACGATCGCCATGGGTACTTACCTTTAGATAGGGCGTTCGGTATAGACGCAGTTCGGCAAAACAATTTATCTCTATGTTATCACTAAAAAATCTGTTCCGTAAGCAACCAGCGCCAAGCGATGGTCTCACGCAAGGACAACGCGAAGCGATTGTCGACTTGCTGAATTATTGCTCGTTCATCGATCATGATATCTCTGCCGCCGAAGGTGAATTGATCGACAACCTGGGCCATCAATTTCATTGGGACGCGAAGATCGATTTTGACTATTACGTGAATAAGTCGATCGGCGTCGTTCGTGGTATCCTTGAGAGCGTGGATTCGCAGCGCGACTTTTTGGCAGGTATTGCCAAGCGGCTCGATTCGAAACAAAGCAGAGCTACCGCACTGAGCCTGGCGGACAAGATCTTCAAATCTGACGGCCGTGTTACACCCGAAGAAAGCGAGACGTATCAGGCCTTCAGAAAAACAATCACAGGCTAACGATGGGTTAGCGCCAAGCCGGCGCGCCCGCTATTGGCGCGTTGGTCGCGTCGGCTGATCGACGAATCACGTGAGCGTGTTCGGCTATTTCTTTGCGGGTGGTTTGCGCAGCTCGGCGATCTCTTTTTCGGCCTTTTCGAGTTTTGCCTGCAAGTCGGTGACCTGGGTCTTGGTTTCGGCTAACTGTGATTGTAGTTCGATCAGATCGCTTTTGGCTTTGGCGAATTGGGCTTGAAGTACGGCGGTCTGAGCGTGGGCTGTTTCCACTTCGCCCTGACGTTTGAGAGAGGCGATCTTCGCTTCTTCCATCTGGGTTTGAAAACCAGTGGAGGTTGTTCTGAGCTGGTCCAGCTGGCCCTGGATTTTCGCGGTGTTAGCCTTCGCTTTTTCCAGCTCGGCTTGGAGTGGCACTGATTCGGTCTTGGCTTCGTCCAGTTGTTTTTGGACTCTGGCTGTGCCGGCGTTGGCCTCATCTATATGGGACTGTAACAGGGCGGCGGCGTCTTGAGCCTGAACCAACCGATATTCGGTTCCTGCGATGGTTTGGTTTCGGTCTACGACCCGGCTGCGGAATACGAGGGTGGCTATGACAAAAGTGAGCGCGAGTGCACCGAAGATGAAAGTCCAGATGGAGGCCTTTGCTGGCTTGGCGGTAGAAGTCTCGTCGTCATCGGGACCGGCGTCTGGGGCTTTTGCTTTGGTTGTGACCGCGACCGGGGCGACCGCTTTTTCCGGGATGACCGGAGCTGCCGCAGGCGTTGGAGTGGGCACGGGAGTGGGGGCAGGAGCATCAGGCATAGCCGATAAAGTACACCGAACGCGAATCAGGTAGTATGGGGTGTTACCCGTAAGAGAACAGGCGTGTCACGCTAGTGGGACGGGCGGTACAATGAGTGCGCATTTGCAGCGCGCGCCCGGGCCGTTGATAGGCCCCTGTTCCCTTACGCGCTTGTTTTCTAATCACGATAGAGGTGAGAGGCAGGTTTATTGATATTGAAGGTTTCGAGAGACGCGAACCGGCGAACTAAACCCTCGGGTTAGGGACAACCGAATCGCTTCGTTTGCAGATTGGTGAATTCTGCTTACCGTCACAGTTCACGACACAAGCAATACGCCCAAAACTCCAACGCTTCGCCACTATCTGTCGCCCTATGCGCTCGTTACTCGCCTCCGTCAGCATGACCGTTGCTTTCGCACTAGTTTCCGCTCACGCCGCAACAACATCACGAACTTTCTCAGCCGCCCAATCGTTCTCGATTAACGGTGTGGATTGCCCGGAGGTGTCGAGTTGGTCGGGTGGCGATATCAGCGGCAGCGTCGTCGACGTTGAGAACAGCGGGGCGATAAAGAAACATATCGCCCAAGTCAGCTATGAACCCATCGCGATCAAAGCCATTCCACCGCTCTCCGCTCCTTTGAGCGCCTGTTTAGCCGATCTCTGCGTCGGCCGTTCGGTACCCGTCACGCTCGAACTCTCGGGCTCGGATCCAAAACCATTGCAGGCTACCAACGCTCAGTTAATCGAAGTCCAGTTTGCCGCGCTCGATAGCGGTAGTAAGGATACATACGAAATTATTTTTGTGTTTCGCGCCGAATCCGTTCGCCCGTTGGCCAGCGCAACCACTCCCAGCGTCAAAACCGCCAGAGCCTCCCGCGCGCTTTCATCGAATTTCCGCTTCACGCTCGGCGCCCTTGATACAAGCCGCGTCGCCAGCATCGAACCCTTCATCATCACCCGCGCCACCGTTGACAATGCTGTGGGTGTAATGCGTGACCCGATGTTACAGTCCGGAGCTACGAAATTCTCCAATCTTGTTGTCGTCACCGCCGACGCCAGTGGTGCCAGCTGGACGGCGTGGCGCGATGATTTCCTCGTTAACGGCAACAATGCCGATGAGAAGGAGCTGAGTGGCTCGTTGACGCTGCTCGGGCCCGACATGAAGGTGCCGCTTTTATCCCTGCAAATGTCCCATGTCGGCATCGTTCGTCTCGCGCACAACCCAGCTCCCAGCGGCACGGTCGCGCGTTCCTCCGCCACACTCTATTGCGAGCAAATCACGCTTGCTCTACCCGCGACCACTCCGAGCCAAAACCTGCCGCCAGCGACTACCGCTGCGACGCCACCTAAAGACACGACCAATCCGAACGATGTAGGCTTGCGCGATCCCGCTGGTTTTCCGCGCCCGTCGGGGTTGACGCGTACAGCGTATTCGAAGACCGACTCCGATTCCCGCCTGAGCGAAACGGCCGGCTATAGCTCCGAGCAAGACGTCGCCGCGTTGCTCGAAGCCTATCTAAAGGTTATCACTGCCGACGGCTGGAAAAAGGATTCGTTGAACGAGTCTGGCTCCTCACCTGCGGACCACATGATTCTATCCTATTGGCGCAAGGATAAAGGGCAGGCCGATCTCCGTCTCTATGCCGCGAAGAAGGGCTCCACCGTCTCTCTTTCTGTCACGACGGAAAAATAGCGCGAGGCGCAAGGTGTTTTCCGCAGATCACGTAGAAGGACGCAAATTTCTGGCCTATCCGATTTGTCTTGGTTCGGTTTTCGAGTGAAGCAGGGTGGCTTTAAAACCAAACGTGCGGTGGATCGCTGACTCCGCCTTTCGATCGCCTCAGCTCCCCTGGATCGGCTGCAATGTGCAAATCCGTTTTGACCCGTTACAATCTCTCAGCAACGTCGTGGAGATGAATCGGTTTTCTCCCGCTATCCTGGGCCTGGTGATCGCAAATGCCGCTGTTTTTGTGGCGGGGCTTGTCACGCCGCAGGGAAAAGAGTGGTTGGTTGATCATGGGGCGTTCTGGTTTACGGAGAATCCTCACTTCTCGCTGTGGCAGACTGTGACCTACATGTTCGCGCTGGTGTCCTTTGGCGGTCTTCTCGAGCGGCAGTGGGGCACGCGGCGATTTCTCGTTTTTTATTTTCTATGCGGTGTGGGCGCGGCGCTGGTCCATAACGCGGTGAATGCGCATCAATACAACGTTCTCCACGACCGATTAGTCGCGGCGGGAGTTACACCTGACACGATCAGTTCCGTGCTCGAAACCGGACGAGGAGCGATTCCACCGAGCGCGGATATCAAAGCGGCATTCGTCGATCTCTACCGGATCTATGCGGTGCCGATGCTCGGAGCGTCGGGTGCTATCTACGGTGTCCTGGTCGCGTTTGGTCTCCTCTATCCCAATGCGAAACTCGCGTTGATGTTCCTGCCGGTCCCGATCGCGGCGAAATTCTTCATACCTATCTTGCTCGGGCTCGATCTTTTGTCGGGCGTTACTGGCTTTTCTCTTTTCGGCGGCGGCATTGCCCATTTTGCACACCTCGGTGGCGCGCTGATCGGATTCATTCTCATGCTGCTCTGGCGACGACAGCCGCGGCGTGATCACGGAGCGCCGTAGGCATTCGCAAACGGGGCACCAGTATGAGGGAGCGTGCGGGTGGAGGAAAGGGAATGTCTGATTTGCATCTGCTCGTTCTTTGAATCCGGTAAAAGCAGAATCTGCTATGTCTAGACTGCGTGTTCAAAGTTTCTCCGTTTCAATCGACGGCTTCGGTGCCGGGCCGAATCAGGATCTCGCGAACCCGTTGGGCATTGGCGGCACGGAGCTGCCTGGCTGGTTCTTTCCTACACGAACCTTTAAGCAGATGTTGGGCGATGACGATGGCACAACGGGTGTTGATAATGATTTTGCCCAGCGTGGGTTCAAGGGCATCGGTGCATGGATACTGGGCCGTAATATGTTTGGACCCTTACGCGGAGCTTGGCTGGATGATTCCTGGAAGGGGTGGTGGGGCGACTGTCCGCCTTATCACACACCCGTTTTTGTGCTTACGCACCACGCACGGCCTTCGATCGTCATGGCTGGCGGCACGACTTTCCATTTCGTAACCGAAGGCATTCATGTGGCTCTGCAACGCGCTCGCGACGTGGCCGGTGGCCAGGATGTGCGCCTCGGTGGCGGTGTGGCGACTGTTCGTCAATATCTCGAGGCCGGGCTGGTCGATGAAATGCATCTGGCTCTTTCGCCGGTGATACTTGGTTCGGGTGAGAATCTCTTTACGGGCATCGACCTGCGGCGATTGGATTATCGATGCACCGAACATGTTTCAACTCCTAACGCAACACACCTTGTGCTTACGAAGGGCGCCGCCTGAAATGTGTATTTCTGGTCGATTTCAGTTACAGACGCCGGTGTTCAGGGTGAAACCGGTGGGAATGATTCCGTGACCGCGGAGGGGACCGCAAGGACGGCGATCATCATCGGCATGCTGCTGCAGAGACAGACGGACAACGACATCAGCGCCGTAGCGAAGGCCGGCGTGATCGCCAGCAGCGGGAGATGGAGGAGAAACACAGCGATGCTGCCGAGAAACGCGCAGGCGAGATAGGGGAAACGTCGACGGTAAATGATCGCGCAGGCGCTCCCGGCACCGAAGGCGATCGCGAAACCCGCGATGTCAAATGCGACAAACCGTATCCATGCGGTCTGCCGTAACGTCTCTGCCAGAGTCGGTGGCGGGGCTGGCACTGGGTGAAGTTGAAGGGCCAATACGGGTAGGTAGGTTACAATCTCGATCAGGGCGGCCACGCTCAACGCGCTGGCGATCACGGCGGTCGAGACGGGTCGGCGACGGAGTCCGGCGGTGGCGTAGAGCAAAACCAGCGGGAGCAAGGCGGACGCATAGACGAGCACGCCGCAGGACTAAACCACCGACCAGAGACATGAAACCTCAATCCCACGGAAATCGCCCGAGATCAGCATGGCCGGTGTGATGGTTGGCGGTGCGAGCAGCGAGGGGAGTGCGTAAGCCAGCATGCCAGCGGCCGAAAGGGCGGCGAGCCAGCGAACTGCGTGCCTTAACGATGGCGTGGTACACTGGTTCGGTTCGAGGAAATAAGGAGGCTTCGAGATTTGCGAGTGCGCTTCCATGGGAGGCACGGTAACAAACGACACGTTGTGCGCCGAGCGATCGGTGGCGGACGGTCCTGGTTCGTGGCCAGCGGCGCATCGTAGAGAGGTCCGAAGGGACGGAGCTGAATCAACGGCCGGTGCCGCGCCACACGGTTTCAATCGAGACCTGCGTGATCCCGGCTTTGCGCACCTGGTCGAGGGCAGAGGCGGTTGCGCCATAGCTCGCGCGGTCGTCGCCTGCGAGCATGATGCGGGGATTCTTGTTGTTCTTGGCATATGCTTCGAGACGCGGCGTTAGTTCTCGCTCGGTGATAAGTTCCTTATCCCAGTAGATACCGGCGTCTGTGACCTGAAGTACCAGGGGTGGCGCTCCCTCTCCGTCGCCAGCGACTGGCAAATTGAGTGGCATTGAGGTGAGCTTGTTGAGTGAGAGGGTGAACAAAACAAACGTTGCGAGTAGGAAGAAAACTACGTCGATGAGGGGAATGATCTGAATGCTCGCTTTCCTCCGGGGAGAGAACTGGGGAAACGCGCCGATGTCGTTCATGTTGGGCAGGGGTTAAGGGTTAGAGAGCGATACCTGTAAGATAAACGCGCGAGTGTGACGTTTATTACCCGCTATTTGTCGTCCCATATTGTTTGGACTCTGTTGGTAGAGCGGAAGTCCGTCGTCGCTGAGGGCAGTGCGGTGCATTGCCCGGCCCGAGCGCGGTGGCGACCTCTCGAGAATCCTGAAGAGACGCATCTGGGATGATCCGAATATATATAGACAATCGATGGCAAAATGAACCGCGATAACTATTAATATTCTAATTAGTTTTGTTAAAAGGATCGGTGTTGGGCTTAGAACAACGGCGGCATGATTCGTTTAACAGGCGCCCGTGACGCTCTTGTAACGTTAGTGCTTTGCAATGGAAGTATATTGAAAGCGAATGTTGGTCGCGACGCGTGGCCGAGCTCGAACGTTCAAAATAATATTCACATCGAAAATTTTTTTGATTTCGATTTGTTTTCCGGAACCGCGATTTGAGACGCTGGTCCAGCAGCGCAATCAGAATGATTCCTCCCTAGTTCATAAAGATATTCGGTGGCGCTAATCAGGCGTCGCCGTGCAGAACGCGCGACACGGTGGTTTTAACCTAAGATGTCGCCGATACCCCCCGTGGGCTTCTGTCTGTTTTTGACGCAGGCTTGATCCGTTGCGTTGCGCGTTGGCGATGCTCAGTAGTTTAGGACGCGGTCAAATTCGGTCGGTTAAGCTTGTTGCCTATAAATGCCCGTTAATTTTCGGGGACGTTCTTCCTGTGCCGATAGCAGAACGATCCTCCGCGCTAAAGCTGTCGGCAAGGCCATTGGCATTCTCAAAATTGAAAATGAAGAAAACGCATCGTATCACTAAGGTCGTCGGAATTCTGTCGGCCATCTCCTCAATCATCGCTCTCGTGGCTATTGTCGATCTCTTCGCCCGACACAGCCGACCCGTTAGTAAATTACCGACGGACCGCCATGTCGCCGCGGTTGCAAGTGTGCATCACAGTCCCGACGTGGAGAAGATGAGTGCGCCAGAAAAAGCTCCGGCCGCTCCTGCTCCAATTTATTCGGCGACCGTGGCGCAAGTTCTTCCGGGGGTATCGAAACCGGTTTCGAATTGGCGCGAATTCAAGCCGAAGCAAATATCGATCGCTCCATTCCCGGACACGACGTTCACCTTTGAGCAGACGGGCGTGAAGGAAGTGGGCGAGTTAACGCAGTGGACAGGGCGCAATTCGCTGCAGGGCGCATTTCTCGTTTCGACTGCGACGGAACACGAATGGCATGGCATTGTGGCCGTGCCGGGTGGAAGCAGTTTCGATATTCACATTTCTGGCGATAAGGTCGTCGTGAAGGAACAGTCTTCGACTGTTCATTGTGGAAATATTTCTGATCGCGGAGGTCTGCCGGAACCGGAAGCCTCTCTCGCAGGCACCGCAGCGACGCTCACACCAACTGCTGATGTGGCGACTAGTTCGGCGGGCGTGTCGGTGGTCGACGTGGAAGTCTTCTACAATGCGAGCGCTCTTGCTGAAGCGGGAAGTGTGGCGGCAATCATGACGCGCGGCGCGGCCGATATTTTGTATGCGGACCTTTGCGCTGAACAAAGCGGAGTGAATGTCCGCTGGAACTATCTCGGCTGCGCGCGAGTGCCGGACTATCAGGAGACGGACAACATGGGAGATGATCTCAGCCACGTCGAGAGCTTCAACGGTTCACGTGCTGCCATCAGTGATCCGGTTGCGCAGTTTGCTTACGACAAATGCGTAGCGGTCGGCGCTGATCAAGCGGTCTTGTATGTCGGTGGCAGCCGCGGTGGCGTTTGGGGCGTGGCGTATACGGTCGATTTCTCCGGCCAGCCTTATCATTACTCGTGTGTGCTTTGGAACTCGGACCACACGGTCTTCGCTCACGAAGCCGCACATAACTTCGGATGCCGTCACGACCGCATTACGGAAGCAGGCAGCTCAGTCGGCGCTTACGACGGTGATGGGCGATACTTTTATGGGTATCGTTTCAATTTCAACGGCATGGATAGCGGCACGGTGATGTCGTACGCGGCGAATCGCTGGCCTTACTATAGTAATCCAAACATCACGGCGAATGGCGTCCAGATGGGGTTGCCCATGACGGACCCACGGGCTGCTTACAATGCTGCAGTCATAAATAGCCGCGCCGCCACCATGGCGAACTATCGTACAAGTACAATGGCTGCCCCAGTGATTACTGTTCAACCACAGGCTACCTCCATAACTGCAGGTAGCAGCTGTGTCCTGACTGTGACTGCTTCGGGTTCAAATTTGAGCTACCAGTGGTATTTTAACGGTGGTGCTGTTACGGGTGCCACAAGCGCTGAGATTGGCGCGACTTACGGCGGTAGTTATTATGTTGTTGTAAGCAATTCGGCGGGCTCGGTCGCTAGCAGCACAGTAGGCGTGACGGTGTCGGCTGGGGTCAGTGTTGCGGGTCCTTTATCGCCGGGTTCGGGCAACCCGTCGAGCGGCTGGAAGTTTTTCAAACTAGAGGTCACGCAACTGGCTCCAGAAAACTCCTGGGCACCGATTTTTCAGATGTCGGAGCTCAAGCTCTACTCACAGAATTCCGAGGTAAGTTGGCCCACGGGCACAACCGTTAGCGCGATCCAAAGTGGAGCCGTCTTTCCGGCGAATGAATCGCCTTCGAACCTCATCGATTCAAACGTGCAGACGAAATACTGCGAAGTCGGCAACGCAGCCAACGCGGTGCTTCTTTTTACGCTCGGGCAACCGATCACGAACGTCGACGCGTTTTCGATGGTGAACGGCAATGACACGCAGTCGTATCCGAATCGCGTGCCGACGGGATGGAACTTTTACGGTTCCACCGATGGGATAAGTTGGACGCTGTTGACTGGCGTGGCGAATTGGATTCCGACGACATTTAGTAATTACGCGGAACAACAGAGGTTCACTTTCGGGGCAGCAACCAGTACAAGTTCATCATCTTCGTCGTCCGGCTCTTCGTCATCCAGTTCGGGGGCGTCGTCTAGTGCGAGCTGGAAGTTCTTCAAATTCCAGGTCACGGACCTGGCTCTGGAGAATTCATGGATCCCGATTTTTCAAATGTCGGAGTTGAAGTTGTATTCCCAAAATACGGCGGTGACTTGGCCTGCAGGCACTACGGCGACCGCCATTCACAGCGGATCGTACTCCTCGGCAAGTGAATCGCCCGCGAGCCTAACTGATTCCAACGTCCAAACAAAATACTGCGAAGTCGGTAACGCCGCGAACACGACGATCCTGTTTACTCTAGGGCAGCCAATCACAAACGTTGACGCGTTCTCGTTGGTGAACGGCAACGACACTCAATCCTACCCGAACCGTATTCCCAGAGGGTGGAATTTCTATGGATCGTCGGACGGCACCAATTGGACGTTGTTGGCCAACGCCTCGGGCTGGGTGCCCAGCACCACCGCCAATTACGCTGAATTGCAGAAGATTTCGCTCGGCGCGCATTGAAACACTGGTCGGTTTTTGGGTAACACGCTGGCGCGTGTTACCCGAAACCGTTTTGTTACTGATGACCGATGGTCGAAATTCTTCGGCTTGCGGCTAGCGGGATGATGCATCTCTTAAATGGCATGCGAGCCACTCGGATTTCAAAGAACGGCGGTCCTGAGGTTTTGAGCTGCGAAGAAATCGCGGTGCCGGAGCCGAGGGCCGACGAGGTCGCTTTCCGAGTGGAAGCGGCGGGAGTCAACTTCATCGATGTCTATCAACGCA
>Ga0302322_100003459_pt1 | contig 13577 bp, 10 predicted proteins | sample Fen_T0_2_FD_203757 | JGI IMG/M metagenome (GOLD analysis project Ga0302322, IMG submission 203757) | Peat permafrost microbial communities from Stordalen Mire near Abisko, Sweden - Fen_T0_2 | ecosystem: Environmental > Terrestrial > Soil > Wetlands > Permafrost | place: Sweden: Abisko...
TCTGGCTCACTCCGCTTTCGAAGCGGAAGTAGAAGTCGGCGCCCGCTGCGTCCGGCAAGCAGACTCGATTTTGGCATCCGACGGATGCTGACGTATCTTGATTGGATGCCAAAATCGAGCATCGGGCGGCTGGGGGTCGTGCTGTGCTTGGCCTGCGCATTGGTCAGTGCGTGCAGCTCGAGATCGAGCGGAAATCTCAACGGGGCATCCGGATCTGCGGGAGCGACAGCCGGCGCGTCCTCGCATGCCGGCACGGGTAGCGCTGGCAGCACGAGCAGCTCCGGCGGCACAGCAGGCAAAGTCATCATTGGATCAGGCGGAGCCACGGATGGCGGCGCGCAAAACAGTGACTCAGGCGCTTCGGGCGAGGCGGGCGCTTCGGATGAGGCAGGCGCTTCGGGTGAGGCAGGCGGAGCGGAAAACGTTTTTGTCGACCAGGTCGTGTTCACTCAGGACGGTGGACCGCCGCGCTGCTTACCCCGGCCGCTTCCCGTCGGGCCGCCTGGCACTGCGAATGACGGGCGCGTCGCTTGCTGGATCGCGGAGCTCAAACCCGGTTCCTGTGATTGCTCACAGACTGCACGCGCTCCCTTGCGTGCCTCGCTTCTCACCACTACGAGAAGGCAGCTACAATTGACTGGCGGCTGCGGCGGCGACAGCGGCGTCAGCTGCGATACCTTCTGCGGTTGCGAGATCGACCAGACCCCCGGTGTTGCCAGCGACCACGGCGCCGAGCTTTACGCCTGCCAGAACGACCTCATCGTGGCCGCCAATGTGGATGGCTTCTGCGTGATTGATCAGGGGCGCACGGACGCCAGCAGCGCTCCCGCACCGCTTGGAAACCCGACGCTCGTGGCCGAGTGTCCTGCAAACGAAAAGCGACTGCTGCGCTTCGTCGGCGCTGGGCAGCCTGCCAGCGGAGCGACTGCGTTCATTGGCTGCACCGCGTCCCCTGTGAACTAACACGCGGCGATCTGATTCGCGCCAGTCCAACACACAATCATACGACCGCGCGGCACGCCGCGACAGCAGTGTCCTTCCGTGGCCAGGTTTGTGCCACCAACAGCCGGTGCCACGATGCCGGCTAATTCTGCCGAGCGTGGGCGCGATCTCCGATCTCCATTGTCCACGGACATCGGCTTCTACCCGAACGCGATCCACTTGGGATACTCCGGAAGACATTCGTGCGCTAGATTTGCGCTCTCTTCAGCCTGAGTGCGTTAGTGATCACCGAGACCGAGCTCAGACTCATTGCCGCTGCGGCGATCATCGGGCTCAACAGGAGACCGAAGACCGGATACAGTAATCCGGCAGCGAGCGGAACTCCCAGAGAGTTGTATAGAAACGCGAAGAATAGATTCTGTTTGATGTTCGCGAGGGTCAACCGGCTAATGGCGCGAGCTCGCACGATCCCGCGCAAGTCTCCTTTTACGAGGGTCACGGCGGCACTTTCCATTGCAACGTCGGTGCCAGTGCCCATCGCGATTCCAACTTCCGCCTGCGCGAGCGCCGGAGCGTCATTCACCCCGTCCCCTGCCATCGCCACAACGCGACCCTCTTTCTGAAGGCGCTTGATTGTGTCTGCCTTCTGTTCGGGGAGGACATCAGCGATCACTTCGTCGATGCCCAGCTGATGGGCAACCGCGTCGGCCGTCGCGCGCGTGTCGCCGGTAAGCATCACAACCCGGATCCCTTCCGCGTGCAGGGCGCGGATTGCTTCCAAAGTGGTTTCTTTGATCGGATCCGCAATGGCCAAGAGCCCCGCCGCAATGCCGTCGACTGCGACGAAGATAACCGTCTGTCCCTGCTTGCGCAGTTCGTCGGCGCGCTGAGACAATGCGCCAAGGCCGGCATCGATGCTCTGCAAGAAGACCGCGTTCCCCACCGCGACGCGCTTTCCGTCAATGACCCCTGACACGCCCTTTCCGGTAACGGACGCGAACTCTTGAACAGCGGCCAGTTCCAACCCGCGGTCTTGAGCACCCTGAATAATCGCGGCCCCAAGCGGGTGCTCACTGGCGCGCTCCAAACTCGCGGCCAAACGAAGCAGCGGTAGCTCGTCGTTCGTGACAGCGGCAACGATCGCGGTGAGCCGCGGCTTGCCCTCGGTCAGCGTGCCGGTCTTGTCGACGACGATGGTGTCGACTTTGCGTAGCAACTCAATCGCCTCCGCATTCTTGAACAGCACGCCTATCGACGCGCCTTTGCCGGTCGCAACCATGATGGACATTGGAGTGGCCAGCCCCAACGCACAAGGACAGGCGATGATGAGCACAGCCACTGCATTGACGATGGCGTGAGGAATGCGCGGTTCAGGCCCAACGACAGCCCAGACCGCAAACGTGGCAACCGCAATGCCAATCACGGCAGGAACGAAATATCCAGCCACCACGTCGGCCAGCTTCTGAATCGGGGCGCGGCTCCGTTGTGCCTCCGAAACCATGGCCACAATGCGCGCGAGCAAGGTATCAGCGCCCACTTTCTCGGCACGCATGACGAGCCCGCCGGTGCCATTGACCGTCGCGCCGATCAGTCTGTCATTGGCCTTCTTCGCAACCGGCATCGGCTCGCCAGAGACCATCGACTCATCCACGTTGCTGGAGCCTTCGACCACAACGCCATCGACCGGGATCTTCTCACCCGGACGCACGCGAAGGCGATCGCCGACCTGCACCATTTCGAGCGGCACATCTGCTTCGGTTCCGCTCGCCTCGATCCGACGTGCCGTTTTCGGCGCGAGGCCGAGCAGTTTGCGTATTGCGGCTCCGGTTTGACCGCGTGCCCGCAATTCCAGCACTTGGCCGAGCAGGATCAACGTCACGATGACGGCCGCGGCCTCGAAATAGAGACCGACGTCTCCGTGCTCGGAGCGAAAGGAGCTCGGGAACAGGCCGGGGCTGAGGACGGCGACCAGGCTGTAGAGATAGGCAACGCTTACGCCCAACCCGATCAAGGTGAACATGTTCAAGTGCCGGTTTCTGACTGACGCAACGGCGCGCTCCAAGAACGGAAACCCGGCCCACACACAGACCGGCGTGGCCAGAGCTAGTTCGATCCAGCCTCGCACGTGGTGCGGCAGTGAGCTCGACACGCGATCACCCAACAGCATATCGCCCATGGTCAACGCAAAGAGCGGGACACTGAGCGCGACCGAAACCCAGAACCGCTTCTGCATGTTTCGCAGTTCGGGATTGTCGTCGTTCAGCGCGCCCGTCCGGAGCTCTAACGCCATGCCACAGATCGGGCAGCTCCCCGGCTCCGTCTTGACGACTTGGGGATGCATGGGGCAAACCCATTCGGTGCGTGTCGCCGTCACCGGGTGCTCAGGCTCCAGCGCCATCCCACATTTGGGGCATGCGCCAGGCTTCGATTCGCGCACCTCCGGGTCCATCGGACACACGTACGTCTGAACACGTTCGGTTGGAGCGTGCGCTGGCGCCGCTGCAACGGCCTTGGAGCTGGAATTTAGGTATTTGGCGGGGTCGTTCACAAACCGGTCGTGGCATTTGGGATTGCAGAAATAGTACGTGCTTCCCTCGTGCTCGAACGTTCCTCCGCGGGACGCGGCGCGCTTCACGGTCATGCCGCAAACGGGATCGATCGCGGTCTCGTCGGGTAGCGCTGCAGCTGAAGGGCCATGCGAGTCCGTTGCCGGCGACGCGCAGCAGCCGCCAGTCGAAGGTTTCGCAAGGAAGCTTTCTGGGGCAGCCGCAAATCGCTCGTGGCACTTAGGGCCGCAGAAGCAGTAGGTCGTCCCGGCGTGGTCGAACGTGCCGCCGCGAGGGTGTTCGCGATCGACTTTCATCCCGCAAACCGGATCTTGCGCCTTCTCGACGGGGGCATGCTCGTGCTCGTGCTGCGTGTGTTCGGACGCCATGACGTTGCTCCTTGGTTGTAACGACAAAGATCAGCGAGGCCGCCCGAGGCGGTAACACCGAAAGACAAAAACAAGAGAAGAGAAAAAGTAGGCTGTGAGAGCCCGTAGAATCAGCCCGTGCGAACACTCGCATCGGCAATTGCGGCCGGCGGCGCGTTCACGTCGATGCCGTCCCTCTTGAGGTCGGCGCTAACCGCCGCCTCAGCGAGAGTGTCCGGTGGAGCATCGTACCATCCCGGATCGGCGTAACTCGTGAGCGTGTCGCGAACCTTGAGGATCGTGAACATGCCGCCCATGGTGATCGTGTCGTATTTGCCGTGCCCACCGACCATCGGGATGCTGTTCCTTGGCACCGCCATGCCCATATCGCCCATATCGCCCATCCCGGTTTCGCCCATGCTCATGTACCCCGGAAGCAAACGACTCACTTTTGCGTCGAGCTTGCCCGGTTTCACGCCGATCATGTTCGGAATGCCGTGTCCCATTTGATTCATCACGTGATGGGTCATGTGGCAGTGCATGGCCCAATCTCCGGGCTCATCCGCGACGAATTCGACTGTGCGCGTGCTTCCTACAGGGACGAGCACCGTCGTCTCTGGCCACTGCGCCGACAGAGGTATCGCCCCGCCGTCGGTCTCGGTGATGCGAAACTGGTAGCCGTGTAGGTGGATCGGATGGTGGTCCATGGCGCTGAGGTTTCCGATCCGGATGCGGACGCGCTCGCCCTTCTTCACGACTAGAGGATCGGTGCCTGGAAACGCCTTCGCGTTGATGGTGAGGATGTTGAATTCCGACATCTCGTTCGGATCGGGCCGCTTGGCACCGGGAATCACCCGCCATTCGTGGAGCATGAGCGCAAAATCGCGATCAACGCGCGGACCTCGTGGGCGACGCGGATGGATTACGAACAGGCCCGTCATTCCGAGTCCCATCTGCGTCATCTCATCGTGATGCGAGTGGTACATACCCATACCCACTTGCCGGATGGTGAACTCGTACTTGTACGTTTCCCCAGGTTGAATCGCCTTCTGATTCAACCCGCCGACTCCGTCCATGGCGTTGGGAAGTAGGATTCCATGCCAGTGCACCGTGGTTGGCGCCGGCAAGCGATTCGTCACGTAAAACCGCACGCGGTCGCCCTCGACGACTTCGATCGCCGGACCGTGCACATGGCCGTTGTATCCCCAACAATGCGTTTTGATGCCAGGAGCGAACTCGTGCTCCACTTCCTCGGCCACCATGTGGAAGACCTTGACGCCGTCGACGACTTTCCACGTCATTTTGGCGCCGTTGGGGACGACTACCGGCCGATAGTCGCGACCTGGCTGCCCAGGTGGTAGCCAATCCTTCGCCGCGTGCAGTCCTCCGGTGGCTGCAGCTGAACCCGCCCGTGGCGCCACCGCTCCGGGCACGTCCGCAGCTTGCGCGTGGCGAGACAGCGTGCTCGCCAGAGCGCTGGCCGCGAGCGTGGCGGCACCCGACGTCAGTACCCTACGCCGACTCATGGCCTCGACCGCCGGTGAAACTTCGGTCAGATGAACGCTCACCGCTCCATCTGGCGCAGCGGCTCTGCTTGTCGGTGTTTCGTCGTTCTGTGACATCAGGACTCCTATTGGGCGCCATGCACGTGCGTCGGCGCGGCGGCGGGCGTGGTTGACGTTGGCGCCGGACGCGGGGCCGCGGCCGCGACCGGAGGAGCAGGGATTTTCCCACCCAAAGCGCGCTCGAGCTCGGCTCGCGCCATCCAGTAGTCGCGCACCGTCTCGATGTATGAGCGCACAGACTCAATTTGGGCCTCCTTTGCGGCGAGCAGCTCGTACAGCCCAACCTGCATGCCATTGTATTCGAGCTGAGTTTCTTCGAGCACCGTTGCACGGATCGGAAGCAGTGTTTTCTCGTAGCGCTCTGCGGCGTGACGCGTCACGTCGAGCTTGGCCGACGCGAGCCGCACCTCACTTCGGGCATTGATGGCCAGCTCGTCGAGGTGGCGTTGAGCTTGCCGGCGTTGCGCCTCGAGCCGCCCGATGACGCCCTGCCGCTGATCGAAGATCGGCAGTTCGAGTGACAGGGTCGGCCCGAGCAACAGGGCGCCATCCGGGTCTTTATGGACGTGTGCGCCAACATCGACCACGCCCGTGTACCTCGACGAGCGCGCCAGACTCAGGGCGGTGTCCATCAATGCAAACTCACGCTTGGCGGCTGCAACGTCGAGTCGCTGTTTCATCGCGCTCTGCTCGAGGTGCTCAGGAATGAGGTCCTGCTCGGGGACCCCCGGAAGCCGCGAGGCTAGCTTCCAGGTAGTCCTGGGCCCCCACAGCCCGAGCATTCGGTTCAGCTTCTCGCGATGCTCGAGCAGCATCATCTCGTCGCGCGCCAGGTCGAGCTGAGCCTGCTCATAGACCGCGCGCTGGCTCGCCCGAACTCGTTCGGTGGTGTTCCCGGCGTCAAACAGGCGTTGCGCGAGGTCCGCCGCGGCCTCCGCGGATTCGGTGATGCTTCGCATGAGCTCGACCGTTTCCACGTCGGCTTGGGCCTCGGCGAACGCCTTGCTCACTTCGGAAGCCGTGTCGAGCGCCTGGTCCGCCACGCGGAGCGTCGCAGCAATGAATTGCTGCTCGGCAACGCGCTTTCGCAGCGGCAGCATGAAGATGTCCAGGAAGCTCTGGACGATCGAGACCTCGTATTCAGATTTGCCCTTCCCGTTTATCGGAAAGCCGACGCTGCCGGCGATTGTCGGATTCGAGATCAAACCAGCTTGCACCAGATCCGCCTGGGAGATATCTAGGCTCTCATAGGTGGCCTGCAGATGTGGGTTATTGACCAGAGCGATCGATACCGCGCGTTCGCGAGTTAGGCCACCTGTAAGCAATTGGGTGACGCGATCAGCAATCTGGCGATCCTCCGGTGTCCCCTGCTCCCAGCCGGTGCGATAGCCGCTGTGGCGCTGTACGATTCGAGAAACATCGTCATGGCCGCGTTCCTTCTGCATCGACGCGCAGCTAGGCAAAACAGCCGCCAGGACCATTGCAACCGCGCGCCTCATTGGGAGCCCTTCGCGGGCGGAGTGCTGTCCCCATTGTGGTCATGCACGTGCTGCGTAGGCATCGTTCCGGCATCCGCAGACATGTCCGTGTTCATCTCGGAATGCGGAGCAACCACGTCATCGGTCCTGGGCATCGTTGGCGCGGATTCCGGAGCCCTAGGGTTCGAAGGATCGAGTGCTGCGGGGCGCGCGGGCGAGCCGGAGCCGCATCCAGTCAAGAATACGGAAAGCGCGAATGCCCCACCGAGCCAAGTGAAAAGTAGTTTCCGAGTCGGCGTCATCTGTCAGATTCCTGGGAGATATTGATCGTCTCGACTACGCGGTGTGTTTGGACCACACCGCGACTAATTCGTCGATCGCTTCGGAAGCCTGGGCGTCCGAGCCCTTCAGCGCCCGACGCGCGCAGTGGGTGAGGTGATTGCGAACCAGCTCGCGCGAGACGCCCTTCAGGGCTTCCTGCACCGAGGCGACTTGCATCAGAATATCCGGACAATAGCGATCTTCCTCCACCATCTTTTGCAAGCCACGAACCTGGCCCTCGATCCGGCGCAGCCGCATCAGGTTGGAGCTCTTCGTGTCCGCGTCGACCGCGACCGCGTGTCTGACCGTTTCCTTCTTTGTCCCGGGACGCGGCTTCTCCGCCAGCTTTCGAGGCATTCACCATACATGTACCCCCTACCCCTATCTGTCAAGGCGCACCCACAGAGACAGCGGCGAGGGACGAGCGCGTGTCGCGTGCAGAGTTCGGCGCAACGCCCGGCAACGGGACAGCCCGATTATCCCGGGGCGCAACAGCACGAACCTCGCGTCCCGCTGATTTCGCCGTCCAACGCGGGATGGGATGGATCGCAGCGAGGTCGTACGTTGACCAAAATGGTGTAAGATAGGCAGCGATGCGCGCGGTTTCGGCTCGGCTTTTTGCTCTGTTCGCAGCATTGGTGATGCTGCTGCCGAGCACAGCCTCGGCGCGAACTCAGTATTACTGCCGGATGATGGGGCACGTCGTCGCCGCGGCGGCCTGCGACAACGGCGCCGCGCCGTCGGCGATAGGCCCCGCTCATCAGGAAGTCGAAAGCTCCGACTGTTGTCAGCGGCTCGCATCTTCGAACCGGAGCGGATCAGTCGCCTCCCTTGACGCAGTCAGCGACGTTGCGCCTGCTGCCCAAGTAGCCACGCTTCCACATGCCTTTGCGGGTGCTGCCGGTGGCGGTCCAAGCGGCTTTTGTGCGGAGTCGACCCAGGCCCCACTTGCAATTGGGCCACCGCTGTTTCTCGTGCACTGCGCGTTTCTGAGCTGAGTTCGCTCCGCTGTCGCTCATAGACAGGTTCGGCTTGCCGAATCAGACGGATTGATCCGCCAATCGTGCACTGGTGCGCGGGATGCGACTCCGTCAGCGATCGTGGAGTATTCATGCTTGGCATTCCGCTATTTCGCGCCCAGTTGCGCGCTTACCGCTTGTCCGCGTGCGGCACGCTGATTGGCTTGAGTTCAATTTTCGCGGCTTCTGGCTGCGCTACCACCGCAGGAAGTGCGGCCTACGAAACCGCGCGGGTCGACGATCACCGTTCCGCTTCCCGAACCTCGCGCCCATCGAGGAACGACCCTGCGGTGGGGCTCAAGGCAGCGGTGCTGGAGCGCCCCGCGTACGTCCGGGCCGTGCTCGAACGGAACCCTACCGTAGAGTCTGCCCGGCAGGGTTGGCGCGCCGCGCTTTCGCGAGTCAAGCAGTCAGGGGCGTTCGACGACCCGATGATCGACCTCGGACTGGCGCCACTCACAATCGGGTCTAAAACGGCTCGGTTTGGCTACGAGGTGGGGATCAGCCAAAAGCTGCCGTGGTTTGGCAAACGCGACCTCGAAGCATCCGCCGCTGGGGCCGAAGCGAGTGCTTCGAAGAGCGACTACGAGGCCATGAAACGGGAGCTCGCGCTGTCCGCCGTAGTGCTCTATGACCACTATTTCATCGCTGCGCGTTCGATCGAGATCAACGTCCGCCACGTCGAACTGATGCGAGCGATGCGCGACGCAGCCACCGCGCAATTCGAGGCGGGCCGAGCTTCGGCACAAGATCCCCTGCAAGCGGAGGCTGAGCTCGCTCACATGGAGCACGACACGGCAATCATCGCCGCGCAGCGCGACGTAACGGTTGCGCAAATGAATGAGCTGCTGCACCGCGCCCCCGAGCTTCCGCTACCTCCGCCGCCGTTAGAGCTCGCCCTGCCCCCGACCCCCGGGTTGGACGACGCAGACCACCTCGAGACGGTTGCGATTGCGCATCGCAGCGAGATCAGCGCCGCCCGGCAACGCGCGCAAGGAGCTCAAGCGCGCGCCGATCGAGCCGGACGCGATTCCTACCCGGACTTGACCGTGTCGACCTCCTACAACTCGATGTGGGACGTGCCCGAGCACCGCTGGATGGTCGGGCTCGGCTTTAATCTACCCATCCAAACGGGCCGTCGTGCCGGGGCAGCGGACGAAGCCCTCGCGATGCGAGCCCAATTCGAGAGTGACGCTTCTCGCATGACCGACGCGACGCGGACCCAGGTTTTCGTAGCGCTCAAGCAACTCCAGGAATCTGAGCACGTCATCGGGATCTTCGAAAAGCGGCTGCTACCGATTGCGCGCGATCAGATCGATGCGGCACGAGCCGGTTTCACAGCGTCCCAGAATCCGTTCATGGCCGTGGTGCAGGCCGAGAAGAACCTGCGCAGCGCCGAGCTCGAGTACCAAATGGCGCGCGCCGAGTGCGATCTTCACCGGGCGGAGCTCGATCGGGCGCTGGGTCGCATTCCCGGACTCGACGCGCAAGGAGACAAACCATGAACAGCCATCCACCCGGGGCCGTTCAGCGTTCGCGAATCGTCTCGATCGCACTAGCCGCGCTCGTCGTTGTCCTAGCGGTGGTGTTCCACGGCGCGCTCAGCGCATGGTTCACGGGAAAAAGCACACGCGAAGCCGCCAGCGCCGTAGGCGTAGGTGGCGCAAGCCACGCTTCGTCGGCGAAGCTTGGCACGCCCACGGCAATGGCGGGCACCGCGTCAGGTTCAGCCGGCGAAGTCGATCACTACACGTGCTCGATGCATCCCTCGGTGAAACAAGCCGGGCCTGGAAAGTGCCCGATTTGCGGCATGGGCCTCATCCCCGTCACCAAGGAGCAACAATCAGAAGGCGTGGTGATGATCGACGAAGGCCGGCGCCAGCTGATCGGTGTTCGCACTTCGGCGGTCATCGAGGCATCCCTGCGCAGCTCCTTTCACGCAGTCGGCCACGTCGCATACGACGAGTCAGCGCTCACCGACGTCAACTTGAAGGTCAAGGGCTGGATTACCAAACTCTTGGTGAACGAGACCGGTCAGCGAGTCGCCCGAGGGCAGACATTGTTCACGATGTACAGTCCGGAGCTTTACAACGCCGAGCAGGATTTTTTGCTCGCAAGCCGCAGTGCTGCCATCGGCCACATGCAGGACGATGCGGGCCCGCCGCGCGTTGCCTCCTTTGCGCGCGCGGCACGGAAGCGATTGAATCTGCTGGGCCTGAGCGATGCCCAGATCGACGCGGTTTCCGCCAAGGGTGAACCGCTAGAAAGCACCGCCATTGCCTCGCCGGCCTCGGGCTTCGTGATTGAAAAAGACGTAGTGGAAGGGGCGATGGTGGAGGCTGGAATGCGCCTCTTCAGAATTGCGGCGCTCGACAAGGTGTGGGTGGAAGCCGACGTCTACGAGGCAGATCTGGCGCACGTTCGCGTGGGGCAGCCCGCGAAGGTCAGCCTCGATTATCTACCTGGCCGCGCCTATGAGGCGAAGGTCTCTTACGTCTACCCATACCTGGAAACGGGCGCGCGCACGGGGCGTGTTCGCATCGAGCTCGCGAACCAGGAGCTCGAGCTACGACCCGGCATGTACGCAAGCGTCGAGCTTGCTTCCGACCTGGGCTCCCGCGTCCAGGTTCCTGCATCTGCCATCGTGTACACGGGGCCTCGACGCCTCGTGTTCGTAGATCTCGGGGAGGGCCGGTTCCGGCCGCAAGTCGTACGCGTCGGCACGGAGGCGAACGGCATGTACGAGGTGCTCCAGGGTCTCAAACCGGGGGACATGGTGGCAACGTCGGGTGTGTTTTTGATCGCTGCCGAGGCGCGCATCAGCACCGCCGCCAAGTACTGGGACAGCGAGCCCGATAGTGCGGATGCCGGTCTGAAGCCGGCGATGGACACCGAGCAAACCGCGATGCCACCAAGCCCCACGACGCCGAGCGAGGCGCCAGCGGCCACGCAGTTGCAAGCGGCGCCGCCCACAATTGCTCAATCTGCCGCGTCATCGAAAACGACAATCAAGCCCGCGGCTCGGTTCACCTGCTCGATGCATTCGTCGGTCAAAGCCGCTGCGCCGGGCCGATGCCCTATCTGCGACATGGACCTGGTCCCGAGTGCGGGCGGGCCCGAGCCGTGAACGCAACTCCGGGCGCAGAGTTCAACAAGCACGGCCTCATCGCGCGTCTGATCGCGGCGAGCGCCGCCAGCCCGTTTTTCACCATCCTGTTCGTGGCGGCGCTCGGCGTGTGGGGCTGGGTCTCGCTGCAGCGTACCCCGCTCGACGCCATCCCGGACCTTTCGGACGTGCAAGTGATCGTCTTCACGGAATGGCTGGGGCAAAGCCCGGATTTGGTTGAGGACCAGATCACATACCCCATTACTGCGGCGCTAATCGCCGCCCCCAAAGTTCAAGCGGTGCGCGGTCAATCGATGTTCGGGATGTCGTTCGTCAACGTCATCTTCGAAGACGGCACCGACATCTACTGGGCTCGAAGTCGAGTGCTCGAATACATGAGCTCAGTTCGAGCCAAGCTTCCGGGCAACGTGAACCCGACGCTCGGGCCCGACGCGACTGGCGTCGGCTGGGTTTTCGAGTACGCACTCATCGACAAGACCGGCAAGCACGATCTCCAACAGTTACGCTCCATTCAGGATTGGAACGTCCGCTACGCGCTTGAAAGCCTCCCGGGCGTTGCCGAAGTCGCCAGTGTCGGCGGGTTCATCAAGCAGTATCAGGTCAATGTCGACCCGAACAAGCTGCTCGGTTTCGGCATAACGACCGACGACGTCGTGAAGGCCGTACGTGCCTCCAACGAGGAGGTCGGAGGTCGTGTGATCGAGATCGCCGGCCACGAGCAAGTCATCCGGGGGCGCGGCTATGTGAAGACCACCGACGACATCGGCAGCGCGCCAATCAAAGTGATTCAGGGTACGCCCGTGCGCGTGCGCGACGTGGCCGTCGTCAGCATCGGTCCGGACATTCGACGCGGCGTTTCAGAGCTCAATGGCGAAGGCGAGGCCCCCGGCGGCATCGTCATCATGCGCTATGGTGAAAATGCGTTGACGGTCATTCATGGGGTGAAAGAGCGACTCCAGGAGATCAAGCGCAGCCTGCCCGAAGGGGTCAACGTCGTTACCACCTACGACCGCTCCGGGCTGATCGAAGATTCGGTCGCAACGCTTCGACATACACTCATCGAAGAGATGATCGTCGTCAGCGCTGTCATCTTCGTGTTCCTGCTTCACGTGCGGAGCGCGCTGATTCCGATCTTGACCCTGCCGCTCGGCGTGCTGCTCGCGTTCATTCCCATGTCCGGGCAGCATCTGACGGCCAACATCATGTCGCTCGGGGGCATCGCCGTCGCCGTGGGCGCCATGGTCGATGCATCGATCATCATCATCGAGAACATCCATAAGAAGCTCTCGGAGTGGGACGCAGGAGGACAGAAGGAACCGCGCAGAGAGGTGATCATCCACGCAATGCAGGAGGTGGGCCCCTCCATCTTCTTTTCGCTATTGGTCATTACAATCTCATTTTTGCCGGTTTTCACCCTAGAAGCGACGGAAGGGCGTCTCTTCAAGCCGCTAGCGTTCACGAAGACCTATGCCATCGGTTTTGCCGCGGTGCTGGCGGTCACACTCACCCCGGCGCTCGCGGTGTTGCTGATTCGGGGCAAGGTCCACGACGAGAACCGTAACCCGATCAACCGCCTCCTCACTGCGGCGTATTCGCCGGTGGTTCGCTTCGTCGTCGACCACCGCTGGAAGATCGTGATCGCGGCGCTGCTCACCATGGTGTTCACGGTTCCGGTCATCTTCCGCTTGAAGAGCGAGTTCATGCCCCCGCTGAACGAGGGCGTCATTTTGTACATGCCTACGGCGCCGCCAGGCATGTCCGAGAACGAATCGGTGCGCCTGCTCCAAGCCATGGACCGCGAGCTCAAGAAATTTCCAGAAGTATTGAGCGTCTTCGGCAAAGAGGGGCGTGCGGAGAGCGCAACCGATCCAGCTCCGCTCGGGATGGCGGAGGTCACGGTCACGCTCAAACCGCGAACGCAATGGCGGAAGGGGCTGGAATGGGACGAGCTCATCAAGCAAATGGACGAGAAATTGCACTTCCCCGGAATGCCGAACGTGTGGTGGATGCCGATCCAGACCCGCACTGAAATGCTCGCAACGGGCGTGCGCAGCCCGCTCGGAATCCAAGTATTCGGCGGCAATCTCGACGACATCGAGAAGGCGGCCATCTCTGTGGAGCACGCGGTGGCCAGCGTGCCAGGGACGCGCAGCGCGTTTGCGGAGCGTTCCACCGGCGGCTTCTACATCGACTTCGAAGTAAAACGAGAGC